>WLWD01003130.1_pt1 | contig 79996 bp, 74 predicted proteins | sample 6712731 | NCBI WGS metagenome assembly WLWD01 (sample SAMN12718690, study PRJNA576275) | sponge metagenome | isolation source: marine sponge | host: Mycale hentscheli | place: New Zealand: South Island, Marlborough, Capsize Point | collected 2014-11-01 | reverse complement strand
TCCTTTGTTGTTGTATGCTTATAAGCATACAACAACAAAGGAGATCATGATGAATGCAGCTTTCGGTCGTCGATTGCGTCAAGTCCGGATGGAAAATCAGTTATTGCAGAGCTCTTTTGCCGAATCTTGCGGCATATCGCCGGCCTATCTGTCTGATATAGAGAGGGGCAAACGCCAGCCGCCGCGCGATCCAGTTATTTTGCAATGGGCCGCTTTATTGGATCCGGGCAATGCCGAAGAGCTGGGGGCAGAATTAATTGGCCTGGCGGCCCAGGACCAAGGACGTGCCGAGGCGGTAATAGAGACCGAAACGGAAGCCAGCGGTGTCCAATGGGTTGGGGGGAAGGCCCCGAAAAAGGCGTCCAAAGAGGGCAGCTCGACCCCTTTTATCGATTATTTTTGCCAGGATTGGGTGCAACAAGCCCACCAAGGCGTTCTTGATCCCGCACCGGGCTATCACCCCGTTTACCGTGAAATCGCCGCTGTCTTGGCCCGTCGCACCCGGCCCCATGCCCTGGTGCGTGCCGCTAATGGGGGGGAAATACGGCGGGTTTTGGCCGGCTTGGCTTGGGCAATTGCCCATGGAGAAATGGATGGGGCCCTGGAAGGCGTCCATTTGTTCTGCTTGTCTGGGATTCAGGCAGGGGTAAAATATCGCGGGCAATTTGAGGAACGGTTGAATACGCTGCTTGATGAATTGGCGACAGTAAAAAACGGCGTTCTGCTTTGCTCCCAGGTTGGTGACCTGATCGATTTCGATGAAGGGGCCAAAGGCTCATTTTTCCGTCCGGCCCTGGAATTGGGGCGCATACGAGTTTTGGCAGCGGCAACTCCGGGGGATTGGGCTCAAGCTCAAAAAAGGAATGCCGACCTATTGGCCACTTTCCAGCTTGTCGAGGTAAAACCTTTGGGGCGTGAAGAAATCCTCCAGGGTTTACACGCGGTCAAAGATCGCTTTGAAGAACATCATGGAGTCATTTATACCCCAGAAGGCCTGGTAGCCTTGGTAGATGCGGCCGAGGATGGGGGAGAGGAACACTTTAACCAGCGGGCCTATGATTTGATGGATGAAATAGGCGCTCTGACAGCGATTGAAAAAGGAGATAAAGTCGGTGTAGCAGAGGTCGATTCTTGCCTTGAAAAGGAATGAAATGCCATAGTATTATACAGTGCATTTTATAAATGCACTGTATAATACTATAAAAAACAGATAATTAATACAAAAAGTGCAAATATAAAATTTAATTAAACGCACTATATAAATAGCCAAGATGGAGCAATTCCGCATCCTGGCTATTTGTTTGGATGGGTCTCAATTTGGGGTTGTTGGAAGGATTCTCTTTCCTTTCCTGGCCTCTTAGTAGAGTCTATATTTCGGGACCTATATCTATTTTCGCCGCATTTAATACGCTGAATTGGACTCAAGACCAAAGGCCGAGGCATGGAACAACAAATACCCTGTTTGATGTTAGCCGATGATTTGACTGGGGCCTGTGATGCCGGCCTTCAATTTGTCCGTGCCGGCTATCGGGCCCAGGTGCGGTTGTCCTTGCAAGGGGCCCCGATTGAGCCGGGACAGGTGCTTATTTGGGATACCGAGACCCGCAATAGTACCCCGGAAGAAGCAGTTGCCCTGCTTGGGGCCGAAGTTGAAAAAATCGACCAATTTTCTCCGGTAATCGTCTATAAAAAGGTCGATTCCACCCTGCGGGGGCCTTTGGGGGCCGAACTAAAAACGCTTTTGGATACCGGGGGCTGGCCTTTTTGTCTGCTGGCCCCGGCCTGGCCCCAAGCCGGGCGTCAGACTCTGGGCGGCCATCAGTTAGTCCATGGAGTGCCCATCGGCCGCTCTGAGATGGCCAGAGATCCAGGAGCAGCAGTGGGGTTTTCGAGTATCGTGGATATGTTGGTTGCCGCTGGTTTGAAGGCTGTTTCCCTGGGGCTGGACCTGTTGTCTGGGACGGCCCAAGAGTTGGCCGTGGATATTAGCGCCCAAGTCCAGGGTGGAGCCCAGGTCGTTATCCTCGATGCCGTCGAAGAGGCCGATTTGCGGCAATGGGCCGAGGCGGCGGCCTTGTTGCCTGAAAAACCGCTGCTGTGTGGGGCGGGTGGTTGGGCGGCCCATTTGACCGCAGTCTTTGATCTTGGACCGTCTGCCCAGCCTGTTCAGTTGGCAGAGAGACCTGGGGGGACGGCCCTTTTTATGGGGACCCCCCAGGTCCATAATAAGAGGCAATTGGACCTGTTAAAAGGGCAGATAGACTGGGTCGAATGGACTTGGCCAGAAGGGCGGGGCAAGCCCGAACAAATACTGCGGCAATTGCAACAAAACGGCACCGGTCTTATCCGCCTGGCCGGGGTCACCGATAAGCAGGCTGGGGATAGGGCGCTGGGGGAAATGGCTGCCCATGTGCGGGCGTGGTTGGATCAAGAAGCCCTGGGCGGGCTTATCGCCAGTGGCGGCGGAACGGCTTTGACGCTCTTTCAGGAACTTTCAGCGACCCATTTACAAATCATTGCTGCCGTGGAAGATAGCGTACCTATATGTCGGTTGGGGGGAGGGCCATACGACGGGCTCCCGTTGGTGACCAAGGCCGGCGCGCTGGGCAGCGAAAGGGCTCTTCTTGAGGCATGGAAAACCCTGTCCCAGAAAGACAAAGGGCCTTTGCCTCTATTGGGCATAACGATGGGAGATGCAGCCGGCGTGGGGCCCGAAGTGATCGTCAAGGCCCTGGCAAGTCCCCTTGTTTGGGGGTTGTGTCGGCCGCTGGTTATAGGGCACCCCGATTTTTTGCGCCGCGAAATTGCCAGTCTAGGGCTAGATCTAGAGGTGATCCAAATCCAGCGGCCAGAAGAGGGAGCTTACCAACCTGGGACGATCGAAGTCTGGAGTCCGGTGGAAGTGGGGCCTATTGAATTGGGCAAAGTCGATCCCAAGGCGGGGCGGGCGGCGGTAAAATGGGTGCAAGGCGGGGTCGACCTAGCCCTGGACAACCGTATTGACGGCCTGGTCACGGCGCCCTTGAATAAAGAAGCGATGAACCGGGCCGGCTTCGCCTATGCCGGACATACTGAATTATTGGGGGAGCGGACCGGATCGCGCGATTATCGGATGATGCTGGCCTCGCCGCAATTAACCGTAATACACGCGACTACCCATATTGCCCTGGCCGATGTCCCAGAGCGCTTGACCTGTGAGCGGGTGCAGGCCACCATTTCTCTGGCCCATCAAGCTTTGCTTGATTTGGGCAAGGAGCAGCCCTGTATAGCCGTGGCAGGCCTCAATCCGCACGCCGGCGAGTCGGGTCTGTTTGGCCAAGAGGATAGCCAGGTAATTGCCCCGGCGGTACAGTGGGCCCAAAAGAAGGGCTGGGATGTCCAGGGGCCCCTACCCGGGGATACCCTGTTTCACCGCGCTCACCAGGGCGAATTTGCCGGGGTCGTGGCTATGTATCACGACCAGGGACATATCCCGGTTAAGCTGGTGGCCTTTGCCGATGCCGTAAATGTGACCTTGGGGTTGCCGATAATCCGGACTTCAGTAGATCACGGTACCGCTTTTGATATCGCCGGCAAAGGGGTGGCAGACCACGGCAATATGATCGAGGCGATTACTTTGGCAGGGCGGTTGGCAAAAGCAAGAAAGAAAAAGCTTTAATCAATTTCAGGTCAATAAGATAAAAATTAGAAATACTGTCCCATTCCAACTGATAAATACCACCTTTTGTCGTCAAACCCGTAAGCCAGGTCCGCCCTCAGTACCGGAGTATTGTATACCTGCGGCAACCCCAACCGGGCCCCGATACCCATATCCCAACGCAAGCGGGCCCGATTCTGACCGGGGGTCCAGGCGGCGCCGTTTTCAACAAAAAGCGCCCCGGCTACCACAACCGCGGGATGGCGGTACAGCAGCGGGCGCCCTTCTAGGGCGGCGACAAAACGGCGGCTACCGTCAAAGCGGCGGGGCCCATAGCCCCGCAATCCGGTGTTGAGCCCCAGCAAGAATTGGCTCGAATCTTCGGGTCGGTGAATCGATTCCCACCGCAGTCGGGCGGCAATTCGGTGTACCGGGCCCCATTGCCAATAACTGGCCAGCTGGGCCTGGGTAAGGAAATTGTAGAGCCCATCAGCATTTTGCCGGGCGCTGGCGGTAAGGGTGACAAAGGCAAAGGATCGGGGGGTCGGTTTGAAGTGTGGGACTATCTGCAGGACGTGAAGAAGAAAGTTAGAATCAGATCCTAATTGTTTGTGGGACAACCCTATTTGCCCAATGATCCAAGGGCCTACTTGGAGATCTTCGACCCGGCCCAAGAAATGGATATAGCTGCTTTGTTCATAGTTGGGGCGCCACAGAGTAAGACTTATTCGCGGCAGAACTCGGCGGCGCTCTGCCGGGGCGTATGTATAACCCGAACCGGGATTGAAGTGGCGGTCCGACAGGCCTAGACGGAAACTGGGCCGGACTTTCCATTGAGCCCCATAGGAGCGGGTCAGCCACAGTGAAGCAGCGTCTAGGCGGTCGCTGTAGAGGCTGCTGAGTGCTTGAGCCCGATACAGGCGCTGGTTGAATTGCCGACTCGACAGGGAAAGACCGTAGGACCAGGGATCGGCCAGGCTGCGGAAGGGGCGTGACCACTGGGCCTGTAGATCGTGCCCCTCGGCGCTTTTGCCTACCGTAGCGGTCAGGGTGCCTGCCGTTCTGGCCAGGCGCGGGGCCTGGTAGGCCAGGGTTGCCCCATTGCCGCTGATGGCTTGGTGTTCCAGGGTCAACTGCAGGGTCTGACCGCGTCCCAAGAAATTGTAGTCCAAGGCGGTCAGGCCGTAGTTGAGTTCCTGCAAATCGCCCGAGAGAAGGATGGAGAAAGCCCGGGCATAGAGATCCTCTACTGTAACCGAGATATGGGCTTGTTGGCCTTTTTGTGTCACCGCGATATCGGCTCGGCCTAAAAACAATAAGCGCCGTAGATTGCGTTCGGATTCGGCTATTTTAACCGAATCGAGGGGTTCCCCAAGGGCAAACAGCAATTCACGGCGGACAGTTTCTTGGCGGGTACGGCTTTGGCCCTGGATGACAATAGATTGGATCGTGGGGGTCGGGCTTGCCAATGCGGGCCACAACAGCAGTGCCAACAGACCGACCCGCATGGCAGCAATCGAATACATAGACAGGCCGGCGGGGTAGAGGACCCCCTAATGTACGGTCTAAGGGCCAAGGGCACCAATGCCTCCTTATTTGAACGGGCCCTGACTTTTGTGTAGGTTGCCATAAAGGACTACTTGGTCTTCCTGAGCGGGAATAATGGAATGGAGGAAAGCAGCCAATACTATAGGAGAGGTACAAATTTTAGCATTTTAAAAACAATATAAAATATTGGACTTCAATAAGTTAAGGAGATCACTTTCTATGAACGGGAAGACCTTAAAAGAAGGCGTGAAGGCAGGCGGCCCGGTAGTAGGATGGAGCGGAGTCAGAGCCGAGGACCAGTTTAAACGGGCCGCAGACGAAGGCGTTGATTTTGTCTCTGTCGACAGTCAGCACAGTCCATTTGGAGCCCCAGTCTGAGCACAAGGCGTCTGACAATTTTGCGAGGTTCCTGATGTACGGGGCGCTGGCCCGGTTTCTCGCCCCATTGGTGCTCACCTTGATCGTGCAGGAATTGGGCGGGCAATTCCTTAATAGTGGTATGGCGCGCCTACCCCAAGCTACCCAGACCTTGGCGGCATACGGACTGGCGTGGGGCTTGGTTTCCTTTTGGGCCAGCCCTTTGTCCCAAGTGAGGCAAATCAGCCTGGTCCTGGCCACCTCTCGCCGTTCCCTGCGCCACCTCCTGGGACTGGTGGTGGTAGGCAGTATAGGGCTTACCGGGGTGCTGCTGCTGCTGGCTTGCACCCCGTTGGGGATCTGGGTGGTGGGGCGGGGACACGGGGTGGCCGGGCCTCTGCTCGATACGGTATTGCGCGCTTTATTCTGGTTGGCGCCCTATCCCATTTTCTATGGCATGAGCCGCTTTTTGGCGGGGTTGTTGTTGCAGGTGCGGCGGCCGGCGGTAATTACCTGGTCGACATTGGCGAGTATAGGGTTGAGTATAACCCTGGTGTTGACCCTGGTTCCGACCGAATTTATCCGTACCGACCCGATAAGGCTTCCCTTATTGGTTACTTATGGCGGGGCGCTGCTCGATATGGCCATTTTGGCCGCCGGGTATTATCTGCTGGTGCGGGGCCAATTGCAGGCCCAATCGGCCAACGACCCGCAAACTATCTATGTCTTGCGGTTTTTCTGGCCATTGGCCCTGGTCATGGCCATTCAGGGGTTGAGTCGACCCGCGATCAATCTGTATGTGGGCCTGCAGGCCGGCGGCGAAGCGGCTTTGGCCGTTCTGACGGTAGTCTATACCGTGGCCCATACCGGGTATGGGTGGCTCAATGAAATGCGCAGTCTTGCCCCCGCCTTTGTGCACCAACAAAACAGCCTGCGGTCCATCCAGCGTTTTGCACTGGCGGCGGGGCTGGTTTCCTTTGCCGTTATGGGCATGGCATTTTGGACTCCAGTGCGTGAATTTTTGTTGGTCGATTTAATCGGCGTCCAACCCAATTTGGCGGCCCAGTGCCGTATTCCCTTAATGCTCTTCACTTTTTTCCCCTTGGTTGTAGCCCTGCGGGCGCACTGGCACGGAGTCGCCCTGGTCCAACATCGAACCCAGGCGTTGTGGCCCAGTGCCCCGGCCCGTCTGGGGGCGATCCTGGTCAGTCTCTACATACTGAACAGGTTAGGACTTGAGGGAGCTGCCCTGGGCGTTGCCGCATTGCTCGTCGGTTTTACGGCAGAAGGCGGAGCCGTCTGGTGGATGATGCGGGGCTCGGGTCGCCCTAGTAAAGGGAAGGGCGTCAAGGCTTCTGGGAAAATTTAACAGAAGAAAAAAATGAAATAAGGAATCTTAACCGGACAAGGACGAATCTATAGGACGTGGCACACCAGGTGGTTTATACTAGGCACAGGAGGAATTATGGACTGGATACGCATTGTATTGATAGGGGCCGTCGGCGCCGGTCTGGTGGCTTGTGGGTCCGACGGGGGCAATTCATTGGCCTCGGTACCGGGGCCCGCCGAAGAAGTCCCGGTTGCCAGCCAGCCCATCGATAGCAGGCAACCCGAGCCAACACCTCCTCTTACCCCAGAAAGCCCTGGTGCCGACGGCGAGCTTGATCCCGAAGCCCCCCAAGTCGAGGCAGAGGTCCCGCCGCTGGGCGATAGTCCAATCCCGGACCTAACCGCCGCATTCCCCGGGCTCGAAGGGCTGCCCGGCAGTGCCCATCCCGCCGATCCATTATCCGGCAGTCTGCTGGAGGCCTTTCCGCTCAACCTTATTGTTTCGGGCGGCGTGCCCAAAGACGGCATACCGGCCTTGACCAATCCATCTTTTGTCGGGGCCGCCCGCGCCAATTACCTGCAGCCCGGCGATCTGGTCCTGGGCATGGTGGTCAACGGCCAGGCCAAGGCCTATCCGCACAATATTGGCTGGTGGCACGAGATCATCAACGACCGGGTGGGGGGACACCCCGTATGCGTCACTTTTTGCCCCCTTACCGGCACCGGTCTGGTATACGATGGCCTGGCCAGCAACGGCCGCCAATTTGAACTGGGCGTATCAGGCCTGCTCTACAATAATAATCTCATCATGTATGACCGCCGCGACGGCCGCACCCTGTACCCGCAGATTTTTTCTACCGCTGTGGAAGGGCCGCGCCAAGGCGAGAGCCTGACTTTATTGCCGGTGGTGGAAACCACCTGGGATACCTGGAGGAGGCTCTACCCCGAGACCCAGGTGGTTTCGGGCAATACCGGCTTTAGTCGCAATTATGAGGTTTACCCATACAGCGATTATCGCGTCAACCACCAGTATCTCATTTTTGGCCTCGAACCGGCCCTGCGGCAAAACCCCAACGATTTTGCCCGCTTTTACGATTCTAAAGATATGGTGCTTGGGGTGCGTCTCAACGGCGATCCCAAGGCCTATCCCTTTGCCGCTTTGGGGGATCGCCAGTTGGTCCACGACCAGGTCGGGGACGTCGATATTGTCGTGGTCTGGGACCAGGCGGCGCAGTTGGCTATACCCTTTGCGCGGGAAGTTGACGGCCAAGTGCTCGATTTTGATATCGACGCCGAGCAGGGCTTTCCCTTTTCTCTGATCGACCGGCAGACGGGTAGCCGCTGGAGCAGCACCGGGGCCGCTGTCGAAGGGCCCCTGGCCGGACACCAGCTGGTGCAGATTCCGGCCCATAATAGCTTTTGGTTCGCCTGGGTAACTTTCTGGCAGGATACCGACTTGTGGTTGGGGCAAGAAGGATGAAGGCAGAGGGCTGGGGCGGAAAATTAGCTTTGTTCGTCGGGCTGGTATTGGCCTGGCCGGCCAGTCTGTGGGCAGGGGCCTGGACGTTGCCCCAGGGCAAATTTTGGGGCAAGGCGACCCTGTTTTTGCAGACCACGGAGGAGTGGTATATCGCCAGTCCGGAATTTTCCGGTGGGCAGCTTTACGGCAAGGGGACCCGCAGGCCCTACCGATTTGAGGGCGAATATCAGTCGAGGGCGGTTTTCCTCGAAGGTTTTTACGGCCTTACCGAGCGCTTTGATATAGGCCTTCAGGTGCCGTATTTCGATCAGCAATTTGCCGATGCTACCCGCTCGGAACCGCCCTCTGATGCGGGTTTTAGCGATATCCGCCTGTTTGCTAAGGCGCGGTTTTTGCAAAAGCCGGTGATTTTTACCTTCAAAGGCGGGGTCAAAATGCCCACCGGCGAATTCCGCAACGAAGATGGGTTGATTCCAGTGGGGGAAGGCCAATGGGATTACGACCTGGTCGCCCAAGTGGGCCGCTCCTTCTGGCCCCTGCCGCTGTACGCTAACGCCGAGTTGGGGTATCGGGTGCGGACCAAAAACGACGAGATCGACCGCGATCCGGGCGACGAGTGGTTTCTCCATGCCGAAGTGGGCTATCAGTTGGGCCAACGACTATTGGTGATGGGAAAATACGAAATGCTGCGCAGCGATCCGGCCATTGATTTCGGTTTTAAAAACCGTTCCCAGATCAAGCGGATTACCTATTTAAGTCCGGTATTATTGATTGATTTGGGGGGGAGTGCCCTCGAATTGGGGCTGCGCTACACTCTGAGCGGACAGAATTTCCCGGCCGGATTTCAAACCACGGCCGGTCTCTCCGCCTCCTTTGGAGGCGGGTAGGCCAAGGCTAATTGGCCCTAGCTCAATATAGAACGCGTTGACTTGTTTAAGTCGGCGCGTTTTTTTCATGAGCAACCATCCCACCCGAGAAAGGCCCTTATGGACGCGCCCCGCCCCGCCCGCATCGACGAATACAGCCAAGTCTGCCATTTTATCGACCGTGTTTTTCGCCCTGGCCAACAGGGCCGGTTTATCCTGGCCCGGCAATACCCCCATCTCTTTCAACGTAGCACCACTATGGCCCGGCGGCTGCTGCTGCTGCGGGACGAAGGCGAATTGGTGGGGGGCCTGGGCATTCACCCGTTGACCTTGCGCTTGCAGGAAGCCCGGCTCAAAGCCGGCGGTATCGGCCAGGTGGCGGCCCATCCCCAACGCCGCGGTCAGGGGATCATGAGCACCTTACTCAACGACGCCATCCAGCGCATGCAACGGGCCGGCTACGCCTTGTCTGTGCTAGGAGGCGACCGTCAGCGCTACGGTTGGTTTGGCTGGGAGAACGCCGGACTGCGGCACGAATTGGACCTGGCCAGCCGCTATTTGGGGGCTCCTTCTGCGGCGGATCGTAAATTGAAGGTGCAGCCGCTGCGCCCCCGGGGGGCCGTAGCGGGGAAAATCCAGCGCTACAGCGATGGCTTGCCCTATGGGGTGGTGCGCCCCTTAGGGCAGATGGAGCCTCTATTTTGCCGCAACGGCCGCCAGGGGTGGTATTGCCAAGAGGGCGGTGGCTTTGCCTATGTGGTCAGCACGACCCGCCAAGGCGGCATTCGTCTCGATGAGGTCGGAGGAGATCCGGAGCTGGTGGTGGCGCTGTTGCGGCGGGTATTGGCCCGACTCAAAGTAGACCGCATCACCTTGGTGGTGGGTCCCAACCACGCCGAATTGGGACTACTGAGGCCCTATAGCGGCAGCTGGCGGAGCAGCACCGATTGCATGGTGAAAATCATCGATTTAGAGCGCACCGTCGAAGGAGTTACGGGACTACTGCGGCGGCGGGCGCGCCAACTGGGCATAAAGGGCACCTTTAATTTGCAGATGGGGGCGCAAAAAGCCTGTCTGCAGTTGGGCCGGGGGCGGACCTACCGTCTAGTTTTGGATGAGCGCGCCATGGTCACCTTGTTATTTGGTTCGCTGCCGGTGCACCAGGCTTTGGGGGGCGATGGGGGCCTGGAAATCTTGGATCGACTATTGCCGCTGCCCTTATTTATTCCACCGCTCAATCATATTTGACCCTGTCTTGCATTTTTTCTGGGGGATGTGTACCCTTCTCAGGGACCCGGCCGGGGGCCGGGGCAAACCAAGCAATCAAGGAGTAGATCATGGGGGCATGGAAAAAGGTAGGGACGGGCCTGCTCGCCGCGGCCCTGGTGGCCATTTCGGCCTGGCCGGCGGCGGCCGACCTGTCGGTTTTTGTCGGTACTGTGGGTTTTGACGAAGAGGCCAATCTCGAACGCAGCCCCGCTTTTGGCCTGCGCTACGGTCGTTCCAGTTCAATCTTGGGCGGCGAGGCGGCCATTTTAATCGCCCAACCCGAGCGCGATTTGGGGTTGAGTAACGAGAACGCCACGACCATTTTTTACGAAGGGCGTTTCCTGATAAATATACCAACCGGTGGCCAGGTTTCGCCTTTTATCGGCGTTGGCCTTGGGCAGATCTTCGTCACTTCCACTGATGTCCCCACCGACGCGGCATCGGCCCTCAGTTCGCTGGCCGATACTCAGACCAATTCGGCCTTCAGCTATGGCGGGGGCGTCCGCTATGCGGTGGGGGATCGGCTCGAGGTGCGTTTCGACATTCGCCAATATCTGGTATTTTCTGTGAGCGGTATTGCCCAGGACCAATTGCGTCAATACGGCGAAGAGTACGCCGAGCAAGTCGCCGGCGAAGTGGGGGGAGAGGTCGCCGGTGGCCTCCTCGAAGAAGAATTGAAGACCAAGGACAATACGGTCCAATACGACGAAATAAGCGTGGGTATTAATTTCCGTTTTTAAGCCTTTGCCGGGGAGCCCGCCCAAGGGGCTCCCCAAGCTCCTCCAAGCCAGGCCGACCTCTTGGGAGGTCGGTTTTTTTGTGCGATGCAGCCACTGATTCAACTCGACAAATTAACCGTGGGCTACCACCGCCAACCACCCGTCTTGAAACAGGTCGATCTGGCTGTGGAATCGGGGCAGTTCATTGGGCTAATTGGTCCCAACGGCTGCGGCAAGAGCACCTTGATTCGCAGCATGGCCGGGGTGCTGCCGCCGCAACAGGGGACCATCCGGCTGCACGGCCAACCCATCGACCAGTTGGGGCGGCGGCAAATTGCCCGTCAGATTGCCGTTGTGCCACAGGAGTCCGGTGTCCGTTTTGCCTTTTCTGTCGAACAGACGGTCGCAATGGGTCGGCACCCCTATTTGGGGCGTTGGCAACAGCCCGGAGTTGCCGATAAACAGGCGGTGCAGGAGGCCTTGGGGCAGACCCACACCCAGCAGCTGGCGCAGCGTTCCATTCTGGCCCTATCTGGGGGCGAGCGCCAACGTGTCGGCATTGCCCGGGCCCTGGCCCAAAGCCCGCAATTGCTCTTGCTCGACGAGCCGACCAGCCACCTGGATATCAACCACCAGGTGGAAATCTTCGAATTATTGCGCCATCTCAATAGGCAGCAGGGGTTGAGCATAGTGTGCGCCACCCACGATCTGGGCTATGCGGCGCGCTATTGCCAGCGTTTGGTCTTGCTCGACCAGGGGAAAATAGTTGCCGAGGGGCCGCCGGAGCAGGTCCTGACCGCAGCCGCTATTGAACAAGTCTACCACGTTGCCGTCCAGGTCGAAAGGGCGGGGCCCGACGGCGATCTACAGGTATTTCCCCGTCGGGGAATAGGAAAGGATTGGGACCGTGATGAACAGAATACTAAGTAGGAAGTTAGGCTGGAATGTCCTGTGGCTGGGTTTGGTCTTGGGCTGGGGCGGAGCCGCCGGAACGGTCGAATTAGTCGACGATCTGGGCGTCCCGGTCAGCCTGGAAGCCCCGCCCCAGCGCATTATATCGCTGGCCCCCAGCAATACGGAATTGGTCTTTGCCCTAGGGCTGGGGCCGCGGCTGGTCGGGGTTACCGACGTATGCAATTACCCACCCCAAGCCAGCGATATAGATAAGGTGGCCGGGTACAATTATGTCAATATCGAAGAGATCGTCGCCCGCAAACCCGATCTGGTTTTGGCCATTCGGGGCAACGATATGGAAGGGGTGCAACTCCTGCGCCAGCAGGGGATTCCGGTATTCGCCTTTGAAATACAATCTGTCGAGCAGACTCTCTCGTCCATTGGTAGGTTGGGGCAGTTGGCCGGGGTAGAAGCCGTGGCCGACAGCTTGCAGAAAGCCTTGCAGAAACGCCTTGATATGGTTGCCGCCCAAGTTGATACGGCAGCTTCCAGACCGCGAATAATGTGGGGGTATTGGGGCGAAACCATCTATACGGCCGGATCCGATACCTTCATCGACGATGTCTTTCACCGGGCTGGAGGCGATAATGTCGGCGGCAAGGCGCCCGGGGCCTGGCCGCAAGTCAGTCTCGAAGCCCTGGTCGATTGGGCCCCCCAGATCGTCATCACGACGTATCTGCCCAAAGGCGGCGATATGAACCAGGAATTGGTGCAGTTGCGGCAGCGTTCGGGCTGGCAATTACTGCCGGCTGTCCGCGACGGGCGGGTCTATCACGTCGATGGCGATCTTTTGTTGCGTCCTGGGCCCAGGGTGATTGACGCTCTAGAGCAAATTGCGACCATGGTGCGGGCTTCCCAGGTGCCCAGTCCATGAGTCCAGGCGGGCGCTTCTCCCTCTGGCAGGTGGGCATTGGCTTGTTGGTACTGCTGGGAGGGGCCGTTGTAGTAGGACTGGGGACGGGCCCGGTGGCCATACCGGCAGAACGGGTCGCTGCCCTGTTGCTGGGGGGCGGCGAGAACGGCGACGAGCAGGTTATTGAAGCTTTTATCGTCCGCGACCTGCGCCTGCCCCGGGTCCTGCTGGCTATTTTGGTGGGGGCCCTGTTGTCCCAATGCGGGGCGGTGATGCAGGGTTTTTTCCAAAATCCCATGGCCGATCCCTATATTATAGGTGTTTCTTCCGGGGCTGCTCTGGGGGCCACTATTGCCCTGACGTTCCTGGGCGGGACCATGCTGGCCGGGTTGCACGCGGTTTCTCTGTGCGCCTTTTTGGGGGCTTTGGGGGTGACTTTCCTGGTTTATACCATTTCCCTGCGCGGGGGGCGACTGCCCACTGCTTTGGTGCTTTTGACCGGGGTCGCCGTCAGCGCCTTGGGCACGGGACTGACTTCCTTTATTCTGATTTCGACCCAAAGCGACCTCAAGCGCATTCTCTACTGGCTGATGGGCGGTTTGGCCAACCGGGGTTGGGATCACCTCTCACTAATCGCCCCTTATGCCTTGGTCGGCATGGGGCTGGTACTCTTTTTCGCCCGCGATCTCAATATCCTGCTGCAGGGAGAGGAAAACGCTCAGTATATGGGCGTCGATGTCGAGCGAGTCAAGCGGATCTTGCTGGCCCTGTCGGCTTTGTTGGCTGGGTTGGCGGTGGCAGTGAGCGGGCTGATTGGTTTTGTCGGTCTGGTCGTTCCCCACGTAATGCGTTTGCTGGTGGGGCCCGATCACCGAATATTGCTGCCCGCCTCCATGGTGGGGGGGGCGATTTTACTGGTGTGGGCCGATACCCTGGCCCGCTGGCTAATTGCCCCGGCCGAAATTCCCATTGGCATTATCACTTCTTTGGTCGGTGTGCCTTTTTTTCTGTTCTTGCTGAGTCGCCGGCGAGACTTGGAGTTATAGATTAATCAATTGTACTAACTAATTGTACTACAATGCTTAAAAACTATCTTAAAAAGTATAAAATTTCCCCTATAGCTCTACTGCTGGGCAGTGCAATAAGCGGATTTTTTGCTGCCCAGCTAACGGCTCAAGAGGGCCGTGATGCCTGCCGATCAGGCATGCAGGCTTTGCAGCAGGGCGTACAACCCCTGGCCGAAAAACACTTATTGGAATGTCTGCAGAGCGATTCTACCTACTACGATGCCTATATCGGTCTGGCGCGTATATACATAGGCTCGGCGCCTGCCCGCGCCGATAGCCTGCTGCAGCGGGCCCAGGCCCTGGAGCCGGACCGCATTGACGCCCTCTTCGAATACAGCCGCATGCTCGATCGCTTGGGACGCAAGCAGGAAGCCTACGGTTTTCTCCGGGAGGTGGTGCGGCGGGCCCCGGAAACGGCGGCGGCCCATCTGGGGATTGGACTGCTGCGGATGGATCCCACCCCAATGATGGATTTGCAGGAAGCCAAAAGTGCTCTCGAAACCGCCCGCACCCTTGAACCGGCCAACTACCAGGCCGCCTTCAGTCTGGGTAGAGTGCATCTTTTTGCTGGCCATTGGGGGGCGGCAGCGGCTGTTTTTGGCGAAATCTTGCAGCATCGCCCGGAAAATTTTTCCACCCATTACCAATTGGGCATGGCCCATTATCTCCAGGGCGACTACGGCCCGGCCGTAAACTGGCTGCGCAAGGCGGTGGACCTGGCACCCACTTCGCTGGAGGCGCGTTGGAGCTTGGGGCTGGCGCATCGGGCCGCAGGCGGTTATCCAGAGCAACTGCAAGCCCCATATCGATTGGAATTGGCCCCTCTGCCAGCCCCCGATGGGCTCGGCTTGCGTTTTGACGATGCGGCTCCAGCACTGGGGCTCGACCGCATGGATGTGGGACTGGCCAGTGCCTGGGCCGATTGGGACGGGGACGGCGATCTCGATTTATTTGCCAGTGGTCGCTTCGCCGGCAATTCGCTCTACGATAATGAGGGGGGGGCGTTTGTCGAACGCCCGGCCGGCTTGCCCGCCGAACCGGCATTCAGTTGCGCCGTGGCCGACTACGATAACGATGGAGCCGCCGATTTATTCATCACCCGCGACGGCTGGTTTGGCGCCGGGGCCAATGCCTTGCTGCACAATAACGGCGAGGGCACTTTTACCGACGGCCTGCCCCTGGAGGGGCCCCCAGAGAGCAGTTTCACCGCCGCCTGGGGCGATGTCGACAATAATGGTTTTGTCGATTTGTTTGTGGCCAACGGGGTGGCCGGGGACGGGACCCCGAACCGACTCTATCGCAACGGTGAGGGAAAGCGCCTGCACGAGGTCGGGCAACAGGCGGGTATTCGACCGGGCCGGACCGTGGGCAGCGCCCTGGGCGATTACGACAACGACGGCGACCTCGATCTGTATCTGGCCCATTTCGATGCCATCAATACCTTTTACCGCAATGATACGCGGGACGGCCAGGTGAATTTTGTCGATGTGACGCGCCAGACTCGGACGCAGTTACCCATCGGTGGCTATTTTACTTTTTTAATCGATTACGATAACGATGGGCACCTCGATCTATTTTGCTCGGAATTGAGCCCTTTTAAAATTGTCCTGCAGAGCTGGGAGAAAGGCCGTACTTCCAGCAACCGCAACCGGCCGGTCTTGTACCACAACGAGGGCGACGGCACCTTTGCCGATGTCAGTTACCGGACGGGTTTGGGGGTAGCCTTTGGATCCACCGGGGCGCAAACGGGCGATTTCAACGGCGATGGGTACCCCGATATTTATCTGGCCAATGGCGGCGAAGCCATTACCCGATTAGAGCCGGATGCGCTATTGTTGAATGGCGACGGGGCCGGTTTTGCCCGGGTTGAGCAGTTGGTTGGTTTGGACCAATTAGGCAAAGGTCACGGTATGGCCGTGGCTGATTACGACGGCGATGGCGACGAGGATATCTATGTCCCTGTCGGTGGGGCTTATCCCGGCGACCGCTGGGCCAACCGACTCTGGCGCAATCTGAGTCCGCCGCAGCATTGGGGGACAGCCCGGTTGGTGGGGCGGCAGAGCAATCGCGATGGGATCGGGGCCCGGTTGCGGGTGGTGGCTGGCGGGCGGACTCGGCATGCGGTGGTATCGGGCAGTGGGGGCTACGCCGCCGGCAATAGCCTGCAAGTGGAAATGGGGTTGGGAGCGGCCACCAAGGTCGAGTCGCTCGAAATACGCTGGCCCAGCGGACGGGTCGAAACCTGGCGCAACCTGCCCGTAGATCAGGTATGGGTGCTGGAAGAAGGCGCCGCGCCATAAAGTATTTTGGGGCTTGGGCCTAAGAGGAAGAGGGCATGAAACAGTTACCGTTAAAGCGGCTCTTTGTTTGGGTCCTGCTGCTTGTTCCGCTCCCCCTTGCAGGCCAACAGGATACGACTAGGGGGCAATTGCTCGCCGTGGCTGTCCATCCAAGCGGTCGGCTGTATATGGGCGATGCGGCCTGTCGTCCCTGTCACGAGTCGATCTATGACCAGTTCGCCGCGACAGCGCATCGCAATACCAGCCGCCTGGCCAGTCCCGAGAGCATTGCCGGTCCCCTGCAAAAACCCGACAATACTCTGCGTTCAGGGACGGTCAATTTCACTCTCGAAGAAAAAGAGGATGGGGTCTACCAGACCGCCCACGTGCTGGCCGGGGGAGCGGTCCATTCGCACAGTGAGCGGATTGACCTGGTGGTGGGCTCCAACCGCAAAGGCCAGACCTATCTGCATTGGGAAGGCAATCGTCTCTATCAGATGCCGCTGTCTTATTTTACCCCGTCCGAGAAGTGGGTCTACAGCCCCGGGATAACACCGGGCAAAGCCGCTTTTCGCCGGCCGGTCGGGACCAAATGCCTCGAATGCCATGCCACGTTTTTTGCCGCTGCCAGCGCCGATACCGGCAATACCTTTGACCGGGGCAACCATTTGCTGGGAGTGGCCTGCGAGCGCTGCCACGGACCGGGGGGGCGGCACGTGGCCTGGCACCAGGCCGAGCCCGATGAGCCCAGTAAGTATATAATCGATCCAGCCGATCTGACGCCCGATCGCCAGTTGGATCTGTGCGCCTTATGTCATTCGGGGCCCAGAGCCGATAAACAGCCGACCTTTTCCTTTTTTCCCGGCGATTCGCTGGGGGCTTATTCCACGCCTTTGGCTGACCAGGCTGGTGATCTGGACGTACACGGCAATCAATACGGGTTGTTGGCCCAGAGCCCCTGCTTTATCCAAAGCGACACCATGACCTGCTCTACCTGTCACGACCCGCATCGGCAAGAGCGTACCGATACGGCGCTATTCTCGCAGCGTTGTGCCGCCTGCCACCAGAGCGTGGAATCGTGCGGTATGGCCGGGCAATTGGGAGACAGTTTGCGCGACCGCTGCATCGACTGCCATATGCCGGAGCGGCCCTCGCAAATACTGCAAGTGAATACCGGCCAGGCCGATACCCCAGTGTTGGTGCGGACGCACCGGATTGGCATATATCGGGATCTGCCGGACAGCGCCCAGCCCTAGGGCGATCCAATCTGGACGTAATTGCCCACCGTGCCGGTGATGATATCGATCACCATCCATACCCCGACACAGCTTATTTGCCCCAATACCAGGCCGAGGAAAAATGGTCGCAGGGACCGGTAGAGAGGGACCCCGCCGTATTTGAGGATTACGACCTTGAGGAGCCAGCCCAGCATGATGCTGGCCCACACCCAACTCATCACCCAGGTATCGCCAATGGGCATGCCCAGATAGTGCAGGGGCCAACCCAGTATATGTTGGCGGGCGTACATGAGGAAGCCCATCAGCAGGGCCCCAACCCCGGTGGCAATCCAGCGGGGCAGCATGATATCGGCATCGAGGGGGTTGTTCATCTTGTCGGCGACAAAGCCGAATACGGCGCGGGGCAGGCCGGTGAAAAACCAGGGGCGCATATTGATGCCGCCGTAGGTGTAGCACAGCCACAGGGTGGTCGCCACCGAGACCAACAGGGCTATCACTACCGCCGCGACGATGGCCCAGGTAAAGGGGCGGAGTCGCTTTAAGCCCACCTGATCGGCCAATTTAAACCCATTGATCGAGGAGACCATTACCGTGGTGCGTATATCGGCGGCCCAGGCGTAGGTAAAGCCGGTGCTGATCAGGCCGGTGGGGCCCATCATTTCGCTGCCGATTCCATAGACGGTAAAAACCGGCGCAATCATTTGCGGCCGGCAAAAACCGACCCCGCCCTCGGCGATAATACGGGCCAGGCCGAAGAATACGGCAAAGGCGCACAGCACGAACAGCGGCGCAATCCACAACGGCATACCCGAGGCATTGAGCCACAGGGCGATGACCACCAGCCCTCCCAGCATGGTCCACACGGCACTGCGGTAGGAAAGAGGCTCGCCGCTGTCGTCGACCTTGCCGCCCCCTATGGCTTTGGCAAAGACCTCGCGCAAATGTCTGCGGGCCGTCCACAGGCTAAAGGCGGCCAGGATCAGCATGGCGCCCATGGCCTGGTGGCTCACCACTGGGGAGGTGCCAATGGCCGCCCCGGCAAAGGTCTCGTTGTGGCCGGGCACTGAAAAACCGATAAAGTTGAACAGTCCGGTCTGCATCCGTGCCAGCAAGTGGAAAAACCACAAGCTGAAGGCAATATCCAAATTGATAAAATAAGTAAAGCCAATAACCGGGAAGCTGAGGAACAGGCGGATCAGGGTGGTGCGGCGAAACAGGCGCAACTCGGTCGAGGTTTCAATGGCAGGGATAAAATTGAAATAATGGTGCAAGCCGTGGGTGCTGTAGAGTAGGAAGGGCAATGCGAAACCGGCCCACATCAGCGGATTCTTGAAAAAAGGCGGGACCGAGCCGCTGCCTTTTTGCAGCATTTCCAACGGCAATTGGGTTAGGGGGAAGACCAGGCGTTCGTGCTCAATCCATTGTTTGCGGATAATGACCATGGTGCTGAGCATAACCGCGTACAGGGCCAGGATTAGCACCAGCCAGGCGGCTAGAGGCAAAAACCAGGCTTCCCAGGGGATGGCCGTTTCGGCGGGGGCCCCTTCGTAGAAATATTTAATGGCCAGGGGATCTTGGGGTACCATCCAGCCGGGTATGAGCGGTTGGATGAGTTCGGCCCAGTTATTTTCGGGGGTGGCGTAGTAGAAGGCCCCCGGGATAATGGGCAGCAAATTGGCGATTAGACCCCAGGTGGGAATCGCCGAAGCCACCACCATCATGGTGTAAACCAGGACCAATTCGCCGGTCTGCAGGGCCCAGTTGGGCCTGAGCCGGCGCAGCGCCGAATTGGCCAGACCGGTGAGGAGAAAAAAGAGGAAGACCGCCCCGGCGGTGATAAAATCGGCGGCCATGCCGGCGGTATGGTGCAAGAATACGGTATAGGGACAGGCTGCGGCTAAAAAAGCCGAAAGCAGGATGCCCACTACAAAAGCGCGGAGGCTAAAAGCGGGGGCTTGCATGGCTTAGAAAAAGCCTCTGGAACGGCAGGCAAAATGCCCATAGCATGGCCCGGAAAACAATGGGCTATTAGTTCCAAAGGAACAGCCCCTGCCGGCAAGGCCGACAGGGGCTGCAGTAATGTGCAGACGAATCAAAGCAGTGCCTTATTGGCCCATGCTCGACTTAATTTCGCCCCAGGTTTTCTCTTCGACAGCGGTGCCGCCGCCACCCAGGCCAAAAACCTTGGGATCGTAGATAACCTGAACTTTTTCCCAGGCTGAAGGCGTATTCCAGGAATTATTGGCCGCCTCGTCCTGAGCCCAGTGCAATTGGCCCTGACGGCCACCGGCCGGATCGTCGCCGTCGTTACCGGCGTACTGGGCCGGCAGGATCATGCCGATCTTAGGGGCGAAAGGCACCTGGGTCGCCGCATCGGGGGCCAGAGCGGTCCAGGGCAAACGCACTTCGCCACGCCAGCCTTCGGCGGTTTCGGTGAAGAATACCTCACCGCCTACTACGGCCCAATTGGTGCGGAATTCCTCGGGGTGGGTGCCGGGGAAATGCCAGCCGCGGGCCGGATTGTCGGCCGCATCGGCGCCGATCATCAACTGCCAATCGGTATCGGCATTGCTCGGATCGCTTTCGTTGCCCCAAAACGGGGTGGGATGGCGGGGGACGCTGGGCCGCAAATCGTAGAGGCCAATATAAAATTCTGGCGAGTCGCCCTGCCAGACACCGGCATCTTCAATAGGGATGGTATTGACGAATACATCATCGGTGGCGTTGGCCATCAAATACAGCGCATTGTCGTCGACGCCCATGGCGCCGTCCCAGGAATAGTCGGCGGGGCCGTCAATTTCGCCAGCCACGTAGTGATTGGGATCGTCCGGCGACATACTAACCGGGTCAAAGGTCCATTCGTCGATTTCGCCGTCGATAAAGGGCTCGTCGAGGAACCACCACAGCGGCTGGCCAAAATCGGCGGTACCAGAAGTGGCGGCCGAGGTGGCGTTGACACCGGCCGTTACAGTCGAGCTTTCAGTGCCGCCAGCATCGACCATGGTCACGGCGTAGTAATTACTGACATCTCCGGGAGCAAAGGGGGTCAGCAGGGCGTGGGCGTAATTCTGGGTTGCCTCGGGGATTTCGGTGGCAATACGGAAGACATTGCCCGCGTCTATATCGGTAATAGGCGCGTCCGAGACGTAAATATTGTAGCTCGCGCCCGACCCGTCGGTCCACAAAATCGTATGGACATAGGTGGCTTCTTGGACCACGCCGCCTTCGGCGATGGGCCGTTCGACGATGCCGGTATTTTCAACGGCAATTTCGCTTTGCGCCAGCGCCATGCAGGGCACAAGCGAAAGCAAGGCAGAAAATCTAAGCCATTTTTTGCTCATCTAAGCAATCCTTTCAAAAAATGGTTACCGGACGGTGAGAAAAAGCCAATTGTCCAGTATTGGGTGGAAAATAAAGGGCTTAAAAGCCCGGCGGTTTCAATGGACATACAAGGAGTCCCTTGTCCCGTATTTGTCAAAAAATATTGTCTATTATAAACAATTAGTACGAACAATGCAAAAGGCCTTTCTAGCTAAAGAAACACGCGGTGTCTGCTAGGGTGAATTGAACCCACTTCAGGTCAGTATGAAAGCCTGGACGAAAAACCGACCTTCTATCAACTGGGTCCAAGGCCTTGTAAAAAAAAGACGTAGGGCTATTGGTGCTATTTCAAATAGGCAATTCTAGCGGTTCCCACTTGATAAAGGGCTTATAAAAAGCTATTTTAGCCCAGACTAAAATTAAAACTGTATAAGGACTAATTATAATTTTAGGCCTGCAAAAGGAGGTGGTTTGTGCGATATTTTCCGGCCCTGTTTGTTCTATCTGCCCTAGTGCTGGGGGGCTGCGATGCGATTATGACAGATACCCCCCCCGCCGGCGACGATTTTGAATCGCCCTTCGATGGTCTATCCAATAAGCTCAATGCCGTTTTTATCGAGGGCGACGAGAATTTTGCCAAGGCGTTTACTATTGAGGAGGGGCTGGGGCCCATTTTCAATAATATCAGCTGTGAGGGCTGCCATCCCGGCGATGGTCGCGGCTCGCCCGAATTGGGTTTTTTCCGCTTTAGTCAAGGCGCCGATCTGGCTTTGGATAGGGGGGGCGCCCAGCACCAGGATAAGGCCATCCCCGGGGTGCCTTTGGAGCAGATCCCCGCCGGCGTCGACCGCTCCTTCCGTCTGCCGCCGCCGGTATTTGGGGTCGGTCTTATAGGTGCCATCCCAGAGGCGACCATTCTGGCCAACGAAGATCCCGACGACGCCGATGGCAACGGTATTTCCGGCCGCGCCAATTGGGTGATCCCTGCATCCTATGTCAGCCCCGACCACGTGGGAGGCGGCAGCGGGGCCCAATTGGGCCGTTTTTCCCGCAAAGCCCAAGTGACCTCGGTCTTGCAGCAAGTAGCCGAGGCCTACCACCAGGATATGGGCATTACCAACGATTTTCTCCCCGAAGAGAATGTGCACGCCCAGGCCGGCGGCATTGCCCTGGGCGATAATGTCGCCGATCCGGAAATTTCGGCTTCCACGGTCTTGGAGACTGTGCTATATGTGCGCTTGCTGGCGCCGCCGGCCCGTGGTCCTATTACGCCCCAAGTCGAGCGCGGCGAAACACTTTTTCAGCAGAGCCAATGCGCCACGTGTCATATCCCCACTATGCGCACCGGCCCCAGTCCACAGGCGGCTTTGGGCCATGTCGACGCCCACCTCTATTCCGATCTGTTGCTCCACGATATGGGCCCGGGGTTGGCCGACAATCGGCCCGACGGCGATGCCAGCGGGCAGGAATGGCGCACTACGCCGCTGTGGGGCTTGCGCCTGGTGCCCGATTTTCTGGGGGGAAAGGCCTTTTATATGCACGACGGCCAATCGACAACCCTGCACGATGCCATCGTCCGCCACGGCGGCGAAGCCGCTGCCAGTAAAGATGCTTATCTGGGGCTTGATCAGGCCGGTCAGGATGCGCTAATCGCCTTTCTGGAATCGCTTTAGTATGAGCTGTATACGATTGATGGAGAAAGGGATAGGTAATGCTGTTTAGAATTTTAATAGCCATGTTGGTCTTGGCTGCGGCCAATGTTTGGGGCCAAGAAAAAGATACCCCGATAGTGCGAGGAGGGATTGGCGATAAGCCCTTTATTAAAGGTACTGGTGGCCGCACCTTCTTAGGCGGTTATACCGAGGCGCACTTTCGCTACGAGCGCGAAGAGGGCATCACCGAGGAGTTGACCTTTGATCCCAAGCGCTTCAATCTTTTCACCTATACGCCGGTGTCCGACCGGGTGCGGGTGGCCTCGGAGTTGGAATTTGAAGAGGGCGGCGAGGAAATAAAAATTGAAATCGCCGTGCTCGATTTTGAAATCCATCCTGCCATAACCTTTAGAGGCGGCATTATCCTGTCGCCCCTGGGGCGGTTCAATTTGTCGCACGACAGTCCCACCAATGACCTGACCGACCGACCGCTGGTCAGTACGGAGATTATTCCCACCGCCTTGTCGGAAGGGGGGATGGGCTTTTACGGCTCTATCCATCCCAGTGCCCAAGGGCGCATTACGTACGAGGTCTACGCGGTCAACGGCTTCAACGAAGGTGTAGTGGGGGGGGAAGCCGAAGGTACGCGCATTGCCGCCGGGCGCGGCAATTTCGAGGACAATAATAACCGCCCCGCCTGGGTCGGGCGCTTGGGGTTGAGTCCGCGGCCTAATGTTGAAGTGGGCGTTTCCCTGCACACTGGGGCCTATAATGTCTGGGAGGCCGATGGCTTGGCAGTAGATGAAAAGCGCAGCCTGACCATTTTCGCCCTCGATTGGGAAGCCCGCCGGGGTCCCTTTGAATTATTGGGCGAATACGCTTCAGCTGCTATTGACGTGCCCGAAGAAAGCGCCATTTTCCAATCGAGCCAGCAAGGGTATTATATCCAGGCGAATGGGCATTTTGGCCAAGGTTGGATCGGTCAGTTGCCCAAGGGGCATTTTACCGGTGTAGTGCGCTACGGTACGGTCGATTTCGATGCCGATATCGACGGCGATAGTCACCGCCGGCTTACTGTAGGGATCAATTTCCGGCCCGAAGAAGAGGCCGTATTCAAAGTGGATTACCAACGCAACTGGCACCGGGATGCCTTTGACAACCCCGCTCGCGGGGCGGCGTTCCTCTTTAGTGCCGCGACCTATTTTTAGGAGGAATATGGCAGGAGAGCCAACAATTGCACGGCGCCATTTTCTCGCCCACTTGGGCGGAGCCTGTCTGGGCGGCCATGCCCTGCTTGGATGCGCCACGGTGCCGGTCCACAAGAGCGATATAAGCAATGGGGCTATTTTCTTGTCAGATAGCACGTTAGGCGTTTCCAATAAAAAAGTCGTTCCATAGGGGCGGTTGGGTTATCTTGGGTTCCCCCAACCAGGAGAATCGCCCATGGGACTGAGTGAAGCCGAGAAAGTTACCTATATCGAAACGGCACAGGTGCTCAAAGGCAGCGACCGTCGGCAGTTTATGGCCCGGGTGGTCAAGAGTCTGGGTCCGGGAGGGCAGCGTCGGGCCGAAGCGGTGCTGGGTTGGAATCGCCAGACCATCCGCAAAGGGATGCACGAATTGGAGAGCGGCCTTCGGTGCGTGGACGCCTATTGGGCCCGAGGACGCAAACCGGCCGAAGCCCATCTGCCCCACCTGCTGGAAGATATTCAAGCGATTGCGGGGGGGCAAAGCCAAACCGATCCGACCTTTGAGACCACCCGGCTGTATACGCGCTTGAGTGCGGCCCAGGTCCGCCAGCAACTTATCGAGCAGAAAGGCTACCGGGAGGAGAGCTTGCCGACGGAAGAAACGATCCGGGTGAAACTCAATCACTTGGGCTACCACTTACGCAAGGTGCGCAAGAGCCAGCCGAAAAAAAGATCCCCCAAACCGATGCCATCTTCGATCAGTTAGCCCAGATCCATGCCGAAGCGGCCCAGGATGAGACGGTATTACGCCTGTCATTGGATGCCAAAGCCACCGTGTTGATTGGCCCCTTTTCGAGAGGCGGAAAAGCACGCTTCGAGGTGGCGGCCGCCGATCACGATTTTCACCCAGAGGAGAAGCTAACGCCCTTTGGGATCTTCCTGCCTGATAAGGATGAGCTGAGTCTGTATTTCACCCCCTCTCGGGTGACCAGTGACTTCATCGTGGATTGCCTGGAGGACTTCTGGCGGAAAAATCGGGCGCGCTTCCCCCAGGTCGAAACCTTACTGATCAACCTGGACAATGGACCGGAGAATCACAGTCGGCGCACCCAATTCATGAAGCGGCTCATCGACTTGGTGGATGCCTTTGAGATGACGATTAAGTTGGCCTATTACCCGCCCTATCACAGTAAATACAATCCGATCGAACGGGTCTGGGGAATCCTGGAACAGCACTGGAATGGGCAACTGCTGGATCGAATCGATACGGTCCTCAACTGGGCGCAAACCATGACCTGGAACGGCCAGCATCCGATCGTCCAGTGGGTCGAGAAAACCTATCAGACCGGCCAACGTTTAACCCACAAAGCTATGGCGGCGTTGGAACGGCGATGGGTCCGGTGTCCGGCCTTACCCAAGTGGTTTGTCCACATGGAACCCACGCCGACTTGATGCGGAGTGCTTATTTTTCTGGAAACGCCTTAAATGAAATACCGTTGGCCAAGCCTTTAGGGCGGGTCGGTTGGCCGTTACTTTCGCAACCAACAATAGCCTGGAATCTACAAGTAGGGTCAATTTCAAAGGAAAACGAATCATGCCGGCAAAATACAGCGCCCAACAGCACCTAGAAATGAACCGCAAAGCCTGGGACCAAGGCCACCAGTATTTGGCCGCAAAAAGGCGCAAAAACCCCGCCTGGGGCGACATCTTTCGCTCAGGAGGCACCCGATGCACCGCCACGGAAATGGAACTTCTCGGGGATATCACCGATTTAGAAGTATTGCAATTGAGCTGTGCCGGGGATGCCCGCCAAGCATTTTCGCTGGCCAATATGGGCGCCCAGGTCACCGCCTGCGACTTCAGTGCCGTCGCCATTGAGGAAGCCCGGGGACACGCCGCCGACTTTGGCCTCGACGTGCGCTTCGCCGTCGACGATTCCCAACAGTTGGCCACCTTTAAAGAGAACCAATTCGACCTGGTCCACGCCGACGGCAATCTATAGGTACTACGAAAATCTTCCCTCAGCCTGCGCCAACTGGCACCGCGTCCTGCGACAAGGGGGCCGCTTATTGCTGCACGAGACGCACCCTCTTACGGGTCGATGCCTGGCCGAAGACGCGGACAGCGGCGACCTGAAAATCACCCGCAACTACGGCGATAAAACGCCGGAATACGATCCATTCCACATTTCAGACTTTGTCTCCCAGGACTTTACAGAGGTCGATTTCCAACACACCCTGGCCGATATTTTAAACGCCGTCATGGAAGCCGATTTCCACCTGGAGAAATATATCGAGTGCAGCGCCGACCAAGCCGGTTTCACAACCCCGGCCCTGGGTTCAAACGCCCAGGCGGGCGGACTGCCCCACGACTTTTACCTGCTGGCCCGCAAGATCGATTAGACAAGACGGGCAAACCCGCAACGATCAACTCTCGAAATAACCGCCCGGCGCCCCAGGCAGCAATAAATGGCGCGGATATTCCGTCGCCAACGGTGGTATATCCGCCGCCGCAAAATACACCAGACCAGCGCTTTCGCCGTCCTGCCCACCCAGTTGTCCTCTCTTCACCTGGCAATCGAAAAGGACCACCGAGTACTCCACCTGATCGCCGTTGGCATACCGGGTGCCAAAACCGCCCTCACCGCCGAAAACCCCGAGCAACCGCACCGGTTCGACCACCAGCCCGGTCTCCTCGCGCACTTCCCGCCGGATAGCTTGGGCCGGCGTCTCGCCCGGTTCGACGGCCCCGGCCGGCAGCGACCAACTGCCGTCGTGGCGCTTTTGCACCAGCACGCGGCCGTCCTTATCTCCAATGACAGCCGCCACCGCCGGCACCAGCAATAGCCCAGTGCCCAAACGCTGGCGCAGATCGGCATAAAAAGAAGAAATAGGCATAATTCACCTCGGCTATCACCCTGTTTCGACCTGCTGAATTGGCGTACATTCCCGTTCCCCTGCTAACGGGCTATATCCAATTATCCTCGAAATCCCTAGCATTTGTGCACCACCGCAGGTTTTTGGGGTGTCGGCCGGCGGCGGGCAGTGGGGGAGCGGGGCGGGGAAGCTGAAGGCCGGGCGGGCGGCGGTTTATTGTAGCCGACTGACGCCCCCCAATACGGCCGCAAGCGGGCCTCACTGCCCAACAGAGGCCGACACCCCAAAAACCGTCCTTTGCCACTCACCGCCCACCATAGACCAGCATCCCAAAAACCGTCCCTTGCCAACCACCTAAAAAAGGCCACTTCATGATCCCCCTAATCAGCACCCTCTGCCGCGGCCCCCTCAATGTCGGCCAACTCCCCCGCTTCTGGTGGAAAGTCCTCAACCACCAGGCCGGCCTCCTCGACGCCTCCTACCCCTACTGCAGCGCCGGCCTCGACACCTACGTCCTGCAAACCCTGCAACTGGACCGCGACACCACCATTGCCTATCTGCGCGACCAGATGCCCACCTACCTCGAATTTGAAGACTGGGTCCTGGCGCAAAAAGGCGGCGCCCTGCACCAGCCCACCGTCGAGCGCTGGAATAATTGCCTGCTAGCCCGCACCCATATCGACCCCGCCAAAATCGACGAGACCTACGACGATATCGGCTATTCCCGCGATATCACCATCGGCTCGGCGGTAGTGCTCAACTGCCTGCAGGACTGGACGCTCTTCCACCGCCATGATTTAACCGGCCAAAGCTCGCCCAAATCCGTCCCCCCTCTGCTCAGCAGCACCGACCAGGGCCCCTTAGGGATCTGCCAACTGCCCCGCACCTGGCTCAAAACCAGCCTGCGCGCCCGCGATCTGCTGCACGAGGACTACCCCGACTGCGCCGACGGCAGTCTCGACCAGCGCTGCATGCGGGCGCTGGGTATAGACCAGGAACAGACTCTGACCTATCTGCGCGACAATTTGCCGACCTACCTCGAATTTGAAGACTGGGTCCGTCAACAAGCCGGTCCCATCGACCAAGAAGCCGTCGCCGAATTCAACTGCACCTTGCTCGAACGCCAGCATATACCGGCCAAACTGGCCGATATCCACGCCACCTTAGACCGCCCCAACAACGGTACCTGGACCGGCGGCGTGTTGCTCAATCATCTCGAAGATTGGCAATACGCCCACAACTGGTTGATGCAACAAAGCAATTAGTAGACGGGACTCTTGGGGGCGTCCCTTCGCTCATTCTCGCGCTACGCGCTCCGAGGCCAATACGGCCCGCCCACCCCTGCGGGGCGGGCACCCGGGCCTATTGGAATCCGCTGCGGGACACCCCCAAGAGCCCTCCGGCAGATTCTCGCCTAACTCAGGTACCCCCCCAATCGTCGCTAGTCAGCCAGCAACGGCCCCATCACGGCGCGGTCAAAATTGGCGGCCATGACCTCAATGCCGTCGCCGTCGGGATGGCATTGGTCTTCGGCGTAGCGGTCTATTTCAGCCAGACTGAAAACCTCCAAGCCGTCGAAATAGCTCAACTTGACGTCGCCCATATCGACCAGGCGCCGGTGCACCTCGGCGATATCGCGCCGCATAGCCGCAATGGTATAGCCCACCGCATTGGGCTGGGTCTCGTGGGGCGGATAGCCAATGGGCGAGACCAGTCCAATGGGCGTGTCGGGGTGCCGGGCGCGAATAATCTGCACCAGGCTCAACACCGCCGCCGGGAAGGTGCGCGCGCTGAGGGACCCGCCAATACAGTTGATGCCCAATTTCAAGGTGATATAGTCGGCCGGCTGGGCAGCAATCACCATCCCCACCTGGGCGTCGACATGGCACTGGCCGCCAAAGCCCAGACTGGTCAGATTGAGTCCGTGGCGACGGGCGACAATAGCCGGCCAAATGCGCGAGGGCGAATGGGCCCGCACACAATGGGTAAGGGAACTGCCGTAGGTAACCCAGCGCGGGCGCTCGTCGGCCACAGCACGACACGGTGCGCCGTCCTGGCTGGCCAAGCCGCGCAGCGCCACCGGCGCCTCCTGAGGCAACCACAATTCCACCACCTTGTCACCAGCGGGCAGATCAGCGAAAACGGCCTGCTCGCCGCCGGGGGGCACCGCCGCGCTGGCCACTAATTCGCCCTCGATAGTCAAATCGAAATAATGGGCATCGCGACCGCCGCCGGGGGCCCCTGTAGGCAGCGACTGCAAGCTCAATTCTAACCGCGTCGACTCGGTGGCAAAACGCAACCGCACACCGCTGGCCGTTTCGGCTCGGGCCAATAGGCCCTCGTCGGGCGAGGGAAACAGCGCCTTGCTCTCGTGCGGCAGGCGCCAGGGCTTGAGCCAGCCGTCGCCTTCCTCTAGCGAAATATGGCCTTCGAATAAATCGGCGCTGAGTATATTGTCTTGCATGATCCCTCCTTTTAGTATGCCCGGTCGCGCCCGTGCGGCGCCAACAAATCCAACCCCGGTCCCACTGGCACGATCCCCGTTGGATTGATATCGTCGTGGGTGATATAATAATGCCGCTTGATATGGTCAAAATTGACCGTCTCGGCCACCCCCTCCACCTGGTATAGCTCGCGCGTATAGCCCCATAAATTGGGGTAATCAACTATACGCCGAATATTGCATTTGAAATGACCGTGGTATACCTCGTCAAAGCGAATCAGCGTGGGGAAAAGGCGCCAATCCGCTTCGGTGAGCTGGTCGCCCACCAGGTAGCGCTGACCCGCCAACCGTTCTTCGAGCTGGTCCAGCGTCACAAATAATTGGCCCACTGCCTGCTCATAGGCCGTCTGGGTATCGGCGAAACCGGCCCGGTAGACACCGTTGTTGACGTATTCGTAGATCGGCTCGTTGATCTGGTCAATGGCCGGCCGCAACGCCTCTGGATACAGATCCAGCCGACTGTCGGTGAAATCGTCGAAGGCGCTGGTGAGCATGCGGATGATCTCTTCGTCGGCGTTGCTGACAATGCGCCCTGTCTCCCCATCCCACAAAACCGGCACCGTGACACGGCCGCTATAATCGGGATCGGTGGCCCGGTAGGCCTGGCCCAGGAACGTGAAACCGTTGATCGGATCGAGCCCGTAGGGCGCCCGGAATCCCCAACTCTCATCCTCAGTGCGCAGAGGATCGGCCACGGTCACACCAATGACATCCTCCAGCTTCTTCAACTTGCGCACAATAAGCGTCCGATGCGCCCAGGGACAGGCCAGCGACACATACAAATGATAGCGCCCCGCCGCCGCTGGATAACCCGACGACCCGTCCCGGCTCACCCAATCGCGGAATTGGTCGTCCTGACGGACAAATTCGCCGTCGACTTTTTCAGCCTCAATACTGCTGTCACTCATTGCCGCTCTGCTCCTGTTTCGGGTTGCAACCATGTATCGAGAAAATCCATGCTCTTGTGCCGGCGAATTTCGTCGCCGCCCTCGTCGAATTTAGTCACCGCCTCTTGCAAATCGATATCGATGCCGCCCTCCAATCCCAGACGGCATCAGATCACCCCAATCGGCCGTATTGTGTCTATCCTGTTTCATGCCATCGGCCACTGCAGAATGTATAGCCAGGTAAAGTCTTTCCGTCAAACGGGCGAAATCATTACTTTCGCTGCCTACCGTCAGCCAGGAAACAAACACTTAATTGAGGCTTGGCCATAATTAGCAATCTATCTAATTTGTTGTTCTACCAAGACTTGCCCCAAGGCTGATCGAGGGCGATGAGGCTGAAAGCGGATTCCACAAGCCCGGGGGCCCGCGCAGCGGGCGGGCGCAGTGGCCTCGGAGCGCGCAGCGCGAGAATGAGCGTCAGACTCGTCGCCCTCGATCAGCCGTCCACGCACGAGCCACCCGAATTATGACCAATCCTCACCTAATTCAACAGGAAACCCCATGACCCAACAAGCCCAAAAACATATTCTGATCACCGGCATGAGCGGTCTCATCGGCACCCTCGTCGGCCGCCACTTGGCCCAGCACCACCGCATCCGCGCCCTCAACCGCCGCCCCGTCGCCGGCGTCGACACCGTCCAGGCCGATATCGCCGACCGCGACGCCATCGGCCCAGCCTTTACCGGCATTGACACCGTCGTCCACCTGGCCGCTTTAATAGAAGGTCCCGACGCCCAACTTATGGCCGCCAATGTAGAGGGAACCTATAACGTATTGGAAGCCGCCCGCCAGGCCGGTGTGCGGCGGGTGGTATTGGCCAGCACCGGCTCGGTGGCCGGCGCCTGGGCCAAAGACGAGCCCTATTGCCATATGCTGCGCGGCGATTACGCCCAAGTCCCTTCCACCTGGCGCCTCATCCGCCACGACGATCCGGTGCGACCCAACGGCCTCTACGCCGCCAGCAAAGTCGCCAGTGAGGGCCTAGCGCGCTACTACGCCGAAGCCCACGGCCTCTCCATACTCTGCCTGCGCCTGGGCCGCGTCGAACCCAGCGACCAACCGCAGAGCCCCGGCCATATGGTCGTCTTCCTCACCCACCGCGACTGCATCCAGGCTGTTGCCCGCAGCGTCGAGGCGCCAGCCTCCATTGGCTTTGAGGCCTTCTTCGTCACCTCGGCCAATAAATGGGCCATGCGCGATCTGACCCGGGCCCAACAGGTAATCGGCTACAGGCCCCAGGACGGATTGGGCGACTGGAAAGAGCCCCAAGACCAATTGCAGTACTGATGGCCGCCTAGTTAGCAGTATTTTCCCCGGAGCACCAACAAAATGTCCGGACGAATTGAAGTCTATCTGGTCTAATCGGCCAAACCCAGGGATAAAGCCTCGCCGGCAAAACGGTTGCCCCTCATTCTACTACCGGATTCAGCAGATCGGCCACCAGACCAACCGGCGACTGCGCCTGGACGCCGGTACCGTGGGCAATTTGGTGGCGGCACGAAAAACCCGGAGCCACCACCGCCGCCCCGTCCCCCAATTCCCTGACTGCCGGGAATAAGCGGTGCTCGCCCATGGTCCGCGAAACCCCGCTGTGTTCGCGCTCGTAGCCGAAAGAGCCGGCCATGCCGCAGCAACCGCTGTCGAGTGCCACCACCTCGGCGCCAGGTACCGCCGCCAACATGCGCAAGGTCGGCTGCATGCCCACCAGGGCTTTCTGATGACAGTGACCGTGCACCAGAATGCGCTCGGGCCCCGGCCGCAAAAAATCACTACCAGCGCCCTCTTCCATAACCTGGACCGCCCATTCCTCCACTGTCAAACAAGCCGCCGCCACCTCCTCGGCGGCCGCTTTCTCGGCCCCTTCCAGCAAATGCGGATGATCGTCCCGCACCGCCGAATAGCAACTGGGTTCGCAAAAGAGAATCGGCTGATCCGCCCGGGCCAGCGGCGCCAACGCCCGCGTCGTTTCCCGGGCTTGTTGGGCGGCCTGGTCGAGAAAACCCTTGGAAATAAGCGGCCGCCCGCAGCACACTCTGGGAGCCACCTCCACCCCGACCCCCAACCGCTGCGCCAGGCGCAGGGCGGCCTGGGCGTGCTGGGGTTCGTGGTAATTGGTGAACGTATCGGCAAACAGAACCACCTGTGAAGCCGCCGACCCGACTCGGTATTGCGCCCCGTTTTCCACCCACCACTGCAAAAAGCTGCGGCGAGCAAAAGGCGGCGGGGCCCGGTGCCGGTCCAGGTTCCAGATCTTTTCCGCCAGCCAACGCCCGCTGGCCCCGCCCGCCAGCCAATTGGACAACGGCGCCAACCGGCTGCCCCAATGCGCCAGACGTTCGGTCCGGGCTAAAAACCGCGCCCGGCGCGTCGATCCATGACGATGTTGGTATTGGTGCAAAAACTCACTTTTCAAGCGCGCCATATCGACCCCGGTGGGGCATTCACTTTTGCAGGCCTTACACTCCAGGCACAAATCGAAAACAGGATAGAGCCGCTCGTCTGTTAAGCCTTGCAAGCCCAATTTGCCCGTCAGCGCCAAACGCAGAGCGTTGGCCCGACCCCGTGTCGTATCGCCCTCTTCCCGCGTCGCCATATACGAAGGACACATAGTGCCGGTGAGACGTTTTCGGCAGGCCCCCACGCCGCTGCACTGCTCCGTGGCCTGGACCAAACCGCCGAAATCGGCAAAAGCGAAGGCACTGTCCACCGGCGGCGTCACATAGTCGGGGCCAAAGCGCAAATTGGCGGTCAGAGGCGGGGCCCGAACAATTTTACCGGGATTGAACAAACCCACCGGATCAAAGGTATCCTTCAACCGACAAAAAGCACCGTAGAGCACCGAGCCGAACATTTTCTCCTGAAAGGGCGCCCGCGCCAGACCGTCGCCGTGCTCACCCGAGAGGGCGCCGCCGTATTCCAGCACCAAATTGGCGACTTCTTCGGCAATACGGGCAAATTTCTCCACCCCGTCCGCCGTTTTCATATCGATCACCGGACGGATATGCAGCAGCCCCACCGAGGCGTGGGCGTAAAACCCGGCCTCAATCTGATGCCGCGCCAGAATGGCCTGGAAGCGCTCGATATAGGCGCGCAAATGCTGCGGCGCCACGGCGGTATCCTCGACAAAAGAAATGGATTTGGCATCGCCCCGCTGCGACATCGACAACCCCAGGGCGGCCTTGCGCAGGTCCCAGATGCGCTTTTGCCCGCCTGGCTCTAAGGCCCGGTGGACGTGGTGCCCCAATCCGGCCCGCTGCAAATCGGCCGCCAAAGCATCGATACGGTCGGGCAATTGGCCCGCTTCCTCACCGGCGAATTCGACGATGAGTACCGCCCCCGGATCGCCGTCGATAAAATCGCGCAAAGGCTCAAATTCGGTGCGGCCTTTAGTGGTCTGCAAAATAAAGCGGTCGACCAATTCAACAGCGGTGGGTCCGTGCTTTAAAATCAACGGCGTCGCCGCCATAGCCTCGAGGATATCGGCAAATTGCACCGAGCATACCACCTGCTGCCGGGGCAGGGGGACCAGTCGCAGGGTAGCGGCTGTGGTCATCCCCAGCGTACCCTCTGATCCGACCATGATGCGGGCTAAATTGAACGGCCGGTCCAACGCGGTAAATTCATCGAGATTATAACCGCCCACCCGCCGCAAAATTTTGGGGTAGCGGCGCTCGATCTCGGCTCGGTGCTCGCCGGCCAACTGGCTGACGACCCGATAGCAGGCCCCCTCCAGATCGTCCTGTCCACAGCGGCGCTGCCATTCCCCCGACTCCAAGGACTCTATCTCCACCTGGGAGCCGTCGCTCAATACCGCCCTCAGGCCCAGGACGTAATCGATGGTTTTGCCGTAGACCACCGAGCGGGTGCCGGCCGAATTATTGGCGATCATACCGCCAATGGTGGCGCGGCTGGAAGTAGACAAATCGAGCGGCAACTGCAAGCCGTGGGGCTTGAGCTGGGCATTCAGTTCGTCGAGCACAATACCCGGCTCCACCTGCACGGTCATGGCCTGGGTATCGAGTTTGAGCAGACGGTTCATATGGCGCGAAAAATCGACCTGGACTCCGGGGCCAATAGCCTGACCGGCCTGCGAAGTGCCGCCGCCGCGGGCGGTGATAGAAGCCCCGTGCTCGACGCATATCCGCACCAGTTGCACCACATCTTCGGCATGGCGCGGAGTCACCACGCCCATAGGTTCAATCTGGTATACACTGGCATCGGTGGCGTACATCGACCGGCTCACCGGATCAAAGCGCACCTGACCGTCTAATTGTGTCGCCAGCGCCGCCGCCAACTCAGTACGCTGTCCTTGGTCGAGGGTATCGCGCTCAAGGTCTGCCATCAATGACCCTCCTCTGCCGCCAATATCTCCAGGGCGGCCTCAAGACCACCCGACTGGTGCGGCACCCCCTCCAGCCGCAGCCCCATCGCCACGCCACACAGCGCTCCGGCCAGCATCAAATCGTCCAGGGCGCCCAGATGACCAATGCGAAAAAGCCGGCCCTGTAAGGGGCCCAAACCGGTGCCCAGAGCCAGATCGAAGCGCCCCTCAACCGTACGGCGAAATTGGTCGGCATCGTGATTTTCGGGCATCAGCACGGCGGTCAGAGTAGGCGAATGGGCCGCCGCTGATCGGCAATAAATTTCCAACCCCCACGCCTGCACAGCGGCGCGGACCGCCCGGGCGTGACGGGCATGGCGGGCCGTGACCCGCGCTAATCCTTCAGCGGTCAGCATATCGAGGGCCGCCTCCAGCCCAAAGAGCAAATTGGTGGCCGGAGTATAGGGGAAAAAACCGCGCTCGTTGGCCTCCAAGACAGCCCGCCAATCCCAGTAGGAACGCGGCATGGGATTATCCTGGGCGGCGGCCAGTGCCCGCTGACTGACGACATTAAAACTGAGTCCGGGTGGCAACATAAGACCTTTTTGCGAAGCGGCGACGGTGATATCCACCCCCCATTCGTCGTGGCGATAGTCCATGGAGGCCAGCGAGGAAATGGTATCGACCATCAACAGCGCCGGATGCCCCGCCCGATCCAGCGCCTGACGGACAGCCGCGATATCGTTGACCACCCCGGTGGATGTTTCGTTGTGGACCAGAGCCACTGCCTTAATAGCGTGGTTTGTATCCGCCCGCAAGCCCGCTTCGACAGCAGCGGAGTCTACCGGTTGCCGCCAATCGCCTTCCAGCACCTGGGCGGCAAAACCCAGGCGCGTGGCGACATCACACCACAAGGCGGCGAAATGGCCGTTGACGCAGACCAGTAGCTGCTGACCGGGAGCCAGCGCATTGGTCAGAGCCGCCTCCCAAGCCCCGGACCCAGAAGACGGGTAGATCACCACCGGATCGCCACTGCCCACCAATTCCTGCATGCCCTTGAGCAAACGGCCCGTAAGACGGGCAAATTCGGGGCTGCGGTGGTCAATGGTCGGCCGCGCAATAGCCGTCAATACGGCTGCGGGCAGATTGGTCGGCCCGGGGATTTGCAACAGCGGGCGCCCAAGAGAGGACGTATAATTTTCTGGCATCGACAATTCCGGCTAAAAGTGCGGCACAGCGGCGGCAAAAGTGGACATTCAGCGGCCAATTCACTCCCAATCTAAGGCCTGCAAAAGCTTTGTCCAAGGGGCCGGCGGCCAAGTCTCACCGCTCTTTTCATTAACTGTCCGTGGCGGTTGAAAATAACATTCAAGCTCTTTCGCCCTTGAATGGATCCCATCTTGTAGATATGTTTTTATGATTGTGCCCGATCGTCCCTGACTACCCGAAAACACACCCGTCAATCAGTCGCGCAGCTGCACCGACCGCACCCCAGGGAGATACCCAGCCAATATGGCTAATGAAACCCCGCAAACGACCGCCCGTCACGAAGATCTCGAGATTAAAGACGCCGGACTGATTTTCTCGCGCGTCTGGGCCAATCTCACCGCCCGCTACGGCGAGGCCAAGCTGCACTTCCCCAAAGAAATCATTTGGCTCGGCGGTGCCCCCGGTTCGGGCAAGGGCACCAATACCCCCTATATCCTCGAAGCCCGCGGCATCACCGCCCCGCCCCTGGTGGTCAGTAGCCTGCTCGACACCTCAGAAGCCCGCCGCATTAAAGACGCCGGTGGCCTGGTCGGCGACGAGGCGGTGGCCGAACTGCTCTTTGAAGCGCTGCTAAAACCCGTCTATGCCACAGGTGTCGTGGTCGACGGTTTCCCCCGCACCAAGGTCCAGGTCGAGTGCCTCAAACTGTTCTTCGATAAATTGAACCGGCTGCACGACAACGGCGATGAGACTTTTACCAAACCGCTCTTTCATTGCGTACTATTATTCATCGACGAGGAAGAAAGCATCCAGCGGCAATTGCGCCGAGGGGAAGAAGCCCAGGAACACAACCGCAAAGTGGCTTCATCGGGCGTAGGGCAGCGCATGGAAATCCGCGCTACCGACCTCGACGCCGAAGCCGCTCGGGGTCGCTACCGCCTATTCAAGGAAACCACCTTCGAAGCCCTGCAATCGCTGCGCCAGATTTTTCACTTCCACTTTATTGACGCCGAAGCCTCGCTGGAGGAGGTGCAGGAGAAAATCGAAGAGGAGTTTCTCTACCAGAGTTCCCTCGAACTCGACCAGACCACCTTCACCCGCATCCAACGCATTCCCGAGGCCAGCCAGGTAATACTCCACGCCCGCCAGGCCCTGGTCACCCGGCTCGACGACTACAATACCCATCAGCCCGAGCTTTTCCAACAGGTTGTCGCCGAAATCGAGAGCAAATTCGTCCCGATTATCCGTCGCTACGCCATCACCGGCCGCACCCTGGTCAATTCCGAAGACCGGCTCTTTGAGGACCCCGATGCCCTGGCTATGCTGATCGATATTTTCTCCGAGCGCGGCTACCAGGCCCTGGTCGATATAAACCTGGTCGATATACCGACCCATTTCGATATCCAGACCGGCACCATCACCTGCACCACCAAGCGGGTATACCGCTTTGAGATTCGCTTTACGCCCACCCCCATCCGCCGCGGCCATACCTGAGATCGGATGCCTTAGGACCGCCTGTTAGCCCCTCTGTTGGGCCTGGCCCAAAAAGACCAGGCTCTGTTCCCGGAAAAATAGATGCCCCTGCTCAGTCTGCGCCAGGTTTCCATAGCTTTTGGTGGTCCCCCTATCTTAGACCAGGTCGATCTGCACCTGGAACGCTACGACCGCCTTTGCCTGGTGGGACGCAACGGCACCGGCAAATCCACTCTGCTGCGTCTGGTCACGGGCCAAATGGTCCCCGATTCGGGCGAAATAGCCCGCACCACCGGACTGGGCGTCGCCAGTCTCGACCAGGAACCCGACGCCGGCCTGGAAGGTACCGTTTTGGCGCTGGTGACAGCCGGCGCCCCACAGGCCCCCGCCCACCAGATAGAAGACGCCATCGGCCGGATGGAACTGGCCCCAGAGACTTCCTTTGCCAGCCTCTCGGGCGGCCTAAAGCGCCGCGCTCTGCTGGCCCGCGCCCTGGCCAGCCAGCCAGATCTGCTGATCTTGGACGAGCCCACCAATCACCTCGATATCGATACTATCACCTATCTGGAGGACTTCCTCCTGCGCTGGCGCGGCACCCTAATCTTTGTCAGTCACGATCGCACCTTGGTCGACCGCCTGGCCACCCGCATCGTCGAACTGGACCGCGGCACCCTCTATCCCTACACCGGCAATTACGCCGCCTATCTAGAGCAACGCGATATCCGCCTGCAAGGTGAAGCCGAGGCAGCAGCGGCCCTGAGCCGCAAGGTCGCCCGCGAAGAAGTCTGGATGCGCCAGAGCATTCGCGCCCGCCGCACCCGCAACGAAGGTCGCCTGCGGGCTCTCCAATCGCTGCGCCAACAGCGCCGCCAGCAACGGCAAAAACCCGGCGCCGTGCGTCTGCAAGTACAGGAAGCCGAGCGTTCCGGCGAGCTGGTCATGGAAGTCGACGGCCTGTCCTTCGGCTACGGCCAAGAGCCGCTGATCAACGATTTTTCGACGCTGGTAAAACGCGGCGACAAAATTGGCCTGGTCGGCCCCAACGGCGCCGGCAAAACCACCCTGTTGCGCCTGCTTTTGGGCGAATTGGCCCCCACCGCCGGCACCCTGCGCCACGGGGTCCGCCTGAGCGTGGTCCACTTTGACCAATTTCGCGGCCAATTGGACCCGTCCAAAAGCATTGCCGAAAATGTCGGCGGCGACCAGGAATACCTCGATATAGGCGGCAAAAGCCGCCACCTATACGGCTATTTGCAGGATTTCCTCTTCACTTCGGAACAGGCCCGCACCCCAGTCTCGGCGCTATCCGGAGGCGAGCGCAACCGCGTCCTCTTGGCCCGCCTCTTCAGCCGCCCCGCCAATCTGCTGATCCTCGACGAGCCGACCAACGACCTCGACGCCGAAACCCTGGAATTGCTCGAAGAGCACCTGGCCGACTACGCCGGCACCTTGATCGCGGTCAGTCACGATCGGCGCTTCCTCGACCACGTCGTCACCTCGACCTGGGTCCTGGAGGGCCAGGGCCGCATTGGCGAATATATCGGCGGCTATACCGATTGGCAGCGCCAGCGCGCCGCGAAAGACCAACCGCCGCCCAAGACTCAAGCTCCCTCCCCCACACCTCAGGTCGCCCCCCCCAAACGCCGCCCGGACCGACTCAGCTACAAAGAACAGCGCGAGTTGGAAGCCCTGCCCGGCCAAATAGAAAGCCAGGAAGCCGAATTGGCCCAGTTGCACGAGCAACTGGCCGACCCGGCCCTGTACCAAAAGGACGGGGCCGCCGTCCTACCGCTGCAAAAGCAACTGGCCGCCGTAGAAAAAAACCTGGAAGAGAGCTACGCCCGTTGGGAGGAATTGGAAGCCAAGGGCGAATAATTTTCCGCAGTTGGGTTTTTATTGAATATTGTTTATTAGAAGTACTGCTGGCCAAGCCTTTTGGGCGGGTTGGCTGGAAGGTGGCAGTGATGTCTGAGGCCTCGAAGAGGCCGAGTTTACTGCCGCCTGGAAGCCGGCCCGCCCAAAGGGCGCCCAAGCACACCGTCCATTCCGCAGCCCCCCATAAACCTCATCACTACCACAGGTCCATCCATGCCGCCACTCAGCCCCGACCAAGTCGATTCCTTCAAAGAAAACGGCCACCTGATTCTCCCTGGTTTTACTGCCTCCGGCCTCATCCAACAATGGCGCGACCAGTTCTGGAGCCACCTCGACTGCACCATCGACGAGCCGGAAAAGTGGCCCGATCGGGTCCGGGACTTTAAACCCGACCCCGTCTTCGGCGACATGCCCGAACTACAGGCCATGGCCACCCAAATGGGCGGCGGCCAGTTCAAAGGCGGCGGCTGTGGCGTGCCGGTGCGCTGGCCGCAACCGGACAAGCCCTGGGAAATGCCCGAATCGGGACACCTCGACGGCTACCCCGGCGAGGGCTGCCAGGCCGTCTTGATGATGGGTGCTACCACCTACCTGTACGATGTTGAGCCCGGCGGCGGCGCCTACGTATACTGGCCCGCCAGCCACCATATAGCGCACCGCTATTTCCGTCAGTACCCCGACCGCATTGAAGGCACCTTCCGCGAAACGCCCGAATGGGACGAGCGCGGCTGGGGCATCTTCTCCGACGAAAGCCCCAACCCGGCGCGCGAATTCACCGCCCAAGCCGGCGACGTCATCCTGTGGCACGGTTGGCTCTGCCACACCGGTTCGCTCAACGTAAACCCTTCCCCCCGGGTGGGCTTTTTCGCCCGCTGGCTCCACCAGGATGACGCCGGCGTGCGCCAGTCGATACCGGAAGACCCGTGGCACCACTGGGCAATTTGAAGCGCTAGTCCGTCACCCTGTCCAAGCCGCTGACCCTGCTCCGCCTGACGACCGGGTGTCAGCGGCCTATAAACGACAAAATGCGCCATCGACGGCCACCCCCGCCAAAGGAGAAAGCCATGTCCCTGGGCATCGTCAACCACATCAGCTTGCGCGTCACCGACCACCAGAAATCCATGCAATTCTACGATCCAGTGATGGATTTTCTGGGCTATGAGAAAATCGCCAAATTCGGCTTCTACCGCCTGCCCGACCGCATCGGCGATATCTACCTATCGCGGGTGCCGCCCAAAGAGCGGGGCAAAAAGCTCTACGACCCAGAAGCCCCTGGCCTGGGCCATCTGGCCTTTAACGCCGCCAGCCGCCAACAGGTCGACGATCTCTATAAATTGCTGCAAAAGATCGGCGCCAACATCCTCGACAAACCAGCGGAATACGACTATACACCGGGCTATTACGCCGTCTATTTCGCAGACCCCGACGGCCTCAAGCTGGAATTGGCCTATACGCCTTTCCAACTCCCCGCCCTGCACCGCGAGCTCAACCGAATGAAGGCCAAGGAACGACGGCAAAAGGCGGCGAAAAAATAACCCAGAGCGCGCGACTGGCCAGCGCCGATTCTTTGACGCCACTGGGCGGCTTAGTCCGTCCCGGGATTCCCCTGATAGACGGGCAAGATGTCCTTCCGTTAAGTGGAAAGTAGCCTATCTCACTGGATAACATTTCCCCAAAAGACGAGCTTGGTGGTTCCGAGTAATGGGTGCCGAACCTCATTATTCGGAACAAAGCTGGAGAATAGGTTCGGGTATAGGGGAGTTAAGCGCGCATGTTGTTTTTGTGTAATGAGAGAACATAAGGGAGCAAAACCATCCTTCCAACCACTTCAATAGGATGATTTGCTTCGGACATTATTTCAGGGGCACATTCGATGAGCCAACTCGCATTGTATTGCGAACGGACTGGCGATACGGCAGACACAATTGCGGTATACGGCGAATACTGCAGCAGCTCAAATCACACTCATCTTCTCGCCTACTTTGGTGGCCAGCTCTATCCAGACCAATGGTGTAGTGAACGCATCGTTGTGGAACGGACATCAAGCCATTCTACGGCACTTGTCACTGAGATGGGCGATTGGAATGCTGGCAGAAGCTTTGTGTGTTACTCCGGTAGATCACGGTATGAACGGACGGAGACCAGCACAATTGGTCAGATTGACACGAAAGTTGAAGATCGAGTTTACGAGCTGGTCAATCACTGGGTGTATTGGGATACTGGGAAACTGCGTCTCAGGCTCGATAATGTAGATGTCAAGTTCTCTGACCGTATAGCTACAGTGGGTGAGGTAGATCGGGCCACCTTGTCCGAACTTCGTGCAATCTGGGTACTTTCTGCGCAGAAAATCGAATAAAACAAAAAACTACAAAAGCATAGAAGGTCGTAGCCGCTCCCTTATTCCTTTCGTGAGGAAAAAAACACGGACGCTTAACAAGCCGTGCCCGCCTCCGGTCGCGGCGCTCCCTCCGAGCAAATCCCTTCGGGATTCGGGCACGGCGGGCCCGTTAGATACTGTCTTTCATGTCAAGCTCCTTATTGATGGGATTTGGTAAAACTTGCTTCCGACGAAATCTTGGTCATACCGAATCATACCCCAAATAGAGCGCAGCAATTTGCGCATGACGGCGACAATGGCCTGCATTTTCTTTTTGCCTTTGGCCAGCAATTTCTGATAAAAAGCTTGGATGTGGGGCTCATATCGCGAGGCGACCAAGGCCGGAAAATAGAGCGCATGCCGTAAATACTTGTTGCCCATACGCGAGATAAACCGAGGCTTATCGACAGAGGTCCCCGACTCTTTGGTGCGTGGATCCAAGCCGGCTTGAGCTACCCATTGCTCGGGGGCCAAGCCCTCGGGCAAGGCCATCACTTCGGCCAAAATCCGCATGGCACTCAGCTCAGCGATCCCTTTGATGGTCAGCAACCGCTCAAAGGGTTGACGGAGCACGGCATGCTGCTGGATCAGAGCTAAACCCTCCTGCTCCAGCGTCTCGATAGAGGTTTGTAAATAGGCGCAATGGGCTTCGATATTAGCGGCTGTACTGGCGGTGTCCGTAGGGCGATAGCTATAAGCGTGTTGGCGATTCAATTCCTGATTGAGCATCACTTTGAGTTGGCCGATTCGTCGCATAAGCGCCTGTAAACGTAGGGTTTCGGCACGGGGTGGTTGCCAAGGCGTAAAGGGCATTTGCACCCCAAAACGTCGAATAATTTCGGCATCGGCCTGGTCGGTTTTAGCTCGTTGCATGAGCGCCTGGGCAAAGGACTTAATCGCCCGTGGATTGGCTACCATGACCGTCGTTTTCTTATGGGCATGGAGCGCCAGAGCTACCGGCAGACTATACAGCCCGGTCGCTTCGAGGCAGCACTGGGCCCGCCGATCGCCCCGTGTCGCCCACCCGATGAGTCGGGCATGGCCGGTCGCATCGTTGCTAAATTCGGTCTGAAGAAGCTGACCACGAGCCCCTAATCGGGCCGCATGTAACGTCGTGGCACTCACATCGATGCCAATATGATTTATCGAGGACATGGGGATCTCCTGATGTATATTGGATGCTGGTTGCCCGCCTTCGTCCGCGCCGGCCGTGCTTGTATAGATACAGACTCGCGAGGTCTTGGATACTGTTCGGTCTGGACGGCGGAGGCGGGGGGCCATTCTAACGGACGAGGTCATAATGCCTCTAAGAGAATGCGGCCTCCCCAGCGGAAATAAACGAGGCTTAAAGATACCCAAACCCGATTACATCAGGACAAATCGCAAGATACAAGATGAAATAGAAAAAGTAAAATCAGATCCTTGCAGTATATCTCCAGAATACCAAGAGCTATACTGCATTTTTGAAGTGTAATCAGTAGTTATCGCACAGAGTGATAAACGTCAAGTATTTTTCCCGGATAGCGACAATTAAAATGCCCGGATTAAGGGGTTTGTTTGGTTGAGGAGGTTGTTTTCATCGACGCGGTTTTTTTCTGTTGGGATTGTTCGAGCCGATAACTGGGTAGGTTCATCTCCAAAATGACGCAATGATGGATCAGTCGGTCGATGGCGGCGGCCGTAGTCATGGGATCTTTGAAGATGGTGTCCCATTGCGAAAAGGGTAAATTGCTGGTGATCAGGACACTGCCCCGCTCGTAGCGATGGGCCAGCAAAGCAAACAGGACCTCCATTTCCTCGCGGCTGTGTTGGACGTAGCCGATATCGTCGAGGATGAGGCCGTCATATTTGCTCCAGCGTTTCAACAGCCGCGGCAGGGTTAGCTCACGCTTGGCCAGCAGTAATTCTTGCACCAACAGGTTACAGGGCATGAAGAGGATCTGTCGACCCTGGTGGATCAATTCTTGGGCCAGGGCACAGAGGACATGGGTTTTGCCCGAGCCCGGATTGCCAAAGGCCAATACGTTTTCGCCCCGGTCCAAAAACGAGCCCTCCAGCAAGGTGGTCAGCTGGGCCTTGAGTTTTTTGGGCAGTCGAGTCCGCTCCAAGGTCTGCAAGTTTTTTTCCAGCGGTAGTTTGGATTGCCGCAGGTAACGCTGGATGCGATGGTGGCGTCGGGTCTCGCTTTCGCGCCGGATCACTTCCAACAGGTAGCTTTCGTAGGCCAAGTCTTCCTGTCGAGCCTGGTCGGCCGTCTCCCCGTAGCAGGCCCGCACGGTGGGCAGCCGCAAGGTTTTGAGCAGGTCGGTCAATTCGGTTTTCAACGGCGTCGATAGGCTCATGCCTCCACCTCCAGCAGACCGTCATAAACGGTCAGATCCACGGGGGCAATCACGATCGGAGGGGGCGTTAAGGATGGGACCGAAGCGGTGAGTTGGGCCTCAATGGTGGCCTCGGTAAACCGCTGAGCATGCCCCAATACGGCTTCGAGGGCTTGCTCGACCGGGGTTTCCCCGTGGTGCACGGCCAGGTGGAGGATCGATAGATACGCCTGATCGGCCTGGCGAGGAGGATGGTCGCGGCGCAAGGCATCGTAGGCCATGCGAAATCGACTGGAGGGAAACAAGGCGGCCCGGTAACGATAGTTTTCGAAGGCGCCCGGTTTGCGCACCAGCCCGTCAATCAGATGCCGGTATTGGATCAGCGCTTGGCCCTGCCCCCGCAGCCGAGGCATCGTCTCGATCCGCCGACGGGTATACCAGATTTCCACGTGCTCAGCATGGAGGTGGACCTCGACGGTTTCGCCGATGAGGCGACTGTCCACCGAGTAGACATTGCGGCTGACCCGGATGGTCGAGGAGGGGCCGACCTTGACCTGCCAGCGTTTGCTGGAGTCCAAGCGCTGGGCCGGCAAGGGGCGCAACTGCGCCCGCTCTTCGGTCAGGCGCGCCTGCCGGGGCGCATTGAGCTGGGCAAATACTTGGCGTAGAAACGTGGCATAGGCGGCCCGATCCTCAAAATCGCGGTGGCCCCTCAGCAACAACGACTGCTCAAGGGCTTGTTTCAAGCGATAATGCCGCTGCTCGACATCGCCATTTTCATGCGGACTGGCTGCCTGGATCAACCGGCCCTCCAGGCCATAGTGCCGCAACAGGGCCGCATAGCGGGCGGTAAAGATCCGCTGGCGCGGTTGGGGCGGCGTAGCCGCGGTCAGTCGGTCCGTCTGATGCTGGTGTGGCACCCCACCCAACGCCCATAAGGCCTGCTGCAACCCCGTGCTGAGACTCTCGAAGCTCTCCGAAAAACAGATCATGCCTGTTTCCCAATTGGAATAGGGCAGCACAAAATGATACAGCAGATGCTCAAAGGGCTGACCGGCCAAGGTAATGCTCAACGAGCTCATATGGGTGAAATCCGACTGAGCCAATTGACCCGGCCTATGGACCTGGGGGAAAAATACCTCTTTGGGCGGGCCCTGGGTGGCGCGCCAGACTTTGATCCGGCGCTGCAGCGTGCGCAGTTGCCCCTCGCTAAAGTGTCCAGGATACTGCCGTTGCAGCTGGGTAAAGAGGGTTTTGGCCTGCAGCCCGGGATTGACCGCCAGAGCGGCGGCCACCTCATCCCATACCTGGGCAAACGGGTCGGGCCGGGTCCGCCAGGTGTGCGGGCGTCGGGCTTGGCTGGGTACTTGGCCACTATCTCGATACTTACGGGCGGTTTTCTCGTCCATCCCGGCTTGCGCGGCCGCCACACCCAAGGGCCGCTGCTGGCTCAGTTGTTTCATCAGTCGTCTCACTTGTTGATCCGTAACCATCCAGACCTCCTTGAAAGGATCTCTGGCTAGGATACGGAGGGGCGATGAAACCGGGAATTCTAATGGTCGTCAGCTGGATTTATAAATGTCGTTAATCACACAGAGCGAGTTCGCTGCTACGAGACCGGGACTAGGAGGAAGGCTATGATTCGGGAGTTGTACAAGGTCTGCGAGGCTCTCGCGGTTCGGTACCCCGGCAACCGCGATCCCTTCCATACACTGGCAAGGCTCATGGAGGAATCCGGTGAACTCGCGGAACATGTACATATCAGGGAGGGATCCCAGAGCAAGCGGGCAAAGGGTTGCACATCAACCGACGCGGAGCTAGCGGGAGAGGTTTACAATGTCCTCACCGCCGTTCTGGATATCGCACGACACTACGGGATTCAAAGCGCTCTCGAAGAGAGGATTCGCGAAGGATACGAGCGCGCTGTAAACGAAGGCCTCGTAGATCCCATCTCAGATTAAGTTGGGATCTACGCGGTTTTGTGTGGGTTGATATCGGCATTTCTGGGTAGTGGTGGAGGAAAAGCGGCAACGATTTTCAGCTTGAGATAGTCTTCATCTCGATAGCCATAGGCCCTTCGTTGTAGGACCCGAATTTTGTTGTTGATCCCTTCGACCAATCCAAGGCTGACTTTATTGTCTGGGTGACAATAGGAGGCAATGCCCTCCCAATGGGCTTCAATCAATTCGGCAAATTTCCGATAGGGCTCCAACCGCTGCCATTTCAGGCTGTCTTTCCAACGCTCGAAAAAAGCGCGTGCGCCCCGTTCGGTGCGGTAGTCCCAGAGTTGCCCAAAGCGTTCCTTGAGGACACAGGCCGTGTTCAGACGCCGGTTGGCCTGGAGCAATTTTTTCAGCGCGGGTCTTCCATCCAGATTCAAGTTTTCGCGTCGAGAGAGCAAGGTATACCGCTGGCCTTTGATGTATCGCCTATCCTTGCCAGTGAGTCGTTTATACTCACGGCGTCGGACTTCATCCAAAGCCTTTGAGAGATGACGCATGATATGGAATTTGTCGAAAATGATGCGGGCCCTGGGCGCGTTCTTTCGTACCGAATTTCTAAACGCCTTCCACATATCCATAGCCGCCAACTCAATACGGGCGCTCTTTTTTTCGCCCACCGCCTGGAAAAACAAGTCAATATCAGCCTCTTTACGGCCTTGGCCCCCTACCCAAATAGGACGCCCTCGTTCCAGATCGCTGACGATGACCCGGTAGTTATGTCCTTTGCGGATGGCGATCTCATCAATGCCAATAGCCCGGGGGGCAGGCTGTCCTGCCAACTCGATTTGTTTTTGCATGTAAAGCGTGTCCAGCGCTTTCACCGTGCTGTGGTGCAAGCGTTCCATCTCGGCGACACGTTGGTTGGGCATATCCCGGCACAATCTGCCCACATGCCTAGCAAAGCGTTGCGTATAGCGCGGATTCTTTGCCAACCAGTCAAGATGTTCTACATGCACGCCGTGGCACCTTGGACAATGAACCCGCCAGCGTTTGAATTCCAGATAGATGCGCCAGCCGGCCACCGAGAGATCCCGTATTCGCAGGACCTTTTGGTCATAACGGCCCCGGCAACGATGCCCACACTGCAAACAGGTAGCTGTTTTTTTCGCCGCTTGAGTTGGATGACGCAAGCATACCGGTCACCAAACACACCCATCAATTTCGACGAGGGAGTAAAACCGGGAAAGGCAAAGAGGGATCGGATCGACGTAGGAGTTTCCATCGCGTTTACCTAACTGAAAAATAAAACCGTTTCTTCCTGTCACACTATGGGTAAATCTACTACTATTTCAGGATAATGCATTGACTCATTACGGGTTTTTACCCACACGTTTCCGCGTAGACCCTTAAGTTGGAAGCTCGCATGGCTCCCGGCCGACAGTCTCAATTGCTACTCGCAGTCGCCTTCTGGTGATTCACCTTTCCCGTTCGCTGCTTCGAGGTCGGGCGTGCATCGTGTCATTGGCTCAACACTGCGTTATCGATTGGGAAGTGTGGGGAGTGGAGATGGTCGTTGAACGTGGCAGTGGGCTGGCACGTTGCTCTGCTCTACGCCTGTGAGCATCTTAGGCGTTTCCAATAAAAAAGTCGTTCCATAGGGGCGGTTGGGTTATCTTGGGTTCCCCCAACCAGGAGAATCGCCCATGGGACTGAGTGAAGCCGAGAAAGTTACCTATATCGAAACGGCACAGGTGCTCAAAGGCAGCGACCGTCGGCAGTTTATGGCCCGGGTGGTCAAGAGTCTGGGTCCGGGAGGGCAGCGTCGGGCCGAAGCGGTGCTGGGTTGGAATCGCCAGACCATCCGCAAAGGGATGCACGAATTGGAGAGCGGCCTTCGGTGCGTGGACGCCTATTGGGCCCGAGGACGCAAACCGGCCGAAGCCCATCTGCCCCACCTGCTGGAAGATATTCAAGCGATTGCGGGGGGGCAAAGCCAAACCGATCCGACCTTTGAGACCACCCGGCTGTATACGCGCTTGAGTGCGGCCCAGGTCCGCCAGCAACTTATCGAGCAGAAAGGCTACCGGGAGGAGAGCTTGCCGACGGAAGAAACGATCCGGGTGAAACTCAATCACTTGGGCTACCACTTACGCAAGGTGCGCAAGAGCCAGCCGAAAAAAAGATCCCCCAAACCGATGCCATCTTCGATCAGTTAGCCCAGATCCATGCCGAAGCGGCCCAGGATGAGACGGTATTACGCCTGTCATTGGATGCCAAAGCCACCGTGTTGATTGGCCCCTTTTCGAGAGGCGGAAAAGCACGCTTCGAGGTGGCGGCCGCCGATCACGATTTTCACCCAGAGGAGAAGCTAACGCCCTTTGGGATCTTCCTGCCTGATAAGGATGAGCTGAGTCTGTATTTCACCCCCTCTCGGGTGACCAGTGACTTCATCGTGGATTGCCTGGAGGACTTCTGGCGGAAAAATCGGGCGCGCTTCCCCCAGGTCGAAACCTTACTGATCAACCTGGACAATGGACCGGAGAATCACAGTCGGCGCACCCAATTCATGAAGCGGCTCATCGACTTGGTGGATGCCTTTGAGATGACGATTAAGTTGGCCTATTACCCGCCCTATCACAGTAAATACAATCCGATCGAACGGGTCTGGGGAATCCTGGAACAGCACTGGAATGGGCAACTGCTGGATCGAATCGATACGGTCCTCAACTGGGCGCAAACCATGACCTGGAACGGCCAGCATCCGATCGTCCAGTGGGTCGAGAAAACCTATCAGACCGGCCAACGTTTAACCCACAAAGCTATGGCGGCGTTGGAACGGCGATGGGTCCGGTGTCCGGCCTTACCCAAGTGGTTTGTCCACATGGAACCCACGCCGACTTGATGCGGAGTGCTTATTTTTCTGGAAACGCCTTAGTCGACCAACCAACACCACGTACCGCCAAAGGAGCCACCATGACCCGTCCCCGTGTTGCCGCCGTCCTGACGGCGTACTTCCCGCATTCCCATGCCGACGTTATCCTCACCAAGCTCTTGCGAGGACTGCCCACTGACGACGGTCTGCTTGAGCCTTCCATCGACATCGTCTCCATGTACCTGGACCAGGTGCACGAGCACGACATGGCGCATGACATGGCCGCGCAGCATGGTATCGAGATCTATCCCAGCATCGTGCAGGCGTTGACCCTGGGCAGCAAGGAGCTGGCCGTCGACGGCGTCGTCATCATCGCCGAGCACGGTGACTACGCCTGGAATGAGAAGGAGCAGAATCTGTATCCACGCCGGCACTTCTTCGAGCAGGTCGCCGGCGTGTTCGCCACCTCGGGCCGCAGCGTGCCGGTGTTCAGCGACAAGCACCTGTCCTGGAGTTGGGATCACGCCAACTGGATGTACCAGCGGGCGCGAGCCCTCGCCGTGCCCCTGATGACCGGCTCGTCGCTTCCCACCTGTCATCGACAGCCGGCCCTCGAGCTCAACCTGGACACCCCCGTACACGGGGCGTTCGCGCTGGGCTTCGGTGGCCACCTCGACGCCTACGGTTTTCACACGCTGGAGGCGCTGCAATGCATGGTCGAGCGGCGCGCCGGCGGCGAGACCGGCATCGTCGCGGTGCAGTGCCTCGAGGGCGACGATGTCTGGGCCGCGCGCGATCGCGGCGACTGGTCCTGGGAGCTGGGCTCCGCCGCCGCCGAGGCGATGCAGCCAGGGCTCGCCGCCCGCATCGAGGTCGCCTCCACCGACAATGCGGCGCTGTTCCTGCTGGAGTACGCCGACGGCCTCAGGGCGGCGGTATTGTTGGCCAACGGCTACAAGGGGCTGGTCGAGGGCTGGTCCTTCGCCGCCCGTCTCGACAGCGGCGTCGTCGCGACCCACTACCTTGTGGGCGGCGACCCGTACCCGCATTTCAGCTATCAGTGTCTCAACATAGAGCGACTGATCCATGAGTGCGCCGAACCGTACCCGCCGGAGCGCACGCTGCTGACGGGTGGGGCGCTGGAGGCACTGCTCGATTCCAAACACCAGGGCAATGTGCGTGTCGACACCCCGCACCTCGACATCGCCTATCGTTCCTACGAAACGCCGCCGGCTCGGCCCTCGGGCTGCGAGCCGATCGGGGCGGCGAGCCAACCCTTCCACGACCGTCCTCCCGTGTGGGGCGGCTGACTAGGACTACGCATGCATCTCACATCCGAGCAGATCGAAGCCCGACTTGATTGGATTCGGAGGTCGCCGACCGACAACGGCAGCGTCGAAGGCCTGTGCATCCGGCCCAAGCGAGGGTTCACTCGTCGGCGACGGAGCCTTCTCAATCGAAGTAACAAGGAAGAGTGGTGAGGAGTCCGAGCAGCTACCGACACCTCAGTCGTTGCTCGATGAGTTGCCAGTTGGCGAAGATGACGTTCAGCGGAAGTGGGACGCTCTGGCCCGCGACTTCGTTGCAGACATCCGAAGTCAATCTCACGGTGCATACCTCACCTTCAGAGATCGCTGGCGCTATCAGGCGATAGCCGACGCGATACGGAAGGAGTCGGGAACCCGAATTGAGGAGGAGAGCCCGAGTCCATGAGGGTGGCGATAACATAAGATGGACCCGACGGTATTTACGGTAGTCCTGTTTTGGAAAGGTGATTCGCCGGACTGAGATCAAAGACCTGTAACCCAGTCGCTGATTCCGCCCGCGGGTCATCTTTGCGTTAATTCATGTAGAATTTAGGGTTGTCACAACAATGAAGATCCAACTTCATCTAACACATCGTTTTGCGCGACGGTGCATTCGCACCTTGGCCCTGACGGGCAACCCGCTGCGCGGGTTCGCAAATCGTGAACACGATATCTGAAATGGTAAAGAAGAATCTACGACGTTATGACCGTCCACATTCGCCCCTATGTTAAAAGTGACCTTCATGCTGTGCACGCTCTCTATCACGACGTGGTAGTGGGTCGAGTGCCCCACTGCTGGGAGGTTGCCCCTGATACACTGTCTGAGGTAATCTCGTCGCCACCAGGACTGGAATGCGAAGGTGCCGTTCTCACAGAGCAAGTAGTATTTATCGGGCACGACGGTGGAGATATACGTGGCTTCATCCACGCCGGAGTACACAATTCAAAAAACGCTTCAGAAGATTATGGTGTTATCCGCTTCCTCTGCTATAATCGCCACTCATGGATCATAGGTAACACCTTGCTCAGTGCAGCCCATCAGTGGTTGGAGGATCGAGACGTCAAGCGTGTAGCCACCACCCCTAGACCGTGGCGCTACCCATTCTACGGATTCGCCAACTGTCATTTGTCGGATCATCTTGATCATATTCAGAGCTTACTACGCGCGAATGGATACCGAAAGACAGGTGGCGAAGTCTTCCTCGACTGGCTAGACATGGAGCCTGAAGCCCTCCCGACACCCGAGATCGGTGTGGAGCTTCAATGGGTGGAGCCTCGTTTCCCAGGTTGCAAACCACGTTTACGTCTGGATGCCGTATTGGGCAGCGAGTCGGTAGGAGCGTGCGTTCTAAGAAGTGGCAGCGACTTCTCGGACAGTCAAGATGCTGCAGACTTTGTCTATGGCAATGGGCTATGGGTTAACGAGCCATTTCAAGGTAAAGGTTTGGGTAGATTCTTGCTGATTAGAGCACTGATCGAGGCTCGCGCACGAGGCTATCGACACGGAGCTATTAGCACAGGTTCCGAGAACAACCGAGCCTTCGAGCTGTACGCCCACTGTGGGTTCCATGCCGTCGATTGGACGTATGAATTCTCACGAGATCTGTTTTGATCAACCATGGTTATTGGGCAGAGTGGTGGATAGTCGTGAATAATTCCACTACAGATATCACAGCAATGCACGCGGCGTCGCTTACGCTCCTTGGGGCTTCGCCCACCCCGCATGTGCGGGGTCGTGCATTGTGATCACGTTAGAGGCCATGTATTTGATTCGAGAATCACGTGGATAAAGCCAAGAATATACTAAATCTGCTTGGAGAGATTCGAACTATAGGCCAGACCGGTTTGCATTATGCCAAGAATGACCACGATCGAGAGCGCTATCAACGGCTTCTTGATCTGTCCATTCAAGAGTACACGGACCTTTCGGGGCTCACTTCCAAAGACATAGCCGACTTGATTCAAAGAAATCTTGGATTCATCACGCCCAAGGTTGCCGCCTCTGCGAGTCTGTAAATTAGTCTGTGTATCTGGCAATCAGTCCGTATTTTAAGCATTCCAATCGAAAGGATTCTGCTGATGGCCAGCCGTAAAGAGTTGCTGGATGAATTACTCAAAGACGTGAAAACCCAGGACGACTTGCTGGGCAAGAATGGGTTAGTCAAAGACCTAACTAAAGTCCTTTTGGAGCGCGCTCTGGAAGCAGAGCTGACCGAGCATTTAGGCTACGACAAGCATGCGTCCCAAGGGCGGGGCTCGGGCAATTCGCGCAACGGCACCTCGCCCAAAACCCTCAAGACGGGTCAGGGCGATGTGCCCCTGGCCATTCCTCGCGATCGGCAGGGCGATTTCGAGCCCCAGTTGGTGCCCAAAGGCCAACGCCGCACCGGGGTGTTAGACGAGAAAATCATCTCGCTCTACGCCCGGGGCTTGACCGTTTCCGAGATCCAGGGCCACCTGGAAGAGCTCTACGGCACCGAGGTGTCCAAGGGCCTCATCTCCAACGTGACCAACGCGGTGTGGGACGAAGTGACGGCCTGGCAATCTCGGCCGTTGGATCCGGTCTATCCCATCGTCTATTTCGATGCCCTGCAGGTCAAAATCCGCGCCGACGGGAGCGTGGCCAATCAAGCGGTCTACCTGGCCCTGGGCGTCAATATGGAGGGCGAAAAAGAGCTCTTAGGCCTATGGATGGCCCAAAATGAGGGGGCCAAATTCTGGCTGGGCGTGCTCAACGAGCTGAAAAACCGCGGCGTCGAAGACCTCTTTATCGCCTGCATCGATGGCCTGTCGGGCTTTCCCGAGGCGGTGGAAGCGGCTTTCCCCCAGACCCAAGTCCAATTGTGCATCGTCCATATGGTACGTAATTCCTTGCGCTATGTGCCTTGGAAACAACGCAAAGCCGTGGCCGCCGATCTCAAGAAAATCTACCAGGCCGCCACCCTCAAAGAAGCCGAAGCGCAGCTGGAGACCTTTGCCCAAACCTGGGATGCAGACTATCCCACCATCAGCAAAGCCTGGCGCACCCACTGGGCCCATCTGACGCCCTTTTTTGCTTTTCCCAAAGACATCCGTCGAGTCATCTACACCACCAATGCCATCGAGTCGCTCAACAGCACCCTGCGAAAGATCATCAAAACTCGACGCCTCTTTCCCTCCGAGGAAGCCGCCACCAAGTTGCTCTATCTGGCCTTACAAAACATCGCTAAAAAATGGACCAAACCCATCCGAGAGTGGCGAAAAGCCCTCAATCAATTTGCTATCTATTTTGAAGGACGAGTACCTACCCGATAAAACCAGATACACAAAAGAATTGACAGACTCGCCTCTGCCGCCATTTTCTCTGATGAAGGGAAAATACTCCTTATTCGTCGGGGTGATGATAAGAAGTGGAGTGTACCAGCGGGCGCCGGTGAGGTCTACGAAAACGCGCGGCAGTGTGCCGAGCGAGAAGTAATGGAGGAAGTCGGCTTAGAGGTGCAGGCCGGAGAAATTATCGATGTATTCTGTCGACTGGCGGGTTCCTATAATCAAGTTCATACGATGTGGACGGTTATGTTCCATTGTCAGATCGTCGGGGGAGCCCTCGTCACCACAGAGGAAGCTATCGAGGTGGGGTACTTCGATCCGAGGGAAATACCTTCTGCCGAGTGGCATAAGGATGCAGAGGAAAGAATCTGGAAAGCTATGAATTTTTGGCAGACGCGCTTTGGACAAGGGTGAAAATTGCTATAACCAGCAAATTTAGACGTCATCCATTTCATCAGAGACACGGCCACTAACATTGGGTTTGCACCGCGCGGCGTACGCCGCTTGGCCCTCTGGGCAACCTTCCGCTTCGCTACAGGTTCGCAAACCCACAGACGTTAGATGTCATGTAAAAGGATAAGCATTGCAGAAATCCGACGATGTAACACGTAATCGTGCTCATATGCCTGAGGGCACTCAGACCATTTTAAATGCTCGATCTCTTGATCAAGCTCATGCGAGGTTGAGCCAGCTACTTTACAAGGGACACAAGGTATTAGATATAGGCTGTGGAACAGGGGCCATCACGCGAGGAATTGCTGAAGCCGTGACAGAGGAAGGTCAGGTGATCGGCGTAGATGTAAACTCTTCGCTCATTCAAGAGGCGATTCATACCCACGATAGCTATTCTCACCTGACGTTTCAAGTGGGTGATATATACCAACTCCCATTTCAGGATCATTTTGATATCGTTACAGCAGCACGAGTACTTCAATGGCTTGAAGACCCTTTTGCAGCTATAAAAAATATGGTCAAAGCTTTAAAACCTGGTGGCACCCTCATCATTCTTGATTACAATCATGAAAAGATCAAATGGCATCCCAATCCACCTAAAAGTATGCAAACATTCTATGATGCATTTCTCAAGTGGAGGTCAGAAGCAGGCATGGATAACACGATCTCAGATCATTTATCAGATATGTTTTCCAAAGCAGATCTCATTGATGTAACCGAAACTCCTCAACATGAAATTACGAACCGAGGTGATTCGGATTTTGCCGTACGAATTGGTATATGGGCTGATGTTGCAGCAAGCCGAGGGCATCAAATAGTTAAAGATGGTTTTCTTGATGAAGAGCAGCGAGCTACGGCAGATTCAGATTATCGAAGTTGGATACATGATGGGGCCCAATCACAGTCGATGCATTTAATAGCAGTGGAAGGTATTCGCCCGCTGTGAGTGAGACTTTACAAAGTCAAGTTTAAGATACACGACATCTAACACATCCATTTACGCAGCGCGCCATACGGCGCTTGGCCTTCGGCACCCCGCATGCGCGGGGTCGTAAATGGTAGAGACGTTAGATGAAATAGGAAAGAAGAATCCACCTTGTCATGGTAGGGACAGCAGAAGGCCCTTTATCGAGGCTGTCTGCGATCAACCTAAAGTGCACCATTCTAAAGGAGTCCTTTCGTTATGCCTAAACCCTTGACCGAGCCGGTCCTGGAACGACTCACTTGTGAAGCCTTGACCTCTTTTCTCGGTCAGGCCCCAAAGTTTGAAGCTTCGATGCAGCCTGGCTGTAGCTATGCTCTTTCCAACGAGCCCGTCGCCGATCTCAATTATCTGGTAGTTGGAAAAGGGGCGAAAGCAGACAATCGGTTCCAAAGTATGGCGAGCGATTTGCTCGATCGCAAACTTCCTTTTCTAGCTATTCTGTTTCCCGGTGCAGTAGCGGAAGTAGCTGAACAGGCCGCCGAACTCGGCTTAGCTTATGCCGTCGATTTTCCGTTCATGGTTCGAGAGGACGAGCCTATTGAACCAGCGGGATCGGAGGCTGCCGAGGTAAGGTGCAGCCACGGGGCTCAGGCAGGCTTAGAATCGGCGGCAGTGCTGAGCAGCGCGTACCAGATGCCAGTGGAAGCGGCCCGCAACGTCCTACCCGCCTCTCTCTTCGACAGCCCCGCCATCGATATGTTCCTGGCGACGCACGAGGGGCGATGCGTTGGGAGCGTCACCGCCACCCATCATGGAGACACCTTGGGCATCTGGGCTATGGGTACGGATGCTAGCAACCAGAGAAAAGGCATCGGCCGACGCCTTCTATCCACGGCGCTGTCCGAGCTCCGTGTGCAAGGAGCCCGCCGTTTCTTTCTGGGCGCCACCCCAGCGGGCTACCCGCTCTACGAAAGCCTGGGTTTTATTACCCAGGTCACGACCCAGGTCTGGGCCTCAGGAGAGACGCATCAGGCGTAAGCATTCAACTTCAGATGAAATAGGAAAATAAAATAAGATCTTGCCGTATATCTCCATAATATCGAGAGATATGCTGTATATTCCCCCTTGGATTCAACTGTCAAGTGCAATTTTTGATTTAGGGTATGTTTCCCGTTTCTCGACACCACACTTCATAGGGTGATCGAAAACGGAGCACCTTGCGGGGTCGATGATTGAGTCGGTCCATGACCTGCTGTATCTCCCCCGTACTCACCGGTTCGAAGTCGGTGCCCTTGGGAAAATATTGACGGATCAAGCCATTGGTATTTTCATTGAGTCCTCGCTCCCAGGAGTGATAGGGATGGGCAAAATAGACCTGAGCCCTCAAGGCCTGACCGATGCGCTGATGGGCGGCAAACTCTTTGCCGTTGTCGGCGGTAATGGTCTGGGTCTGGGCCTGATAGGGTTGCAGCCGGTCAATCGTCTCGGTGGCGACTTCGTCGGCCTGTTTGGTGGTCACTTTGCCCATCACCCTATAGCGGGACCGGCGCTCGACCAGGGTAACCAACGCCCCGTGCTGTTTACGCCCCACCACCAGGTCAATCTCCCAATCCCCGATGCGGCTTTTCTTTTCGACCACGACCGGTCGTTGCTCAATACTGACCCGGTCTGTCAATTTTCAGTGATAGTGTACCACCCCTTTTTCACCCAAGGTGTACCACTAGGTAGCCTTTTGTGGGGTCCCTTCTGCGAAAAAAAGAAGCGATTCTGAGGGCTTAGTCGGTTTTCATCTGGACCTCCTTTTCCAGTCGTTTTCGGCCTTGGGCCCGGAAACTGGTCCCGTCCAAGACGAGGATTTCGGCATGATGAGCCAAGCGATCCATGCCGGCCGAGGCCAGCAGCGGATCGCCAAACAGCGCCGGCCATTCGGTGGGGGCCCGATTGCTGGTGAGCATGATGGAGCCCTTTTCGTAGCGCTCGTTGATCAGGTCATACAGATCTTCGGGGCCGGGCGGGGCCAAGGGTTTGAGGCCAAAATCATCCAGGATGAGCAAATCCGGCCGCAGATAGCCCTGCAGTCTCCGCTCAAAGGAGTGGTCGGCTCGTCCCGCGTGGAGGTGTTGGAGGACCTTGTGGGTATTGCCGAAAACCACATCAAAGCCCTGCCGACAGGCCTCGTGCGCCAGGGCTTGGGCCAGATGCGTTTTACCCGTCCCGGTGGGGCCACACAGCAGCACATTCTTTTTTTGGCGGATGTAGTTGCCCGTGGCCAGCTCCAAGATTTCCTGGCGATTAAGCTTGGGATTAAAACTAAAATCAAAGGCTTCCAGGGTCTTGGTGGTATTGACCGTGGCGCGCCGCAGCCGTAGAGCCAACTGTTTTTGCGCCCGGCGCTCGACCTCATCTTCGAGCAGATGCGCTAGGAAATCGACGTAGGAGGCCTTTTCTTTAATGGCCTGTTGATTGCGGCTTTCCAGCGTATCGAGGATGCCCGACAGGCGCAGTTGCTTGAGCGGGGCGGCCAATTGGTGCATTAGGTCCATGTCAGCCCGCCTCTCAAATGGCCGAGTAATTCCTCGGCCGTACGGACGAAACGGTGGGCCGGCGGGGCTGCGTCAGGGGTCGGATCGCCTTGGTTTTCCAGGCCCTGGGTGAGGATGCGCCGGATGGTGGAATAGGCCGGATCGTCAAAGCGCACGGCCCGAGCACAGGCCGCTTCCAAGCGGTCGGCGCCCACCTGACTTTCCAGGCGCAACAGGCGCCGGGCCGTGGGCAAGCGCTCCAACACCGGATCGGTCAGCCAGCCCTCGACCACGTGCTGGGTGGCCGGCCCAATCTGCTGGGCTAAGTGCCGGCACTCGGGGCGTTGCCACAAGACCCCGGCCCGTTTGTGGTCGGGTATATGGTCCGGATGGGTCTGCCGCTGACCCGGTTGGTGGGCCCGGGGATGGGTGGTGACTAACTGATGGTCCGAGGTATAGATGCGCAGCTGCTGCCCCGTGTCCCGCAGGTAGACCGGCTGATGGACCAGCCGAAAAGGCACCGAGTAGTAGGCTCGATTAAAGACGACGTAGCCATCGCGGTGGACCTTGGCTTGTTTCCAGGCGGCCAGCTCATAGGGGCTGGTCGGCAGGGGCTGCAGGACCGCTTTTTCGGTCTGCTGGAAACGACTCCCCGGCTTTTCCTGGGTCGTCCCGTGCACCCGCTGGCCCGCTACCTGCTCACACCAGCGGAGTACGTCTTTATTGGCCTGGGCCAACGAGGTGGGCGCCCGACCGGCCAGAAAGTTGCGTTTGACGTAATGGACGCCGCCTTTTTCCACTTTGCCCTTGTGCTGGGGGGTACGCGGCCGGCACGGGGCCACTAAAAAGCCGTAATGGGCGGCGCACTCGGCATAGGCGGGGTGCAACTGCGGCTCGGTGGCATGGGCCCGCAGCACGGCGGCTTTGAGATTATCGACCACCACCCGGTGGGGCACCCCACCTAAAAAGGCAAAGGCCTGCCGATGCAGATAAATCCAGGTGGCAATCTGTTGGTCAAACACCAACTCGACATACTGGTGCCGACTCCAGGACAAGGTCATGACAAAGGCCCAGCTCTTGCGCAGTTGGTCGGTGAGAGGATCGAGCAAGCGGCCGGCATAGCCAAAATCGACCTGGGCCTCCTGGCCGGGGGCCGTCTCAATCCGCACCGGCACGTCCGGAGCGACCGGCTCCTGCTGCCGTACAAACCGGTACACCGACGAGTAGCTGCCGGTATACCCTTGGGCCTGCAAGCGCTGGTAAATGGCCGCCATCTCGACCCCGGCTTTCCGCCACTGGTGGACCTGAGGGGCAAAGGGCGCCACCAGCGAGACATTTTGCGCCGGGGCCGTCTGCTCCAGCGTAGTATCCAACCGAGTATGGATTTGGGCCGGCGATAGCATGGGGCCCTCCAACAGACCCTGGGCTTGCGCCCAGAGCCGATACTTTTTGACGGTATTGCGGTGCACCCCCAGCGCGCGCTGGATATGCCGGTCGCTGTCGCCGGCGCGTAGGTGCTGCACTAAACGGTGAATCTCCATCGGGGCTTTCCTCCTGCCTGGCATGACATCCCTCCATCGGCCAATCTCCACGGGGAGTGAAAGGGGCCTGGGAAGGATAGGAATGATGCAGAAGAAACACCTACTCACAACGGCGGGGTGGTACACTATAGGCGAAAACTACCCGGTACAATATCGATGAAAAATGACACGGTCCCGAATCTGGCCTCGCGCATCGGGTTTTCCATAGCGTTTCCGGCGTTTCTTATGGCTTTGGCGCAGATGCGTATACAAGCGGCCACCCGCTTGGCGATCGGTGCGCACATATTGATAGATCCACTCAGGACTCAGCGATACGCCCCCGGTGCGCCCCAACCAACCGCTAATCTGCTCAGGACTCCATTGTTGACACAGTTTCTCTTCTATTTGCGTCCGCAGCTGCGGCGTCCGCTTGAGGGCTTTGGCTGCCTCGTGCCGACGCTGTTGGCTTTTTTGGTGGGCTTGACGCGGTCGATAGCCCCGTTGGCCCTGGTTGCGACCAAGCTCGCGCGAGATCGTCGAGGGATGCACCCCCAGGTTGGCCGCAATGGTGTGTTGCGCATGCCCCTCTTTCCGCAACGCGGCCAATTGATATCTTTGGTGGGCGGTCAACTGATGATACTTCTTCATAAGTGCCTCCATCGGGGGTGTCTTGTTAGCCAAAAGAAATATATCAGTTGGCCGTTTTCTTGACACCGCAAGAATGAATTGCACTTATCAGTTGAATCTAAGCCTGTAAATCAGTAGTTAAACAACATGAAAAAAATCAAAAGGACCGGCTATGGATAATTTAGCGGGTAAAATAGCCGTAGTCACAGGCGCGACGCGGGGTATCGGACGGAGCATCGCTGAGCGCTGTGTGGTTGAGGGTATGAAAGTCGTATTAGTGGGGAGGAATAAGGAAGCGTTGACCTTTTTCCAAGACGAGATACGAGCCCAGGGAGGAACGGCCCTCGCTGTGCCCACCGATGTGTCTCAGTACGACCAGGTTGAATCTCTTGCTCAGAAAACCCTTGAAGTGTACGGTGCGGTCCACCTACTCGTCAATAATGCTGGCCTTGTTGGATTAGAGGATGTGCTCAAACCCGTCTGGGAAGTTCCATTGTTAGAATGGGATCAATTACTGTCTGTCAATCTATGGGGTGTGGTTTATGGCATACGTGCTTTTATACCTATTATGCTCGAACAAAAAGATGAATGTCACGTAGTCAATGTGTCATCGATCAACGGGTTGTGCAATTGGGCCATCGCGGGCGCATACAGCACGACCAAACACGGGGTGGTTGCTCTGTCCGAATCGCTCGATAAAGGGCTCCAGGCGCAAGGAGCCAATATCAAGGTTACAGTGGCCTGTCCAGGTCAGGTGAGTACGGATATTGTCGGACATATGGTGGATAGTTGGCGGAAATCGTCCGGAAAACCACTGAATGATTTGGACTCGGAGAACCAGGAACGGCTTCGCGCTTTTGAGCAACAAATCAAAGACGGGATGGCAACGGCAGAATTCACGGATCTACTTTTCGAGGCTATCCGGAAGGACCAGTTTTACGTACTGACCCATCCATGGATCAAAGAAAGTGTCAAGACGCGCATGGAAGACATCATTGAAGAACGCAATCCCACACTATGAATTAGCATAAGAATAGACGAGGAATTCCACGTCGTGTGGCCGAGAACCGGTATGCGTAGGATGTGAGAGATCTGACCCCCACCTATGACGTGTGCCGGAGCCCGACTTCTTCCGAAGTTGACACGCGTCTAGCAGATTCAGTTTGGCGCGTACCGGAGCCCCACCATCCATACGATGTCCTTCGACGAGAATCGGTGAATTGAGGAAAGATGAATGACATAGCAATCAGTCTCATTACTGAGGATGACATAAGGGCGCTCTATCCCCTCGGGAACAACAAGGACGTCAGTTGGATGTCAGGTGGTGGATTGATACATCCTATTACCTATGAAGAGTTCCGAACGCAGAACTCAATCGCCGTATCAAAAGCTATTGGCGAACTACAATCCTATGCCATTCGATGGGGCGATGTTGCAGTTGGCTCAGTTGGGTATTTCAGACGCACCCCTGACGCCCCACTGGAAATTGGCTACTGGATAGGAAAGGACTACTGGGGCAAAGGCATTGCTACCAAAGCTATGATGTTGGCAATTGACGCGATGAAGAAAAGTGGGCTTTCTGGAGCGGTCTTCGCCACTACAATAGTTGATAACCTTGCTTCAAGACATATTCTGTCAAAGTGTAGCTTCATAGAGATTGGGACAGTGAGATTTCAGTCTCGAGCACGTGATATGGAAGTTGAAGCAATTCGTTACTCAATAACTCTATGAACTATAGCCGGATTGATTGGTAACACTACCGCACAAGAGTGGGAATGAAGAGCATAACATCGGTTGCAGCAGATGAGCTCTACTGGCTGTTCAGCTATTTAGGTTGGTGCTTCGCCAGGCTGGATCGATCCGACCGCCGGTTGCTGGTTTCGCCCACTGCTGAACCGTGCGTTAATTTATGTAGAATTTAGAATTTGTATGAAAATGAAGGAGTCTGTAAATTAGTCTGTGTATCTGGCAATCAGTCCGTATTTTAAGCATTCCAATCGAAAGGATTCTGCTGATGGCCAGCCGTAAAGAGTTGCTGGATGAATTACTCAAAGACGTGAAAACCCAGGACGACTTGCTGGGCAAGAATGGGTTAGTCAAAGACCTAACTAAAGTCCTTTTGGAGCGCGCTCTGGAAGCAGAGCTGACCGAGCATTTAGGCTACGACAAGCATGCGTCCCAAGGGCGGGGCTCGGGCAATTCGCGCAACGGCACCTCGCCCAAAACCCTCAAGACGGGTCAGGGCGATGTGCCCCTGGCCATTCCTCGCGATCGGCAGGGCGATTTCGAGCCCCAGTTGGTGCCCAAAGGCCAACGCCGCACCGGGGTGTTAGACGAGAAAATCATCTCGCTCTACGCCCGGGGCTTGACCGTTTCCGAGATCCAGGGCCACCTGGAAGAGCTCTACGGCACCGAGGTGTCCAAGGGCCTCATCTCCAACGTGACCAACGCGGTGTGGGACGAAGTGACGGCCTGGCAATCTCGGCCGTTGGATCCGGTCTATCCCATCGTCTATTTCGATGCCCTGCAGGTCAAAATCCGCGCCGACGGGAGCGTGGCCAATCAAGCGGTCTACCTGGCCCTGGGCGTCAATATGGAGGGCGAAAAAGAGCTCTTAGGCCTATGGATGGCCCAAAATGAGGGGGCCAAATTCTGGCTGGGCGTGCTCAACGAGCTGAAAAACCGCGGCGTCGAAGACCTCTTTATCGCCTGCATCGATGGCCTGTCGGGCTTTCCCGAGGCGGTGGAAGCGGCTTTCCCCCAGACCCAAGTCCAATTGTGCATCGTCCATATGGTACGTAATTCCTTGCGCTATGTGCCTTGGAAACAACGCAAAGCCGTGGCCGCCGATCTCAAGAAAATCTACCAGGCCGCCACCCTCAAAGAAGCCGAAGCGCAGCTGGAGACCTTTGCCCAAACCTGGGATGCAGACTATCCCACCATCAGCAAAGCCTGGCGCACCCACTGGGCCCATCTGACGCCCTTTTTTGCTTTTCCCAAAGACATCCGTCGAGTCATCTACACCACCAATGCCATCGAGTCGCTCAACAGCACCCTGCGAAAGATCATCAAAACTCGACGCCTCTTTCCCTCCGAGGAAGCCGCCACCAAGTTGCTCTATCTGGCCTTACAAAACATCGCTAAAAAATGGACCAAACCCATCCGAGAGTGGCGAAAAGCCCTCAATCAATTTGCTATCTATTTTGAAGGACGAGTACCTACCCGATAAAACCAGATACACAAAAGAATTGACAGACTCGCACTGTCGGCATTTCATCTCGCTGTCGCCGTTCCTGTGTCTCGGTACCTCGGGCGCCGACGGTAGCCACGACGTGAGCCCACGCGGCGATCAGCCGGGCTTCGTCCAGGTACTCGACGACACGACGCTTCTGATCCCGGAGCGACCCGGCAACCGACGTGCAGACTCCATGTCCAACATCCTCGAGAACTCCAACGTCGGGATCATCTTCTTCCTTCCCGGCGTAGAGGAAACGCTGCGCGTCAACGGCCGAGCCAGCATCATCCGTGAAGCTAAGCGCTTGGCCGCTATGGCGGTCAATGGCAAGGTGCCGAAGCTCGCCATCCGCGTCGATATCGACCAGGTCACCTTTCACTGTGCCAAGGCGCTCAAACGCTCGAAGCTGTGGCACCCTGATACGCCGATAGCGCGCACGGAGTTCCCGAGCTACGGCCAGATCGTCCGCGATCAACGTATGCCCGACAAAACCGTCGGTGAGATTGAAGACCGGATTCAGAAAAGTTATCGCGACGAGCTTTATTAGCGAGAACCGATGAACTTCCGTGTGGTTGGGAACGAAAACAGCGGTCTTTTGACCGTCATTCTAGGATGCTTCTGCTTCGGTTAAGGAGTTTTCCAACCAATCCGTTGCGCCGCGCGAGACCGACGGCGGCGCTAACTCGATCATCCCGGCTGCCCCCTTGGCTTCCGCCTCCTGCTGGAGAGACTTGGCCTGAACTGCCATCGAGGAGTATGCATGTGCGACGAACAACGCTCTCTTTACGATGGAAATTGGTGGGACAGACAAGCCGACACCGTAGCACAGATCGTTGCAGAAAACTTTGGCTTATATCCATTGTTAAAACTATCCATCATCTAACAGCAATTCCCGCAGCGTCGCATGCGCGGGGTCGTAAATTGTGAGGACGTTAGATGTAATTAGAAATACAGCAACATGCTCCCTCCAATCGGAGGCTACTTCACATAGTGACAGGATTTATGTCGTCATTCATTAGAAGTCGGTGGATTGTTTTAATAGCCTCTTTTGCTCCTATAGTTGTGACGGCCGATCCCCAGCTCGTTGCTAATTCATTATCAAAGGCCAGAACCCCGAAGGGTGAATATATATCATGGCAGGAGCACATTATTGATGATCCGGCGATAGGTGGTGAAGCGGATCTTGCTGGCAGTGATGGATTGGATATGGGCGATCTGGATGGCGACGGTATAGAGGACATCGTTTCCGTCCATGAAGCGGATATTGTCTACGACGGCCGACCGGTTGGCTTTATTCGTATAGCATGGGGAACTAGTGATCCGGAGAACTGGATCCTGTCAACGCTCTCATCGGGGCCTGAAGCGGCTGCCGCCGAGGATGTATCCATCGCCGACGCCAACGGCGACGGTTATCCAGATATTGTGGTGGCCACAGAGCTGGCTCATCTCATCTACTTTGAGAATCCGGGTGAAAGGCCGCGAACGTCTCGTTGGGAACGCGTCATTCCACCGATCGCATCGGATCGTGGGTCGTTTATCAGAGTCTTTTTCGCCGATTTTGATGGGGATGGACGGCCGGAAGTTGTCGCAGCGAACAAAGGAGATCAGAACGCTGGAATAGATGGAAAAGAGGTGGTTCGGCAGACGAATTTTTCAATCTTTATTCTGCCCAAGGAACCGCTCGATGGCAGCCTGTGGCGCGAACAGGTTCTTGGCAAGGGATTAGTGCCGATCAACTCCGAACCGGTCGACTTAGACCGTGACGGCGATCTCGATGTCGTCGCAGCATTACGGACTGAGAGAAGAATATTATGGTTTGAAAATCAAAGCGACATGCGATTTCTTGAGCACCAAATTTCGATTACGGGGCTTAAGTCTGAATTGAAACACAGGGGCTTCAACATGGACTATGCGGATATCGACGGTGATGGCCGCCTGGATATTGTCGAGGCGGCTATTAGCGCTGGGCCTCTGATTTGGTTGAGGCAGCCAGAGCAACCCGACTCGCCTTGGGAAGCCTTCGAGATCGGCACCTTCGAGCCCGATCTTATGCTCAGCGTAAGAATGGCGGATATCGACGGTGATGGTGACCTTGATGCGTTCGCTGGCACATACAGCATTGGTCCAAGAGACGTCGACGGTCCCGAACTTGGCGTGAACGACCGTCTGGGCAGGATCGGCTGGTTTGAAAATCCCGGCACAAATCCCCGCCAGCCCTGGATTCGTCATGATATCTCTCGCCGAAAACGAGGCATGTATGACAAATGGCTAGTGCGTGATTTGGATGATGATGGAGACCTAGATATGGTAGGCACCCGTGGAAATAGCTTCCCGTATGACGGCGTCATCTGGTTGGAGCAGGTTCGCACAGAAGAAGCCGAGGCTGTTTTTAGACAGGCTCGAGAGAGTGACAGTGAGCAGATGGGATTACCGTCAAGTCCCTGAAATAAATCTAACTACATCTAACATCCTGGCCCTGGCTGCGGCGCATTCGCGCCTCCGCCCAACCGCTTACGCGGTTCAGGGCCAGGAGAGCCGTTAGATATCTGAGTATAGCTGTCAAGGTATTTTTGAGATTTCAAGCCGCTTCCGCCATTAATTTTACGAGTGGCGACTTACTTTTGACCAGCGCCGCCAAATAGGTGCTCTCGTTGTATATTTCGTGCTGTTTCCAACAGCGATAAATGATTCGGATCCATTTAAAGGCTAATGCTCTTAACGCGGCATGATGGGCTTTGCCTCGGGCCCGTTGCCCTTCATAATACGCGTGGGCCCAAACGGATTGGTGCCGGGACATATTGGCAAATTCGTGAAAGCTCTGGCGAAGAAACTTAGCGCAGGCCAAGCGCCAGTGGACCCAGGTGTGTTGCCCGCTGCGCTCGGTGACGGGGGCAATGCCGGCAAAGGTGGCCACTTCGTCGGCGGCGGCAAAGCGCGTCCGATCGGTGCCCATAGCGACCAGCAACCGGGGAGCTAAGGCCGCTCCGGCCCCGGGCAACGCCTCAAACAGATCGTTTTCCGGGTGGGTTTCAAAGAGGGCCGCGATATACTGCTCGTATTCGTCCAGATCGTCATTGAGACAAGCGATCTGGCGGCTCAACGATTTGACTTTGAGGACGGAGGTTTCCACAATGGCCGCATCCTCGACCAGGGGGACACTCGCCCGGATCCGCGCGATGCGGGCTTCAACCTTCCCCTGATTTCGGACCTGATGCTGGGTATAAAAAGTCTGGATGGTATGGGTCCGGCACTTTTTAATGGCTGCCAACGAGGTCCATCGTTGGAGAAAATCACAGGCCATAGGACTGGCTACTTTGGTGCCGATCAGCTCTAAGGCTTGGGGGAAATAGCCTTTGAGGGTGGCGGTGAGTTTATTGCTCAGCTTGGTACGCAGATCCAGCAGCTTGCGTCGATCTTGGACCAACAGGGCCAGCAAGCGGGTATCGACATCCTCGGGCGTCCATACCCGCAGTCGATCTCGATGTTTAAGCAGGTATTCCCACAGCAGCTGCGCATCGGTGGGATCATCTTTGGCGCCACTGACGGCAAAGGCTTTGCGGAAATGAGCCAACGCCTGGGGATTGATCGGATAGAGATCGATAAACTCCACAGCCATTAGCTGGTGGATTAACGCTCCTTTCGACTGCTCCAGGCAGAGAGCTACGCGCTGTCCCTTGAAGCGTTTCCGCAGCTGGTTGATCCAGGCGGCTACCTCTTCGGGGCGGGATCCGATCAACCCGGACTCCCCGGTGTTGCGGCCGACCAGGCCCAGGTAGTAGTCGTGCTTTTGGTCCGCCCAATCGAGGCCGATTAAGGCGGCGTACTCGTCTGTTTTTTGCCGTGCCATATGTCGCTCCCAAGCCAAGAGAAAACACGTTGCTCTGGCCCTTCGAAATTCTTATAGTAGAGACCTCTGGGGGTCTTTATCTGAGTATTCGTTAGCGGCCAAAGCGCATCCTCCGTTCGAACATCTAACGGCAATCGTCGGGCGATGAGACGACATGATTCGTAACGGAGGATGTGCGCTTCTTGCGCCCCTAGCAATCCTAAAAAATCCATGACCGCGCAATGGACAAAGAACCTCCAGCTATACTATAAGACGACAGTCAATCGATTAGGGAAGTTTCTCCTGCCGGGATAGATTGACCTTGTCCCTTGGGGATTAGCTCTCACCCTGTTACTATCACCGAAGTCACAACGAAAGGGATTGACCATGAAAGCATTCGTCCTTCTTCCCCTCGTTTTTTTGGTCGAAGCGGCCCTGATGCCTACCTTGGGCCAAGCCGACGAAAAGCCCATCCAACTTTCTCTTTTTCATCCCGCCCAGCTCTTCAAGGAGGACACGTCGATCCGCGGGCTCCGCCTCAATCTCATTTATGGGGTGAATCAGGATCTCACGGGCCTCGACCTAGGCCTGGTCAATAAGCTCCAAGGCAATATGAAAGGGTATCAGTCCGGCTTGGTCAATATGGTCGATGGCCACTTCAAAGGCTGGCAGGAGGGCGGGGTCAATATCGTCGGAGGGCGTTTTGTCGGCCTGCAAAGTGGGTTGTATAATGGGGCTGGGGACTTTAAAGGCGTGCAGTTGGGCCTTTGGAACCAGGTAGAGACCCTTCACGGCCTACAAATTGGGGTACTCAATTTTAACAAGAGTGGCGAACCGATGGGCTTTCTGCCGCTTGTAAATTTCTCCTTCTGATAAAAGGGTATCCTGAGGGAACTAAAGCCCTCTCGATTAATGGCGGGCGTGTTGCCGGGCCTTATGTGGTAGCCCGTCTTCTAACACGTCCGCTTGCGGCTTCACGCCTTCGGCGCTCCGCCCTAACCCGCTGGCGCGGGTTCGCAAGCGGCGGGATCGTTAAGCAAAACTGAAAAAATATTGCTCAGTAGGTCCCCATATCTTATTAGTGATTGCAATGTAATCATTATTTGATTACATTGTTTTCATGTATGAGATTACCATCAAAAAACGCACGCTCAAAAGCATTCAAAAAATGCCTGAGCCCATACAGCGTAAAATGGCTAATCTCGTCGAAGATTTACGTGATAAAGGCCCTCTCCGTAAGGATTGGCCGAATTACAGCAAGCTCTCTAAGAATCAATATCATTGCCATTTATCCCATAGTTGGGTCGCTTGCTGGCATTATGAACGTAATTCCGTCATAATCGAGGTGTATTATGCAGGCAGTCGTGAAAACGCCCCATATTGAGCTCAAGATCAAAGGTGAGATCTCTCCTAAACTGATTTCTGTTTTGGAAGAAGAATTTGGTCCGCAGTTGCAACTTGACCGGGATAAGGATGATGAGACCGTCAATATCTTTGAAACGGATTGGTATACCCAAATCAAATCGAAGATGACCCCTGGGGATAATTTGAAGATCTATAGAGAAAACCAAGGCTGGACTCAAACTCAGCTAGGCGAGATGCTAGATAGTATGCCTAGGCAGCATGTATCAAATATGGAACGTGGAACTCGATCTATAAGTAAGAAAACAGCTCGGAGATTAGCTCAGATATTTAAAGTATCACCCGGTAAATTTATCTGACGAAACGGTTTTAACAAAATTCAGCATCGCTTAACAACGGCCACACGACTACGAGGCATTCGCCTCTCCGTCTAACTCGCTATGCGAGTTCGTGTGGCCGCAAACCGTTACGCGAAAAATGAAAATTCAGTTCGATTAGCAAATAGTTGGCTTCCCTCACAGAGGTGCATATGAATCGTCTGTTCTCCACTAGACCCATAACGTCCGCCGAGCAGACATCCTGGTATTCGTCGATCGATAAAGCTGAAAGATTGGTGTGTGCCAAAAGCCAAACCCCTGTGACAATCAGCCCTATCGAAATCTTAGAAACGCCGCTTGGGCCGATCAAACATATTGTACGATGCCATCTTAAATCCAGTCCTAACTCCAATTCGGTAATCGTCAAAGATATCAGCCGGCGAGACAGCCAGCCGTTTGATCCGCTTACGACCGATCGGTTCAGTGCCTCTTACCGATTCTTCAGTGACTGTGCTTGTTTGCAATTTCTATCTACTGACCTGGAGGTTCGTTCTTGCCCTAATCTGGTTGCATTTGACAAAGATGTAGGCCTCTTGGTACTAGAGGACCTTGGGGATGAAATGAGTGTACTCGCGGCCTTATCGGGCCAATCATCGGAGGGAGCAAAGACAGAATTGAGGAGATTAGCAGAATCCCTGGCAGAGATCCAGGGGCGGTCTATAGGGCGAGAGGAGGAGTACAGAAATTTCAGAGAAGGATTGGGGCCTGGCTACGAACAGGTTTCTGTGCAGGATCGACGGTTTATGGAAAAAGAACTGCCCGCTGTTTGGTCGATTTGTGATCAGTTGGGCTTGGACGTAAAACAAGCTCAGCAGGATGTTGAAAGGGTACTGGAAGCATTGTCCGATCCTGGTGAATATCTCGCTTTGCTCCACCGGGATGTTATTCCCCCCAACTTCCTCTCCGTTGAAAATCGACTTTGTGTTTTCGATTTCGAGTTCGCTGGTTATGGCCACGGGCTAGTTGATATAGCGCAGGTTCGAATGGGTTTCCCGACCTATGGGCTACCAGCTATGATTCCCAAGTCAGTCGTCCGAGCGACCGAACAAATCTATCAGGAGCGCTTTACCTTTTATTCAGAGTTGAAAGTCCTTCGCCATCCCTTTGAAAAAGCATTAACCGAAGCCACGTGTTTTTGGGCACTTTTCGAGCTGGTAGGCAGCTTACAAACCGCTATGGACGAAATGCATGATCAGTCTGTCCAGCGATGTATCCGATTACGGGCTAGACTGAAAGCTTTCAGCGAACTCTCGAATGAGGTAGGACATTTAGAACACATGGCGACTTTATCTATGGCAATCACTGAACAAATAGGCATAAGGCGGAAAGTAAGTGAAGAACTGGCGGAATTCCCAGCATTTTCCCAGCAATTGCACTGACAGCTGTGCGCATTGAGTAACCGTTCAAAGAAACTGAGGGTCATTTTCGCGTAACAGCCGCACTCCCGGCTCTGCGCCTTCGGCGCTTCGCCCAACCGCTGACGCGGTTCGGGAGTGGGCAACTCGTTATACGCCAGTAAGGATTCTGGAGTCTGTCGATTTAGCTACGAACTTGATTTTGACGAATGAGTGAGGTAAGCATGTGTTTTAAATTGACCTTGATCTTTTTTCTCGCGGAAATACTACTCTCCGAGGTGGCTTCTGCACAACAGAATGACCCAATTTTGTTCACCTCCCTCGCCGATGGCCGCCGTCAGGTCTACATTATGAGCCGCGATGGCGAAAGGCCCAAGCCCCTATTCGACCATTCGAAATTCGATGAGCGACCCTCTTGGGCGCCGGATGGAACCCAAATCGCTTTTCGATCAACACCGAATGATATTTTGGATATTTTTGTGATCGATCGGGACGGCACCAATCCCGTCAACTTAACCAATCATCCCCGGTCTGATACCGAACCCGCCTGGTCCCCCGATGGGACGAAAATTGCCTTTGCTTCCTTCCGCAGCGGCGATTGGGACATCCATGTGATGAACGCGGACGGTACGAACCCGGTCAACTTGACCAATAGCCCTAGCTCTGATCGGTGGCCGTCTTGGTCCCCCGATGGGACGAAAATTGCCTTCAAGTCACAACGAGATGGTAACGGCGAGATCTATGTGATGAATGCGGACGGTACGGATCCGATCAATATGACCACCCATCCCGATGAAGACAGCGAAGTGGCTTGGGCCCCTACTGGAGATCATATTGCCTTCATTTCTAGGCGCGAAGGCGCCTATGAAGTCTTTCGGATGGATTCCGATGGGTCGAATGTGATCAATTTGACCAACTACCCGGGACAAGACGCGGAGCCCGATTGGTCTCCAGACGGCTCGCAGGTCATCTTCCAATCCATTCGCGATGATCACAACGATTGGGAGATCTATTTAATGGCGTCCGATGGCAGTAACCAACACCGATTAACCCGTTTACCTGGGGGCAATACGCAGCCTACTTGGGCACCGAATGGACACGTATTGACGCTCATTCAGCCGATTGTCTGGGGTCGGTTAAAAGCAAAGTAATCAGTACGAAAACGATCCAATTGATACAGTTTGGATGTACCGGCGCATAACAGCTCGTTGTGCGCAGCGGCCCATTTGGGCCTTCGGCCAACCCACTGCGCAGGTTCGCACATCGGCGACCCGTTAGGATATGGGTCAGACCACTCCCTGATTTCGCATATTTACACAAACTCACAAGGTAGTTGCTCGATGCAGACTCGCCCGCCCAATGGCCTTGCCGAAGAGTTCGGCGGTTCGGTAGAGATGGAGCCGCTTGACGGTGGCGAAGGCCGCTGCTGGCTTGCAGGAGATATAATACTCAAACCCTGCGATAATCCTGCCATGTGGCACTGGTTAGGAAAGTACCTGCCAACTGTGGTAACAAAGGGTTTTCGGCTTCCTCTGCCAATTCGTTCATCTAAAGGGGATTGGGTAGTTGATGGATGGTGTGCGCAGGAGACCGTGGACGGGAAACATCCGAACGGGGATCGGAGGGCAGAGGTCCTTGAGACAGTGGAACGATTTCATCGGGCAGCCAAGCGTCTCCCACGACCTGAGTTTCTTACAAATCGAACAGACCCATGGTCGATTGGGGACCGTGTCGCGTGGGAAGAGCATCAATTTCATCGAACCTATGAGTCACTATCAATACTCCTTGACCTGCGCCGCCCTCTTCAAGCACTGAGCTTCCCCCATTTTGATGGCTACCTTGTGAGTCCTACCTTTCGAGAGGAGGAGGTATCCGATGAAGCGACGCATTTATACGGAAGAATTCCGCCGCGAGGCGGTCCAGTTGTTGCGGGTCAGTGGCCAAAGCGCTCGGCAAGTAGCCACCGAATTAGGCCTCTCGCAGACGGCGTTGAGTCGATGGAAAAAGACGGCCGATAGAGCCGATGGGACCTCGGTCCAGACCCTGAGTATGGAAGAAGAGTTGCGCCAACTACGACGGGAAAACAAGCGTTTGCGCCTGGAGCACGAAATTCTAAAAAAAGCGGCGGCCTTCTTCGCCAAGGAGTCCACGTGAGATATCCGTTTATCCACGCGGAGAAGGCCACCTATCCCATCGGCATGCTGTGTCGTGTGCTGCAGGTTTGGCCCAGTGGTTATTACGCCTGGCGCAGGCGTGCAGCCCGTCCCCGTCAGGGGGCTAATCGCGTGTTGTTGCAGCAAATTCGGATCCTTTTCGCCCAATTTCACCAGCGCTATGGGAGCCCGCGTATTTACCGGGAATTGCGGGCCCAGGGCCAGTGTGTAGGGCGCCATCGAGTCGCCCGTTTGATGCGCCAGGCGGGCTTGCAGGCCCAACGGCCTAAACGCTATAAGACCACGACCGATTCGACGCATGATCGACCCATTGCCCCCAATCGTCTGGGGCGCGATTTTGCCAGCCAAGCCCCCAATGAAAAGTGGGTGGGCGACATCACCTATATCCCCACGGATGAAGGCTGGCTGTATCTGGCCGTCATCCTCAATCTGTTTGCCCGACGGGTGGTGGGTTGGTCGATGCGGCCCCACATGAAAGACGAGCTGACCCTGGAAGCCTTGGATCGGGCGTGGGCGCAACGACAGCCACCGCCCACGCTGATCCATCACTCGGACCAAGGCAGCCAGTATGCCTCGGACGCCTACAGGGCGCGCTTGCGCAAGCACCGGCTCCGCCCGTCCATGAGTCGGGTCGGCGATTGCTGGGACAACGCCGTGGCCGAAAGTTTCTTTGCCAGCCTGAAAACAGAATTGGTCCATCGTCAACGTTTTGTCACCCGGGCCCAAGCCCGCAGTGCCCTGTTTGAATACATCGAAGGCTTTTACAATACCCATCGACGGCATTCCACCTTAGACTATCTCCGTCCCGCTGAATTTGAGCGCCGCTATGCGGCTTAAATGAACTCCATCAAAGTGGGGCAACCCCAGTGTCTCTAAGATCTTTCTCCATGTAACACAACGGTGCATGGCTCCGGCATTCGGCTGGAAGGCCGATCGAACAGGTGTCGAGTTCAGTTATTGCCGCTGCCGCAACCATTGGCGCAAAGCGCCCCAGGTGGTGGAATCGGCCTCGGCAGGTGCGATAGTGGGCCCGGCCACGGCGGTGGCCCCCTCTTCCGGCTGGGGCTCCGGATCTGCTGCCTGATCTGGGGCCTCACGGCTGGCCGCCACTCCCACCAGGGAGGTTTCGATGGCGACGCCAATGGCGTCGAGATTGGGGCGGTTGTGAATGCCCCCTTCCGAGCGGAAGCGCAGGATGCCCTGGTGATCGACGACGGCGAAATTGGTATGGCCAAACCCGTAGAGCACGCCCACCTGGCTGCCCTTGAGCAACATCGGGTAGGTCGATCCGGTCTGCTCTTTAAAGCCCAGTTCGAGTTGCCGCGCCGAGCCGTCCCAGACGTCGATGCCCAAGACCACCACCGAATCGGCGCGCAATTCCTGCCATAGACTCTCGATAACCGCGCCCCGCGCGATGCAGAAATGTCAGTTGTAGCCGAGGAAATTGAGCAGTACCGGCCGCCCGGCCAAATCGCTCAGCGACAGCAGGCCGCCAGTGAGCAACTCAAGGGTAAAGTCCGGCGCCGGCCGCCCCACCTGCGGCAACTGCGCCTGCAACGGGCTGACGCCCAGCAATAAAACCAGCAGGGCCCACCTCACGGCTGCTCCTCCCCCGTTTCCTCGGACTTCAACAAAGCCTCGACCTGGGCTTCCCATTTGCCCTCGTCGCCGGCCCGGTACCCCTGGTGCTTGTAGACCAGGCGGCCATCGGCGGCAATAATGAGGGCCGCCGGCGGGGCGGTGAGGTGAAATTGTTTCATCAGCCTATTCGAAGGATCGAGCAAAACGGGCAATTGTACTTTAAAACGCCGCATAAAGGGCCTAATCTTGGCCCGGTTGCTGGGGCTGTCGATATTGATGGTATACACGCCCACACCGCGCTTGTCGTATTTGTCGGCCAGGGCCTGCATTTTTGGCAGCGACTTGAGGCACGGCTTGCACCAAGTAGCCCAAAAATCGAGCACCACCGGCCCCTTTTTCAACTGCTCCTGCAGTGAAAAGGTATCCCCCTCCAGATCGTCCAGAGTGAATTGCAGGACCTGCTCACCGGCCCCAGCCCTACCGCACAGACCCAACACCATTATCAGCAGCCCTATCCAGCCTCGGTATGCGACTTGCCGACACCCCATTTTAGTCCCCATATTCAATCAGACCTGGCCGCTTGAGTTTACTGCCGCCTGGAAGCCGCCCCGCCCAAAGGGCGTCCAAGCACTCTACCATTCAATATACAAACCCCAGCCGAGAACACTCGGTGAATAATTCCCCAGCCAACAGGAGAAAACCGTGGAAACTCGTCCACTAGGCCGCACCGACCGCCACCTCAGCGCCCTAGGCCTGGGCTGCGTCACCTTTGGCCGCGAAATAGACCAGGATACCGCTTTTGAACTGCTCGACTACGCTGTTGAAAAAGGCATAACCTGGTTCGATACGGCCGAGGCCTACGGCGGCGGCAACGCCCGAGCCTACCGGCGCGACCACCTCGGCGTCGAGGATGAGCGCGAAGTCTCCGGCGAGGTTGGCTCCTCCGAGCTTATCCTGGGGCGCTGGCTCAAAACCCGCGGCAACCGCGACCAGATCACCCTGTGCACTAAAGTCAGCAGCGGCAACCGACCCGACAATATCGCCCGCGCCCTGGCCACCAGCCTGGAACGTCTGCAGACCGACCGTATCGATATCTACAAGCTGCACGGCCCCGACGCGACCGTCCCCATCGACGAAAGCCTCGACGCCCTGGGCCGGGCGATAGCTGCTGCCCAGGTGGATATTATTGGCTGCAGCAATTTTTCCGCCGGACAATTAGAAGAAGCACTGACGGCTAGCAAACGGTTGAGGCTACCCCGGTTTGAAATAACCCAACCCTCCTACAACCTGGTCCAGACCCAGATCGTCCAGGCGCTCTTGCCTCTGTGCCAACAGGAAGAAGTCGCCATCACCCCCTACAGCCCGCTGGCCGCCGGCTTCCTGGCGGGCAAATACACCCCCGACCGGGCCCAATTCCCCAAGGGCTCGCGCTTTGATGTAATCCCGGCGCACGCCGACGATTACTTCTCCGACCGCAATTTCCATATTGTCGAGGAGTTGCGCCGCCTCGCCGCCGCCGCCGGCCGGTCAATGGTACACCAGGCCATGGCCTGGGTAGTGGGCAACCGGCAAATAACTTCGACCCTGGTGGGGGTCCGCACCCGGGCCCATCTGGACAATGCCCTCGACGCCCTGGAAAACGACCTGAGCGCGGATATACGCGCGGCACTGGACGCATTGACGTTCTCCGAGGCATCATGACCTTCGCCTTTTCCGAGCGCCATATTCAAGAATACTATGTCCAGGGCTATACCGTCTTTGAGCAGATCCTGCCCCCAAGCTTGGTACAGGATCTGCGCCAGGTCGCCGACCAGGCGCGCCAACTGGCCCGTCGGGAACGCGGCCCCCAGACCCAACGCCTGCAGCCCTTGGCCGCCTATCAACTGGACCAGCAACCCCTGCACGACTACGCCGAGTTGCCCGTCCTGCTCGACGCCCTGCAGCGGGTGCTGACCCCGGACCACGCCCCCGGCGGCCCCCAAGTAATGGGCATCCTCTTCGAGCCCGTCGAGGCGGCCTACTGCACTCCCTGGCACCGCGACTGGCGCGATAATATGCCCGGATTGGACATCGACCGTTGGCAACGGGATTCGGGGTCCATAGACTTGTTCAACCAGGTCAATTGCGCCCTCTACAACGACAGCTGTACCTGGGTGGTACCGGGCAGCCACCTGCGCCCGGACCTGCCCGGCGAGGCGGCGCTATTCCCGCAGCGGCCCATCCCCGGGCCCGACCTGGAAGGCTGCGGCCCGGTAGAACGCGAGCGCCGTTGCCTGACCTACGTCCGGCAAATGGCCGGGGCCGTGCAGTTGCACCTGCAATCCGGCGATTTCGCCCTCTACCGCAATTCGCTCTGGCATTTGGGCAATTATACGCCCCACGCCCGTCGCGCCACCTTGCACGATTCCGTCGATACCCCTGCCTTTGTCGCCTGGCGCCAGGAAACCCAGGCCCAGCAGGCGCAACAATAAAACCCTGACGCCCTTTGCCCTGCCGAGGCCCACTATGCACCGCCCCATCTATCTGGCCGCGCTGACCTGGTTTATCCTGGCCCTGGTGGCCGGTGGCACCGGCCTGATCGACGCCCTACCGCCCTTGGCCGTGCCTCTTGTCCTGTGGACCTTGGTAGCCACGCTATTGCTGCTGTTGAATTTTTGGCCGCTGTTGCGCCAGTGGGCCGATGGGCTGGACGTGCGCGCTTTGGTGGGGTTGCATGTATTGCGCTTTGTCGGCTTCTATTTTCTCTATCTCCATGCCCAGGGCCGCCTGCCCTACGCATTTGCCGTCCCCGGCGGCTGGGGCGATATCGCCGTGGCCAGCCTGGCCCTGCCCTTGTTGTTTTTTCCCGGTCGCCGGGCGCTGTGGGTGTGGAATATCTTTGGTCTGGTCGATATCCTCTTTGTTGTGGCCACCGCCGGCCGACTGGTCCTGGCCGATCCCAATTCAATGCACGAACTGACGGTTTTGCCCCTCAGCCTATTGCCCACTTTCCTGGTGCCGCTGATCATTGTCAGCCACCTGGTGCTCTTTTGGCGCTTGCGGCGGCGCTCCTCCTGAGTCCCGTCCAATTTTTGCCTCAGAGCGCCCTTTTTGTTTAATTTTGAGACAAACGGCCCCGGTCCAACTCGGTCTTTTATCGACCCACAAGTAGGCTCGATCCATTGGTCACCGCAGCCCGTGCAGAGAGTACCGACCTATGTTTTGCCCCCAATGCGGCGCCGCCTATTACGAAGGCTTTAGTCGCTGCGATGAGTGCCGTGCCCCCCTTCAAGCCGAACCACCCCCACACGCCCAACGCATCACTTTTGTCCCGGTTTTGCGCAGCGGCAATGCGGTGGAGCTGGCCATTGCTAAATCGCTCTTAGAGCAGGCCGAGATCCCCTACTACGCTCAGGGCGAGGCGCTGCAGAATTTATTCGGTCTGGGCTGTATGGGCAGCGGCTTCAACCCGCTGGTGGGACCAGTTACCCTGCAGGTGGACACTGTGCACCTACAGCAGGCACGCGACCTACTCATCCGCTTTATCGAACCACCCCGCCCCGTCCTCAAAGTCCACTCGCAAAAACGCCGCCCCGGCGATTCCACCGGACCGTAGCTATAGGAAGGGCCATAGACCATGGCGACGACCGATCTGATCTACCGCACGGCCCTAGATCTGGCCGGGGCCATTCGTCGCCGCGAAGTCTCGGCCGAGGAAGTGGTACAGGCCCATCTGGCCCGTATAGAGCAAGTCGATGGACGCCTCAACGCCGTGGTCACCCGCTGCCAGGAACAGGCCCTTGAACGGGCCCGCCAAGCCGATGTCGCCCTGGCCAACGGCCGCTTGTGGGGGCCCCTGCACGGGGTCCCCATCACCGTCAAGGACAGCTACGCCACCGCGGGCATCCGCACGACCTCGGGGCACCCGCCCTTTGCCGACCATATCCCCGACTGGGACGCCACACCCGTGGCCCGGCTGTTACAAGCCGGCGCCGTGCTATTGGGCAAGACCAACATGCCGCCGCTAGGTCTCAATTACCAATGCGACAACGAATTATTCGGCCGCACCGACAATCCCTGGGCCCCGGACAGGACCCCGGGCGGCTCATCGGGCGGCAGCGCCGCAGCCCTGGCCGCCGGCATGGTGCCCCTGGAATTGGGCGGCGATTTCGCCGGGTCGGCCCGGGTGCCGGCGCACTACAGCGGTGTTTTCGCGGTAAAGCCGACCGAATTCCTCGTCTCCGGGGGGCCCCATCCCGACTTCCGCACCATCCGCCATATGTCGCAGCCCAGTCCCATGGCACGCTCGGTCGAAGATTTGGGTATAGCTCTGCGATTAATAGCCGGGCCCGACGGCCACAGCCGCGAAACCCCGCCCGTGTCCCTGCCAGAGCCCCCGCCCAGAGACTTAGCAACTTATTCGTTAGCTTGGATGATGGAATTGCCCGGGGCACCGCCGGCGGCGGCCATAAAAAACGCCATGCAACGACTGGCCGACGGCCTGGCCCAAGTGGGTTGCCCGGTGCAGGAGCGCCGGCCGGCGGGCTGGGCCTTTGCTCCGCTGATGGAAACCTGGGCCGAATTGGGCTACGCCGAAATCGGCGCGGGGATGGACGATGAGACCCGACTGGACTTCAGCCGGCAACTGCAACTGGCCCCCGACCAGGAGGACGCCTTGCTGCGGGGGGCCTATCGCGGTCTGACCGCCGACAACCGAGCTATGGCCCAGACGCTGGCGCGGCGGGACCAATACGCCACGGCACTGGACCACTTGTTCGATGAAGTCGACGTCCTGCTGATGCCAACGGCCATGACCACCGCCATCCCGCATTGGCCCACCGGCCAACCCATTCCCGTGGACGGCCGCCCAGAGACCTACTGGACCGTGGGGCTGGCCTATACTACGCCGTGTAATTTAACCGGCCATCCGGTGGTGACCTGTCCAATGGGTCTGGCCGACGACGGCCTGCCAGTAGGGATCCAGATTGTCGGCCGCCGCTGGGGCGACGGGGACTTGCTGGCTTTTGTCCAGCGCCTGGCCCAATTCGTCGGTCCCTTGCAACACCCCCCTCTGGCCTGAGTCGCCCCTGCCCTCAAACGGCGAGGGCCGGCTCCAATTCCTCGAAGATATCGACATCCTGGCTCAAGCCGACGATATCAAAGACCTTGCGAAAATGCTTGGAAGGCTGCACCACGCGCACTCTCTTGCCGGCTTCCTGCGCCGTCTCGATAAGGTCGAACAGCACGGCCAGACCGGCGCTGTTGACAAAGGCCTTCTCGGCAAAGACCAGCACCACCCGGGCGGTACCGCCCAGCTGCTCGAAAGCCTCTTCCAACGGCCCGGCCGAATCGGAGGACAGATAGCCGTCGAGGTGGATCTGAGCCGTGCCGTCCTGTTGGGTGAGTTGAGCATTTAACCTATTCATGGATCTTCCTCCTCGTCTATGAATTTGGTGGGTGCGATAGACATTTTCCAGGCGGCCCCCAAAGGATAACGTATTTGATGCGCGCGCCGCTCTCGGGACTGATGAAATTGATGCCGCAATAATAACTGTCTATGCCCAACCCCTGTATTTCCCGGTGCAAGACCGCCGCCACCCGTTGCAGATCCGCGCTCCGCCTCATGGCCATGCCTGCAGCCGCACCCGCTCGGCCGCCTGCTCCTGGGCCAGCCGACGCCGCACCCGGTTTAGCTGGCGCTGTATTTCCTCTACTTGTATATCATCCATCCACTGCACCTCTTGTGATCCGTCCCACCGTCTTTGTCACGGAGCCATGAGATTCGCCCAAGTATAGCACTATCCCTCCTAGTCGTCTACTGTTGGGCCAGCGCCTGGGACCTCGGCAATCCCCCGCCGTATATCACCTTGACCCCCAACCTGGAAACAGCGTACTATAGCATAGACCGAATCCCCCCTAGCTCGGGGCCCTGCGGTGTCTTGTCCGCCGCCGCGGGCCAACCCAGCTGAAGAGACCTCCTGGAGCACGCCATGAAGGAAATAAAAATCACCCCTACCACATCGATCATCGCCAATGAGGACGGGACCCTGGAAGGGGTCCTGCCGATGGAGGGGACTCTGGGCATTATATTCCACGGTGGCCGGGGCTTTAACTGGGATACGCGCACATTCAACGCACCCCGGGCCATTAAACTGCCCCGCGTTTTGGAAGACGACAGTTCGCTCAATTTCCACATTGCCGAAATTGCCCACCAAGAAGGTATTTTGGCGAGCAAATTAAACGGCCAGGTCGGGGTCGTAGGGGCCAATGAGAGCTTCCGGATAAATTACGTCACCGTCGTCGACCAGGATCAACGCCAGACCAGCGAGCAGCCAATCCTGGGCGTCTATTTGAGCAATACCGGCAAATATAAAATTTGTCTGGTCTACAAAGACCGCGTCTGGCCCGACGATCAGGCCGAACGTTTGCAGTTATTGGATACGACCCCGGCCGCCATTCACCAGGCCGTCCAGGGGGCCATCGCCGATTCCCGCAGTTTCGACAACGATATCGAGCTCAACGGCGTTGTCGTTGTTCCCGAGCGCAACCACCGCGCCGAAGCCCAAGGTATCCACGTCATGTCGCGGCAGACAGAACAGACCTACCACTCCAGAGAGACCGGGGGCTGGTGGTTCAATCTGCCGTGCATGATCTCACCGTGGATGGAGGTCGACCTACAAAGGCTGCTCTCCGAATACCTGGCCAAAGCCGCTTCGGGTCAGGACTACGACGAACGCTTTGGCACCTGGACCATCGACAGTTGGTGCCAACTGCTGGATACCCTGGCCAACGGCCTGGCCAATTTGCACGGCCTGGACGCCATTCACGGCGATCAGCGGCCGGCCAACGTGATGGCGACTTTTATGGGCCTGGGCGAATTGGTACCGAGCAACTTCAGTTGGATCGACGTGGGTCTGGGCGCCGACCTGACCGCCCAACCAGATGAAAAAAAAGACCACTCCCCTGAC
>WLWD01000951.1_pt1 | contig 80025 bp, 50 predicted proteins | sample 6712731 | NCBI WGS metagenome assembly WLWD01 (sample SAMN12718690, study PRJNA576275) | sponge metagenome | isolation source: marine sponge | host: Mycale hentscheli | place: New Zealand: South Island, Marlborough, Capsize Point | collected 2014-11-01 | reverse complement strand
GACTTGCGCTCCAAGGAGTTTGTTTGCATCCATCCTTCCAGTGCTGTGATTCGAGACATGAAGTTCAGACCAGACAACAGTACCCTCATATTGACAGCTGCCACAGACAAGACTGCCAAGCTCACCAACCTCCAGTCCAACACGGTCGTGCAGACGTAAGCGCAGACTTCTGCACATGTGCACATTAGACTTAGTCAGTACTAATGATGGATAATTCTGTAATTTGTAAAGTTAGTTTGTTTCAGGATATGCTGCTGAATTTAGTTATTGTTTAACTAATACCAAGTTTCTGCATCAGTTGAACTCAACATGTAGTGATTTAATGTAAATTTACCCTTGTGTGTGTGTGTGTGTGTGTGTGTGTGTGTGTGTGTGTGTGTGTATTGTGTGTGTGTGTGTGTGTATTGTGTGTGTGTGTGTGTGCAGCTTCGGCCTCTCTGCTCCAGGTTGGGCATGTGCATGGGACGATGAAGAGCCAGTTTACTGCTACTGCGGGTTACAAAATGGCAGCGTGGAGCAGTTTGATGTGCGGATGCCGTCTCAGCGACTGCATGCTCTGCTTGGGGGCAGTGATGGTGTGAATGGCTGTCCTATCACTGCCATGACTACCATCAACAGAGACTTCAACTCCAGGCTCAAGTGTGTGTGTGTGTGTGTGTGTGTGTGCGTGCTACGTCCATTTCCCTGCATTACTGCCAGCTTATTTAGGTGCTAGTGGTAGCAAATCCAAGTGACTACAGTGTATGTGTTGTTGTTGTTGTTGTGGTGACTGTTGTACAGTTGTGGAGGGCTATTGCTGGGCTCTCTTGGAGGATGTCTGTTTCTAGAGAAGTCTGCATCCAGTTTCAAGGCTCACCCACTGGAAACATTGCCTGAGGGTCAGTGAACTAGTTTTTTTTTTTTTTTTTTTGTGTATCAATACACTTGTCCATCAGTAACAATGACAATGATGGTATGTATTCATGAATAATTCTTAAGCTCTCGTCAGTAATGCCAACACCTGCAGAGTGTGTATATTCGTGAATAGAGCCGAATTGGGTTGGAAGTATAGTCAGTAATGGCGGTGATGGTGTTGTGTGTATACATAGTCAAGAAAGAGAGAACAAAAGCGGAGACTGATGTAATTTAACCAACTGATAGAGAATGATAATGAAGGAGTATACCTTACTCTACTGCATTCCTAATTTAATTGCAAAGTTAGTGCATCAATCTCCACTGTGTGGTGAGGTATTTGCTGATTATTATTGTTTTATTATTATTATTATTTATGGTGGTGGAATTATGGATAGAGAAATTTATTGTTATTGTTATTGCAAGTTACTCTGCCGACTAAAATAGAGTTATATTTATCTCCTTTGAATCGTTCCATACTGTGAATTGTACGACGAACCTTGTGTGTGGACAATTAACACTGAATAATTTAAAAAAAAAAAAGTGCAAACATTTTTGAGGAACTGGTTGTGTTGTATAGAAATTTTGCTGGATTATAATAGAAAGCTGAGGCAAATTGAAATAAACTTTGTGTTGTTTCAGGTCCTTGCCCTTCAGTTTCATTCGAGGTCAATACCCGCCATTGCTTGGCTTCCTTCAGACCCACCAGGAGGTCACCAGAGGGAAAGCACACGGTATAGGGATTCATGCAAATATTCATATGATGAAAAAAATATTCATTTTTTCCCCTTCTTCTTTTTAGATATTCCAGCTGCACAACATGCCCACAGATAGACCTTTGACCTGTCAACCTGTCCAGCAATTTCCTGGTGGACCCACTTATCGCTTGCTCTCTCGTTCCAAGATTTTCCTCAGCCCTGGAAGTACCGACAAACTTCTGACAGCCTATAGCCATGAGAGCAGCAAGACAGTGAGTAAAATCTACTTGGCAGGGATTTTAAGGCCTTTTTAGGGGAGCATTTTGCCTCTCCTATAAATGGTTTGTCCTTGCCTGCCCCCCCCCCCCCCGAAGATTAAGTTTGGTTCTAAAAAATTATCCTGAGTTGGGCTATTAAAAAGAAACTTTTTGTATAGGCATGTACATATGAAATTCTTTTAATGGTTGTGATAGTTTCCTCCCTCATCTCTTACTCCTTCATCTCCTCCTCCTCTTTTATTACATTTAGGTTCACGTGTGGGATGTCTGTTCCACAAAAAAGCTACAGGAGCTTAGTGTGGGTGGAGAGTTAGCCCTCGACATCCTGCCTTTCAGTATGTCCACAGATCACACAGACTTGCTTGGTGTACTCACCCAGACATCACTTCACATTCATCAGTGGCATTGATTCAATTCCTCTCTGTTGTAACTTATTTATCATATTATTTTACATGTTACATACAGTACATGTGTGTGGCTAATTTGCATTGATATAGATGGTTAGGAAAATAGCTTTAAAAACAGGTGAATTCGGCAAGGTAAAGACCACATTCAATTGATGGAATGGCCTTGAGGGATTGTTCGAATCCAGGAGGTTACATAATTTAGTACTCTCAAGTTTGGTTCTAAAAAATTATCCCGAGTGATTTTTACCATACATGGCTGCATTGAAAATTAAATTGAGAGTACAACTAGTCTCACAACTAGACTCTTTACCAGCAGTTTTGAAGGGTTAGTAAAAGATTGTCTCACCTGCTGCTAGTATTGGCTGTTACTGCAAAGTGGTGTGCTTCAGCAAGAATGGCGAGTAAGTCGTTGTGCACCAGTATTTCAAACAAGTTAAGTTTATCTGATAAAAATTGATTTTTGTCTTAAAAAATAACATAGGTACCATCATAAATAAATGATAGAAACATTACTGGTGATACATTGATTTCATACAGTTAATAAAATGATGCGTCAAGTTTGACTGAATTGTTGATGTCGTCAGGATTTCCAGTGCTTTCTAATGGAATTGATGGTGTGTCTTTAGGTTTCTTTTTCTGACAGAATGACGACATTCCACAACTATTACAAAATTCAAAGGCACAAATTTGCTAACGAAAACAACAACAACAAAAAAAAACCCCTCTCAAATCAGTTAATCTAATACAAGTTAGTACATAGACTCAAGATAATAGTGGCATAGCTATCACTTGCATAAAATTGCTTAAATAATACAATAGGTGAAATAAATAAAATATTCAACTTAGCATACAGAATTATCTAAGGTCATTTTCTTGCACAAACTGTCAAATGTTAGCTCACTAATACAGTGTTGGTCTGTAGTGGCTCACTGAAGTGTTTTTTGTGCGACAAATTCTTATTTTAATAGGGCACGTAAACTGCCCATTAAAAAATGCATGGGAAAAATCGCTCTTTAATTGAAATTGCACGGGATAGTATGGGTAAGTGCACATGTGCAGCTCTAGCCTTGGAAACTAACAGTTGAGTAGTTTCAAGTTGGAGTCTATATGTCATTCTTTAGTGCAGAAATTATACCTATACTAGTGATGTGCTTGAGCACAAATGGCGAGCGAGCCTAAAGACTATACTATTTTTATATGAATGATTTTGACTTCTAACACTGAAGCTACTGAAAATAAGGTCCAGTTTTTAAATTTCGCATACACGGTAAAGGGATTTCAGTGCCATAGTAACAACTCTCTGCAACTGCTTGAATTGAAGGAAAAAAACAACAACAAAACAATACAAGTTATTTAAAAGTTTTCTTTGTGATATTCTTTAGCTAAGTAGTGGTTGTAACACACAATGCTTTGACACAATTGGACATGCACCTACACAGACTTACCTTCGCGGTAGTCTAGTGGACAATGTATTTTCAAGTAAATACTGTTGCGCACGGCTTATAACCATGACAAAGAGCGCATTGACTTACCACCGCCACTAACTCGAATAGAAATGGAAATCCCAACTGCACCCGCAAAAGAATTCAAAACAGTAAACAATTCAATTTCTAGGGTGATACGGGTACCGATCAATAAACCAGAGGATTCTGTTTAGTGCAATTTGGGACGGGGTCGGCCACATAACTAACACAAAAACGCGAGGGTCAAAGTACAAAATGACATACGTACGTCCATACATATATACAAATAAATAAATAAACAAACATCCCCGATTTTCAATTGTGTTACCTGTAAGTGACTCGCTCGCTCGCCAATTAGACAAAATTTTTTTTCAACAGACTAGGAGAAGCCATAGGCTGAAAACGAAGTTCCAGAGAAAGCTAATCCTGGAACACTGAGAGTGTTGTATAAGGCCTAGTTCTAAACATGCCCATAAAAAAGCCCTTGAAATGCCAGAAAAATCCCAGAGATGCAAGCAGGCCAATTTAAAATGCCCTACCTAGACAAGTTAAAATTTATATCCATAAATACAACAAAACTATTACTGTTATAAGTTGAAGATTTAAGAACTTGGTTCAATAATGGTGACTTGTTTTGCAAATTATTGCATTTTTTAAACTAACGCTGAGGGTTTGCACTTAGTGCTCTAGTTTACTACACGAGTTGAATGTGATATGGCAAGATATTTCACAGGCAGGCCAATATTTATTTTCATGAGTTACCCGCTACCAGAGTGCATCAGTGCAACTTTATAATTAGTACCTTAAATAGAACTTGATGTTAACTCTTTCCAGCCATGGCTGATCAAACAGTTCATCCATCTTCTCCAGACTTCTTCCCTGCACAAGATAAGAGAATATATCCAAACACACATATTATGTAATAATATTTTAGACATGTCCAAATGCTATGTAAAATGTCAGTCAATACCTTAGTTTCAGGAACTGCCAGAAGAACTACAAAGAAAGCTAGCGACGTAGCTCCAATCACCAAGTACAGAAAACCAACAATTCCTACTGAAGAGCTAATGAAGAGGGAGATAGTTTGGGCTGTACCAGCAGCTGATAGAAAGAAAGCCCCAGAAGACAGGGCAAATAGAATTCCTGAAATTGATTGAAAAAGATGGATTAGCAAGTGTCAGACATAAGCGAGCATAAACTCACCCCGAGATTCAACTGGAAAGATTTCGCTACTAAATACCCAAGGTGTTGCACTGCAAATTTGCACATTTACATCATATTATTTCTTACAAACTTCATTAGCTATAAAAATGCATCATGCTGTTCCTTATAATAGCTGTCTCTGGTAAAAATATCAGTTAAATGCATACATACACTTCAATATATATATATATATTTGTTTGTTTGTTTGTTTTTTGTCAAGACTTTGTAGCTATTGTTTCTACCAAAGCTTACAGCCAGGAAGATGCATAGACAAATGCAAAACAGCACAGCAGTACAATGAAGATGTATCCCACTACAACGTTATCTTCTTCTCCCAAGTTGAAGACTCTAATCAGTGCAGTCATGAGTCCCAGCAAGACAACCATCAACATTGATCCTACCAGCAAAATGGCCTTACGACCAACCTAAAACATAAATGACAGGAAACATATCTTATCCTATCCTTGTGGTGGTACAATGAGGGTCATGAGGCCAACAGCTATTCTATGCTCATGTATATATATAAACAAAACAACAACAACAACACAACAACTAATAATGCTTAGGGTTTGCACTCCTAGTGCTCTAGTTATAATTGACTTTATCCACTTAAGGTTAAGTCTTACCTTGTCTAGTAGTAAAGACGCGACTGACCCTCCAATGCTATTAAAAACACCAATGATAATGTTGCCTGCACATCCAGAAATGTTGACTTTGCATAGAAACGTGGTACCATATGCACTACACAGTGACATTAAAAAAAAAAAAAAAAAAAAAAAAAAAAAAAAAAAAAAAGGACAGATACAGAAAACTTATAAAATGAAGTAAGTACTGCCAACACTTGACTTACTTGGTGAAATTTCCAATTAATGGGGGGAACAAGAACAGAGAAAAACCAAGAAGAAGTCTGGGGGAAGAGTAAGGGAAAATGGAGTATCATTCATTCGTGGATGCAGGTGGTAAGTTTTAAATGAGGGACTTAAATAAAAAAAAAAAGAAAAAGCGTCTGCAGGAAAATATTTACCCTTTGTCACATATCGATTTGATGAGAAAATATGAGGCCCAAACAAACTGTCATCATTAATCAAAGAATATTGAAATCTAATCTTATATATGAAATTCAAGTGACTCGCAAAAGATTGCCTCCATGTAAAAAGATAATGCCCATTAGAATGTCATGTGTACAATGGTACAATTACTCCATACTAAAGAGTAGTACAGCTTGTTTAAAAATGATTGACCTTTTTAAATATTTCCACTTTGCGGTGGAAAGGAACTGTTGAGCCAGCTTGAAATAGTTATGTGGACAGTTTAGCAGTTGTGGACTCCCATACCTTCAGCTCTTTAAGTACAGTAGTGTCATCAGGAGGCAGGCCATTTTGACTCTAGAGGAGAATGAGTTGAGCTTCACTACTTATGTTGTGAAGAACTAAGCCACCTGAGGAACGGAAGCAAGAAACAAGAATAATTTTCCACTGATTACTCGGAGGATCTTTCAAGATGCTGGACGGCTGGTGAGGCAGATAGAGAAAAGGACATCCAAGCAGCATGGCCTAGGGGGGGGGGGGGGGGGGTGGGGCTAGTCTAAAGCATCACCTAGTGCATGGTCCTCCTAGGGAGTGGCTGAACAAAAGTTTTGACCTTTCATGTCACCTTTGAAACCTGAAACTTCGGAGAACTAGCTAAGGCTGGTGGTGGGACAGAACTCTGGTGGCTGCACTACCTTGGGATTGGGCAGCTGACATCACCTCGTACTCAATTCAACTAGGCAGAGGGAGGCCAAATCCCCACAGCCTGCATTACTATTGAATGCTTGCTCAGCTGCAGCTATTTAGTAAAATAAATTGATTCTGTAGGTAATATCTTTGTAATAGCTAGATTTGAAAACAATAACAACAACAACAACAACAAACCAAAAACAACAACAACAAACCAACCAATCTATTCCATACAAGCCAAGACACTTGGGTTTACATTGCAACGCAGAGACCAATGTAGCCGGTACAAATTCGTATGGGAATACCAAATTCAGAGTAATAAAGCAGGAAACCATTGCCTGGCTTGTTTGCATTATGCTAATAGGTAAGGGGTGTCTCACCCTAAATATGCAGAAAAAGACATCACACACTCATTGATACAAATATTGCACTTCACTTGTACTTCATTTGACTATATGGTACAGGGTCAACTTACCTGGGAGTTCTAGGGACCAACAACAACATCACCACTCCATAAGTCAACCCAGCGGCGATCTGTAGTGAAATAGAAACTCTCCATCCAACGCAGAACTGTGTGAATCCACAATTAGCACTGAATTGAAGAACGAGGAAAATCCCAAATACTGGTCCAATGACTGCGGTCAACTTTCCTCGAGATTGGGAAGGAGACATTTCAGAAATATAAGTTGCCATAACACTGTATATAAGACTGCAAACAAAAAATAACCAAGCAACAGATAAGCAGATATAGTAATTACATTTTAATGAATACTGTACATGAGCAGAGATGCCTAGCTATGGACATGATAGCTATTCTAGCTCGCCATTTTTATATCTCAATTGCAGCTGTCTCACTAGTTATGCCATAAACATTCCTCAAGTCTTCTTTTTATTCTCGGAATGTTATCCTCTGAAGACCTTGCAGCAGTACTTTAGCTATTAGTCCAGCAATAATACAACTTCAATATGCTCACCCATAACTGAAGCCTGATATTCCTCGTCCTATGATAAACAGCCTAATGAAAAAACAATTCACAATAAACAATAAGTTTAATTGATTGCACATGGAAAAAAAAATTATGCATAGAATTTTAAATATTGAAATATAATTTTAAATACAAACACTCAAAGCCATTTTCACATTGACAACGGTTTCTTCTAATTGTTATTAATATTAGTGTGTACTAAACACACAAAAAAACAAAAAACAAAAAAAAAAACTTGTAAATTTTGGAAAGAAAATAAAATTAACCAATGCAACTGAAGATCAGGTTACTGGTATGCTATTATTGAGTGGGCGTAACTCCGCTCACTAAGAAAGTAGATAACAAATTAAGACGGGGGGGGGGGGGGGGGGGGGGGGGCTACAAGGGAGCTACCCCATACAGTAGAACATAATTAAGACTTGATGACAGACTGTCTGTCGTAGTTTCATGTGGCAACTAATAATAATCAGTAATAATCTCACAGAACTGAAAATATTAATTACATTGGGTATGCTTATATAGGAATATGATCTAACTATGGCGATTGATTGTAGTTTAATGAAAGTTGTAGTGGTGGATAAATGTATATGGTTGCTATGTAGTGATGCTGTTGTCCTGGAGGTAGAGCTATCAGAACCTGAACAATTGTGACCGTCTATAGGAAAACCGGGCGCAACGCGGCGTGCGTAAATATCGAGAAAAGATCGATCGATTTCTTAAAAATGTATTGTTTCAAGCCGACGGAAGGGAACGGTTAGGTCTATTATAGTGGGAACGACTTAAGCTACGACGATAAAACTTGGAGAGCTCAATATCTGGACGCCGACAACTCTGTAAGTGCAAAAAAATTTTTTTCGAAGGGTGCCGCGTTGTGCTCAGTTTTCCTGTAGACGGTCACAATTATATTTTATGTCAGTTATATTCAAGGCAATTAAAGTAACTAGTTTTAAAAGTACCTCAATGTACCACTAAGTCTTTTCTTAAATCAGCAGCATTTAAATGGCAAAGTGATTGTACTGAAATTTAAAAAAAAAAGTTTTTCTTCTGCTTCAGACCCCCCCCCCCCCTTGCTATAATTATAGTGACAATTTACTATTAAATAATGGGCAATAAGGTAAATAGTACGAAACAATTCAGTTAATTGATAGAAATTTTCCAAATTTACTCCACTCTGAATATATAGCTTGAACTTTGGAATAACAAAAAATATAATTCAATTTTTACAAAAAAAAATCACAGAAAAATATTCCTAAAATATTGCTAGATTCCTAACCACTTGCTGCTGTTTCAAAATACTTGCAAATGAACTAAATTAGTCTCTTCTTTTTCACAGACATTTGGGACTCTTTCAGACTAATCAGGGGACCTGCTTAAGAACTGATACTTCCTGTAAGCAATTGTAGCTTCTCTGATAGTTACTGGGTTGCGACAGGTAGAAAAATGGTGGTTATTGTATACGACTATAATGAGCTATCTATATGATAATATTCATGTCTGTCAGTAACAAAGACGACGGTGTGTGTACTCATTATTAGCTGGCCCTGGTTAAGCATTGTCAGTATCTGGTTGGTAAAGTGTCATCAGTGTCTGGTCGGTAAAGTGTCGTCAGTATCTGGTTGGTAACGTGTCGTCAATGTCTGGTTGGTAAAGTGTCGTCAGTATCTGGTTGGTAAAGTGTCGTCAGTATCTGGTTGGTAAAGTGTCGTCAGTATCTGGTTGGTAAAGTGTCGTCAGTATCTGGTTGGTAAAGTGTCGTCAGTATCTGGTTGGTAATGTGTCGTCAATATCTGGTTGGTAAAGTGTCGTCAGTATCTGGTTGGTAAAGTGTCGTCAGTATCTGGTTGGTAAAGTGTCATCAGTACCGATGATGAGTCAAGAAAAGCGACAACGGCGATGGTGTATGCATATAGCAGGGTTGGGTTGGTAAAGTGTCTTCAGTAAAGACACTGCTGGTGGTGTGAGTGTTGAGTAAAGCTGAGCCAGGTTGGTAAAGCATTGTCAGTAATGACAATGACGGTGGTTTAGGTTGAATATATGGGTCAAGACGTAAAGAGGATGATGTAACTAAACCAAATGGTAAGGAATAATAGCAATGGATAAAATACCGTATGCTACTGCATTTAAAAATCAAGTGCCACTGTGTGACAGGGTACTTGCTAGTTTATCTGAATTATGTACATTGCCATGTGCACCTTTCAGACAAGTTTTGACACACATTCTATTTGGAGACATAATAGCATGGAAAACTGCGGTATTTGGGATTAATAGCATGAGTGGAGTGAGAAAATTTTCACTCAGCGCACAAGTGCTATTTATACCACAGTTTTCCATGCTATCATATGTTAATACTACAGCCAAAATAACAGTCCATTTCTGTAGTTAAGAAAACCATTATCTTGTATTATGTTTGTGTCAAAGAAACTTTTTTCATTCAGGTCCTGCTGCTATTCATATTTTTCTTACCGCTGCGAATTCGTTTCCCTGGTATTTTGCCACGATATTGCCTAGCAAATAAAAGTGTGGTGAGGTTGCGAAGAGAATCGCCACGACCTATCTGAACAGTACTTCAGTTTTCCACTGCTGTGGTATTTAAGAAAATGCCACACTTTTTTGTATTGAAAAATGACTCGGCTAGGGTATAAGGAGCTAAAATACAACATTTTCCAGGCAAATTGTGAATATATCACAACAGTATGATTGTGCTCACCATGAATGAAAGGAGGCCGCTGACAGGAGTGCTCCAACTGCCATTATCCACCCAGTGATGGAAAGCACTGTTCTCCTTCCCAAGGGATTGGATGTCCCTGAATAATAGTAGTAGTAGTAGTAGTAGTAATAATAATAATAATAATAATAATAATAACTAGCAAGTACCCTGCCACATAGTGGCGCTTGACGTATTGCAAAGTAAGAATGCAGTAGCACAAGTTATCTTACTCAGTTATCATTCTCTACCATTGGTTAAGGTTACATAAGTTTCCCTCTCCTACTGAGCTATTCTTCTACCCACCTCTCTTAACTTCAGCTCTTTTTCTTGAGTCATGGACCCCCCTTTTACTTTGTCTATCTCTCCTGCTTCTGAATTTCTGTCCTGAGAAACTTTTGTCTTTTATTTCGTACTTTAGCCTTTCTTTTGAAAACTAACCCCCGCCTTTACTCGTCGATTCCACCCGCTTTTTAGTCGCCAATTCCATCCGCTTTTCAGTTACGATTAATCGCCTTTTACATTCTCTTCCGTATTTTCGCCTTCCTTTTGAAACCTATGCCACCTTCCATCGTCAATTGCACCCTCTTTTTAGAAGTAACCAGCACATTCTATTCTACTGATTGTGGTGATACTTTACCTACCATAAATGAACGATGCTTTACCGAACCATACAAAGCTCATGAATTATTCATGAATACACACACCGTCGTCGTTACTGACACACAAGCGTATTATTATATAGATAATAATAATAATATAGCAGTTTTTCTCTGTTTTAACAGTCAATATAATTAAAATTTGACCCAACGTTTTGACTCCTAGCTGAAGTCCTCCGCAGGATCAATGAAGTCTAACTTTCAGTGGTGATTTTAAACAAAATGTAAAAAGCAAGAAATTGCTAGAAGATTTCAGCCATTGCTGAACATGCTTGGCAGCAGCAACAGCACCATATTAATTTAAGATGGGAAAGTTTTATAAAGACATAGGTTTGGAGCTTCCCGGATGCTGGCTGTCTAGCCAATGTTAACTTTCTCCCTTTGCTAAAAATAATCAGTGGTGAGCATGCCCTACGACTAGACCAGTGACATCATTTAGCACTCACATGCTCCTAAAAATGATCCAAAGAATGCGAACATTGTAGTTGCCGACACCATCAATCCCTAAAATTTAAGACACAAATCCTTTTCATTTTAAATTATGATTAGTGTTAAGAAAGGATACACTACCTATGAGGACCTTATTCTTGTATTTAGATTTTAAAATGTAATAAGATAATACGATAGCTTCTACCTATAGAGATAAATGTAATGACTATCACAAATACATATTTAGCCTACCAACTTAACAATCAAATTCTCATTAGAGTTCTAATAGCTTATCTCTTTACTCACGAAGGACATTTCTAATTAAACCACTACCATTAAGCCATTTACCAGTAAAAATTAACAGAAATGTTGAATACTTTGAAGCACAGGGTGGGGAAATTCAAGGTTAGTAAAATGCAGCATGAGAGCTGAAAAGCTCAGTGATGCAAACAATAAATAGAACTCTTAACATTTTTTTCCCATAATTGTGTTCTCACAATACTCATTACAAAATGATTTGGAGGGGAAAATACAAAAAAATAAAATAAAATAAAAATACTGATTAGTGATTCTAGTAACCCAAATTCTCACTTACTAATACTACGCCAGCTTTAGTTCCACTTCTGTCACATGGTCTCACTGACGTGCATATTCCACAAGCTGCTGTCACATTCTCAAACTCAGAGTATACCGTACCTACACGTATCGGAGACAGTTCAATAATTGAGTATGTACAAGTGTGATCAGTAGTTGAGATATAAAAAGACCATTCAATATTGTGGTTGATGTACTTTCATCACGAAAAGGTACAGCATGAATTGCACGCCTATGTAACCGCTCCTTTTTCACATGTAACTTTTACTTTTGCACATCATTGCCATTAGATTCACATAACTAAACTGTACATTCCTCATATACCACGCTTGCGGTTGCACCAACTAACTACAGAAGAAAGAAACTGGCTCCGGCTGCGATGGAACCAATTGTTTGTTTTCTCTCTCTCTTCCCCCTCCCCCACCTTTACACACAGTTTGGTGGTCAGAGTAGCTCACATTCACATTTTGTCTTTGCATGTGTACACACATAATATTTACCATGTCAGGAAACAGATATTTGAGTGTATTTCTGACAGTATTCACCCACCTTTGATAGGATCCACAGAGCACTGGTCCGACAGCTCAAAATTCTCGGAAAAGACACTTTGAAACCCGTACATTTCAAACATGCCATTAATAGAGCTAAAAGAGTATAAAATAAAGGAAATATCCCACAGTACTTTTTTCTTTACCCTATGTGTAGTCCACATAGCGCAGCACCAATAGAAGCTGCTAAAACTGCTCTCCAGACGTACCAATTCGCCATTAGAGAACCGGCAACTGCGACCGCACATCAGCCCATTAGAAAGATAACCACACCTTATTAATTAAAATAATTAGAATTGATTCATTGTCTTGCACGGACATTTACCTCATGTGATATGCTTACTGTGATTTCATTGGCCATGCAGGAATGTTGTGCCTTGGCACTAGACCCTCCCACCCTCACGTAGTAAAGGGTCTGGCTATGATAGCCAGACTAGGGGGAAAAGGGTCTGGTGTCAGTATAGACTCCTAATCAGAGCAAAAGCAAAATAACAAGCGTTCACAATTCCCATAACCTTCGCATTTGCAGAAGATATCCCATATAAGCATCGGTTTATAATAATAATAATATAATAATAAATAAAATTTATAAAATAACGGATAAATAAAATAATAATAACTCAATAATAGCAACAAAAATAACTTTTGCATAATTAAATTAACTGATATGCTTATTTAACATTAACCTATACAAAACTGCATAATGATGATTATTAAAAATTGAAAATATAAATAAATGTTGATTTCTTGCAGTCAAGCATAACTTGAATTCTTCTGAAAAAACGATGAAATCCCACAGCTGTGTGAACAATCAAGGTATAGTGTAAATGAGAATTGGCTACCCAAATATAATATTTCAAATACCTTAAATACAATTTTATGTTGACTCGTTTAAGCCATGGCTTCTCAAACAACTCATCCATCCTCTCCATACTCACACCCTATAAAAAAAAAAAGAAGACACTTTTTCAAAATCAGTGAGACATGAACGCTTCTTGATATTTTACTACAAATTAAAATTAGCTAAATACATTTGAAGTAGCTAGTAGCTAACTACAGAACTTAAATTTCCTGTGCTAACTCAACAAATTTAACAATCAAGAATCAGTAACAAATAATGGTAGCTTTATTTCTTGCATAACTAAGCATGTCTATGGATAATACCTTGGTTTCAGGTACTGTTAGAAGGACGATCACGAAAGCTACCACAGTAGCGCCAATCACTAAATACAGATAACCAATAATCCCTAATGAAGAGTTGATGAAAAGAGAAGTGATTTGTGCATTCACAGCAGCCGACAGAAAGAATGATCCTGATGACAAAGCCACTTGGATACCTGAATAGAAATCTTCAGACATGCATAAGCAGAAATTATACAGTAAATTCATGTACCTCTGGCTTCTACTGGAAATACTTCACTGCTGAATATCCATGGAGTTGTTCTGCAAAGCATAGAATATTTAGATAGGCAAAATGTTGCAGTATTAGGATATCAAGTGCCAAACAATACAATACAGAAAATACACCAAGCTGAAATGTTTGAATCTATATAATAATACTTTTATCACTGGTGCATAATATATTCATGAGACATGAGATGTGGTAAAGGTTGCCTCAAACTCAATGGGTAAAGCATCATCACATTCTAAATGAAGGTTATTAAAAACGACGACTATGTAATTGTTGCTAAAAGCAGGTGAAATCAGTGAGGAATAGGCAATAGCTTCACAAAGCCTAAGTTTAGCTACAATCATGATAGAAGGACAGATAGCTTTAGAAGCACGAGAGATTGACATTGGGAGAAAGGAATCCATGATTCAAGAAGAAAGAGCTGAATAGAGGAAAGGATAAAAAGCGCTGAGATGACTCAGGAAGAAAGAGAGCAGGAGAGGGAAACTGATGGAACTAAATCGAGTAATAAAGGATAATAAGTATTGATAAAAAGACCTTATGCTACTGCATTCATAATTTTAAAAGTACATTAAGCGCCACTATGTGGCAGGGTAGTTGCTAGTCAATATTACTATGAAATTTAAAATACTAAAATAAATAAAAATTAGTTAACAAAATACAGTTAATAGTTATAGCTAATTATTCATACTTACAGCCATGACAGAGCATAAACAAAGGCAAAACAACAAAACAGTACAGTGAAGATGTATCCGACTACGACATTTCCTTCTTCTTCCAATGAGAACACTTGAATGAGCACAATCATAAGTCCTTGAAGCAGGACCATCAAAACTGTTCCTAGTAAGATGATACCTTTACGGCCTACCTATGGACAAAGTCAGGCAAAACAACAACACAACAAACTATCAAGTACAGAAAGGACACATTTATTTGGCAAGCGAGTAAGACACTATACAGTGGTGTCAAATTGAGAATCGGGGATATTTGTTCATATGTGTGGACGTACGAATGTCATTTGTACTTTGACCTTCCCATATTTTTGTGTTAGCTCAGTATTCAACCCCGTCCCAAACTTCACTAAACAGAATACTCAGGTTTATCAATCATTCTGTATCATCCTAGAAATTAATTGTTTACCACTTTAAATTCTTTTGCTGGTGCAAATAAAACTCAAAAACTTACTGGAGTTCCATTTCTATTTGAGTTAGTGGCGGTGGTAAGTTAATACGCTAATTCAAACAGTTGCGGCAAGTGGTTACTATGGCATTGAATCCACTGTATGTATGTAATTTAAAAACGCTCTGACTCTTATGGTAGCTTGACTGTTAGAAGTTAAAATAAATCATTTAACAATAGTGTAGTCTTAAGCTCGCTCACCATTTATGCTCAAGCACACCACTAGTTTATCTTATTATTTTTTGCTTATTTATATGGTACGTGCGACCCCTTTTTTCGCCCATGCCACTAATTACATAAGTTGGTAAAGCATCTTGATAAAATAACAAAGTAATGAACCCGTCAACCATGAGTTGCTGGCCTTGAACATCAACCTACATGTAGTCTTGGAGCAGCCTAAGCACACCTGAACTATTGCAAAGGCATAGTGGACCCAACAGCACTACTTTCTCTTGGTTGCAAGTAATTCATCATCAGCTTTTTCTCATCTGCTTATATTTTTTATTGACCCTTGCATTCTTCTGCTTCTCTGCCTGCTGTCTTTCTGGCTCAGGAAGAAAGACAGCAGGAGAGGGAAATCATGGATGAATACCTTATGCTGTATACAATAGGTTCATAAGGCATTCCAAGCTTGTCTAGGCTGTTATGTCCTGACAGTTAAAGGGTTTGTATGTGCATTCTGCAGTTGATGGTCACAGTTCCAACCTGAGATGGTAGCTGAGATGGTAGCCTTTTTTTCCCCCCTTGTCAAACAATCTTCCCATCCAGGTAATGATATTGCTTTACCAACTCCGATCAGCTCATGAATTATGCATGAACACACATCATCGTTGTTACTGACACATAAATGTATTATTGGCAAGTGAGCGAGACACTATCAGGGGTAACACAGTTGAAAATTGGGGATATGTTTGGACATATGCATGCCATTTTGTACTTTGACCCTGGCATTTGTGTTTGCTCAGTGGTCAACCCGTCTCAAACTTCACTAAACAGAATCCTCTTTTATCGATCTTTGCCCGTATCATCCAAGGTAATTGAATTGTTTACCCCTTTCTGCGGTTGCTGTTAAAACTTACCGGAGTTCATTTTCTATTTGAATTAGCAGCGATGGTAAGTTAATGTGCTATTTGTCGTAGTTATACACCCTGCAACAATACTATTCTGACTTGAAAATCCATTGTCCGATAGTCTAACCATGAAGGTTAGTAATGGTATGTTCAGTGAACAAGTGTGTGTGAAAGTGTTGTGCGTTACAGTTCCTGCATAGCTAAAGAATTTTAGCACAAAGTAAACGTTTAACTAGCAAATCTAACTAGGGAGGCTCGCCGCCATTTGTGCTCAAGCACACCACTAGTTATATTGCTATATACATACAGGGGTTCTTTTAGGAATTAAACAAGGGAACAAGATTGTGCTCCTTCATCTAAGTCTCTCTGTCCTTTTATCAAGATTGTGGACTTAAGATTCGCAAAACTATTGTCTTTCCTTTCAAATCTTGTGCCACTTTTCCTCAAACTGATTCCACCCAAGTTTTAGCTACAATTAAGCACCTTCTACTGAGTGTGATGACGCTTTATTCATTCAGATAATGGTGATGCTTTACCAAACCAATTAAGCTAATAAATTATTCATGAACACACACCGTCATCATCATTACTGACAGGCAAGTGTATTATTATATAGATATTATACATAATGTTATACATATATATGTATGTATGTATATATATATATATATATATATATATATATATGCACCTCTTACCTTATCTATTAGGATAGTTGATACAGATCCTCCCACACTGTTACATATACCAACTATTAAGTTGGCTGAACATCCCGAAACGTTGAGTCGGCACAAAAACGTGGTGCCATAGAAACTGCACAACAACGAAAGCAAGATGTTGATAGAACTGATGAAAGCCATGGACAAGTTATGTATATTACTTACATTGTGAAATTTCCAATTACTGGAGAGATCATTAATAACGAACAACACAGCAGAAACCTGGACCAAAAAAGGGAAACAACAAATAAATGAAGCTCCAAAGGTGCAAACCATCAGTGCTACAACTATATAACTAACTTGGGTATCAATAAAACTCACGTAGTGAAAGTGGCAGATGTAAATGCTGTCATCTGCTCATGTGATTACGATGTGACAATAAGGAGTGCTACTCACAAAAGCAAATACCTATGCATAGTTGATAGCTACGCATTTTCTCAAAAATCAGCCCAAAATTAAAAAAAAGTAGTGCAATGTAAGATCTCAAATTGCCATTTTGAGTAAATTAAAAATTTAAATCAATGATTAATTGTCAGCGCTAATTGGTATCTAATATTTATACCTTTTCAGATATTTCCATCTCACAGTAAAACGTAACTGCTGTGCCATGTTTTTGAAGTAATTATGTGACAGTTTCGCAGTTGTGGACTCCAATTCCTTCAGCTCTGCCAGTACAGTGGTGTCATTAGGAGGGAGGCCATTGATTCTAGAGAGAATGAGTTGAGCCTCACTACATCTGTTGTGAAGCACTAGCCACCTAATCGACAAATGCTTAGTAATAATGTAAAATGAATTTCTACACATTTTTATAGATCAACCAATTCTAGCATTCAGTCATACAAACCACACAGTAAATAGATCGTTTGATTAATAATTGGTGAGAAGGTTGCACTGCTGTAATAATGTAAAAAACTTTTTAGATTTGCTGTAGCATTTTAAGTTAATTTTAACTAAGTCAGCCTCAATCACTTAGTGGATAGTTACGGTCAATCAATTAGTATATTGTTGCATTGATTACATCACTCCATTACCTTGCCACCTAAAAGATCGAGGTTTATTCATAACTGAGCCAGAGTACAATAAGCAGTAATTTACAAGTGCTAAAGGCAACCAGGCTACATAAGTAAAAAAACAAAAACAAACAAACAAACAAACAAACAAAGTGAATTTTAGGTTCTCACTACAGTTGCTATTTTTAAGTAAAAGTTACCTACCTGGGAGTCCTAGGAACCAACAGCATTAATATTCCATAAGTCACTCCGACAGCTATCTGAATTGTGAAAGAAACTCTCCATCCAGCACAAAACTCTGCAAACCCACAATTAGCACCAAACTGAACCACCAGGAAGATGCCATACACTGGTGCAGTGAATCCGGCCAGTCTTCCTCGATATTGTGAAGGAGACATCTCAGAAATGTATACCAATAAGACACTGTAAGCCACACTAAAACAAAATGACAATATTAACCACTATGTAGTATATAGAGTAGAATTATTAGCTAAAAAGCATTAGATGTGAGTAGCATGGCATTGGCATGAACAAGTGCCTATTAGAAATATTGATGATGTAGCCAATCAATCGTGGTTCTATAAGCATGGAAGTTATTCAACTTGCAGAACGTAACTTCAGCATAAATGTGTGTGAGGGCAATAGTTTGTCATTTGACATTCTGTTTGCCTTCCTGTCTGCAGTGGTGTAGGAAGATGTTTCAGTAAAAGGGGGCACCAAGGGTATGTTGTTGTTGTTTTTTGTGGTTTAAAAGTGTTTATGTGAGAAATCACCTCGTTAGATTGTGCCCCAAATTATGGGAGGGGGGGCTCCAGCCCCTGGAGTTCCTACACCACTGGTCTAGATCCTAAATGTTTCAAGCATTAAAACTAGAATATCCATTTAATGTGCAATATATATATATATATTCTGAGCTTTGCAATATGGGTGAAGTCTCTCTCTCTCTCCTCATCCCCTACCCCATAGCAACATTTAAGGAATAATAATTCAGCGAAGCGACAGATGTGCTAGGCACATATTGTTCACAGGTATGGCGGATGAACAGAAAGATATTTTTGTTTCTTTCTGTAAATCCAGGTATGGTGGCGATTTGAATGATCGGCCCTCTAGTACTAGCAAGAGCAAAACTATTTCTCAAGCGAAAGGGCAAAAAATTGTGAATGCTTTAAAAAATGATCCTGTAGCTCAAGCATATTCACCAAAGTTTAGACACTGGGTGAGGCAAAGGAGCTTTAAAGTTATGTCTTGCCATGCATTGGGGTTGAAGGATGTACTATGCTTACCAGCAAGGAACCCGGTAAGTTTATTTATTTTTAGAGAGCCGTTTTGCATCATACTTTGTCTTAAACTTAATTAGAATAAAAATGATCCAACAATATTATCCAATTGGAGAAGGGTAGCATTTATTGAAGAATTCTTCGACATTTTAAAGGAAGTTCATTGCCACGAGAAGGGCCATATTGGAGAAAAGAAGACGGTTTATGAGGTATGATATTAATGGAAAGATACCTGTTTATACATTATATATCTTATTATTGTAAGTTTAGTTATATCGAACACTACTCAGCATTGCTTAAACTCATAGCAACCCACCACTGACAACTGATTGCTAACCTCTCACGCACACGCACACACACACAAAATGAATGTGGTTCAAACAGTTAATATATATGTACTAGTGGTGTGCTCGAATAGCACAATTGGCGAGCGAGCAGACTCTTTACAAAAAAAATACGACATCTGACCATAGAGCAGTGTAACCCTTTTTAAAAATATTATTTTTACTCTTCTCTTTCTTACCACACACTTGTTCATGACTTATTTTACTATATTAAAAAGAAGGTCATTTGAAAAAAATATATACTATGCCTGAAAAGGAATATAGAAATTTCTAAAACACAAAACATCATGTACATTTTTAATGAAAAAATATTACTGGATCTACCTAAGGACTAAACTCCATATTCTTTTAACATAAAAATGAAAAACCTAGTTTTAAAACGCTTGCTCTAACTCATTTTCTTGTAATAATAAGTATCTGAATTTTTGTTGTTCAAAAGCTATAGTGTACACTCAGTAAGTTAGTGGTCATGACAAATAAATGTTTTAACACATCAACACAACACTACAATACCTTAACTACATCACTCACCTTACATTACAGTAGTTTCAAATCCAATATCCAAGCAACTATGCTGTTGTTAGATAGTTTATAGCACACCTACTCTACACACTCTTAAACCTCTTTCCAAGACTCGTGGGCTAGCCAATAATCACTTCTGAATCTTTTTTTCCTATTTCTTTCTTCTGCCCAGTGCTAGACTCTCCTTCTTTTATTGTCTTTACAGAGGGGTAAAAGAGTTTGTTAGTTTGTTGCGCTCCTTGCGGGCAGCAGGATTTTCTGCACTTGTTAAAAAATACTGGAACTATGGACGCTTTACCTACTTACGTAATTATTAGCGCGGGCGAAAAAGGGGTCGCACGTACCATATAAATAAACAAATAAATAAATAAAGTTACATAGCGAAATCTCGATTGCGTTACACCTGAGAGTGTCTCGCTCGCCAATTATATTCAAGATCAATAATGTATAGTTAACTAAAATATTGTTCTTTTAGATCAACTCAATTCTACTGTGCATGGAACTATGAAACAATCTCCATATGAATTGGCATTTGGTCAGTCGCCTCATCAAAATGTCTTTCCTGGAATTACAACTACCTGCGTAAGGGAAGAAGATTTATTGCAGGAAGGAGAAGATTGGAGAGAGGATCATGTGGATGGGAGTGTGAATCATGTGGATGGGAGTGAGGATCATGTGGATGGGAGTGAGGATCATGTGGATGGGAGTGTGGATCATGTGGATGGGAGTGTGGATCATGTGGATGGGAGTGAGGATCATGTGGATGGGAGTGAGGATCATGTGGATGGGAGTGTGGATCATGTGGATGGGAGTGAGGATCATGTGGATGGGAGTGTGGATCATGTGGATGGGAGTGAGGATCATGTGGATGGGAGTGTGGATCATGTGGATGGGAGTGTGGTGTGGATCATGTGGATGGGAGTGAGGATCATGTGGATGGGAGTGAGGATCATGTGGATGGGAGTGAGGATCATGTGGATGGGAGTGAGGATCATGTGGATGGGAGTGAGGATCATGTGGATGGGAGTGAGGATCATGTGGATTGGAGTGAGGATCATGTGGATGGAAGTGTGGATCATGTGGATGGGAGTGTGGATCATGTGGATGGGAGTGAGTATCTAAAAAGCAATTCCACTAGCATTGTTGCAGATAAAAGTGTGTCTCGTGCCAGGTTGGGAACCTCAAAGAAACATTTATCGATACGAGTAGAGGCAGATAAACGTTACCTCCTAAATGCTGAAAAAATGAAAATGAAATATTGCAAGCAAAAGAGGAAAAAAAGTGATGACCTTTACCGTTGGGGACTTCGTTAGCATAAAAATACCAAGAATTGATCGGTCATCTACTGATTTGCACCGGCTACCATGTGTTGTGGTTGAAAAACTAGGACAGACACACCATTTATACAGATTAAGGTAAGTATCAATATTAAGATAATGCCTACTATTTCCTATATAGCTTGTAACATTTCCATATTAAGATTTTCACATTTATGGTTACCCGCCGTACGAAGTAGCGATGCCCAGTAGACAAAACGTTAGAAACGCTCGGTCAAGAGCTTTGAGGGCGTTCGAAACTCCTGAAGAAAAATTAGTAAGGAGAGCGATAAGAAATGATGAAAAAGACAGGGCAAGGAGGAGGAGAGCTAAAACGAAACAGAAACAGGTAGCAAAGTAAAGAATCTGACAGTATTTTGTAGCCACACCAAGCATGCATGGAATGAACATGCATCGCTCGCTTCGCTATTTTGTGCTATTAGAGCACATCACTAGTAATAACTAAGTTTAAAAAACAAACAGTACAATTCAGATATTAATATCTTACTCTGATGACTCCTACAACTTGGGGGTAATATGAGGTACGATCCCAAGTTGTAGTCATGCAGGTTTTATAAAGAGTGACAATCCATTTAATACATAAACATTTCTCACTTTAAAAATACTCACCCATAACTGAAGCCGGATATTCCTCTCCCGATTATGAATAACCTAAAAGAGGTTCAAATTAACAAATGTGAAGGTAATGAGCATTAACACCTGTGTACATGGTATCAATGACCTTCTTACAAATAATAATAATTATAATCATAATAATTGGCGAGCGAGCGAGACACTAACAGGGGTAACACAATTGAAAATCGGGGATGTTTGTTTGTTTGTATATATGTTTGGACGTACGTATGTCACTTTGTACTTTGACCCTCTTGTATTTTCGTGTTAGCTCGGTGTTCCACCCCGTCCCAAACTTCACTAAACATAATCCTCTGGTTTTACCCGTATCATCCTAGAAATTGAATTGTTTACCGCTGGGTACAGTTAAAACTCAAAAACTTACGGGAGTTCCATTTGTATTCGAGTTAGTGGCAGTGGTAAGTTCATACGCTATTTGACATAGCTATAAGCCCTACACAGCAGTATTTTACTTGAAAATTCATTGTCCATAAGTCTTGCGTAGGTATGTTAGTTGTGTGAAAGTATTGTGTATTACAACTATTACTAAGAATATCACAAAGAAAAGTTTAAATAACGTGACTTGTTACTTGTTGCTTCTTTTTCAATTCAAACAGTTGCGGGGAGTGGTTACTATGGCATTGAAAGCCTTTATCGTACATAAATATTTTTAAAAAACTCGACTTTTTTTTAGTAGCTTGAGTGTTAGAAGTTAAAATCATTAATGTAGTTTTAGGCTCGCTCGCCATTTGTGCTAAAGCACACCACTAGTAATAATAATAATAATAATAATAATAATAATAATAATAATAAATAAGTAAAAGAAGAAATAAAAACCAAAAGGTAACTCTTCACATCCAGATAGACTTGATGGTACATTATAACTTTGGAATACTCTCAGCTATTCCTAATTAGTCATCTTATTTTTACGCTAACCCTGTCATTGACTACGCTAACTTACCATGAATGAAAAGATGCAGCTGACAACAGTGCTCCAATTGCCATTGCCCATCCAGAGATGGAAAGCACTGTTCTTCTTCCTATTGCATTAGAAGTCCCTTTGTCCCATAATTATGCCAAATGAAGATTATTGTACATACACGCAAAGTATAGATTTAACGTTATAAACATAAAAACGGAAAAAAATATGTTCTAGAATCTATAAATTACTCACATGCTCCAAACAAAGTTCCAAATATAGCAAATGCCAAAGAGGCAGACACCATCAATCCCTAATAAGGCATTTTATAAATAACTACATTACTAACTGGAGTAGTATGATTAATTTTGTATAAAGATTTGAAATGCTGACATATGGTATTATAGCTCTTTTTTTCAATGCATGTCACACATTAAAGTTAATTTTCTTGAACTGACGACATAAAAGGGAATGAGCACATATTTAATATTTCTGACCTACACATTACTTATACATACATACATGCATGCATACATACATGCATGCATACATACATGCATACATACATACATGCATACATACATGCATGCATACATACATGCATACATACATACATACATGCATGCATACATACATACATACATACATACATGCATGCATGAAATCGTTAAATGGATTTTAGAGATTACAACATTCTGTTTCAAATAAACAACTTGATAAATTATTATTAACACAATGACAAATTGGCAAAATGAAAAAAAATTGCCAAATTTGCAGAAAACAAAGACTCACTAATATTACACCAGCGTTAGTTCCACCACTGTCACATGGTCTCACTGACGTGCATATTCCACAAGCTGCCGTCACATTCTCAAACTCAGAATATAATACACCTAACAACAAACACAATACTAGACTACCATGTATACTGCTACATTATCAATAATGTACAAAACCAATTGGATTTCGTGATTAAGTTTGAAATACATGTCTTTGTATTTTAGAATGCCACATAATAGCTATTGTATTTCTATATGAGCATATACCCAACCCTACATAAATTGATGATAGCTCAGCAATAGACTACCGATCGTCAACACACATGCTTTAAAATTCTACATTTTCCCTCCAACCATCCATGCTATTAAACTTTCACAGCATTTTCAGCGAGGTATTTTTACAAATAATATTAGCATTATAGAATAACTATACTACAATTGTAGGGAGTTAATTAATTGCGATACATATTGCTGTTGATTACTAATCATACTAACCTCTTGAATCCACTGCACAAGAATCTAAAAATTCGAAATTCTCGGAAAATACACTTTGAAAGCCATGCATTTCAAAAATCCCATTAATGGAGCTACAAAACAAGAATGGGAAATTAAGATGTTTCTATAATGGAGCTCATGAAACCAGGAACATAATCTCCCCTATCCCAACTGAACTGCACAACTGCAACGCAAAGAGCCCCCAAATGTTTTGTTAGCCTGAACAAAAATACTTACCCGACATGAAACGCTACCATCGCAGTGCCTATCGAAGCAGCTAATACTGCTCTCCAGACATACCAGTTCGCCATCGAGCAAGGAAAGAAATCGCTGCTACAATATATTATACATCACTCCACAAACATGATGGATGGCAGACAATTCAGTTTCCAACAAACCACACCCACCACTGAAGTTGAACATTGGCGATCTTTCCCAAAATTATTTAGCTCGCACAACAATGTGTACAATGTAATAGACTCCTATCTTTCTTAGCTAGGGTTTTACGAATTATGCTCATGTTCCAGCAGCAATGCGCCACTAAGCTCCAAATTATGCTTGGTAACTATGATGCGGAGCCCGACCTCTGCTGAAGGGAGAGGTCGGTAACAAGCCAGACCCTTTACCAACCCTAACCGCTACGCGGGGAGAAGGAAAGGTCTGGGAACATACAATTCAACGACTGACTTCGTCAAACTGGTGAAGTTGTTTTCGTAGACTATTTATAAGCACTCCTGGCAAGCAATAAACGTACCAGCATGAATAGGAGAGCTGCTACCAGGCCGTGACGTCATTGGCTACCGCAAGCATTGGAATGTGATAATTGGAGCACCCTTTTTGGGGTGCTGCTGAACAAGTTGTATTGTATGTTCAGACCCCGCGTAGCGGATAAAGGCAGGTTTGTTCCTGCTGAGTCAGCTATTCCCTTAGTACCAGGTTTGTTCCTGCTGAGTCAGCTATTCCCTTAGCACCAGGTTTGTTCCTGCTGAGTCAGCTATTCCCTTAGCATTTAACCACACTGCAATCTGATTGGACTGCAACGTAGCTCTCCCTCTTCAGCAGGAGGCGGGCTCCGCCCAACTAGATGACGACCATGAGTCACAAGGATGCAGTGTTTCACATGGTTACAAACTTCCCTCGATTGTCAATGGCCAGCATGACTTTAGGAATGTTTCTTATGAGCTTGGGCATACCTGATAAGGGACAGGAAGTGTGTGTGTGTGTGTGTGTGTGTGTGTGGCAGAAAAATGTTCTGTATGCTTTGCCAGCTTCCAAATGTTCATAGCTCTTTGATCCCCATCTAAATTGCAACACCATCAACAGTTCCAACCACATTTCCAGCTCCACACACACCCAAGCAGCATTCTCAGGCTACAGGTTGCTCCAGTATGGTTATGTAGTGAATTACTTCATCCATTAGTCATGCAAAATTTAATTTCTACCAGATCCAAGATACTTTCAATTACATATAATGAATTTTGAATTTAAATCTATCGACCAAGACTGGGATGAAGACAGCATTAACTATCATAATAACCTATACATAAGCTGATGATTTAAATTTCACGGTATACAATAAATGGATTATAAAAATTAAAAATCTTTAATTTTGATGTCATCAATGTCTGACAGTTCAGATGAGACTTGTGCTGAATTTGATTTCCTATAAGGACAAGATTTAAGAAATACACTTCAACCTATTGCTGGGCTTCTATTCAGGTGGTTTGGCATTGGAAAATATTACAGTGTGTGCATACATGCATACATATATACATACATGCATACATACATCATACATACATATTATATGCATGCATACATACATACATACATACATACATACATACATACATACATACTAGTGATGTGCTTGAGCACAAATGGCAAGCGAGCCTAGAACTACACTATAGTTAAACGATTGAGTTTAACTCCTAACACTTAAGCTACTAAAAAAGTCGAGATATATATATATAATAATACTGTAAAGGGGATTCAATGCCATAGTAACCAATCCCCGCAACTATTTGAATTAAAAAAAGAAAAAAGAAAAAAGCAACAACAACAACAACAAAAACAACAACAACAACAACAACAACAACAACAAAACAAGTCATGGTATTTAAACATTATATTCTGTTTCTAAGTAGTAGTTGTAACACACAATACTATTCACACACCTACACAGCTTACCTTCGTGGTTAGTCTAGCGGACAATGAACTTTCAAGTAAATTACTGTTGCGTAGGGCTTATAACTATGAAAAATAAGCGTACTAACTTACCACCGCCACTAACTCGAATAGAAATGGAACTCCGGTAAGTGTTTGAGTTTTAACTGCACCCACAAATAATTCAAAGCAGTAAAGAATTCAATTTCTAGGATAATGAAAGCACCAGAGGTGCAAACCCTCAGCGACACAGAGATTCTTCAGGCGTTTCACTGGCTCTTTTACGGGCATTACATTCAGCATTAGCTTGCTTACGACTCTGGGATACCTCAGGGGTCTCATGGGCTTTTTTGTGGGCATGGCATTCAGAATAGGCTAGTTTACGCTTCTGGGACTGTTCAACACTTTCTAAATCCCTTTTCCGTGCTTGACACATTACCATAGTCTTCTTACGACTATCCAAGGACTTCATGGCATTCTGAGGTTTGAGAATTAACTTGGGTTTGACAGAAAAGCTATAGCCACAGGGACATTTGGACTTTCTGACATGAATTTCACACGCACATCGAGGACAAGCTTTCTTAAAAGCAGGCATTTTATAACTTACAGTTGGGAAAGAGATTCTTTTCGCTCCTTCAGAACAGAGTAGAGAGATAGCGGCAGATCATACAACAGAACAGAACTCCGAACCACGCGCAACAAAAGGTCGGCAGCTCACGTGACGTGGCTTGAGTATAAGGGGGCGTAACCCGCGCAAGGTAAAGCTTGTAATGGCCTAAATTTGACTCGTGTTTTCTAGATATTTAAATTCAAAACAAAAAATTTGGCACATTAAAGGCACTTAAATAATAGAATACCCTAACTTGATATAATTTTTTTAGCCTGAAAGTCGTCCATCATCGAGATCCGCTGCTGACAGAGTGACTGACTGACTGACTGAATGAATGAATGAATGACAGACAAAGTGAGTACTGTAACCCTCACGCGCATGCGCGCTGAGGGTTAATAAGGGTATTGATAGATAAACGAGAGGATTCCGTTTAGTGAAGTTTGGGACGGGGTCAAACACCGAGCTAACACAAAAATACGAGGGTCAAAGTACAAATGACATACATATACAAATATCCCTGATTCTCAATTTGACACCACTGTATAGTGTCTCGCTCGCTTCGCTCGCTCGATAACTAATAATATACTTAGCACAATTAATATCAAGTGAGCCTGCCTAGTTAGGTTAGCAGACAAACAGAATTACTTTCTTACCTCAATTTCCCCAATTCTAAATTTAAGCCATTCAGACCATCTGAATTGTTAGTAATTGTTGACAACAAGCACTCAGACTCTGGAAAAAAAAGCCCGGGTTTTTAAAATTACATCTGGTAAAGGGTTTCAATGCCATAGAAACCACTAGTCGCAGCTTTATGTGATTTGAAAAGTGTTTTCTAAAAAATAATCATACAGCTTTAAGTTACTTGGTCCTATAGTACCATAAGAAGCTGAGAGCTAACCTAAAAACCTGTATTTTTAGCAGAAAAAGGTCGCGCATGCTTTAAAAGGGCATACATACATAATATACATACATATAACGTATACCAGATTTTCAATTTTCCACCCTTAATAGTATCTCAATCACTTCGCTTGCTCGATAATTATACAACATTGGATATTTGCTTGTATTTTCACTCGTCTATGGTCCATGAAAATACTTGCACATTATTATTCAATTGACCAAATACTTACAAGACTGATGATTTAGCATAGCAAACTTGAGAAAAAAGACCATCCATTTCTTCTAGGTTAACACCCTGAAGCAAAATAAATAAATAAATAAATAAATAAATAAATAAAAATAAATAAATAATAAATAAATAAAAAATAAATAAATAAACAAATAAATAAAAAAATAAAAATAATATATAAAATAAAATAAATAAATAAAAATTTAAAAAAATAAATAGATTTATACCATGGTTGCTGCGGTAACACCCATGGATAAAAAGTGATATTTTCCCCGGTGATTTTTCCTGGGGCTATGATATTTTCCCGGTGTCAAGCGAATTCTTCCAGGGGCTATGATATTTTCCCTGTGTCAAGCGAATTCTTCCGTGTTTCCGGCCCAAAATTAAAATTCAATTAAAATTCAATTGAAGCACGCCAGAAAGTTTACTTTAGCAAGTTTGCTTTAGCATTGTAGCTGCCAGCTGTTATCTCCAGATCTAACTCTACCTGGGCTGCTCAGCAGTAAGCAGTAAAGCAGCTAGCTGTGGTAAATTCCTGTGGTATGAGAGCGGCAGGAGAGTTATATGTGGTAGGGCTGGTCCCATATAGGTGGATATGAGAGAGTAGTAGTAGCAGCAACTATGGTATAAAACAGTTGTGCCATGGCAACAACGGGGTTATGGAATATCACCGCCCTTATCCCTCGGGCTTCGCCCTCAGGATCTGGACCTCAGGATCTGGACGGTTATATTCCATAACCCCTCATTGGCCATGGCATAACTATTACTTAAAAATAATATATGTGACCACCTATGGGAAAATCAGGCACAACGGCGTAGACGTAAAATTGTATTAAATGAATGGCTAAAGCTACGGCGATAAAACTTGGAGAGCTTAATATCTGCTTGCCGAGGAGTGTGTAAGTGCAAAAAAATTTTTTTTTGTAGGGGCCACGTTGTGCCCGATTTTCCTGTAGACAGTCACATATAAATAAATTTAAAAAAAGATAAATAAATGAAAATAAATGAACAAATAAAAATAAAAATATATAAATAAACACAGATGAGCGAGGGAAAGATGGAGGGAGGAAGAAAGAAAAAATTACTACCGTATATGCTCAATCAGCTGCTGCTGAGGGTGGCTACAATTCACAGGCAGCAATTATGATAAATTCGCTGCTTGTGTGGAATATTAGGTTGTTCAACTATTGAAGTTGCTGCAAGTCTACTGTAGCTGTGGATGAAAAGGAAATTAATGGAAAAGGTTGTTATCCAGAGCTATTGAGACTATCTCATCAGTTATATATCCAAATACCTTCAGTTAACAAAGCTACAGTGAACTGGCTTAAGATTTAACAGCAACTATTTTTTTAGAGCAGCTACTATTCGGAGCAGCAATTGTGAGTAAGGTAAGTGGGGTCACTATTATTAGTGAGTCCCCACTCGCTTACATGAGGGCGGCGTCTGATCGAGCATATACGTTACTTGGATATTAATTGCAATTGTTCAAACCTTGGTTTCAGGTAGGGAGAGGACAGTGAAAATGAAGGCAAAGATGTTGACTGCAGAGAGGAGAAAGAAGAACCCCTTGATTTGCATGGGGGAGGAGATAATGATGGGAATAACTTGTCCAAACACAAATATACTCATCCAGTATATAAACGTAGATAGAGCCATAGTGATGCCTAGCAATGAGATACATTAACACACGCATGAACAGTAAATTGTCGTCACTAGGATAATTTCTGTGGTACATGTTTCACTCTCTGACAACTCACATTACAAAAATACCTGTTAAATTTCACAAGATAAGGTCTTCCTTGCTATGTATGCAGTGGCACATGAATTATAATTCTTAGATGTACTTCACATTAGGTAATGAATCAGCTTACGATGTTCAATTAAATTTTAGTCTACTTAGCTACTCCCTGCAATAAAAACTAAGAGACTCTTTAATCAGCTACAACTAGATTGTGAAGCAAACTGAATGACAGGTACCTACTGGGCTCAAATGAACCTGACTAATTTTAAAGCCGAGATCATGAATGGAACTGATACTTTGTTATACTTCATGAGTACAATACAATTATTATGAATATAATAAACTTACCCCTGATACTAATGGGAAAAATTTCACTCGCAACGACAAATACTATTGACCTGAAATAAAAAAATGCATTTGACAATCAATTAGAGCAGATCAATCCACCAATCAAACAAATGAGCATCAATAATCAGCAAGATGAAAACTGTTCCTCTGTAAATCAGCAAACTCCATGTTGCAACTGCCATCATCAAGATTCAGCTGTAACAATGTGCTACTAGCAGAAGTAGGTAAGAAGCTAGTAATCTGCTGTCATGGTTAGTTAAATACATGCCAAACCCAATGCGAGGACATTCACTTGTTCTTAGTTGTGCACTACAAACAATGACATTCAATTTAAGCTTGCACAAATAACATTCACTTATATTTGAGCTCATGTGAATATCTTGTTAAAAATTTTTACTCCTCCACTTCTAATACAATACCACTTTTTCAATTATTTCTTCATTGCCTGTCTCCTTCACTTACAGCCAAGAATATGAATATGCGAATGTGTAGAGGGAGATGATGACCACAATGGAGTAGGACACAATGGTATTGTTGCTACCAAACACTTGTGACAGGACAGCCACAATGGCAGCCAGGAAGATGTTCACACCACAACCACCTAGCAGGGACACTTTACGACCAAACTACATACACATTCATAATAACATATTAATTTGGTAATGTAAATGTATACATATCTGTCCAATAATTTTTATTAACATGGGAGAAACCAAACTCAAGTATTGCAACTACTATCACTGAGAACAAGTTTCAGATACGTATATACCATATATAAATATATACACCATTATAATATGCCATATAATTATGAGGTACACATACTGTCATATATGAGGACTCAATCTATACTTGATAAGAATGTGCCAGTACGATAAAACAACAACAACAACAACAACAAACAAGCAAATAATATTCTGAGAGGGCATGATTTTTGTTTTCTTGCACAAACCTCAATTCCAGAACATTGCAAGGCATACAATAAAGTGCAGTGTGAGGACCACACCTTACCTTATCTATTGTGAACTGTAGCACAATGGAAGCTACCACCATAATGGATCCCACGGCCAGGGAAGAGACAAATGGTACCACACCAACTTGGCAGAACAGGGTAGGAATGAAGAAGCTGGGGTGGAATGTACAACAACAATAATGACAACAACAAATAATAATAATGATAACAATAATAGTAAAATTAATATAATAATGATGATAATGGTGATGATGATGATGATTAAATAATAATAATAATAATAATAATAATAATAATAATAATGATAGTAATGATAATAATAATAATGATAATAATATTTTTTTGAAATATAATTATAATGGACGATTAATAATTAATAATAATAATTATGTATAGGACGAAGAAAAAAATTCTATTAAAATGCCACAAATCTGGACAATGATAAAAATTTAAGAAATTATAAATTCACCCAAAAGTCTAAAAAAATAGTCAGAACAAATAGCTTAATGTTGAAATATACTAGCTATACACTATACGGAATCTCTGAAGGAGTATGTAATATACATAATATATAGAGCCATATAACAACACATAAAATCCCAACTATTCATTCATCCTGCTAACACTATACATAATTCCCACACCAAGCTAAACAACTTACAAAATGAATGTCCCCATAAAGGCAGACAGGAAGAACAGCATAAACACTTTGAGTAGCCTAAACATCAAAATAAGCATCCACTAAATTTATATACTTGCAACTGAACACATAAAGCCATATCCATGTGTATGTCATTAGAATTCTTGATTTTTTTTCTGTTGTTTTTAATTGAGTATTATGAATGACATCAGTTGCGTTGGCATGGGACTTATGGAAGGAAAAAAAGAATTTCTACGTGGGTTGATAAAGTATAGTTAATATATAACCAAATACCGTTACTACTGTATTTAGACAGACAGACAGACCTAGTGAGATATTTAAATTGACACAGATCATGTAGTTTGAAGCACATCTTGGTGGCCACACAGCTTGCTTTCAACTCCTCAAGCTCAAAGCAGGTGTTCACAAACCCTTCATCACCACTTGATCGGTTTATACGATGAAGGATGGTCAGTGCTTCTTGTTCTCGTCCTACCATCACCAGATATCTACACACAAACGTCACCAGAACACATATTTTCAGGGTTTTTTTTATTACAAGAACGAATAAGTTTGCATATAACTGGAAGGTGGGAGTTGAGGGCAAATAGCTTTCATTAAGTTGCAGTCAGGGATTACATCTGATGTCATTATTTACGGACAATAAGATATAGATATATTACATTATAGTACTTATTACATAGAGTCAGAATGTGATATCGTGAAATCTTTCACGAGCAGGCACCTGAAAGTAACACTGTGAAGATATGACCACTATGATATGAAGCAAATGAACAGCAGTACAATCAAGCATTATGTGTATGGGATGAAAACGGTGAGTGTTGCAATTATATAGCAGTATTGAGATTACTACTGATATGAAGGCTAACTGTGCTATCACAGTACCATGCCATGCCACCATAAATTATCATAACCTCATCTTTAACTAAGTACATGCTTGAAAATGGCAAAGTGTCATCAGCTAAAATAAACTCAGGACCATTTCACTCTCTCCATTGTATTATTGTATTAGCATCAAATACTGTACTAAGGTGTCTAGAATTACACAATATTACTGGCATAAGATCACATCATGACATTGTCCCATATTTACTAAAAACCAGAATATATAACTGAAGTTCAAGCCAGCAACCAACCCTACAACTTGCCTCGGTGTGTGAGGTAGCCATTTCATACCAATGGCATACATCAGCCCAAACAAGGCCTGGATGCCCATGGACACTCTCCAACCAATACATATCCTAGACAGTCCAACACTAATCAAGTGTCCTAGGAGGAAGCCAGATGCATAGCCTGGTCCTAACAAGGAGCCAAGAGTACCTCGTAATACAGACGGGGACATTTCTGCGATGTAGACTGAAATCACCATGTAAAATATTCTAGAGGGAATAAATGAATGAATGAATGAATGAATGAATAAATGAATGAATGGATGGATGAATGAATGGATTAATGAATGAATGAACGAACTAATAAATAAATGAATAAACAAAATGACTGACAAAGAAGTGAATAAAGATGTAGTAATTTACATGAGGATGTGCATTGCATGCATTTGATAAGAGAATGGATATAAGTAAGAACGCATATTTAATGTTAGTGGGAAGATATAATTGGGTGCTTAAGAATGAGTGGGTGTGGAAAAAGTGTAAGAAAGAGAGGTAGGTAAAAAAACAACGAGTAGGTGGGCAAGAACTAGTGGGTAGGTGATAATGAGGTGGGTAGGAATGAGTGAGTCTAGAATGAGTGGGTAGGTGATAATGAGGTGGGTAGGAATGAGTGAGTCAAGAATGAGTGGGTTGGTGAGAATAAGTGGGTGAACAAGAGATGGGTGGGTGGGTGGGTAAGAGTATGTGGATGGAAACCATACTTACCCGACTCCTACGCCACATATTGTTCTTCCTACAACAAAAAGCCTAACAAGACAGAAACAACAAGTATAATTACTGGTGGATGAAGCAAATCAAACCGATGTGACCACATTGATCCATAGACTAAGCTGTAAGAGGTCAAATCAGAGGTCAAACCGTATTTGCATGGCATACAAGACACATGTACTAGTTTATGATAATCAGCCTTCACTAGAACCATCCCAATGACTCTACACTCAGCTGCATAACATATAAGCAGGGAATATTCTGATCATGCCAAAGTATAGAAATTCACACTCGTGTGAGTGAGCATGCACGCATGTGGGTGGGTGTCCATGCCTGTGGGATTGTCCATGCATGTGGGGGTGTGCACATGCATGTGGAAGCATGCATACATGTGAGGCATGTGATGTACATGTAAGCATAACTTACGCCAGATGAATGGCCACTGTCATGAGTACACTTCCCAGTGTGAAAATGGCACCTCCTATCAACAGCGTGTACTTCCTGCTGAAGCGATCAGCGAGCCCTGGGATAGAGATGGAATACAGTACAGATACACATTACATAACAAACAACTCCGACATTTTAAATTACGCTAACAATGCATGGATACCAAACTATCTTAAAAATTCTACACAGTAACAGGGGAAAAAATAAAATAAAAACAACAACAACTAAGTAAACATGATTTAACTGCTGGATTTTATTGAAATCAGTCTAAATGATTGTCTATTATTATTTAATTTTAGACTGAGAATTCCATTCTGATTGATTAAAATAAATTGAGAGGCCAAAATAATTTCTACTTCTCATGTGTACATCATTCACACCACACCCTATCACACTTGTCAAATAAAGGTGAGACTATATTTTCCATAATTCATGAGTTAAATAGACACTCTATTCTAGATATACCATAACCAACTGGTCTAATTCATTGTCTCTGATACACACAAATTTGCCTACTCAGTATTGCTACTGCATACCATAAACTACCAAAACTTACAACCAGCAAAGAGCGATCCCACTGCTGACCCCAAGCAAGAGGAAGACACTATTATACCCTACAGAGACAACAATTAGTAGTACCCAATGAGAGAGCGGGGAAAAAAAACAAAAAAAAAAACACCACAACTACAAATGAGCCAAGGGTATGCACCAATTGAATAAACTGCATTTTTTTTAGAAAGGATGTGCTTTAAAACGCTTATGGAGTGTGAGGCTCTCTGACTATCGTCCTTCATTAAAAGAATAACAGGCAATTTTATGAGGTACACTGGGTGACTATTTTTAACTATAATGAGACCATAACTCTTGGAGGTAAAGAGTGCAAAAAAAAAACAAAACAAAAAAAAAACAACAAAAAAAAAAACATAAGAAAAATGTGAGATGCTGCAATATAGAGAAGATAGGCAAACCAGATACAGTGAAGACTGAACCAATCAATGCTTGACATGTACAAGCACGTACTGAATGACTATTGGCAGTATCTCTGTGGATTTGAGAAATAAAAGGGCATGCAATATTCAATCAGTCACTAATAATCAATTAATAATCAATCAACCAACCAATCAATCAATCAATCAATCAATTGCACTAAATAGCATAACCAGTATACGAAATGAATGGCATTTCAAACACATACATATAGTACATGTGCATGCATGGATTAATTAATAATTACTTTATCACACATGTATACAAGAATGTACTTGTCGGTATACTAGTGGTGTGCTTGAGCACAAATGGCGAGCGAGCCTTAAACTACACTATTGTTAAATGATTGATTTTAACAACTAACACTCAAGCTACTAAAATAAGTCGAGTTTTTAAATTACGTATGCGGTAAAGGGGATTCAACGCCATAGTAACCGCTCCCGCAACTGTTTAAATTGGAAAAGAAGCAACAAAATCAAATCACGTTATTTAAAGTTTTCTTTGTGATATTCTTAATAGTAGTTGTAACGCACAATACTTTCACACAACTGAACATACTTATGCAAGACTTACCTTCGTGGTTCGTCTAGTGGACAATGAATTTTCAAGTAAATGCTGTTGAGTAGGGCTTATAACTGTGACAAATAGCGTATTAACTTACCACCGCCACTAACTCGAATAGAAATGGAGCTCCCATAAGTTTTTGAGTTTTAACTGCACCCGCAAAACAATTCAAAGCGGTAAATAATTCAATTTCTAAGGTGATGCGGGTAATGGTCGCTAAACGGGAGGATTCTGTTTAGTAAAGTTTGGGACGGGGTCGACCACCGAACTAACACAAAAACGCGAGGGCCAAAGTACAAAAATGCCTTACGTACGTCCATATATACTGATAAACAAACATCCCCGATTTTCAATTGTGTTACCCCTGTAAGTGTCTCGCTCGCTACGCTCGCTCGCCAATTATACTATCTCATTATCAACTACGCCGCTTCAACTTAATTAAAGCTCACTACTGTTGATAAGCTCCTTCCTACAGTGTAGTATGATATTTTCCTAAGATGTGTATCACATAAGATCATAACGAGTAGTTGCTGGAATTACGTGTTCAGCTGAAGGCTTGCATGCACATATAAATGCCAGAATGAAACCATAAAACTACGCAAACACAGCAAATCTTGTGTGACTTTGGTTTTAGTACATCTTTCATCATACAGCATTAGAGAAAGAAGTGACACATCTCCACTTACCACCACCAGGCCAGTATCAGTGCTCTGTTCTGAAGCACAGCTGCTTCCTTCTCCTCCGTCTTCAGTTGGCGGAGAACCCAGCAGCAGGGAGTAGTTGGTATCTCTGCCCGGTTCAGCTCCATCCCCTGATCTGCCGCACGAAGTAAGCTCGGAGGAGTTGCTAATTAGGTCAAAGTATGCCCAGAAGCCATCCATTTCAAGTATGCCACTAGTGGAGCTACACGTAGATACACAAGTCAAGTACACTGTAAAGTCAAAACCAAAACGCGCAAAGTACAGCAAACAAATACTTAAGTTTTTTTTGGTAAAACACTAACACACACATATTATACAAATATATATCTGTATTAAAATTTGTACCTTGCTGCTCTTGTGTCAACAGATAAATAGACATTTGAGTACTCAGACTAGCTTAGTGCGAAAGTCTCATACTTACCAGAACTTCTCAAAACAAGTGTCCTACTTGTAACTAGCTAGAAATGTAGCTATTAAGTCTAGCTCTTGCACACCATTTGTGCTCAAGCACACCACTAGTTTTGTGTATAACCAATACGTTCCTTTTTTTTTTTTTGCTACAATTAGATCCTTTTCTGTACTTTAATTTATTCTCTTACCCATCAAAAAGTCCATTCTCTTACCCATCATAAAGCCCAGTCAATGCAGAAGCTACGGATACAAAAATGGCAATCCCCCACACGTAATGGTTCCAGTCCATGGCAACACTGTATTCACCGGCTTTCTGACGAGTGAAGTTAGAATACCGTCCTGCCCAGGGTTCGCTCTTCTCTCCTCGCACTCCAGCTAAAAATGTAAACAAAGAAGAAATTTGGTATAGGGTCTCCACACGTTCTTGTTACTGTCACGCGAAATTTGGTCCCCCGCCAAATACGGTCCGGCCGGACTGTGAAATTGGCCTACAGTCCCGCAGTTCTTATCAAAAAACTCATTTCATTGGTTAATCAAATCATGTGACCAATTATAGCGCCGAGCGGGATCAATTATAGCGCCGCGCGGGACCAATTATAGCGCCGCGCAAGGGCTAGGGCTAGGGCTAGGGGACCAATCAGAAGAATTCTTTGATAAGAACTGCGGGATGGCTCAAATTGGCAGCCAAAATAGGTCCGCCCTGCTCGGGTGCGCTCGAATTAAATCAAAATTTGAATTGTAGAGGCTAGGCGGATTCCAATCCTGTGGTTGATATTGACACCGATAAGGACGTACTTTTGTTGTTTTTTTACTGAGTCTTATTATTAAAAATTTGAGATAACGCAAATTAACCGCAAAACTACAGTCAATTGATAATATAACTAACTACTCATACTATTGAGAAAAATTAGCTAAATCTTCAAGGGAAAAAACTAAAACTAAGCATTTAAGATACTTTTTAGTACTGGAATCTCTCAACCAAACCAATTATTGGATGATGATTAGATTATACCGGAATTAAAAGGGAGATGCTTCAGTTTGGATATACATGAAGGCATTTACAAGTTTCAAAGAATATTTACAATTGTATAAATTTGCAATAGATAGCGATGTACTAGATTTTTAGATAACTGGGTTCCAGAGTTTCTAACAGGAGTATTTGTTGGAGATACATATAGCTATATGTTTTTCCACACCAAAATACACTCTAACAAGTAGTATTAAACTTACACCACTACACCATGCACCATTATACATTTTCTTTTGAATATTATATATAACAACAAATGAAATAACCTGTTGAAAGTGAATGGACAATATATATTACATAAATAAAATATAAATGATGTCAATATAAAATAAAAATGAAATAGAATCTACCAGTTGACTTAGTCTGATAGCTTGATGTCTGTTAATTTCACATTTTTAATATCTAAAGAATTACAACAGTGAAACATAATATCAAAACAAGGAATCAAGTTACTGTAAGTACATCATCTAATTTACCTCCCTGGTGTACTCGTGATCGTCTGAAATCAATTCGTCTAATCCATTTCTGTCCGTATACTTCATCAATATGCTCCACACTTGCTCCCTGTACATAACATAACACTGAATTTAACCCAATAAAGGCACACACTAAGTATAAAAAAAGTACAAAAACACTCTTCAGACCCTGCATCTCTAATAGGGAATGAAGAAAGGAGCTAGCAAATGCAAAATGGAGTTGTTGTTCAAACTCAAACACAATAACACAACAACAACAACAACAAATAGTATCAAGATGGTTAGTAAAGTTGATGAGAGATATTTACATTACCTTTGTCTCAGGAATGGCCAGAGTGACAAAAGCTGCACCAATGACACCAAAGGCAGCTGTGATGTACAGAAACCCATAGATGTGAAATGGAGGAACCATCAGCAGTGGGAAGACAAAACCTGCAATGACTGAGACTGCCCAAAATATTGCGTTAACTATGGAAGCTCCGATTCCTACAGAAAAATAAAAAGTACATGGGATGACATCACACTAAAAAAAAACTAAAATTGTTCAGATAAGAATTTAAACAACAGAGCACATGTAGACACTTTGCAGTCATTAATCCCTAGATAATACCCACTATGTGCTGTTAAAGCAGTAATGGAATAAACATTGGTGGCATAAGCTAGCTAAAATGTGTGCAATGCCTATAACAACTACCTAGCACTTGTCAAATACACACCTAACACCTCAAAGGGTTTGGTACAAGTTTGATACAGGAATTTCAGCAGAGGGAGAGGCATTAGTGTTAGAGGGTGGAGTTATATAGTTTTAGATGTGTACACATGGTGCAATTTACAAATGGAACCAAAAGCTCATAATTGTCTCCTGCGTTTACTTAATTTCTTGATACGTGCACTATATAGCTAGATTGATGGTAAGAGGGAACATTTTGTTTGTGGTGGTGGGTGAATAGGGGAAGAAAATTAATTGGAACATTATTCTTTGGGGGAGGGGGAGACTTAGCATAGGAAAGAAATCCCAGTTCCCTCTCCCCCCTACTTCTGTATCAAGTACAGCCTCATGAATGACTTAATTTGAACTCTTTTAAATTAGAAAGACAGGAAAGCAAAACGGCTATTCTAACCAAGAAGAAAGCAAAACGGCTATTCTAACCAACAGGAAAACAAAATGGTTATTCTAACCATTGCTCATATGCATATTGAAGGATGATAACTAATGTGATTATGCACCAATTTTAATTGTGGTTTGCTTCTTCGTAATTACCTGCAATTTCATGAGGAAAAGATTCAGCAGCAACTAGCCAAGGCAGTATCCTGTAGCAAACAAAGCAATGAAGTATACATAGAATCCATTCTGACCGTCAATATAGTGACAATAACAAAAATAAAATAGACAAGTAAATAAAAATACACTCAATCCCCTCTTATCCGGGCACCTTGGGACCTGAAGGTGTCCATATCTAATATTTGCCGGTAATTCAGGGATGTACCACAGTTTTCTCCAACTACACAGTGAGATTTTTTTCCAAGAGGTTTCAGGCTTTGTTTCAAGTCCTTTCTTTTGCACCTATCCATAGGCTACTTTCTGGAACTTGAACTAACCGCCTGCAATTCTGTGGTTGGTTAAAGTGATCAAATTAGTGAAGTTATGTGGTAAGAATTGATAAATTGAGTGGCTAACTTGTGCCCGCTAGAGAGACATGCCCATAATAGGGGCACCGATGTATAAAAGTCAAATTGGTCCCCCTTTAATAGAAAGGTTTGTTTTGAATGCATCTGAAGCACGTTAGCCCTAACTGGATGAAAAAGTGGCATGCTGAATTATAGTCTAAGGATACCAGGCTGAAAAGAGCATTAATTTTAGAGGTATTGTTGTATCAAATAGGATTTTTTCTCACTGGGGTCCATACTTCTTAAGATTAGCTTATTGGAAAGTGATTGAAATGAAGCAAGATACTATCAATGGTGTGCAAGTTAATGATGCATGTGACAGTACTTGGGAAAAGGGACCAATTGCGTAAAAAATATATATAGAAAAATGAGTTATTTATACCACTGTGTAGAGCACTTTCTCTGGAGTATTTTGATACCAAGATTATAGGCAGGTGCTGCATTCAGTAAATCTACTCTCAGGTTTTATTTTTACTCGCCTCTGGCTCATGAAAATAAATTAGCCTGTTCATGAAATATTTCACCATATCACACTCTGACTCATGTAATAAGTATTATAATATACATATATATAAATATGTATATATATATATTCATAATAATCATGAACAAAAAATTGTCATTACTATGAATGGGCCTATATACACAAAACATTCTACTATTGTTACACATCCACTTGTTTGCCTATATTTGGCAAACAAGCTACGGTAGAACTTACATCCAACCCAAATACAGTGAGAAAGAGTACAGGCAGACCAATACAATTACGGCATAGTTGGCATAGGTATTGGTAGAGCCATACACTTGTAACAAGATCCCAGCCAGTGCACACAGGACTGCATTCACAGCAGCTGGAACTGCTAACAATGTCTTCCTTCCAACCTTTCCATCAATGAAATAAGTGATATTACAGCATAATCAAAATTTAATAAATAAATAAATAAATAAATAAATAAATAAATAAATAAATAATAAACAAATAAATATTAGATATATTCTCTCTCCTATACATCAAGCTTGTTTTTTTTTGTTTTTTTTAACAAGACAAAATTTAAAGAGAATTTGGATTTCATTAGGGACTAAACCCATGACACTTTTAAAATACAAGAACTCTAGCCACTGAGCTACAATAACCAAAGGGCAACCAAGTTTTCTTATATTGTTAAGGATACTGCTATGTTATAGTCTCACTCTCAACAGACTAAATATTTTGTTTTGAAGAATTTTTTATCAGTGGAATTATTTTAACCTGCTAGCTATATAGCTTATCACTTCAACGTAAACTAAATAACAAACAAATTATCACTAGGTACATAAGAAACAACTCCAAGGATAAATAGCTCACAGTTATAAATACAGAATTAGATAAGTTGGTTTCCCATTGGCTGTCATAGCTAGTGGTTATGGCACTTGTCATTTAGCAAGTGGTACTGAGTTTGATCTTAAGTAACAGCTAATTTTAGAGAATACAGTATACTATACAGTGGTGTCAAATTGAGAATCGGGGACATTTGTTCATATATATATGTGGGGATGTACGCATGTCATTTGTTTTGACCCTCTCATAATTTTGTGTTAGCTATCGACCATCGCCATTTGTGCTCAAGCACATCACTAGTTGTAATTATTATCTTTAAAGGTTCAACAATTTTTAACCAACTAATGCTAACTTGTTTCGTTAATTAAAAAAAAATTTTTTCCAATTTTCTTTACCTAAGAAAAATAAATTAGCAGTTCTACTTACTCTATTGCCAAAGAAACCTGCTACAATAGCAGATTAAAGGATTACACTAAACATAAGTGGAGTCATTGCAAAGCTAAAGCAGTCGAGCACTATCTTGATAATAAAATTCAGGTTTTAGGTGGATATAGTCTAATGGCCAAGCCCCCTTTATTTTTAAAGACCATCTATCTAAGAATTTATTTACTGGACCTCCAATAGCATTGGGAACTTTAATATACTTTGATATTAAAATATAAAACCTCAGTTTGTTGTTTAAGGCATTTTTATATCTCAATTATGGTACTACTAAATTGAAAAGGTAATATACCATTTAAAATTTACACACAAAAAATCTGAATTATTTGTAGTGCGGTGAGGCTATTTTTAACAGTTAGTATCAGTTTTTTTTTAATTACAATTTAGTTTAATATTTTCTTTTGTGTGTGTTAATTTTAGCATAAAAAAGCTGGTAAATTTGAGAGCTACCCTATGGTATGTTAGCTTTTAATTTAAGTGGTACAAAGTTTGAGATATGACCACAAATAACTTGAAACTACTTGGCATATTGTCAACTTTCCTATGCTGACTGAGGTCCAGTAAAGAAATTCTTATTATAGGAAGCCTTGACTAATATAAGACACACAAAAAAATTATTATAACACTGAAGCAAGGTTATTTATTGGCTGCTGGATTAGCGAGTTTACATTAAATTACTAATAATGTAATCTTCATAATGTAGGCTAGAATTATATTCCAACTACTGACTCACCTTGTCAACTAAGACCACAGATACTATAACTGCCACCATACTGCACACTCCGAGAGCTACGGAGGCATAAAATGGCTCATTTATTCCAGATCGACAAAATACAGTCAGTGGATATAGCCTGTACAAATTACAATTTTTTTGATAATAATAATAATAATATTATTATTATCATATATTTCACTAATATACAAAATCTCTGATTTTACAACACTCAAATCAACAGCAGCACACAAGTGGCATGTTATAGTTTGATAAATGTATTTCTATAAAAATAAAAAAAGAATTGTAATTTATCATGAGAAATAAATAAGATTTTGTGTTAATTCCAATTGTCATTTTGTATAATACACCTGATTAAATGTACTAGTTCAGATAAATAGTTGCAGCAAAAACAACAACAAAACAACAACAACAACAAAAACAACAAAAGGAAACAAAAAAACAATTATAAAGAACAACAAAATACAAAGATTTGCACTAAATAACAAATGAATCTTGTGACCTTCAACTTACACAACTGTAGTTGACATTTGTGCAGTGATAGTTAGCAACAATCCACAAATAACAAGTCTGCAAAAATAGAATGATACAATGAATTAAAGGCAAACATGCCAGCATTATAATTAAAAACCATGAACTCAAAACAAATGCAGTGTAAAACAAGAACTTCCAGTTTAATAACTTGCCTGCAAATATATTTCCTCTTCATAAACAATGAAAATGAATTCTGCACAACACACTTTTTATCTCTAGTTTCTTGTAAGGTTTCCAGGTTAAAGAAAGCTTCCACTTTGTCTCCAGAACTTTGAATCTTACAGAGTACATTGAGAGCTTCTTTGTCACGATGTTTGGTCACCAACCACCTTTATTTACACAGCACAACACACATAATACTACAGATGACATACTCTCACAAGTGAGCCATTATCATGACAATAAATAATAATAGCTCTGCTTTGTTTAGGTACCAAAATAATGAGCATGCTTGATCATGGTTGGTCTATTTCGAGGAGAAAAGACTTCACATTTACATGATACACACAAAAACTAAAATTTAGCAAACCACCAATCACTCTCATGGAATTAATTTATAGAGGTATTCAATCCCGCCAAATCCTATACAGTGAGTAAAATAGGAAGCACAACATTTTCAAAAGAAAAAAAATTGGCTGAAGCACAGTAAGGCAGAAACCAGAAACCTTCACCCTGGCGTATGTTTATTGAAGAATCTCAATTTCCCTTTCCATCCTTTCCCTGTAAAATTCCTGGTTCTACTTACCATGGTGAGTGTGGTAGCATTGCACATCCAATGGCAAAGACAAGTCCATAAAGCGCTAAAACTGCATAAGGTATTCTCCATCCATCCTGTATCCTCTGTACCCCTGTAATTATGACTAAACCCAAAAACGACCCAGAGGCAAACACAGGGCCACTTAGGGCCGCCAATGAGCCTCTGATTTTTTTTGGAGAAATTTCTGTAATGTAGACAGGGATCAGCACAAAGATAGCTCTGCAATATGTATAATGTATCTATAATTAGTGGTGTGCTTGAGCACAAATGTCAAGTGAGCCTCCCTATAGTTAGGTTACTGTTATATGATTAATTTTAACTTGTAACACTAGCAACTAAAACAAAATGGTCAAGTTTTAAGCTATGTATATATGGTGAAGGGATTTCAATACCATAGTAACCACTTGCCGCAACTGTTTGATTTAAAAACCAAAAAAAAAAAAAACCCAGGCATTTCTAAGGAATTACTGCACAGTCTTGAACCTAGCGCTACATTAAGACATGCTTACTCCTGTAGTAGACAAAAAGGCTGTGTACAGGCAGCTATTATATTTTTATTTGTTAGTTAAACATTTAGTGATGTTTGGGATGGGGTCAACCACCGAGCTAACCAAAAAAATGCCAGGGTCAAAGTACAAAAATCACATGCGTACATCCAAACATAAATAAACAAATATCCCCGATTTTTCAATTGTGTTACCCTAATCGTGTCTCATTCTCTTTGCTCACTCGCCAATTATTATTTATATATCAAACCAATATAAAATGAAGAACCAAAAGTGCGAATCCTCAGTGCTACTATAATATGCTAGCTAGCTAATACAAAATCATCTCAGACCAAAAAAATAATTTATTGGCTACTGTTCAAATATCATTATAGCTCAAACAATTAAAACGGTATATGTAAATGCTGTCTTCATTAGAGAAGAAGCTAAAAAGGCCAGAGACACTCACCGGTGCAATTATGTATTTTCAACTCGAAACTCCACTTCTAACACTCCATTAACTACCCAGCATAAAGCAAAACTACCGCAGGAAGCAAGAAATTATTTGCTCATGTGATTACAAACATGACGATAGGGGGCACTACCCACCCACTAAAGCTAGTAGCTATGCGGATCTGACAGCATCACGTTTTCTCAAAAATCAGCCCAAGATTAAAAAAAGTAGTACAATAAAAAATCTTAAATCATTGTTCTGAGTAAGTTCTTATCTATATCAACAGTTAAATATAACACCTAACTGCCAAGTTTTTCCACACAACAACTAAAATATGCATTCATCATGTGACTTTGATATTCATTACTTTCTTTCTCTCACTTACACACTCAAATACACATGCACACACACACACACACACCTGCACAGATACATGCTACATTTATAAATAAAAAAAGGATTGAACAAAAGATATAGCAAGACGAGCAGTGGCTTAACACAAATAGTGAGCTAGCTCAGCTGTTATAAGTTATATGTAGTTAAATGTAGAATCACACTAGCTCAGACTGCCAATGTGTAGTTTAAGCAGAGGACACCATATAACATAGCAATAGAGCACATTGTAGTAAAACAATCCATAGTTTCCTCCACAATTTCCATGAATTTGTACGAGCAATGAATGAATCAATAGAGAGCTGATTAATAGCAAATTGCTGTCTCAGTATTCACACTGACTTAGTCTTTTATAAATTCTAATAGAATTATTCTATCTTTCTCACCACTAGCTACTTGAAGCTCAAGTGTATTTTCTTAGCAATAGTCAGGTGGTCAAACTTGGATTTGGGGGGGGGGGGTACCTTGCAATAGGGTAGACCTCCCAGATCAAGAAACTGAATGATGCCACTCTGGCATCTTTGAGCGTTTCTCGCTAGAGTGCGAAATTAAAAATATTCGCTACGGGGTACACTTTGGTTGACCTACAGCAGCTAGAATATTGCAAAAAGGCACTTTTTCATACAATTCAACCTCAAGGATTCCAATTCTGCCATTAGTTTGGTGATATGACACTGTTTTGCAACCCAAAGATATGGCATATAACCAATATTTCATTTAAAATTGAATTTGTCAATACTTAAAAGTTTGGTTACTAGCTAGATTTGTGTGAAATATAAAAAATTATGATGCATAATTTGTATAATATATATATATATATTATGTATACTCAAATATTGTCTACGATATCATTATCATCACCACCACCATCATTGTCATTACAATCATCACCACCATATGCTTTGTTATTCTGATTGCCAAAAATTTCTTCTTTATGACAGTTGCAAAACAGTGTGCAGGGAAGTTTGGAAGCTGAACAGCTACATCTTGCTGTAGAGCATGGATTACTAGATGAACATACACATCAAACAAGTTCAAGGAGCTCTGGTGGGGCCATTTTAACCTCAGAGGGCACCATTACAGGAATAAGTGATTTCGTGGCTTTATCATGTGTCCAGCCATACTCTGTTGGATTAAGTTGAGGTGGATCTGGCTCATTTGCTGATTTCGAGACTAGGTCACCCACGCGCTGGTTTAGCTGTCCATGAATATCATTAAAAGTGGCAAGTTATTACGTAACTGTGGTTAGCACTAGCACTTACACTGAAATGGCTACACCCAGACAGGAAGAAAGCAGTCAGCAAAGGTCAAGAGAGAAGAACAGCCTGGGAAGAATATATAGGTAAGTTGGTGGTATTTTGCCAGCCTGTTGAATCTGTTGAATAGCAATATAGATTGGCTACTCTTTTGTGTGGCTACTTTGGACTGCAGACAGCCTTGCAATTGCTCCCATACCATTGCCTGAGGGCATCTACTAGACTCTGAGTTGGAGATTAGCTACCATAGCCTATCAATCTAGAGTTGTACATTTTGTATGATATTTACATACTTTGGTGACCCTAGGTGGGAATTAGTAGTACCCATTTTCAAGCCTAAAACTTGCTTACCTCATTTTTGTCTTCTTTTAGAGAGTTGTTTGGCCGAACAGTTTACGCTTCTACTCGATGTACGTAAGTTAAATAATCAATCAATGATAAATACATGAATACAAGAATCAATGAACTTGAATGATATGGACGGGTATGATTGAAATGATTGGGTATTATATTAATGATGAACTGGAAGGAGGGTTAGGGATAGGCTAAAAGTTGATGTTGGCTATGTTCAACTTGGTTCTCTTATTCCACCACATCGATAACGTGGGCTAGCAAGTTCAGGCAAGAGTGCACCAAAGTAAAACTTCTTCAACTTTTCAAGTTGAACATCCCACCACTTTCTGTCCCGATAAATTCTTTCTACATATAAATCTTTATTTGTCCTTACTACAAAGTCACACCAGTGCTGGTCAACGCAATATAATGGGCATTGCACTTGATAGTAGTAGTTATGCTGGCGTTTTAATTGGAGCAAATCACTATCCTTGCCTTTCTCCAAACAGAATGATGATGTCATGCATGCTTCAGTGAGATCCTTGTCCTTGGCAGTGTAAGGATTTTTTATCTCTAATAGCCCTGTTGGATGTATGGAGTCTCTGGGATCTTGAACTAAACCATCAGGGGTTGCAGCCAGCCAGTTACTGTCCTTTGAGACAAAGAGTCCACAGTCGTGTACAGCTAAGTCTGGATGATTGTTCCGTTGTTGGTAAGTTATATACTCTTGTCTTGCTATTCCTTCCTTTTCTAAGCCATAAGTTGTGGCTTTGTTACCTTTAAATCCGGTGTAAAGTAACTCTTGCACTTTTTTGCTCCTCTTTGTTGTGGACCTCATTTTTGCTATCACTCCTGTATTTGATGCTGTTATCCGTTTCCTTCGTTCACTTCTCCATTGATCAGAATCTGATTGATTCCTTGTTGTTTGCTCTAGTTCTCTTGCTGCTTCACAGGTGAGTACCACCTTTGTCTCAAAAAATGTTGACTTTAGTACTTCTAGTTCCTCTGGTGAAATATCGTCAAATACTTCCTCGGGTAAGATACCGTCGCCATGCCTACTGTATGCTCTGCGAGCTGTAGCTGAGTTATCTTCAAGTTTAGCATATTTGCTTCTTCGTCTGTTCTCTTTTACTTGTGATGTTGCTTTTCTCTTTCTGTTTTGGTTTAGAAGTTGGTAGTGTTTTGAGTTCAGGTGCCTTTGAGAGCCTTGGTTTAGTCATTTTACGAGACCATGCTTCGATTTGTGCCTGTGACATGTTCTTTTTCTTCGATCCATAGCATGCAGCTATAAATTGGGTACACTCTTCTGCTATGTCCTTTTTAGTCAACTCTTCACCTAGCAGTTTCAACGATTGACTGACCAGCCAGGAGTGTTTTGATGGCAGTGATTTTCCCTATTCCAGTAAGTTGTGCCACTGTATCACATCCAGTGATGGCATGTAATGCCAGCAACTGGGTTACTATTGCAGCATGCTTCTTAGCAGTCTCTCCAATGTCCACAACTGTTCTTCCACTGCTGGTACCCTCCATGATAACAGTGCATGTCATCTGTTGAACCGCATAATGATGAACTAGAAGGAGGAAAACATCAGTGTCATCACACACAACAGTGATGCATTGTCTACTAATTCACATAACTGGTGAATTATAATCGCATCAGCCTCATCTTGCGATGTTTTTAAGTCATTGCGATTAATAACAATACCCCTGTGCACCTCCACTGGAACTTCACCTTGACTGGTGATTACCAATCTGTGTATATCATTTGAATGGTGCTGTTGGTAGATGAGAATAAGCTACTCACAGATAATATTTATGAGTTGAATTTTATTTCTGGTCACAGTAAGAACGACCTTCTGAGGGGGAAGTGGGGTTTGTAGACTTAGTTGGTGGCATCTGCTAGCATATTGACCAGCTCGTTCTAGTCTAGCTCCACTTTTGATGCTGTAGTCGTGATATCTGTCAAAGACTAGATGAACATCACTTTGGCTTGTTCTAGTGGAAATGTAGCTCACAAAGTTGTTCGCATAGTTTTCCACAGTTCCCTTGTTTGGCCAGTGAATAATCCATAATTTGGCACTTCCATCGATAATAGTAGTATTTGGATTTGATGTCAATCGGGAGGACTTTTCAACTTGTAACTTTCTCTTCAGAGTTGATTTGGACTTTGATATTCTCATTTGACCTTTGTCATCGAACATGGATGTTGGTACTGGTGCTAGTTCGTATTGAAGAACTTGGTTAAGATCAATATCTCTTGATTGCTGGAGTATAAGAACTCGACAGTAAATGATGCCTGTATCTATCACAGGAGTTGTTCCAACTTTCAATGCCTTTCGTGTCACAGACATAGTCACTACTTTCTTAGACAGGGTGTCATTGAAACCACTAGGCCAACTTTGTTGATATTCATCCATCTGTGTTTTTCCAATTTCAACAGATTTTTCTGCATTGACAATATCTGACACTTCTCTTCCTGTGACAATGTTAACCAATCCTTTAGGATGGTTAGCTGGATCAAGTGGATCAATGCAAGTCTTAAGTTTGTCTTGGATGTTTTTCCTATCTTGTGAATCAGAGTGAATGCGTGATAGTTTCTCCTCCTTGTGTACCATTATTTCAGATTGTTTACAGCGGTCATCGGTCATGTCAGCTACATCCTGCACAAGCTGACTACAGGTATGCATGCTTAGAGCCCACCGTTGGAGTGCTGAACGCTGTAGAGTGATTCCAATAATGCCATTTGGCCCATGACCATAGCGCATGAATGTTGATTCAATATACATGTCTCTCCAGATGGCATTCCATACACCTGGTTTGTGGCGTGTTACATGCTCACCCTTCATGAAGTGAGCCAATACATCTTTGGGGAGTTTCTCCATAGACCGCAAGTAATAAAGACCATACCTAGCATAGTTTACATGACTGGCTGCAAAGAAGTAAGGGAGCATCTTCTTGACAGCCCACAAGTGCAGTGGCCAATCTCCCTCCCTCTCAGCCCTGACAAATGACATCATGATAAAAACTGGTTTCACCAAATTCTCACACCATAGTTCTGTGGTTCTACTTTGTGCAGATGCACCGTCAAGAGCTTTAATCAAATCACTGTAACAGTCTACCTTCAGTAAGAATTGTCGTAGCAATTCTTCCACCACCAATCTCAGAGCTCTAACATTCTGTGGAAAACGTTTTCCTGAAAGCATCTGAGATACACTACCAAAGCTGGACTTAAGGACATCTTCCAGACCACTGTCAGCCATCAGAATACCTACACATCCCACAAAGCTCATCAGCAAAGTCGTGGCACAAAACAAGAAAACATTTCTGGATAGACCCACATCACATTCACCGTAACTTTGTAAAGCTGCTGATCATTTGTAAACACAGTATAGTTCTGTCCGCATTGCTTTGAAAGTTTCTGCACCTCCACCACTGCTGACATCATCGTATCTGGATCTGCTGGGGTCATGTCAATCAAAGGTGTATAAATAGCCTTTGTAGCAGGTCGGGCAGACTGTTTCTGTTCTCTTGCTAATTTTGTGTTAAACCCACTAAACTCTGGTATGTCGGTGTCAGTAACTACGGCCTTCAAGAATTTGAAGTCTAGAAATTGAGAACGTGACAGCTGTATGATTTGGTGTGCTAGGACTTTCAAGGGCAGTATAGCATGAGTGGCTTCTTTAATGGGCATTTGTGTTTTTTTAGGACCACTATGTCTCACTGTAGGAGAATCCTGCATTATTGGTTGCCTCATCTCACTGTTGGTGAGACGTCGGACCAGCACCACCACCAGTAGTCTCAGGCTCATTCGTTTCTGGCAATGCCAAAAGCATTGCAAGAAAGTGAGTGGAGAGGAGACCATTTTGTGATGATATTGTTGCATCAAAATTATCTGCTATCACTTGCACCAACCCACTTGATGCATTTTTCATTCCTCTAATATCAGAATCATTCACTGCTGCTACAGCTGCTGAAGATTTAAAACGTAGAAACTCATTATTATGAACAGTTCACTCGGAAGTCATAAAGTGCTTCAATCAAACTTCTCTTGTTATGAACAACTGCTAGTGCAATTTGAAGTGTTGTTGGTTGGTTAGTTATAATGCTTGTGATAATGTTGCCAATGAGTGCTGCTGGCTTTGTGTGGTTGAGTTTGTCGGAAATCTTGGAAAGCAAAGACAACATGGTAGGACTCACAACATCAAGGGCATCATTTAAGCATACTCTTCTTTGATAGATGTTCTTCTCTCGTGCTATTTTCTTTGATTCCTCAACGACGTGTGCGGCAACTTTGTCCAACTCCATTTCAACATCATCATCTGTCTGAGCAACTAATCGTAGTATGCTAGAAGTTGTACTCCGGAACACTAGAAGTGATGCAACCCCAGAACCAGATAAGACCAGTAGATCTGGACCAAAATGTTCAGTTAACTTTGCAAGTAGCAATCTTCTTGAAAGCTTTCCACCATGAGATAAGTAAACAGATCATATGCAGTCACAGTATTCCATATTTGTGATGATTCATCTGACATTCTTAAAATGGTACATTGCAATGCTCTGTCCGCTTCATTTTTCTCCTTTACATTAGCACTGCTTGCTGCTGCATTGACTGAACGAGGTGCCATAAATGATGACTTGCAATTTTCATGATATCGTGCATCAGCTGCATGCAGATCACTAAGGGCTCCCTGTATTCTAGTTTTGACAAGGCCTGCCCATTCATCATTTCTCAACTCACATATATTCAAAATTACTTGTTTAAAAGTGTATTTCTCACCACGATCTGCAGTCTTGCATAGCACAACTCGGCGCCCGCCAACGACTAGGGTCCATAATGCACAGATCACCACAAAATAAACACTGCTCTTGGAAACTAAATTTTTGGGAGTTTGAACGACAACATCTTTTGGTAGGAACTGGAGATTCCACATCACCTTCTTTATGTCGCCTTTTCAAATATCTTTTAATGTGGCATTTAGACGTGTATGTAGACACACAATCTCGGTGACACATAATACTAAACTTGTTATTTGCAGTAAGTTTCTGTTCCAAACTGATATGAATATCATCCTCACGTAGTTTACTTGCTTCAATAATACTCTTTATAAGTCTAGTACTAACTTCAGTGACCGATTTAGTAGATTGATCATCTCCACAGGGCTTGAAGAAACATTCATCCTTATCTCTAGTCTTGGATGCCATAATTTCTTGTGGGCGCAAGTGATGTGAATGACAGTAAGCCAGAGGAGGCAGTGAATATATACATACATTACATTACAGGAAATATATTTATGAATGAGTCCAAAGTGTAAAAAATTGTTCAGGGGTGGTAGAAGTTTTCCCAGGGCAGCCGTAGGTGTTGATAGACTGTGTATAGTTGAAGGAATAACCTGTTCTATGAGCAGAGTAAGGAACAAAGGAGGTGTTGATAGACTGTGTACCATTGAAGGAATAACCTGTTATGATTCTATGAGCAGAGTAAGGAACAAAGAAGTAAACCAAAGACACTTAATTTAACTGACAATTAATAGTTTTCCTTATTGGTTGGCGGCCTTACTCGATTTTTTTTGTCAAAACAGAGTCATATCACCAAACTAATGGCAGAATTGGAATCCTTGAGGTTGAATTGTATGAAAAAGTGCCTTTTTGCAATATTCTAGCTGCTGTAGGTCAACCAAAGCATACCGCCAGCGAATATTTTTAATTTCGCACTCTAGCGAGAAACGCTCAAAGATGCCAGAGTGGCATCATTCAATTTCTTAATCAGGGAGGTCTATAGGTGCCAAAACTGCAAAAAAACATTGTATTGCAAGGTACTCACCAATGACCACTGGACTACAATACTATTTTAATGGCACGCTGAAGAGAAGTAAGGCTATCTATTAGAAGTTCTCCAGCAGAAGCTATGAACTGCATTCAGTAATCAAAAAAGTAAGCCAAACCTGCAAGGACTGCAAGTTTTCACTTGAGTTTCACGTCAACTTCAATTGGTTTATCACATGTGCCACTAAGAGAGAGGGAGAGAGACAGGCAGACAGACAGATAGATCGACAGACAGACAGGTTGATAGATATGCATTGGGCAAGCTATTCTCACTTCCCTTCTTGAAAATTCTGTTTGCAGAAACCTTAAAAGGAGTTTGTGTTCCACAAACTTAAGATAGCTGGTCCTGTAGTCCTATGTACATTTGCTCCCTTTTAGGGAATTTAGCGTAGTATTGTATCATACACATGTGCTAAGCCAACAGTACCACACATGAGCGATATACAAGCACATGCTACATATGGCACAAGTTTTCTTATTGCAAAGAAACCTTAAAAATCTCATCTAATTTACACACCTCCCCCCCCCCCCCCCCCCCCTTTTTTTTTTTCTTCCCCCCTTCTGTTTAGTTTTTCTTTCTAGATTAGATAAACACACACTAATATAGGAGGGAGAGTTACTGCTCAGAGAGCCTAGCACCTCCAGCTCATGCTGTTCCAGTGCTATTGGCTCCAAAGGTTGAAACCGTCACCATCAGTGCTCTGCCACAGAACATGCTGTGTGTCTAGTAATTACTCGTTTTGAGCAGGCTCCACCTCCTAACTTCCCCTAATTAACACTAATAGAAATGCTATGCCTGTAAACTATCATACTATGATCGAGTATGGATTAATAATTACGCATCAAGCTCCATATGAGGTCCTGCAAGCTTTATGGCTTATTAAGTACTGTATCACGCAGTCAATGTTATTCTATCTATGCCAAGATGATATAGCTGCTGACTGCCACTCTCCTAAGAATGAATATTCAATCTAATTCTAGGAAATGACCACTGGTAGCAAGAGCAGAACATTTCACTTACCCAGTAGAAGTTCCAGCAAGTATTCTTCCAATAATGACCATCCTAAACAATGAAGTAATCACCATAAGTTTTAATAATAAAAAAATTTTTTTCCTTTTTTTCCCTGCTCATTCCTTACCATATCTGATCGTAATACGATGCAGTAACTAATGTTGCTCCGCCAAATGATAGAAGACCGCACATCACCATGGCATAAATGCGACCAAACCTATCTGCAAACTCTAACATAAAGATAGAGACAGGTTTAATAATTCTCCAGCTGTCACGTTTCACCACTCACTTCCACACAAAGCAGCTCCTACAATGGCACCTATATACCCTACTGACCCAAGTACACCCTGGAAAGAAAAGAACAACAACAACAATAAGGTACATACTGCTATACACTAGCTAGCTATTAACCCTTAGCAGACAATAATCACAAATTTGTGACTATGCATATACGTTAATAGAATACTATTGTCAAATTCATGACAGGCTAGTTCAAGTTATATCTTTCTACTAACTGTTCGCGTAATGTGCACACAATGTCAGTAGCTTCTAGTAACAAAAGGAGCAAGATTGTTGTGTACTTATCTGCTGAGAACTGTAATGTTATAGGATGATAGCAACAATAACAATTATTGTGATAGTTTGACAGGTAAAAGTGATCATGGATTCAAAGTTTACAACAACAGTGAATCATTTCAATGAATAGTGACTTCAAGTAGCTGTGAAAAAAAAAATCAAGCTAGAGTGTGAGGGGTGCATTCCAGTATGGCTAAGAAAAAAGACACTCAAAATAGACACCCATCAAACCAGAGTTGTGGACCAGAGCACTTGAAGACCAACACAACAGCTGTGATAAAAGCAGAGATAGAAATAGGGGGAGTGGAACATGCAGGCCAGTGAGTATCATCAGAATATGCTATAAATAACAAGTGACACAATGTAAATTCTAGCTATACTATAAAAAAATCAGTATAGTAGGACCAAAATTAGAGCTTTGACATAGTACATACACAATCTAATCCTTGAAAACGAACCTAGATTAGCTATTGCTTTGGTAAGTATATTCACAAGAATAGCTAGCGAAACTAAACTGGTTGAATACAATCCATACTAAATTCTTGCCTAGACTTGTGCTAAAAACAGTCTAAATGCATTGCCATAGCTACTAGCCTACAGGAATAATGCTAGAGGCACCGCATAAAACTATACTAGCACTTACCATTTTTCTTACTCCATGCCGCGTGCTCCACTGGTAAAATGTTGTCTCTGCGTATGAATAATTTTTACATGTGCGCGTATCTATAAATAAATAGGCCCATCAACCGCTAAGGGTTAAAAAATCATTTCTCAACCAAAAGAATAATTTATTTGGCATATACCTAATCAGGTATCGATTAAGGTGATGCAATGAAAAAATGGTAGATGTAAAATGCTGTTTCCATTAGAGAAGCTAATCACACGAGAAACACAAATCCTGCACTCGGTAAACTACTTAGCATAAAGCAAAACTACCACTGGCAGCAAGAAATTAACTGCTCATATAATTACATAGTCATCCTGTCTGTCTGTCTGTCTGTCTGTCTGTCTGCCTGTCTGTGTTTATCTGTCTGTCTGTCTCTGATTTTGAAGATTACTGACCATTAACCATTGAATGTATGAACTTACTCAGAACAACAATTCTACTTTTTTTTTATTTACGGGCTGATTTTAGAGAAAATGCTAAGCAGTCAACTCCATGTAGGTACTAGCCTTTGAAAGCAGCAATGCCCCTGTAGGTCACGTCCACAACCCTGTCTAGCAGCACCTTAGCACTAAGAGCTAACAGCCCTTAATAAAGTAAGTTATAGATTGAACAAATTAGTGGTAAGCAAGCCACCATATACCACCATCACATCATCGTGGTGGCTAGATGACCACACCATACCACAAACTTATGCACTTTTACTTGACAATTCCACCCGCTTTTTAGTTAAAATTAATCGTTCCCTTCTTGTCTTCTCTTTCGTAATTTCGCCTTCTTTTTACTATGCTGCCTTACCGTGCCGATTCCGCCCACTTTTTAGTTACAATTAATCTCCTTTTAGCATTCCTTTTTGAAACCTACGCTGCTCTCCTCACCTATTCCATCCACTTTTCAGTTACAATTAATCATTTTCCACTGAATGCAATGACACTTTACCCATTCAGTGGAATAATGACACTTTACAAAACTGCTTAAACTCCTGAATTATTCATGAATACACACTGTCGTTGGTTGTCGGTCATCGTCGTTGTCACTGACACACAAGCGTATTATTATACAGATGATAATTCTAACACATGCATATCTGAACTAACTGAAAGTCAACTATACTAGCCTTAAACCAATCCACATCACCACAACATCCACAATTTTATATTAGATTGCGGTTCATATTGTACCTAGGACTCTTCAGTGCCAAGTTTATATGTACATACATACATAACTTCCTAGGAACTACAAACATGGCCAACTGAATCATTAGCCATTACAAAACCGAACACACTAAAATCAAGAACCAAAATTAATCAAATTTCCACAAAAATTATACCTAAAGTACACAAACATAGTTGTATTAAAGTACTCAGTAAACTGACAAATCCCTCACCGTGTAAAAAGCTCTTGAGTTACCTCCAGAACTGCAAGCATTTAAACTTGAATTGGATAAATCTGCCTCTCTACCAAATGTGCTGGGAAAACTACTCCAAAACACTTCCATTTCAATTACACCAAAGATGCTATACAAGAAAAACAAATAAAACACACACAATAAAATTCTCAAGGCATTCTCAATCCAAACAGAGAAAGAGTTAAACATTGCAACCCTAAAATAATGACTTCATTGCTTCATTGATCATAAATTGCCTGGTATTTAAACTATCACCAACAACAGTTACAAACTTGGGGTAGCCAAAGAAACTAAAAACTACAATATTGGTGGGGAGGGAAACGGGGAGGGGCTGATGTGAACTTAAAACAATTATTCTACTAAGCTAAATCAAAGTATTTTTTCCCCAACAAATTCTTAATTAAGTTCAAGTCGTCAGTAAACTATTTGTGAACATGTAGGACTAAGCAGTTTCATTGTTCTTCAGTTATATATAATTGTAATTTAGTATCTTGGGCAAGGTTTCTTCAGCAGTGGTAGAAATAAACTGATTTTTATTCCCCTTCATGTCTGTCAATACATACGGTACATGGTTGGTCTAAATAATGGAGCTTAGCCTCCCTATTTATAAAAGTGGGGACTAAAACTCACTCCCTTCCCCTAACTCCCTCCTCCTTGTGGCTGTGCCACTGTTGTGTTGCATGAACACCAGGTGTCTGGCCACATGATCTATGCTTGTTTTGCTGCTATCAAATTATGCTACATTGTTTGAAAAGAAATTCTGGTGATTAAAAGTTTGACTGAATGTACTTGCTATTTTAATTATATTTTTTTGTGCCATTAAATACAAGTGGGGAGACTTAGCCCTTCATCCCCCTTCTAAAATGGTAAAAAGCTTCCAGCCTCTCTCCCCCCCCCCCCCCCCCCCCCCCCCTCATGACATTGGTAAAAGTAGCTTGCAAGTGATATTAATAAATGTAATGTATTTCTACAGTTAAGAAATAATTTAAAGAAATTCTCCCACTCTGACTCTGCCATTATTCAAACCTTTCTTTCCATTATTACATAGCATTGCCCTGGAATTTCACTATAATATTCCCTAATGGAACAAAGTTTAGCAAGGTCACAGATAGATTACCATGACCAATCAAATCATTATTTCAGTTTTCACTGCTGTGGTATCTCAAAATAATACCACACTTTGACTCGGCTATGGTACAAATCATGCATAAATTGCAGCTCCTTGCTACTAGATTTTTCTGCTAATTTAGATGTTTCTGGTAATTAATAAACACAAGAACAGTCAACAAATCTGCCCAAGCTCACACGTCACCATGTTCAAACTACACAAAGTCGGTACACACCTGACCACTTTTAGAAGAAAGTACCTGCTATAATAAGATGCGAGAAGGCCTCCCAGGCAAACAAACACAGATATGCCCACTGTTGATCTCCCCATGATTTCGAGCACTTGACCGCGAAGTAAATTGTTGGTACGGGACATGTGCTTTGCACAGTTTTTATTCGGCAACAATAAAGTGGGCGTGGCTTCTACTTCCGCGGAGCTGCCTAAAAGTTATAATAGCTCCTTATGAATTTGTGGGCTTTAGAAAACAGTGATACGGAGTATATAGGCGTGACGGTATATGGGCGGCTAGTCTAGTCTGGCGTAGCCCCCAGACCCACGTAGCGTGCAAAGCGCGCGGAGGGTCTGGGGACAAGGCCATACCAAATTGTTCTGGAGGAATGTGGAAGTGGTGAGTGCCCCACCTGAATTTCTACCGCAAATTAGTTAGCGTTGGAATTAACAGTTCGTAGCCGCCGCCATCCGTACCGGAAGTAATAGAAACGCGTACAATTTCCTTTCAAAAGGAAGCCATACACGTGTTTGTCTTAATACTGTGGTGTGCTGCTCAGTCAAGCTAACAGCATAGTTTGAGGAAAAAACCAGACCATTTTAGCATCAGAACACCTTTTAATATGGCAAGTTATATATTTCTTATAAATTCGGGACATAGCAATCTGCAACCAAATTAGACTAAAATAATTAGTGATATGTCATAGTGATTCATGTATTTATGATATACTAAATTATTGTAACTGCAAAACAAAGAAAATTTTTTAAAGTGATATTGAATGTATTATGATAATACTTTGTATGTACAATCAAAGAGTTCAGTGCTAAGGAGAAGAGGTCCAAAGACGACGATCCATCCAGGCAGAAAATGTGGTCCTTGCCAGTTATGCTGCAAATCTGCTTCTTATTACATACACCTGTCCACTTGGGATCCTGAACTTTCAACAAAACTCCGGGCCATGGAGAAAACGATCACAGTTGACAGCTGTATTTGTCATGCATGTGAAAAAGACATAGAAAAAGAAAAATTAATTCAGGTGACTATGTACCAGGCTGGACATTACAGAACAAAGAAAACATAACACTGATGATGGGAAGCTAGTTCCACTGTGCCAGGTTCAATATAAACAAGTGTATCACACAATCAACCCTCAAGTATACATGTAGTGCACAATCAACCCTCAAGTATACATGTAGTGCACAATCAACCCTCAAGTATACATGTAGTGCCAACATAAAGGGGTCGTACAGGCACTGCCCTAACACTGTTGCCATTAAATATCATTGTCAAGTCAGTGATATGGATTTGTACATCACTAAAAATGATAAAATATGCACAAGTTGTAATAGTAGTCACCTCGAAATAATTATGAATTAAGTGCCCTTTTAAACAACATTCTTCCAGACTCAATTCCAGAAGATGCAGTCGTGGAATGAGATTTATAAATTGCCCTTGTTTCTTGTCGAGGACTTTACTTTGTGACTTAATTTATTTTTTATTTTTTATTCATTGTCTTTTTATTTAACACCCTTTGAGTTATAAATGTGCTATCTGTTCATCATATGTGTTGTATGTTTCAACAGCTTGTAGCCAATAGGCATATTAGCAGTAGTTCCAATAAAATCAGGAAGTCCAACAGGAAACACAAACAACTCGGGACATTGCAATCTGCAAGCAATTACTCCCTTTTAAACCATATCATCACTAAACATACTATAATAGCTATCTCTGAAATTAATATTGTAACTGCAAAACGTACTTACCTTTAGTTATGATCAGTTATAATTTTACTTCCTTCTTTGCTGAAACCAATACCTGTGATAAAATACCAGTAAAACTTTCTATCCTTCTGGAGTAGAACAAAAAATTAGCGCTATATACTTTTTAAAATGTCTTGTGCTCTCTTTAGACACAAGAGAACACAACCTACTAGTGACAGAGCAGAGCTACGCCCCAGTCAAACTCCATTTCCTTGTCTTTGCATTACGACCCAAACCATGAATTATGTCACCCTTTTTTTCGCAAAAGGAAACTGGGAATTACGCAAGTTGGCTATGAGACTGGGAAAGGGTGACTGACCGCACAGGAATTTATATTTGTGGCTGAGGAGGGCTATTCCCGGGTAATTTGCTAACAGTAATTGACCGCCACATGTGTGTGGCAGAACAAATTTGGTAGTGCCCCGCCTCCTTTATACCTGAATTTCTACGCAAATTAGCCATGATTGCTAAACCTAGCGTTGGAAAGGGTGACTGACACCCACAGGAATTTCTGTTTGTGGCTGAGGAGGGTTATTCCCTTGGGTAATTTGCTAACGTTAATTGACCTTGACCACCACATGTGTGTTGATAGGGGTGGGGCTAACATAAAAACATAGACACAACACAGGTCACATCAAAAGGCTCCATACAGCTTGTGGTGAGATCCCACATAAACAATAAATTGTCCCAATCAAAGTGTGTGGTGACTAAATATTTTAATAAGAGTCCAAATGAATTAGAGTCAGAAGCAGAGAGAGTGTGTAAGTTAGTCTAACATACCCTAATAACCAGCACTTGTGAATAGTTTAATTTTGTTAGTGATGTGAAGCTTATAATGTCAAAGTAAATTATGTAATGGTCAAGAAGGGGAAGTAAACTTGTCTATATATAGTAAAATTATGTATGGCATCAGGCAGGTATATTTGCATAAACCTCTGAACTAAGAACAAATTGGGTTCACAAATTAGAGGTTGTTTACTTTCAAAGGTTCACTAATTAATAGATAGAGGTAATTGCTCATTAGAAAGTTCACTATCAGAGGTTCACTGTATTAAACTTCACAGTACTACCCTGTGCTGCTATAACAGTATATATGTACTTGTTAATGCGAGTGGAAAGATTCGATAGCTTCGAATCTAGCTAATACCAAATCCAGTTACTACCTTGAGAAAAATATAGGATTATACAGATAATCAACTTTACAAGGTAAATACAGATACAGATGTAATAATATTGATAGAATTAAAACTGGATAAAATAGCTAGCAAACGGATAAAGAAAATGAGATAAAACTAAAAAGAGTAACTAAGTGATAGAGTTCGACGAAGATCGATAAGTTGCCACGAGTGCAGTGCGTGAAGTATGAATCGATAAGTTGCCACGAGTGCAGTGCGTGAAGTATGAAGTGTAGGCATGAAGTGCGAGCATAAAGTGCGCAGTGATTAATTTCAGATGTTGTGAAGCTTGAACAGTACTTTTGTTTTGAATTAATATTATTTTTATTTTATTTATATCACTAAATATTGCCAATTCACTTACAACTGGTTTTTATTTCATTTGATTTGTTGTGCTCTATATATATGAATAAAACTAAATAGTTAACAACCAGCATTTTGTCTGTCATGTTAAATAAAATTTGAACTAGCTACCTATTGACTTGATCTGATAGCTTGATGTCTGTTAATTTCAAACTTTTGATATCTAAATAGTTACAACAGTGAAACATCACCATAGTAATACAAGGAATCAAGTTACTAGTACAGCATCTAATTTACCTCCCTGGTGTACTCGTGATTGTCTGAAATCAATTCGTCTAATCCATTTCTGTCCGTATACTTCATCAATATGCTCCACACTTACTCCCTGTACATAACATCAACACTGAATGACTTCATTCATTTACCCCAATAAAGGCACTGCACATTAAGTATAAATGTACAGAAACTCTTTTCAGAACCTGCATCCCTAACTGGGAATGAGAAAAGGAGATAGCAAATACCAAATGGAGTTGTTGTTCAAGCTCAAACACAATAACACAACAACAACAACAACAACAGATAGCATCAAGATAATTACTAAAGTTGATGATATATATTTACATTACCTTTGTCTCAGGAATGGCTACAGTGACAAAAGCTGCACCAATGCCACCAAAGGCAGCTGTGATGTACAGAAACCCATAGATATGAAATGGAGGAACCATCAGCAGTGGGAAGACAAAACCTGCAATGACTGAGACTGCCCAAAATATTGCGTTAGCTATGGAAGCTCCGGTTCCTACAGAAAAATTAAATGTACCTGGGATGACACTACACTAAAAAAACAAAAAACAACAAAAACAACAACAACAACTAATTAGTTCAGACAGGAATGTAAACAACTGAGCCTATGCAGACACTTTGCAGCCATTAATCCCCTAGCCCTAGCCAAAGTACCCATAATGGGTTGTTAAATAAAGGAATAAACATTGGTGACGACATAGCTAGCAAAAGTGTGTGCCCTCCCTATAGAAACTTGAAAGCCAACAACTTCCAGTCTATCAAAACCCTGTGTTCAGCAGAAATGCAATCAATTACAATAGGGATAATAGCAGGGGGGGGGGGGGGGGGGGTGAGAGACACTGAGTGTGCTTAGCCACACTCATTTTCACACTATCTTGTTTCCCATGCCTGTATCCTTCACACTGATCAGTAAGGGATGAAATGCCAATGCCCCCCTCCCCTCTTCTGTATTAAATCCAGCCTCATCATGACTTAATTTGTGCTCTTATAAATTAGAAAGACACGAAAACAAATGACTATTCTAACCAGCTGTCACATGCACATTAGCTAAAGAATGAAAAGAGTAATCATGCACCAATTGCAATTGTGGTTTGCTTCTTTGTAATTACCTGCAATTTCATGCGGAAAAGATTCAGCAGTAACTAGCCAAGGCAGAATCCTGTAGCAAACAAAGCAATGAAATATACACAGAATTTATTCTGGCATTCAATGTAGTGACAATGACAAAAATAAAAATACACTCAATCTCCTCTTGTCCCGGCACCTTGGGACCTGAAGGGGTCCATATATACCATATAAGTTTTCCCCAACTACACAGTGAGACAATGTTCTTCAAGAGGTTTCAGGCTTTGTTTCAAGCTCTTTCATTTGCACCTCTCCATAGGATTCGTTCTGAAACTTTAACTAACCACTTGCACTTCTGTGGTTGGTAATAGTCATCAAATTAGCGAAGTCGTGTGGTAAGAATTGATAAATTGAGTGGCTACTTTCGTTAAAGTATACTTGATGAAAAAGTGGCAAGCTGAATTACATTCTAAGGATATCAGGCTGAAGAGAGCATTAATCTTAGAGGCATTGTTGTATTATTTTTTTTTACTGGTATCCACATTAATTTTCATAATCTAAACTTATTGGAAAGTGTATTTATCTACATCATTAGTTTACATACCCCTGATAGTATCTTGCTTCATTTCACTCACACATATATATATGGGATATTAGTAGTTCAGCACAATCTTTCTATTTGAGAGATTGATTTATGGAAGTGTTTGAATTGTAACAACAAAGTTAAGTTTCCTTAAATAAATGATATTGGATTGAGATTAAAATAAAATAAATAAAATTATATATGTGCATATATGTGACCGGTTTTGGGAAAATCGGCCTAAAAGCGGCATCTAAAGTTTTCTAATTTATTCTACCAGTAGGCTGCACGGGGCCTTGGGATGCCGTCCTCCTAATTTGGAAGCTGTAGCACAAGCCGTCTTCGCCCTACGTAAGAAACTATGATGGCGAGAATTGCGTGAGTACGTGAATTATGTAGAATAGTAAGTGAATTAGTTAGCTACAGTTTTTCCCCGCCGTTAGTGAAAAGCCCGCCAATAATTTCTTAGCAACTCTCCGTACACGAGTCCAACCGGCTAGTGTTTCTAGCCTCCTAGTGTGAGTTCTAGAGCACGCCAGAGCTTACAACTGCGTCATAAGCTAGAGCTAACTGGTGTCTATCCATTTCTGCCATAAAAATTTTTCGAAAAAAATCGACCCATAAGGCTTTACCGGGATACTGAAAAAAATTGTTTGTGGTGTTTAGGCTGATTTACCCAAAACTGGTCACATATATAGTACTTATTACATGAGTCAGAGTGTGAGTGAAAATAAAGCCTGAGAATGAAATATCTAGCTATATCACTCTGACAAGTGTAATAAATGGTTTATTCCACCCTAGATATCTTCACTGAAGTAGTTTGGTAACTCTTGGTGTAAAGTTGGCCATAAAACCCTCTAGGGGCTCCCCACACCCCCAGCATATCCTTTAGCAGCTGCTCTAACCTGGTTGGGTGGTAGGCACCACTAGAGTAAGGTAGCTGTAAAATCCATGAAAACTGGTAAGCCAGACCTGGTTGCTACAACTACTTGGGTAATCAGCTTGAGCAATACGCCATGAGATAACACTGTGATTGTAGTCACTACCTAAAGGTAACATTGTGAAGATATCTAGCTTGGAATATGTATGTATTATATATAATATATATATATATATATTTATTCCACCCTAGATATCTTCACAATGATATTTTTAGGTACAACTTATTTCACGTTACTGATGTCTGTACTGGCAAGCTCACTACCCTAGTAGTTATAGCAACTGGCCAAACTTTTCAATTTTCTCAGGTTTTTACAGCTAAGCTGAGAGTTACCCTACCTCTAGTACTAACTACTGTACTGAAGATATCTAGTGTGGAATAAACCACTTATTACACTTGTCAGTGTTATGGCGAGATATTTCACTCTCAGGCTTTATTTTCACTGCCTCTGGCTCAAATAAATTAGCCTGCTCATGAAATATCTCTGGCAATCACACTCTGACTCGTGTAATAAGTATTATATATATTAATTCCACTAGATATCTTCACAATGTTATTTTTTAGGTACTTTACCTTGAGATAACTCATGTTATCACATGGTCCATATTGCTCAAGCTCATTACCCTAGTAGTTATAGCAACCATCCTGGCTTACCAGTTTTCTGGTTTTTTACAGCAAACTTCCTCTAGTGAAGCCTACCCAACCAACCAAGTTAGAGCAGCTGCTAAATTATCAGCTAGGGGGTGTGGGGAGAGTTTATGGCCAACTTCTTTACAACAAGAAGAGTTGCCAACGCCTAATACAAACTACTTCAGTGAAGATATCTAGTGTGGAATAAACCACTCATTACACTCTGTCAGAGTGATATGGCTAGATATTTCACTCTCAGGCTTTATTTTCACTCTGACTCTGGCTCATGAAAATATATTAGCCTGTTCATGAAATAGTGAAATATTTTGCCATATCACACTCTGACTCATGTAATAAGTACTATATATATATATATATATATATTATATATATAATAATCATGAACAAAAATTGTCATTACTATGAATGGACCTATATACACAAAAATTCTACTATTGTTACACATCCACTTGTTTGCCTATATTTGGCAAACAAACTACGGTAGAACTTACATCCAACCCAAATACAGTGAGAAAGAGTACAGGCAGACCAATACAATTACGGCATAGTTGACATAGGTATTGGTAGAGCTATACACTTGTAGCAAGATCCCAGCCAGTGCACACAGGACTGCATTCACAGCAGCTGGAACTGCCAATAATGTCTTCCGCCCAACCTTTTCATCAATGAAATAAGTGATATTACAGCATAATCATAATAAATGACTAAATAAATAAATATTAGGTGTATTATTTTTCCTATACAGATTTTTTTTTAAGCAATAAAAAGATAATTCAGCTTTCATTGGGGATCAAACCCAGGACACTCTCTAGACACTTTCTAAAGTACAAGATCTCCAGCCACTGAGCTAAAACAACCAACGGGCAGTCAACTTTTCTTATACCGTTAAGGATACTGCTATGTTACAGTCTCACTCTCAACAGACCACCAGAAAAATTTGTCTGGAAGTTGTTTTTTTTTTATCAGTGGAATTCTTTTACTCTGCTATATAGCTTATCACTTCATTGTAAATTAAATAACAAACAAAATATCACTAGGTACATAAGAAACAACTCCAAGGATAATTAGCTAGCAGTATAAATACAGAATTAGATAAGCTCATTGGCTGTCATACCTCAATGGTTATAGCACTTGTCATTGAGCAAGTGGTACTGAGTTTGATCCCGAGTAACAGCTTAATTTTCGAAAAAGAGAGAATACGTTTAATGTATATAAGAAGGATAAGTGAATAAATAATTATTAACCCTCAGTGCGCATGCGCCTGAGGGTATATAGTAGTCAACCTGTCATTCAGTCAACAAGGGATCTCGAAGAGTAAGGCTACCCAGGCTTTGAAAGGGACATCATACTATAGCACTTCACAGAGTAAGTCCCTTTAATGTGCCAGAATTTTTAGTTTTGACTTAGTTTTCAAGAAAAAGCGAGTAGAATTTCAGTCCCACAATCTTACGTTACGGTAATGGGAACCGCCCCTTAAAAGACTTGCTTGTCACGTGAGCCAGCTTGCAGGTTGCAAATCACTTTTAAATAGCTAACAATTACGTAAAATTAGCATGAGCTGTTCTGTGGCATAGTTGTTGAGTGAGCAGATAGCTAACCTAGTAGTCTCTGGTTCGAACCCAAGTAGACGCTTCATTTTTTTTCATTTTTTTTTTCATCCTTTTTTTTTTCTTTTTTTCTTTTTCTTGCCTTATTTTCCTCTTCCTACTGTGTTTGGATGGCTTTCCTACCTTTTCCTTTCATTTCCTCTTTCTTTTGTCCCTCTTCATTGTCTTTTTCTCTGTCCTGCCTCTCTTCATGCAACTTCTCTTTTTTTTTTGTTTCTACACTTTTCCTTTGTTATTATTTTCTTTATCATACTAGCTAACTAGCGCTGAGGGTTTGCACTTCAGTGCTCTAGTTGATCTCGTATATCGGATTGCAATAGAATAATTGTAATTATTATCTTTAAAGGTTCAGCAATTTTTAACCTAACTAATGATAACTTGTTTCGTTAACTTAAATTTTTTTCAATTTTTCTTTAATTAAACTATATCCACCTAAAATCCTGAATTATATTTTATAGTGCATCAACGGCTATAGCTTGCAATGACTCCACTTGAATTATGTCCAATGGTAGTGCTTTTGTTTTTAAAAGACCATCTACTGGACCTCCAACAGTATTGGGAACTGAGGGTCAAAGTACGAGGATAGTGTGAATCCCATACTGACCGAACGCGGAGTGGTGTAACCGACTTGTACTAGGTCTCTAGGCTATAGGTAATGCGCAAAAACTAATTTTGATTGGACGGTTTACTTATTAACCTCCTAGGAGGTGGATATGAAATATATTGACCGCGAATTGAGCAATCTGATTGGACAGTTTGAATGTACCATGGTACAAGGTAATCTTCATAATGTAGGCTAGAATTATATTCCAACTACTGACTCACCTTGTCAACTAAGACCACAGATACTGTAACTGCCACCATACTGCACACTCCGAGAGCCACGGAGGCATAAAATGGCTCATTTATTCCAGATCGACAAAATACAGTCAGTGGATATAGCCTGTACAAAATACAAAATAAAATTGATATAATAATAATAATAATAATAATAATAATAATAATAATAATAATAATAACAATAATAATAACAACAACAACAACAATAATAATAATAATAATAATGATGATGATGATGATAATAATATATTATTATCACTATTATTTTTATATATTTCACTAATATGCAAATCTCTGATTTTACAACCCTCAAATCACTGCCCAATATATCTTGTTCACAAAAATTATAATAATAGGAATAAATAAGATTTTGTGTTAATTCCCATTGTCATTTTGCATATACACCTGGTTAAATGTACTAGTTCAGATAAATAGTTGCAGCAAAAAAAAAAAACAAAAAAAAAACAAACCCAAAAACAAGTGAGTCTTGTGACCTTTAACTTACACAACTGTAGTTGCCATTTGTGCAGTGATAGTTAACAATAATCCAAAAATAACAAGTCTGCAAAAATAGAAATCACAACATACAGATTAAGAAACTCTCCATTGAGAATCGATTAATTCTCTACTATAGAGTGATACAACTTAATCAACTCGTTAAGCATTAGTAATAGCATTAATTTAGTTTAGACTGATACAATGAATTGAAGGTGAACATGCCATCATTTCAGCATTATATCAAACACCACGGACTCAAAACAAATGCAGTGTAAAACAAGAACATCCAGTTTAATAACTTGCCTACAAATGTATTTCCTCTTCATAAACAATGAAAATGAATTCTGCACAACACGCTTTTTATCTCTAGTTTCTTGTAAGGTTTCCAGGTTAAAGAAAGCTTCCACTTTGTCTCCAGAACTTTGAATCTTACAGAGTACATTGAGAGCTTCTTTGTCACGATGTTTGGTCACCAACCACCTTTATTTACACAGCACAACACACATAATACTACAGATGACATACTCTCACAAGCAAGCCATTATCATGATGATAAATAATAATAGTTGTGCTTTGTTTAGGTACCGAAATATATATCAGCATGCTTGGTGATGGTCCGCCTATGTATTTTAAGGAGAAAAGACTTCACATTTACACACAAAAATTAAAATTTAGCAAACCACCAATCACTCTCATGGAATTAATTTATAGAGGTATTCAATCCCGCCAAATCCTATACAGTGAATAAAAAGTGGAAGCACAACATTTTCAAAAGAAAAAAATGGCTGAAGCATGGTGAGGCAAAGACCAAAGAAGACCTTCACCCTGGCATATGTTTACTAAAGAATCTCAAGTTCCCTTCCCTTCCTTTCCCTATAAAATTCCTGGTTCTACTTACCATGGTGAGTGTGGTAGCATTGCACATCCAATGGCAAAGACAAGTCCATAAAGCGCTAAAACTGCATAAGGTATTCTCCATCCATCCTGTATCCTCTGTACCCCTGTAATTATGACTAAACCTAAAAAGGATCCAGAGGCATATACAGGGCCAATTAAGGCTGTCAAAGAGCCCCTGATTTCTTTTGGAGAAATTTCTGCAATGTAGACGGGAACCACCACAAAGATAGCTCTGCAATATGTAGAATGTATCTATAATTGTTGATATTTATTATATCAAACCAATATAAAACAAGTATAATGATTAACTGCCGAGGTTACCACACAATAACAACAAGAATGATACACTATCATGTGCCTTTCAATATTCATTGCTTTTTCTCTCTCACACACACAACACACACACATACACACCCAGTCACATACACATGCTACATTGATTTGTAAGACAAAAAAAAATGCACAAAAAGATATTGTAGCAAAAACAAGACTAGAGGTGTCTTAACACAAATAGTGAGCAAGCTAGCTCAGCCGTTATAAGTTAAACGTAGCTGAACTGACTCGCACCAGCTCAGACTGCCAGAGGACATTGTAGTAAAAAAAAAATTCATAGTTTCCCCACATTTTCCAAATAAGAACTGGATTTGTATGAGTAATGAGTCAATAGAGAGCTTATAAAGGGTGCCATAACATAGCAACGCCTGGGGGCCTTTAGTAGCGCACTCCAGCTGAATGCACGTGTACATTTGGGGCAGGGCGGAGTCAGCTTACAGTAAAAAATCTTTGCGCACAAAAGTAACGGATCCAGAATCTACTCTTGTGTACTGCTCGGGAACGGACGAATGCTATGGTATAAACTTTGCCAGGGCTTAGGGCCACAAGGGGTTGACCCTGTAACGATGAGATACTTTTAATATATGGAATTTTACAACAAATAGTCCACGTGGTAAAGTGAGTAAATAGAAAACTGAAATGGAATTCAACAAAAACTCATTGTTATGGTATACACGCAAGGGTAAGAAAAAGATATACAAAAAATTAGTAGTACTTGTTGGCTTGCAGAAATAAAATAACTTGGAGAAAAACAGAAGTAAATTAAACACGCCCTAGCAACCAAGGCCTATTCCGCGGGTTTTTCACACTCAAAGAGTGTGACGGCACCCTTAATAGCAAATTGCTGTCTCGGTATTCATACTGACTTAGTCCTTCATAAATTCTATATTTTCTCACCACTAGCTACTTGAAGCTCAAGTATAATTTCTCAGCAATAAAATTTAATGGCATGCTGAAGAGTGCTATATATGAGTAACTCCCCAATATACTTGTAAGCACAGTTTCAGGGCTGTATTAATCTAAATAAGATTGTAGCTTTTTAAAGTAAAGCACTAAAATAAACCACTTGGATTGGGGGAATTCAAGACCAAACCACAATGCTTGAATTTGGTTTCTCCATTCATTTAGTCTAATTTAGGTACCACATTTTCTATTAGAAGGAAGTACAGTGCTTCCAGCTTAAAGAGTGGAAACTTTTTGGGAATTTTGTAACAGTTACTTAACCCTTTGCGGACGAACGCGGGCGAGCAATTATGTAATTAAATACGCGCACGCCGTAAAACCAATTAGTTGCCTGAGACTACGGCGTTTTACCAGTTGGAGTTCGACACGTGGAAAAAGAAAACGGGCGAGTGTTTCTTTTGTGTTAGGCCTCAAATAATCGGCCTCTAGCGTTGTAGCTATGGTAATTCGTTAGTTTATAGTTTATAGAGTTGTTTTGAATACAAACTTAGTTGGAATTATCGAGGAGGCCATAGTTTGTTAGCTATTTTTTTAGCTTATATTTATGAAAGGAGAAATCACACCCAAGTGTAAGTTCTAGTTTTAGTTTGCTTATTTCTAGCTACTTTAGGCCTTTACTTCTTAGTAGATGTTCTATTTGAAAATAGCTAGACACAAAGTGTAGGAAAATTTTTTATTTTATTTAGTTGGTGCACTTGATACAAGTTATACTTATTTTATAAGACTTATTTTGTAGAATAGAGATTGCAAAATGTATACTATGTAAGCTACTGAAAGTTTTAGCGCGCTACGCGCTCTGTAACTGTAATAACAGAGCAGGAATGAGCTTGTCACAAATTCGTGACAGCCGTATTCTCTTGACGCACCCGGTGTGTCACAGATTCGTGACCATCGTACGCGCGCGTTAAGTTATGGCGGTCACGAATTCGTGACGATCGTACGCAAAGGGTTAATCTACTATAATTTTTTAAGTGTATATGATGAATGCTTGAAATTCGAAATACTTGCACATTAATATCATACAAACCTTCCCACAAAAACTGGTTATATATTAGATAAAGTTTCATTACAAAAAATTTGGTGCCATAATATGCTTTGAATCCACAAAAATTTGGCAAATTAATCAAAAAATGTGTTTAAGCCAGGAATCCAGCAAACATATAGTTGTATGTCTAAGAGAATGGCATAACACAGCCAAGTACACGTAGGTTAAAATTATAATATATAAATTTCATAACTTAATCTTAAATTTTGAACTAATTAGTAGCTTTTTGTTTAATTTTCGCATTTGTACGGTAAAGATCGCCAATTTGTGATGTTTACTTGACGTAAAAGCAGTGTACCTGCGCACTTTGTTGAGCGCTTTAGTTGTTACTACGCCTGCTTTAGGTGAACGATCCCTGATTTCCCAAGTTCGCAACGGCTGTTACCGTAGTTCTGGGCCATTGTTTGAGGTAAGACTTTAGCTAATCAAATGTATACTGCCGTGCAATCCATAATTTATAGGCAAGATTTTATTTTTGCTGACCAAGTTTAGAGTTTGCTTGCAAATCTCAATACCTTAAATTCTTCATGTAGTCTCTAGAACTTGCAGACTGAGTTTGCACTTCAATGAAATACTAGTTGTAAGTGAATTGCCAATACTATTATCACTAACAACAAAGGTTTGTCTTTATTGTATTACTACTATAGAAAATGAAATTTCAGGTTCCACAAGTGTCATACCCTTTCACAGTTACGGCGAAAATTTCCTGCCTTCTGTTCAGATTAGCTGCAATAGTTCATTCACCACAAATTATTGATTGCCACAGTTGTATTTTCCCCCACAAATTATTGTTATTTTGATGATCATAATAATATGAAATTATTGATGAAGCTGACAATAAAGGCTGAAAGAATGGAAAACAAAGTGGGCAAGAGAGAGTAATTGATGGGAGGGGAATGGAGGGAGCAAATAAAAGCCAGGGGAGATTAGAGCTAGCATCGTGTCTTCTTTGGGGGCCTTTAATATAATCTTACGTTACTGTGCTGAAGCCTCCTTGTTAATCCAGGGTAGGCTTCATCCAGGGTAGGTAGTGCTCCAGGCAGAGAGACGGCAGCACCTGAACAAATAACTGGTAAGCATTTGTTATTTCTAAAATATGCGCACCGCGGAGGTATGCGGTAATATTTTAGTGCGTAATGTGACGATTTACCGCACGATTCTGACGTCAAATAAAATGGCGAAAAAGCATTACAGTCTACGAGAGATGAGCGGTTCTCAGCCTTTCGCTAACTAGTGGTGCACTCGAATAGCGCAAATGCATGGCGAACGAGCAGACTCTTTTTACAGAAAAATAGGACAGAAATTATATCTAACTGTAGTGCACAGTGTAACCCTTTCCATTCTCAGTTAGCATCAGAGAATCTAAAGTCTCTGATCCCAGACTACGGAAGTGGACCCATGCATTGTAGTAACAATAACAGAATTACCTGAATAAACTTCGAAAGCAGTGGCAAAGAAGCGCAGCTTGACAAAGACTTCACAATTGTTTCAAGAAGAGAGTAGCTATAAACTTTTTGGTTGAAACAAAGTTGCGTAAGGCAGTGCAGCAGGATTCTCCGCGCTAGTTAATTGAAAAATACTGGAACTGTGAACGCTTTACCTAACTTACATAATTAGAAGCGCGGGCGAAATTTTTTGACGTACGTATACATATATATATCTGAAATCTCGACTGATAGTCAGCTTCGCTCGCTCGCTGAATAATATTATTGTTCTAAGACTTCAGGTATGCTTTAAAACCATTAATAAACTAGTGGTGCACTCGAATAGCGCAAATGCATGGCGAGCGAGCAGACTCTTTTTACAGAAAAATAGGACAGAAATTATATCTAACTGTAGTGCACAGTGTAACCCTTTCCATTCTCAGTTAGCATCAGAGGATCTAAAGTCTCTGATCCCAGACTAAGGAAGTGGACCCATGTGTAGTAACAATAACAGAATTACCTGAATAAACTTCGAAAGCAGTGGCAAAGAAGCGCAGCTTGACAAAGACTTCACAATTGTTTCAAGAAGAGAGTAGCTATAAACTTTTTGGTTGAAACAAAGTTGCGTAAGGCAGTGCAGCAGGATTCTCCGCGCTAGTTAATTGAAAAATACTGGAACTGTGAACGCTTTACCTAACTTACGTAATTAGAAGCGCGGGCGAAATTTTTGACGTACGTATACATACATATATATATCTGAAATCTCAATTGAACACGACTGATAGTCAGCTTCGCTCGCTTCGCTCGCTCGCTGAATTAATGTACAACTTTTGAAAGGCTAAAAACTATTGCGTCAAGGTGTTATCAAAGTTTCCACTCTTTAAGCTGGAAGCACTGTGTGTGTGTGTGTGTGTGTGACTATTTCTATTAGAAGGAAGTGTGTGTGTGTATATATGTGTGTGTGTGTGTGTGTGTGTGTGTGTGTACGTGTGTGTGTGTGATGGCGAAATCCAACAAAACTTGTCATACAAAAATAAAACTGACTTTAAGTGCTACCATTTCATGGCCTAAGTACTTCCTATGTATCACGCAGTCAATGTTATTCTATCTATGCTAAGATAAGGTATAGCAACTTACTGCCACTCTCCTAAGAATGAATAATCTAACACTAGGAAATGGCCACTTGCAAGAGCAGAACATTTCACTTACCCAGTAGAAGCTCCAGCAATTATTCTTCCAACAACGACCATCCTAAAGTGTTAATAATATTTTACTTTCCTTCTATTTTTTTTTTGCTACTCATTCCTTACCATATCTGATCGTAATACGATGCAGTAACTAATGTTGCTCCGCCAAATGATAAAAGACCGCACGTCATCATGGCATATGTGCGACCAAACCTATCTGCAAACTCTAACATAAAGATAGAGACAAGTTTAATAATTCTCCAGCTGTCACGTTTCACCACTCACTTCCACACAAAACAGCTCCTACAATGGCACCTATATACCCTACTGACCCAAGTACACCCTGGAAAGAAAAGAACAACAACAACAACAATGAAGCACTAAAGGTGCAAACCCTCACCACTACTATACACTAGCTAGCTATTAAAAATCATTTCTCAACCAAAAGAATAATTTATTTGGTATAAAGGTATCAATTGAGGTCATGATATGAAGAAAAAAAAAGGTAGATATAAAATGCTGTTTCCATTAGAGAATCTAAACACACAGGGAACACTTACTGTCAATGGTATGAAGTTTCAATGCGATCCTGCACTCGGTAAACTACTCAGCATGAAGCAAAATTACCATGGGCAGCAAGAAATAAACTGCTCACATGATGACAATGTGACCTACAGGGGCATTGCCACTTTCAAAGGCTAGTACCTATGTGAAGCTGACTGCTTAGCATTTTCTCTAAACTTAGCCATAGTTTAAAAAAGTAGCACAATAAAAGGACTTCAATTGTCGATCTGAGTAGATGATTTCCTTTCACATAGAAGAGTAGTCTCGCGTGGCCAGACCCTTTACCTAACAGCTACGCTGGGAAAGGGTCTGTGGCATTAGTACATAGTACCAGTTCAAAAGGAATGTAATTAGTCCTTCACCAATACTCCGCGGTTAAACCCTTATGTAAACGAAAATATACCGCACTCATGGAAAACTTCGATACCTGGCTAAATGCTTATACAAAATATCTCTTGCACTGTGAAAAAGGTGTGATATAAATAAGGTGTGCCATAACTGACTTATGGTACTTATTGGTAGCTATAAGGTACAACGTACTAGTTTAGCTTATAACAGTGCCACAAAATCACCTGGGTTTTTTTTGTTTTGTTTTTGTCATCAAAGAACAAAGCTTTTTTATATATCAACCATTTTACAAGACCTAAGTTTACTCGTCCTGCAGCCCTTTCATGAATCCTAGTGTTTTTCACCTTATTCGCAGCAAATTCCACTGCCCAATTCCTCTATTATATTACATACGCGGAAATCTTGGGACAGTGAAAAAGAGCAGATAGAGTGGCTGCGGTAATCCTAAATTACTGACAACCACAGCCGGAACTGCAACTTCCCCCTGAGATCTGGAGGGTATTGAACTGGTACTATGTACTTATGCCACCAGATCCTTTCCCAGCGTAGCTGTTAGGTAAAGGGTCTGGCTACACGAGACTAATAGAAGAGCTGAGCAATTACAGTAACAACTACTAAAGAATAAAAATTGAATATGATAGGGGGAAAAATGAATCATAACTGACGATCTTGAGTGCCACATATATATACATAGCTTCCCAGGAACTCTAAATAATGCCACTAAAAACATGGCCAACTGAATCATTAACCATTACAAAAATTAACAAACTAAAATCAAGAACCAAGATTAATCAAATTTCCACAAAAATTATACATAAAGTACACAAACATAGTTGTATTATTCTAAGTACTCAGTAAACTGACAAATCCCTCACCGTGTAAAAAGCTCTTGAGTTACCTCCAGAACTGCAAGCATTTAAACTTGAATTGGATAAATCTGCCTCTCTACCAAATGTGCTGGGAAAACTACTCCAAAACACTTCCATTTCAATTACACCAAAGATGCTATACAAGAAAAACAAATAAAACACACACAGTAAAATTCTCAAGGCATTCTCAATCCAAACAGAGAAAGAGTTAAACACTTCAACCCTAAAAAAACAAAAAGAAAAGAAAAACAACAACAACAACAACTCCATTGATCACAAATTGCCTAGAAATTATCTTTATAGTTATAAACTTGGGGTAACCAAAGAAGCCAAAAATTACATCATTGTTGTAATCTTAAGTTAAATCAAAGTATTTCATTAACATTTTGCAACAAATTCTGAAATTGTTAAGTTTCAAAATCTCTGTACAAGATCAGGACAAGGTATCTGTTTTCTTCCCCTTCATGTCTGTCAATACATATATGTTACATGGTTGGTCTAAAAGATGGAGGACTTATCTTCCCTATAAAAGTATGGGGAAAGCCACCCCCCACCTCCTCCTTGGCTATACCACTGTTGTGTTGCGTGAATACCATGAGGTGTCTGGCTACGTGATCTATGCTATTTTGCTGCTATTATATTGTGCTATACAGTTTGACTAAATGTACTCCTTATTTTAAAATTTTTATGCCATTCAATACATAGTTGGTCTAAAAGTGAGGAGGAGACTTAACCTCCCCCCCCCCCCCAGTTCATGGCTATGCCATTGGTAAAAGAGTAGCCAGCAAATAGCATGGATTAATAGCACACGTGGCATGAAAAAATTCGCACTGCAAAATTGAGTGAAAGTTGCACGAGTACTATTAATCTGAATACCTCAGTTTCTGTGTCATCATGTGATATTGCCAAAGATAACACATGTAGTGTATTTCTACAGTTAAGAAATAATTTAAAGGAATTCTCCCACCCTGACTCTGCCATTATTCAAACTTTTCTTTCCATTACTACATAATAGCACTGCCCTGGAATTTCACTGCAATATTCCCTAACGAATAAAGTGTGGCAAGATCGCGGCAAGATTACCGTGCCAATCAGATCAGTATTTCAGCTTTCCGCTGCTGTGTGGTATAAAAAAAATAAATAAGAAAATAAAAATAAAAATAAAAAGATACCACACTTTAAAAAGACTCAGCTATAGTATAAATCAGGTATCTTCTTGCTACTCAATTACAATAGATTTTTCTGTTAATTTAGATGTTCTGAAATAAACCCTAGCTATTTATCAAATCTGCCCACACACACAAGCACCCATGTTCGATTCGCTACACAAAGTCGGTGCAGGCACCAGACCATTTTTTGAGTAGCCAAAAGATAGTACCTGCTATAATAAGATGCGAGAAGGCCTCCAAGGCAGACGAACACAGCTATGCCCACTGTAGATCTCCCCATTGATAGGCAAGGCACTTGACCTCAACTAAAAAAAAAAAAAAATGGCGTCCAACATTGGCAAGACCGCAACATCCCGCAAGAGACCACAATCTGATAAAGCTCAGCACTTCCTTTGCCCTTAGTCTCGCGGGCCAGACCCTTTACCCAATATGAAGAGAAAGAAAGGGTCTGTGGCCCGCGACACCCGGTTCAGGAATATTTTGTGATTGAACGTAACGAAGTTTCCTGGAAACCTTGGATGGGAAGTATCGGGTGAAACTGGAATCTTTCCTTGCTCATGCGCCTACACGGGTCGTCACCCCCCAAAAAGTGCCTATTAAAGCCACACCTCTCTCCGACTAGTCCTTTCTACCCACGCAGTGAGCTCCATATTGCTCACTGGGAAGCAAGCCTTACAGGGCGTGGGTTTTGAGCTGTTATAGCTGCGGTCGCGCTTCAGACGTCGCTGGAAAGGTTAGGGAAAGCGTTTAGTGTTGCTCTGACTTCCCATTTAAATACTCTATTCGGAGTTGGTGTTTCAGTGAAGCATAGGCATGTCAGCATATGTTGGAAGAAGCTGCTGATGTGATACTGGCTTAACTGTGCAACAAGTAGTAGTAAGTTATGAAGATATGGCTTAGTATAGAATGGCTATTTTATTTATTTGGTTTAGAATTGTGTGAAGGAGAAATAGTAGAAGATAAAGCATACCAGAAACACTGAATCAGTGAAGACTTTTCAAGATACCTTTGACGTCTTGGCAGAATTTTCAACAGGAATAGAGGAATAGGCAAAATAAGATGGTTAGATGAATTGATATTTAATAGTATAATCTAAGGTTTTTTTGAATGATTCAGTCATTCTCAGCTTAAAGATAATAATAGCAAATGTTCTCGTTCAAATAGCCAATATTATATTGAAACTTAACCCAGTTAGGTATTGGCTGTTAGAAAGCGAAAATTAGCTCTTGTTTATTTATTTATTTTTTACTCATTAATATGAAACATTCAACCCCCTATTTTTGCCCACGCCACTAATTACATAAGTTGGTAAATTGTCTTGATAAAATAAAGAAATGGATCTGCCGAGCAGTGAGTGGGGCGGGTCCAAGCTAATTGGAGCAGACCTAAACGCCTGAACTTCTTGTTTTATTGGCGGCAATTGAAGCGAGCGAGACACTTACAGGAGTAACGCAATTGAAAATCGGGGATATTTGTTTGTTTAGGTTTGGATGTATGTATGTCATTTAGTACTTTGGCCCTCTCGTATTTTTGTGTTAACTCGGCGTTTGACCCCGTCCCAAACTTCACTAAACAGATTCCTCTGGTTACTAGACTTCTGAGAGACATTCAATGAAACAGTGTGCTGTGTATTAATCATTGAAACCACAATGAATCTAAATTCTTATCACAATGTTTCAACTTCATGCCGCCACAAGGATAGATAATTTTTACTTTTTATTATTTTGGTATAATTTATTTGTGCTATTCTTGCAGCACACACGCGCACACACACACACACATACACACGCGCGCACACACACACACACACAAGTTTACTGGATATACCAACACAATATTTATATAGTATTTTCTTCATGACTTGACTATTGGACAAAAAATTTTCAAGTGGGTAATCAAATAAATTTCCTAGGATAACAAGATTGGTAAACCAATGGATTATGTATAAGCTAAGCCGTGTTTCCAAAACCTATACTCTGCTTTATTGAAGCAAGTTAAAAATTTGTCGATCGTTTTTGCACTATCCCCGTAGCGTTTAATGGTCAATACAAGGCCTTAGCCTGCTGATATATAGCTATGGGAGAGTTTCTAGATAAAAAATATCTGTGAATTGACGGAAAAGCTTAACCTTTTTTTTTTTTTTTTAAAACCGTTATAGTAAACGGTGTCGGCCGTTTAGTCCAAACGGTACGGAATGCAACGATAAATACTACGGTAAAAAAAATACCATTTTACGGCCTTACTACAGAACGGAATGTGAAACATTTTTGTCTCCAACTGTATACTCAACATGATCACTACAACACTTGTCAGTTTACTCTATACCTCCCAGTACATGGTACACTTCTTATAGTCAGTACTACAGAGGGACCCTCACTGCTACAAATTGTAATGTTGGACCATTTTTTTTCCTGTCAAAACCTGCTATCTAGGTCGACAACTAGCTAACACAAAAAAGCGAGGGTCAAAGTACAACATGACATATATGTCTACACGCAAACTAGTATGAGCTACAGGCCTTGGCATAATTTCAATATGGTTGTTGAAAATGAAATGTGTTTACACATTCATTGACGACGAAAAAAATATAGTGCTGCCGGGTCTGTATGCTTTTATAAACTAGTGATGTGCCTGAGCACAAATGGCGAGCGAGCCCAAAGTTATACTATTGTTAAACGATTGATTTACATTCATGCTATTAAAAAAAATCGGAGATTTTGAAATAATGTATATAAGGTAAGGGGGATTCAAAGCCATAGTAACCACACCCTACAACAGTTTGAATTGAAAAAAAACAAAAAAAAAAAAACAAGTCACATTATTTAAGGCTTACCTTCGTGGTTAGTCTAGTGGACAATAAATTGTCAAGTAAAATAGTTCGTAGGACTTATAAATGTCAAATCGCTATTCACTTACCACCGCCACTAACTCCAATAGAAATGGAACTCCCGAAAGTTTTTGAGTTCAAACTGTACCCGCAAAATAATTCAAAGCAGTAAACAATTCAAATTTAGGATGATAAGGGTAATGATCGATATACTACTAGAGTCAACTTATCTGACTGAAGGTGTTTTTTTTTTTCTTTTTTTTTTTCTTTTTTTTTAATCCTTTTGTTCCGGATCCTGCTTAAAAGCGGGTGAAGACCGGTTGGCTTCTCAGAATTTTAAAAAATAGTTGCTTTATAGCTAGACCCGTCAGATTGCATACACAGGTGCCCAATGCATTGGAAAAGCATTTAAAATAGCTTTCAACCAGGACTGCTTCGACAGTACCTCACAGCAGTTGCGTTTATTTCTTCCTCGGCAAAAAAAAAAGCATTGGTTTTCCGTCGAATTTTTTAAAAAGTTACCTTCTTTACAGCAGCTTCATTTATGGATCCAGTTTTGTAGAAGCAGCGAAAAATTGCTTGAGCCCAGTAGCCTTCCATAACACATTGAAACAACCGCTTCTTTGCCCACCAAGACTTTGCGGTTTTACTTACTGTCTTCTTTTTTTTTTATAAAATCACCAGTTCAACTGGGGGCCTCCCCATTACGTACAGTCTTAGGTAATGCTTATTACATCATAGGAAAAAAGTGAGCGTGTCGTGTGATCCAGGTAACTATGCAAAAAAAAAAAATTTTTTTTCGAAGTCAGTTTGGAAAGATGGCGTCTACCAGTTACAGTTGCTGTGGAAGTTTTGACTTGCTTGATACTGACTCTAGCGACTCAGGATCAAGCGGAGAGGAGGGAAACGACATCTAGGGCTATAGGAGGCCCTGTATCAGGGTTGGTGGACCAGACCCATCAACTCTGATACTGACAATTTATTTATAGCTATATTGAGATAGAGAAAGCTGTTTAGCTATATATAATACTTATAGCACGAGTCAGAGTACAATATGGGAAAATATTTTACGAGCGCGCAAAATATTTTCACGAGCCAAAGGCGAGTGAAAA
>WLWD01003402.1_pt1 | contig 80048 bp, 78 predicted proteins | sample 6712731 | NCBI WGS metagenome assembly WLWD01 (sample SAMN12718690, study PRJNA576275) | sponge metagenome | isolation source: marine sponge | host: Mycale hentscheli | place: New Zealand: South Island, Marlborough, Capsize Point | collected 2014-11-01 | reverse complement strand
TCTAGTATATAGATATGCTGATATAGCTAGTGAAATATCTCTCATTATTAAGTCACTTATTAGTAATCAAGTGAGACACACTCAAGTCTAAAATGTTATTTCTATTATGTTTAAGAAAGTGTTGCATCACTTTACTGTGAATTTTGCTTTTTCCACCTTTGGTAAAAAAATTCTCTTTTTTTTTTTTTCCCCGTTGAAGTATTGTGGTTAATTAATATTCAAGCCTTTCTGGAGTATTGGTAGTGAAGATTGGCTTCAGTTCACACGGCAGAGCTAGTAACAATAGAGTTGCATAGTATAAGTAGTGTTAATCTATTAAGCATACTACCAAATATATACCCTACATTATTTATAATTCATTTGTAAGGAGTAAAGTCAGGAATTAATTGCCGGTTTCAGTTTGTTTCTACTTTATCTTTGTGTCTGTGGTTGTACTTGCAGCAGTAGTGAGGATTCACTCCAGCCAAAGTCTAAACAAGCTAAAGTAGAAACAAAAAAGCAAGTCACCAAGTCAAGACAAGTAGCAGCAGTAAAGCCAAAGCCAGCAGTAAAGCCTAAGGCAAAACTTCCACAAGTTAAGTCAAGTGTGCAGACAAAGTCAGGAGCTGGCATTGCAGTCAAGAAGAATGCACCTAAACAAACCAGTGCCAAGGCATCCACAGGTACAATTGTTATTATTATGATTGTGATTATTATTATTATGAAAATGTGTGTCAAAATAAATTGACTTGGGAGGGGGGTTCCTTCTGTTTTTTTTTGTTGTTGTTGTTGTTGTTTTTCATTCATATCTTATTATCCTTTGAATAGTGGCAGCCAAGAAAAAGCTAGTAGGGATCACTACCAAGTCTTCAACTGGAGCACTGCATACTAAATTTCAAAGTTCATCGTCATCATCATCATCATCATCAGATACCAGTAGTAGTAGTAGCAGCAGCAGTGATGAAGACGCAAGAAAACAGAATATTAAAGGGAAAGGTGCAGTAATTTCCAAGGGAGAAAGTCAGTGGGACAAGAAAGGCTCGGGGTCAGCTCACAATATTGTAGCTAAAACTTCGGTAAGGGGACGCAATTCAATGAGAGGTCGAGGTTCAGGTAGAGGCAATAAGTCTACAAGGGGTCGTATGAAGAATTGGAACTGTTCTCCTGACATGGTGGTTGGAGGTACTGGTGATGTACTTACAACTAAAAGTACCCTCTACACTCGTGGGCGTGGCAGGATGAATAAAGACAATACTCGAGAGAATCGCATGCAGATAGTGAATGACGTACAGGAGAGTCTACAAGAAGGGTTGGGAATGACTAAAACCCCAGTTGTTGCTAATGATGATAATTTGCTGGAGCCAGCAGTAGAAGAACCCACTCCTGATTATTCTGCTTGCCCTAATTTAAACGGACCTCCCAGGCAAGGTGATAATTTGGCTTTTAAGGTGAGAATTTAATAGCAAACGTATGGCGTTTTTATTTTGTTGTTGCGTTACAAATTAGATTTTGGAGATGTCATCAACTTATACTCCTGAAGTGTCACAGTACAAGGTATGGTTCTTTTGGTATGTATTTAACTCCATCTAACTTGACTTCTCTTTGTAGGATGGTAGAGTTATGAATTACGACTCCGCTACGAAGATGGTGAAAATACAGTATTCTGAGTCATACATGAAACGGTTAGCAAAAGAAGGTACATTTATTTCTTAATCTTTGTTTTCCTTTTGTTACTCAAAATATTTCTTGTATGCAGCAAATTCCAAAGAAGTCGGTAAATTTTTTATTCCTGATGATGATGACCAGGAAGAAGCAGATACTACTCAGGAAGTGAGCAATAAAATGGAAGTTTCTCTTGATAAGCTTATAGAGCCTAGACTGATAAACAGCTTAACTGCAGACAGTAAAGGGGATTAATATTTCTAATACTAGCTAACTTCGCTACTCATTCCATTCTTTCAAATGACATTGATACTTATCAAATTGGCTGTGTCGTGTGTGTGTGTGTGTGTGCAAGTGTTGTGGCTTTGCAATTGATATCATGATTGACAGCTACAAAAATTGTTACTTCTTTTTCTTTCCTTTTCCTTTTGCAGTCTTAGACTCCCTTCCTCCCTCTTGTACAGCCAGAAGCTCAGCTTCCTTCTCAGCTTTTGCTTTTTCAATAGCCAGAAGTTTTTCTCTAATACTTTCTCGAATTGCATTCATCTCATTTCTGCGGTGGTTTGTGTCCTCCTATGTTTTGTTGCCAAGAATTACACAGTGGATGTTATGATGAAATTTTCACATGTATTTATTTACCTGCCATTCAGCTGCCATTTCCAGTTGCTTTGCCTTGGCCAGGTTTCTGGCTTCTCTGTCTTGATTTCTACTCTGTAGCATCTCTTGTCTTTCTAATCTATATGCTTTGATTTTTCTTTGCCTGCTCTCAAAACGAAGTTGTCGTTCTTTGTCATCAAGAAGTTTAGGATTTTCACCACTGTGTCTGGAAAACAAAGAGAAAGATTAATGCATACTCTTTTCTGTGATTTATTTTCCCTCACATATAAAATGGAGTCAGATCCATTTGCCATATTTTTGTAGGACCAGTATTAGGCTTGGGAATATCAGGCTGCTTTGATAAAGTTTGCACATCAGTTGCTGAACCTTCTCCTTGATTTGAATTTTCTTCCCGAATAGCATGTGCTTCAAGAAATTTTCTTCGAGACTCCTGGGCTTTTTTGGTTCTTCCAGGCTGCTCTGCTTCCCAAGCTTGCACCATACTCTTTAGTTTGTCTTCCCTTTCTGTATCTTTTTCAACCTTAACTTGTCCTTCCTATCAGTTATAGAATATAAGTATTTAGTAACTGAATAAATACTGGGAAAATAACTTACTGATTCTTTTGTGACCACTCTTAATATCCAATGTGCTTTACTGGTATCTAACTGTTGCTACAAACAAAAAACATATTATCAATAAAAATGCCAAACTATGTCACTAGTGAATTACTGGGGTGGCAGCTGGAGTGGGCGGTGCTTGGGAAGAAGGGGGTTTCTTTTTGGCTTTCGATTTCTTGCCAGAGTTTGGCTTGTTCGCGGATGCAGAGTTGTCTTCCAGTTGTTCGCTAGACTTAATGGAAGGCATTTGATACCAGGCAGTCTCTTCCACTGGCCAGGAATTCATGAGGACTTGACTTTGTACAACATACTTGTGAGCTCCTCCATCTTTGATTGAGGTCTCAGATCCTGCGGCTAGCACCAATGATCATTAATCAAGGCACAAATCCTCAGGTATCCTACAACTTGAATAGCTTACCTGCTGAGTGTTGCAGCCAATGCAGAGCTATGGTGCAGGTGCCTCTATTTTCTGTGGACACTAGGACTTTGTCATTGTCTAAAATCTAATGAGTGAGAATGTATAATGGCCATCTACCTTTAAAAAAAACACATTTGGTAATACCTCTAGTTTAAACAGTGCATCACTTTTAGAAGCAGTTGCCTGAATGCTAATTCCACAGTCTGCATTTGGCAGCAGTAAATATCTGTGGGAAGAAAAGTGTGGATACTAAGTAGCTTATGATTTATCATAATTAGACAACCTACCTGAATAGGACTTGGTCCCGGTTTGGTAAACAATAATCCATTAGTTCTTCCTTGTGGAAAGACTCTTCGATATCTTTATTCTCTTCAGTGGTCCATCCTTCCAAGGTTGGTGGTTTCTCTCTGCTAGAAGTCATCACCCTGAGCCTCCACTTCTTCTCCTCTCCCTCTTCCCTGGGTGTCAGGGTACCAGGAACCCATGCCTCAGCCTGCAAAGTGTAGCCTTTCTTGTTGGGCTGGTAGGTAGCTGGTATAGTTAGGTGAAAAGCACGTGGCATTTCCAGCATTGTGTCATTGTCAAAGACACGCAAGAGACTCGATTGCAAAGGGCAATTGAATTGGAAGGCCATGAACTGTTCCTCATGAATGAATATAGTTTTTCTATTAACACATTTATAAAAAAAATAATAATACACTGTAATTAAATAAAATTCATTATATATTTACTTGTTTTGTTTGAATGTTTTATTATTGATGTTATTATTTATTTATTTATTTAATTATAATTTTTGTAATTGCATGATCTTTCACCTTGCCAGTACTTTATTTTTGAAGGGAAAAATAATAAAATAAAAATACACAAGAAAATACTCAATAAATGTTCATTAATCTGCTGCAAAAAATTCAGTGATAGCTTAAGTGTTCTCAAAGACATCCTGCCTAGCATCCTTGAATTTTTTAAACAACCCTTGATCTATTTCCATCTCTACAGCCATCATCCTGTCATAAATTCTGGCTTCACAGTTTTGTAATGAGTAAAGTTTTAGCTTTTCAATGCATTCGAATACCTCATTGGGTGTGACAGGGGCTATTTGTACCGGCCTTTCTTGCACATTGTCAGATTGTCCCTTAGCACCACTTTCATTAGCTCTAGTACAAGTTTGTGGAGTTGTTGAATCTAAATCAACAAATTCTTCAAGAGTAATATCAAGAACATCCATACAAAGTTGACTTTCAATTGCCATGTCTTCAATTTCTTCCTCTGTTAAACTGCCAACCAAGTCTTCCAACCCTTTAAAGCCTGCTTTGTGAAACCAGCTGCTTACAGTTGCTGGTTTCAAATTTTCCCAAGCTTCTTGTACCCAGTAAATAGCATGCAACAAGCTAGTTTCCTCCAAAAGTTTATAACCAGATTTTTCCTCCCCAACAACTATTTTTCGAAGTATGTACTGCAACTGCAGTAGTCTGAATTTAAATTTTAGATCCATTACTACACCATCATATGGCGGGGCCGAGAGGTCGGGCAGGAATTTAAGAGTCACACACTCAGCATGGCAGTGATTCAAATGCTGAAGTTTCTCATCCAGCAGAAGGATAACTTTCCTTTTCTGTTCCAATAGCTTCTGATTAAACTGATTCAACCAACGTTCAAATACAGCAGCTGTCAAGTGCCTCTCTGCACTGGCACAGTATTCTACAGGGAAACTCTGGCAGTCTAAAGTATGATGGGAGGGAATACTGTTGGGTTCTCCTACCACTAGAAGTGTTTCCTTTTCACCAAAAGCATTAGCACATGCTAACACGATCATGCCCTCATTGGAGGTCATCACATGACCTTCAATAGATGCTTTGAAGAAAATGCTCATCTCGTATGCAACGTATATGTTGCACAGAAGAAATCCATCACAAAGTGTCAACAACAGCTTTATCCTATCTATATCTAGGTCCTCCTCTGATGATTCACTGGAACCCGGTGGTTTGCTAAAAGTGATGTTGTGCCTCTTTCTGAAAGATTCTAACCAGCCATTTGATGCCTTGAAGGTTGTAATGTCAAGCTCTTTGGCAAATTGAAGGGCTTTTTCTTTGACTAGGGAACCTGTTATAGGCACATTCTGACCATTGGCTTCCTTCAGCCACTCCAAAGTCCTCAAGTTAATTTCATCATTGCTTGTGTGCCTAGGTCTTCTTTTCTGTGATGTAGAAGGGTTAAAGGCATAAGCTTCCAGCCATTCATGTTGTCTCTTCACAATGTTTTCTATTTGAGTCCTACCACACTCAAACTGGGTGGCAAGAGCTCTCATACTTTTGCCACTGTTTTGATGCTCTAGTATTACTTGGACTTTCTTCTCTAATGGCAAACTAACTCTACTACCTTTGTTCACTGATTCGTTACTCTGGTGGTCTTCCATCGCAACTAGTTCAAGTTTCTATTTGCATGAAATACTCCAAGGTCAGACTACTGACAACTGTGCAGAACACACACTGTAGTAAATCAATTCAGGCTACACAAGTACCCAAGAGCTTACAAAAAAAATGTATCCCAGGATAGTATTCTATGAGGCTAGATTCGGTGACGATACTTTACCATATGTGGTTGTTACCAACGATACTTTACCACACATGAAAGATACCATCATAATAATCATTATTTTATTATTACTATTATTATTATTATTATTGATGTGCTTGAGCACAAATGACGAGCGAGCCTGTGCACAAACAAAACACTTCAGAAGAATCTATCAATCTATTCTAAAAGTATAAGTACGTAGCTAGCTATTGTGACCATCTAACTAATACAGAACTACTTTCTTATCATCGCATTCTGACTATCTGAGTTACCAGTAGCATTTGACGATAAGCACTCGCAGCTACTATAAAACGGCCGAGTTTTCTGGTAAAAGGTCTCAATACCATAGTAACCTTTCACCATAACATTTTGCAATTTGAATAAACAAGAAGTTCTAAAGAATTACTGCACAGTGTTAAGTCTAACAGTTTTACCTAAGTGTGTCTTGTGGCAACCTAATGCAAATGGGCAAACAATTAAATTTCCTTGAATGATACGGGATCACTAAACGGAAAGATTCTGTTTAGTGGAGATATGGGAAGGGGTAGACCTCGAAGTAAACACAAAAATGTGAGGGTCAAAGTACAAAATGACATACATTTGTCCACACACATATATAATCCCCGATTTTCAATTATGTTACCCCTGAAAGTGTCTCGCTCGCTCTGCTCGTTCACCAATTATTCTTATTATTGACATTATTAATTGGCGAGCAAAGCAAGCGAGACACTATCAGGGGTAACTCAATTGAAAATCGGGGATATTTATTGGCGAGCGAGCGAGACAGTATTAGGGGTGGATAATGCAAAATCGGGTATGTGTTATATGTATGTATGTGGGATGGTACGTATGCCCTTTAAATGCGCGCGCGTGGAACTTTTTTCTCCAAAAAACACGGCTTTTTAGGCTTGACCCCAGTTTATTCTGAAACTACAGCATTAAGCAAGCCTTACTTTATACTTAAGCTCCAAAGTGTGAGAAAATTCCTGCGAAAATGCTTGCTTTTCAAGAAACAAAAAGTTGATTCCGACCGGTTACTATGGCATTGAAGACCCTTTTCCAGACTTAATTTCAAAACTTCGCCGTTTTATGGGGGATACGGAGTGCTGGTTGTTGGTTGTCAAGAGCCGTTGGTAGTCAGAATGCCGTAGTATTATATGTGTGTTTGGACGCACGTAAGTCATTTTTGTACTTTGACCCTCGTGTTTTTGTGTTAGTTCGGTGGTCGACCCCGTCCCAAACTTCGGAATCTCTTGGTTTATCGATCAGTACCCGTTTCACCCTAGAAATGAATTGTTTACCGTTTTTGAATTCTTTTGCGGGTACAGTTAAAACGTGAAAACTTACGGGACTTCCTTTCTATTCGAGTAGTGGCGGTGGTTAGTTTTTTCGTCATGTTAAAGCCATATGCAACCGCGAAGGTAAATCTCGTGTAGGTGTATGTCCGTTGTGTCAAAGCATTGTGCATTACAGCCACTACTTAGCTAAAGAATATCACAAAGAAAATGTTTAAATAACGTATATTATTTTGTTGTTGTTGTTGTTTTTCCTTTAAATCAAACAGTTGCGAGTTGTTACTATGGCACTGAAATCCCTTTACCGTGTATGCGTAATTTAAAAACTCAACCTTATTTTCAGTAGCTTCAGTGTTAGAAGTCAAAATCATTCATATAAAAATAGTATAGTCTTTAGGCTCGCTCGCCATTTGGGTTCAAGCACATCACTAGTTTATGTTGTACTGGTGTTTTTGTTGTTCTATTATGCTTTCCCTTCGTTATATAAGCTCTCTGACGTATGAGTCTCATGCTGTAATGTCTAAGACTAATTTTAATGTTGAGAATAATTGGCAATTTTTCACATAGAAATACTTTGTTCAAAAGGTTACACAAATCAATTTAACTTTTCCCTAGCTAACTTAAAAATATTGAATTCTACTCTATTCACTAGTTGTAGATCATCAATACCTGAGAATAATTGTCCATGAATTTGTGGATATAGTAGGAAAGGGTCCAGTATACACTGAAGAATACACAGTAGATAATAAATCATTTGCAAAGATCAAATTGTCAGCAATAGAAGGGTCCAATTTCATTGCATCACTGTAAAGCATGCAATAACAATGAAATTTAAAAAATATCTCAGTTTGTTACAGCTTTTCATACCGAAAAAATGTGACTCCAAGTTTTTCTTTGAGCGGTTCTAGCATAGGCTGGCTTTGTTCTAGCTGTGCAACAATAGCTTGGTTTGCTTCACTACCTTGAGTCATACATTGCTGCATATGTTTCTGACCCTGGCAATGAATGGCTTGAGTGATTATTTTGGCGGCTTTCTCTTCAGTCAAAGTAGCTTGTCTAATATAAATATAGTCATTTCAAATGCAAATCACAAGACTTCGCTGACAAATGTAAACTTGAATATTGGAATTTAGTTTGTAGCCATTTACCTATCCTTCCATACTTCTGGTATTTCAGTTTGCTTTGGAGCACTCTTCATAGAATAAAGGATCTTCAACTTGTCTCTATAGGTCTCCTGTCCATGTACTCGCACTGTAGATGGAGGCAAAAACCCTTCCTTTATGATATCAAATATTTTTAGAAAGAAAACTTTCCAGGCTTTTTGCATTTTGCTATCGAGTTGCTTCTTAGAATCCGTGATAGACCATGTGTGGAGAGCAGAAGCTAAGAGAATCTAAGTTTTAAAAATACTTAAAATTTAAAAGTAATGCTCCTTATATAACTAACCTTAATGTGATTAGAATTTAATTTAGCTTCAACAAAAAGTTCTGCCATTTCCCTAAGATTTTCTTCAAGTATTTGAGCGTCACCAAAATATTTAGAACTTCTTAAAAAATGATTTATGATCCTACTTGAGAACTTCACAAGTCTGCAACAGTCCTGAAGATAAAAACAAGTGTTTATATAAAACAACACACAATAGCAAAATGCCTCAGTTACTTGACTAAGCCAATTGAACATGGAATCTTCATCAGTCAGGACAAATTTTGTATTTGAAAACATTTCTAAGTGATAAGCAATCGGCGCTTCTCCATACAGTTTAAAAATATGACGCCTACGGTTAAAATAAATATAATTATTTAACAGCGCACACAAAGTTCATACTTCTTTTACCCAGGAGGGAGCATAAGGACTGTTCCTTTAGTTCCTGTCGTGGAAATTGTCAAAACAGGATCTCCAGATTTTACTGTCCTCCAAGAATATGCAAGCAGTAACATAGTACCAGGAATCATGATCTTCTTCTTCTCTACACCACTTGCAGGCAGAGATGAGTCGCTTTTGACTACTGTACCACTGAGTTTTGCTTGCTCCTCTACCACCCCCTTCTTGCCTTTGTCCAACATTTGATCGGACAGCTTCTTCTGGTCCCCAGTTGCTGAAGGATCGGGGCTAAGGTTGCCCGAGTTGGGTGTGTTCACAGCTAGTGTGGAGCTTAGACTTCCCAGAGGTGGTACAAACTTCATTGATGTGTACAGGTGACTATCTTTGTCCCCTTCCTTCCAGTTGGAAATAGATGAAAGCACAAGTACAAGTTCAGCTGGTTCATCGCTGTCAATAACTAAACAACATATAATTACAATCACCAAGTAATAAAGTCCTTTGGATCTAACTTACGCAAGTAGTTGTTTTCCTTGGCTGGAGGGGCCAAGGTCTGTCAAAAAAGGAATGAGTAGACACAATATATATTTTTTAATTTAGACTACAAATATACCTTTGATGCACAAGATAAGTTTGAAGGGCCACCCTTTTTAGTTGTAGGTGGTAGTGGTATATTTTCTTGAGTTTTCTATCATAATTGACACAATAATAAGCTCATTATAGCAGTGTACAACTTTGACTCACGGATAAATCAAAATATGTCCCCCTGTGCTTATAGTTCTTGGGGTTTTGGTATATCTGTAGTGAGCTGCAAATAAAATAATATCAAAATTGGCAGCAGCAAGTATTAAAAATTAAACCTACTCAAAAGTAGACATAAAGTCTGAGTAGTCCATCCACTGTTTCTGGACATTGCTACCAGTTGACACCGTTTTAGTGCTCTCTTGCCTCTCAGTTGTATATGAAGAAAGCAACTTTCTGGATGCTGCCTTTAATGATTTTTTAGATGTGCTCGCACTGGTAGGTGTGCCTGCAGTGCTGATGTTGTCATCTTTGACGCTGGATGTATCTGACTTGCTTCTGTTATACTTCAACAAAGAAGGATTTTCTTGGACCTGCACACTTGGGCATACTTCAACGAATCTAGTTGGTGGTTCTGGTGGAGTAGGAGGAGGAGTTTTACAATTGGGATCTGGCTCTCTTTGGGTAAGACCAAGGTAATAAGGGACTTGGAGTACTGGCAGTGGAGGGATAAGAGGCGGGGGATAAAGTTGTTTGTTTCTTATTTGAGTCACCAAAATGGGCATTTGAGGGTTTAATGAGAGATCATAGTTAGAAGGAAGAACATTGCATTTTTTCAAAATAATTTCTGAAGTTTTCTAAATAAATGAAGTACAATAATATAAATAGGGTTTAGCAAAGATTAACGTTCTCTTACTGATTTTTGTTTCAAAGATTGCGGGATCGGATTTACATCATAATGTGGATAGCAAGAACTGAAATTTCCAATCACAATAGAATCAGCTTCCCCCTTTTCACTCCCTTTTTCATTCTCTGCCTTTTCCTTTTCGGTAGAATTGTCCCAGTCACAAACCCACATGGGAAGATGCTCCTCCAGAGTCGTCCAACTTGCTTCAATGTCACATTCATTATGAACAATAGAGTGAGGCCATCGAGTCAACATGGATACTACACTACTCTCTCCATAATCATTGTTTATATCGCCACCGTAATAGCTTTAAAAAATATACAAGTATTTCAAAGAAGTTGCAGGAATTATTTGTAGGTTAAAACCACTCACTCTAATGAGATGATTTTGAGAATTGCTTTAAAAAGGAGTGCTGGCCAGATTTCCAATGGGTTGTTTGTTCTGGGATAAAGTGGCATCAAGGTTATCTCTGGTTCCCGTTGCACCTTAACTCCTGCAGAACCAGTGCTCTCTGAGGTATCAGGTTCGTGAATAGACAATGTTTTCTTTTCCAGGTACGGAAGCCTGTCATCGACAGTGATTTTACGCCAACATCCCTAAATCATTAAAATCTCTATTAAAAAATAGGCTCAAAATATCTATTTCTTTAAGTGATACACCTGTATATGTGAAGAATACTATGAGGATTAAGAAAGTACTAAATCATCCCCAAGCACAGATGAGGAGGAAGGAAGAGATGGGCAAGAGGGAGTGGAAAGGAGGAAGAGATGGAGTGGAAAGGAGGAAGACAGAGTTGCCAATAAGGTTGGAGAAGATGAAAATGATATGTCAACAGCAAAACTTAAAGGCACAAATAACAATCTCCAGTAGTCATGGTATCAAAGAACACAAGATAAGTTTGAAGGGCCACCCTTGGCACAACCAAGACAAAAGATATAGCTTCATAATAAAGTTCATACCATCCAATAGAGTCTGACATAGTATTTTCCAGATGGATTAATCACTGGAGCAGGCATGCCCTTTGGATGAGGTTGGATGTGCTCCCATGGAGCCCATAAAGAGATCTCCTTGTCTCCTTCTGATTGTCCTTCTGTGCAGCTACCAATGGCATGGCGCATTTGCCAGACTATACTGATCTGACCAATGATCCAACACATCAGCTGGTTGCTGAAGAGATGGCTGTTGGATATATTGAGGTCAAGGTGATTTGAATCCGGGTTACTGACAATGGTTGGAGTCTGAAAGTATTAAAAATATTTTATTAAATCCAACTATTCCAATTATAGCTATTGTTATCAACATAAGTATTCTTAAGAAAGTAACAAACAACTAAATGTAAAATTTCTCACATATCGTTCCAATTTTTCTAATTTCTTTATTTAAAATTTTTCTTTCTAACCCCTTTATCAAAGAGATCAGCAACTGCAGGGTCAGTGGGAATTTTCCATAGCACAGTAGATGGGTCAGCCAGTGAAGTTGGTAGCAAAACCTTCTCTGGGTCCTCATAGTGAGTCTATTAAATACAATAATGTGAAGCTTACATAAGAAAAAATAAACCTTATTTTTTCTTTTCATTTCTGGTTACACATTAGGTATAAGACTTGATACAGCTTGATTTCAATAACCGTGAGTGAAAAATTAAATCCACTTATGCTACCATGATACTTAAGAATGTTTGTGTATGTGGCTCAATCACATTTGATCGTACTATTACTTCTTATCGTAGAGTGATAAGGCATTTCAACACTACTGGTCATTAAAGTGACACTTTGGATGCTATCTGGCAAAATTTCAGAGATCCAGTACATGTCTAAACAGTACTATAACTTGGCAGGTGTGGCAGGTTGGAGATATTATTACTAACTCTAGATCTCTGTATTTCAAACCCAATTTTCTTTTATTGCAAAAAAATCGTTCATATATATTTCAACAAATGTCACGACTTTTTGGCAGCGATGCATCATGAGACTTGTCCCACTCAAAAAGCCACCTCACCTGACCAACATGCCTATCTATGCTGGGAGTTCAGTGCCAAACCCACATTACGCTTAACTTCTTGTATGATGAAAACATAAGAACTCGTAACCTCCTAGCTAGTAGAATACACACTTGGTCATCTCAACTTCTAATATCAACAAACTGATAATTATGTTTAAAATGTTAAAAGCTTTATTTGATAGAATAAATGCTTACTCTTTCCTTGATTTTGTTTCTAAGCTCAAGAATATCAAGTATGACTCTCTTCCTAAGTATATCCTTAATACCATTTGATCATATTTTTACCGTCTGGGTTTGAGCTCCTTTCTTCTCTCTTCCTTTACCTCCACCACCTCCATGAGCTCCCAATTCCCATTTTTCTGCTTGGATTGCTGCTTCTGACCATTCAGGCCAAATGGTGATTTTCTTACCCCTATTGCCAAAGCACAACTTTCCACTGGCCCAGTATAAGATTAAGCTATCTTACCCTTCACCGTCTGGAAGTAGCCTTTCCTTCGCAGAGTCCTGCTTCCTGCTACCACTCTGAGATGTTTTCCCAGGCATATTATTGCTAGCAGCTATACGGTCTTTCTCATCTAACGCTGTTGGCGCGATTTATTATGCAGTTGACATAGTTACTAGCACGCATGCGTGTATACTGTGGAGGTGGTGCTCCTACATTAGAATTGTGCGAACTTCTCGTATATCGGTCGGTGATATGGCTGGAAGACTTGTCCCGGGGTTTTTATCTTCGTCGCGCCGACTGCTTGTGAATATGCGGTACGCTACTGCCATTAATTCTAGCTTTAGTGTCGCTTATTACAGCTCTGAGGTTAGCTCTGCTGAAATGCGGGTGGAAACTGGAAACAGTGATAGTTTGGAAAAAGAAAGCGAGGCAGAATTGCACTGTGAAGTGAAAGAAGTGGAGTCCACAAAAGACCCACTGACAGAGTGCAAAGAAAAACCCAGTTTGGACTCTACAGATGAAAAGCAAATCAAAATATCAACCAAAAAGCCAAAAACTCGAGGCAGTGTCCCGTACTACTTGACAAAAAGGGGGGAAGTGGATGAAAGATATAAACCATTTTCTCCTAGTAAAGATGTATCCACATATAAAAAGGGAAGCTTTGAGGACCTTTTCAAAAATTCTAACTTTGTTCGCACTGTTAATCCTGTAGACAAGGATGTAGAAGGTGTTGTAATTGCTGTAGAAAATGACAAAATGTACGTTGATTTTGGGGGCAAGTTTCACGGGGTGACTAATCTTCCTGAAGATACCTTTGGGTGCCATGTGGGAGCAAGAGTAGTAGTAACAGTAAAAGAATTAGAAGCTGTTGGACATTTTATAGGAGACTTCAAGCACCATTCATTGATGGAGGCTGCAATACAGTTCAAACGACTGATCTAGTTACTTATATTCATTCACAAACCAATATTCATCTTTTATTGTTGCTCAGTTTTGTATCCAATAATGGAAATGCAAAAAGTTCTGTAATTATTGTTCTATTTATAAAGACCATTAGCAGAAAATTAAAATTTTATGCTTTATGCTGAACTGTACACACTCCTCCCCCCCCCAAAAAAATTTTTTTTTCCCCTTTTACTACTCTTATGTAATTTATTCTAAATATATATATTTTTGACAACAAAATAGTGTCAGGTCTACAAAGTTCAACAAGAAAATACAGTTACTATCACTAAGTCAGTATACACTCAAAAGTTCAATTTGGGAGAAGTTAGAAGTTCTCGTAGTGATGGTGGAAGGCAGGTCCCTCAAAGCGGTTGGTGGCAGCGCAGGCAGCCTCCACACCGTTGGTCATGCCAGGGGGTCCGCAAGAGAACACTCCAATCTTGGAAAGTAGGAGATATTCTTCCTGGAGGTTGTCAAAGAACTGGTTGAAGTCTGGACGACCGAAGTGGGTGACAGCACGCAATCCAGTGAACAAACTCTTGCCAGACAGCCTCTGGAAGTGGCGCTCACAGATGTACTGGAATAGACAATTCATTCAATAAATTTATGAATTCAAAAAAACAAGCAGATCCTAAGACCTAACACTTACAAGCATAGTGGTACGCAAGTCAAACTTGTCAAAGAATTGGGTAACAAAGATGTGGACTTCAAGTTGATTGTTCTTGTCTTTCTCCTCAGCTTCACGGATGATCTCAGTGAACCACTCATACTGCTTCTGAGTACGTGTCACCCAGATGAAGAAGACCTGTCACAAGTAACAAAATATGCCAAGTTAAAAAATTGAACAAACAAAACAATTGAACAAACTAAACAAACACCCATTTAAACATCTTAATAGTATGTTCACCTTTCTGCAGTCCACTCTTGCTCCAATGCTGAATCTGTGAACCAGCTCCTTGAGGATGGAGGCAAATGGAGTTACTCCAATACCTCCTCCCACTAGCACGGCCACCTCATACCGGTACCAGTCCTGATGACCCTCTCCGAATGGACCATCAATGTACACTTTGGGGTATGGCTTGCCCTGCACGTTGGCTGGGCTGTAGTTCTCACGGAAGTTGTATGTCCAGGGGCCCACGGCACGAATGTGGAGGCTGAGAAGATCCTCGTGGGGAGCAGAGCTGATAGTGAAGGAGTGGAACTCTCCAGGGTTCTGGGCAGCACTGGCTATCTTCACCCACTGGCCTGCCTTGTAGTCGAAAGTAACTGGCCTCTTGAAATAGATTCCAATAACCTGAGATGGCAAGATGTCAGCTCTTACCACAGAGAGCTCGGATGTTCTGCGGCCAACGCTGACTAGGAGATCCAGGGCATACACAATGCCGGGTCCGAGGAAGAAGTTACCGAAGAGAGGATCCTGGACAAGACGTCCTGAGCCATGGAGGAAGGTGAGTATATAGAAGATGACGTACCAGTGATGGGTCACCCAGAAAGCTCTGTAGGTGTAGCGTCTGGCATACTGGGTAGCAAACACAAATATGATGACTGTCATAACACTTGCCATGAAACCGGCAAAGCCTGTCATAGTGAGGAAAAGCCAGTAGCTGAACTTGGGCAAGACGTGAGAGCGATGGTACACTTCTCTGAAGATGCAGGTGAGGTCGTTGGCAGTTTGCGTGGCAATGTGATAGAAGTTGGATCCGTGACCGATAGCATGCATAATGGTGAAGAACAGAGCAGTGAGGGCAATGATTTTGTGTGCGTCAATGTAAGAGTCAAACGGAATGTAGTAGTTGAAGACGGTTTCTCTGAGGAAGGTGATGAGGTTGCGAGCCATGGTGAGTAGGAGAACAGAGTATGCCCACATCATTCCGGAAGCAGCACCTCGAGTGATGGTCACACCAAATCCAGCAATCCTCCTCAATCCACCGCTCTCTCTCTCAACAGCATAGAAGTAGCCTCTCTCCACGAAGATGCCAGCAGTGACGAGCATGAACAGAGTGAAGTAGAAGATCTGGAGTTTCTGGTTCTCGATGTATCTGAAAAAAATGGCGTATTGCCTTCCGATTGAAGTTTTTGGGGCTGACCTCTGAAGTGTGGGAATCTCAATGGTGGATGATGTCAGATTTTGTTCAACGGCATCTTCTTTAGATCCAGGTTTCTTGGCTCCTTTTCCGTATGCTCTGATAATAGTACGACGAGCTCGTGCTGGTGCGGTCTCACGTGCACGGTATCGATTGGGTACCTCTTCACCTTCCTTGGTCTTGGACTCTATTTCGACTTCAGGAACATCATATCCCTTCACATTGAGATGAGCGTTACTTAACTCTTCCTTGTGGTCACGAAGAAGGACTTTGAAATCGTCAATAGTTAGTTCTGTCTTGTTCTGGAAGCCCGCAGAAGCAAACATGGAGTCAATCAGCTGGTCCATTTGGTCGGGAGTGACGGAAGCATTCACCATTTCCATCATAGCCCTCAGCATCTTCTGGAACTCGACCTTGTTCATGCTGCCATTCTTATCCACGTCATACATGTTAAACATGAGCTCTATTTTGTCGTCAGGAGATCCTTTAGCAAAGATAACAAACATGTCCAAGAATTCCCTGAAGGAAACGAATCCATTTCCATCTTGATCGATGAGTTGGAACATTTGGTCGACAAAGAGAGAATCAGGTTTGAGAGACATAGCATCAGCGAACTCATGCTTGGTGAGTTCGCACTCTAGAATATCATGCTTGATCTCACCCAAGCTACCAGAGGTAGATGCTCCCTCACGGAAAACTGACTTGAAGAACTTCTCGAGTAAAGCCTGCCTGTCTTTCTTGGTGTAGACCATGCCAAGCATCCTGCTATTCTGAGGTTCCTCCACCTCATTTCCAACTCCAATGGTGTTCAAGTAGTTCTGCAGCTTGTCAATGAAGACGGTGCGGTCCAATGGACTGTAGCATCTAATAATGATGTCATACTCGTGTGGAATCTTGATGACGACATTGTAAGTGTTGTCAAAAGGCCTTTGGATTGTGAGCTTAGCTTGGGAACGAAGGTCAATCACTCTCAGTTCTTCCCCGCCAAAGTAAATGACAATACGCTTGCCAGGTCCAAACTTGAAATGAACCTGTCGGTTTTCACTTTTCTGTCCAGCTCTAAGTTCAGTGAAGACAATGAGCTCTCCGTCTTGCGTCTCAACTGCGTCACCTTCGATTTTCTTCTCTTTCGGGGGCCTTTTTCCAGATGACAGAATCTTGGCACGCACATGCTGGTTATAAGCAGCCATCACAAACATCACTCCAATGACCAAGAAGACATACAGGAACACAAAGGACCACAAAATGGGGATTTCGTAGTCAGACTGGATGTAATAATCGAATCCCTCTAGCTCAGTGCAGTCATCCATGTACAATTCACTGAGCTGGAAAGGCTGTGGACAGATGGCATTCTCAAAGAGGAATGGATTTTCAGCGATGTCTGATTCTCTGATGTGTGTGGTTTGAACAATAATGTCCCTCACAGTCAAGTTTCTAATAGCTTCCACTTCCTCGGGAGTGAATAGACCATTGTTGGTGTTTTCGTACCAGAACCTATCTCCGTGACGTACACGCATGAAGTGATCGAAGAGTACTTCAGTGAAGAGCTCACCAGGTCCAGTAAGATGGCTGAGAAGAGGATCGTCAGATGGAATGGTTTCTGACAATCCACAAGCCCAAATGTCACAGCGAGAGATGTCATCGTTGTAGACGGCTCTGAGACCCTCAATGTTTTCTGTGACTGTCGCATCTGTTCCATAGAGAGGGTTGATCTCCTCAAACTTGGTTCGAGGTTGAAGTCCGAATGCCATACGGGCAGTGTTGTAGTCGGGGAGGCCGTGGTCTCTGGCTCTCTGCATGTTAATAGCCATCAGGTCACGACGGGAGTAATCCAATGGTCCGAACACCTTCCCTCTCAAGTCGGGCGTGATGATGGTGTCTTCTCTCTCTGTAGCCTGAGAGGCCATTCCGAGGTAGAATGCATCCACGTTGGTGGCAGCGACAGTCACTTGAGGGTTCCAGAAGGAGTTGCAGGTGCGAATAGCGAAGTGGTCAAGGGTTGCATCGTTGCTATAAGCTGAGCTATTAATGCGCATTTCATCGGTAGTGCCATTCAGCATTTGAAAGATGGCGTTCCTGTCAGGATCATTTAGCAATTCCCGATCTTGTTGGGGTTTGAACAAGTATTCGTTCGTGATGTCCCTCCACGATCTGAACTGCAGTGTGCTATTCCGAGAAAGGAACGAATTTGTGTTGTTATAGGTCGGTGAAAGGGGACTTCCAAAGCGGCAGGAAGTAGGATCATTACTAAATAAGTAAACCAATCAATCAATAAATAAAAAATAATAACAATAAAACAACAACCACAGCTAAAGTGACATAACACAATTTGCTACTCACACAAGCTCTCTCCGCCATATTCCAGGAGTAACGACAGTGTGTCCCCATCTCATGGCAGCTGACTGGAAGATGTGAGGAACCTGAGGGTTGATGGCCGGGTTGTAGCCAGTGTTAGGAGCAAAGGCACTGTAGCCTGGAGTATTGTCATAAGTGTAATTTGTTATGCCTATGGCTCCATATTTCCGTGGTAGAAACTGTGGCAGCCAGAAGTCAAACACAATATGCTGATAAGTAGCAATGGTAAACTGGCGAGCGCGATTGAAGAGCCACTCGTCTTCCTCGGCTAGGTGATGGTTAAACGTGTTGCGTGCACTATACAGTTGTCTAGCCCAATATTGGTGAACACGGAACCACAGGATTCCCATGGACAGAAGGAAAGCATTTTCATCACCACGAGGATTCCCAATAGCTAAAAATGAAAAATAAAAAAAAATTAGTTTCTAGTCTTCTAAATTGTTGTTTTGTATTATTATTATTATTATTCTTTTTTTTTTTTTAAGCTTACCCCAAAATCGATTAACTGGGAAGAGTCGCTGGCTTTGAGTACTGTTGGCAGGAGGTGGAGGGTTGGCAAGTGGCAGGCCAATGTCGTTACGAATGGGAAACAGCTCAGCAATATCAGAGTCTTGCCCGGATTCTGACACATCTCCATTACGTCCCTGTGATGCTAGTTCTCCCTTCTTGAACCTCCTGATGGCATCAGTCCATGCCTTGAAAGGACCGTACACGAGTCCTCCGTCCATCCAGGGGGTGATCTCGTTCAGCTGGTTCCTGGGATTGCTAGGAGAGTAGCCTGTACGGAAGTCATAACGGTTCCGCAAGAATGGAATCACACGGTCAGAGCGACAGTCAGGGTCATAAAGGGCGTGGCACTTGGGGATTCTGATGTTTTCATATTCAGGGATGCAACCTGGTCTTTGAGCGTCCAGCATTTCCTCCACAACTTGCTGACCTGCAATAGTGGGCGAAATATGAATTGACACAGAGTCTGCCAAGAGCAAAATATGAATATCATTAATATGACCACATACGTGAAAGTCTGTCTCTTATCACTACCACTAATTCTACCCCATGTCTTACATCAGTACCACACATTTTTTTCTTTTTTTTTTTTTTTTTCTTTTTTTTACCAAAAAAAGTGAAGAAAGCAGTCCTTCTGACTGAACCCCTTCCAGAAAGTCCGTGCTGAGTAGCGTTGGAAATGAGCAAGACATTACCCCTAGGCTGCTCTGGAATCATCTCATATGAACTGTCTGGGTACACAACTGGTGTCTTCCTTTCCAAAGGCATATCTGTGAAACAAAGAGAGAGAGAGGGGGAAAAAAACGCAAGTAAGAACGGTCACTCCGCGCGCCATGCAAGGTTTGTTCGAGTCGGACGCTGCGCGAGCGAGAAGACTTGTCAACACACTTACCAGCTCCTCCCCATTCTGGGTGTGCAGGATTGTTGTACCAGCCGTCGAAGCTTTCCCACTCGAAATAAGTTTGGTTGGAAAAGACTCCCATCGTAGAATAGTTTCTTGCCTGTCTGTCAGCATTGTTAGTCGGAGTGACGCTGATTTCAGCCGTGAGAACGTAAGTAGGTCCGAGGCTCTTCCCAGCTTGCTGAGCGACGGCAGAAGCCGCAAAAAGAACAACCGACAGCAAAACAAGTTTGAATGCAGACATGGTCGCCAGCGAGCTACCAAGCCAGCGTCTGCAAATGGCCTCACCCACTGCAACTGTGGTCTTTTATAGATAATATCAGAATTTTTGCCCGTGTCAGGGCTGCGCGTTGAGAAATAGTGGGTGGATTCACTTGGGTCATTATGAATAATGTTAAGGGTATACTCATGACTACATAGTTACATATATAGGTCAAATTTCAGTCCCCCATTTGGAATTCTCCAGAGAATACTATTCACGGTCATAAATTCCTTTAATTGTTATTCTCTGGAGCATAAGGCCATATAGGTCCACAATGAACCTTGGAAAGGAGATCCCACTGCTATGAAATTATTGAGAGTAAAGATACTTTGTAGCTTTGTTAGCTAAGCAAGTAATTATTAAATTGTTGCACAACAATTCAAACCTGTATGTGTTCTTTACCTGGATTGTACAGCTTGTGAAGACCTATTATTCATAGTTTTATTGCCCTGTGTCAGTACAGCCTGGATGTTACAGTTAGTTGTAAGTAAAGATACATAGCCGCTGAAGGCCTACTATATTAAATAGATAAGTAAATAAAAAAGAATAGAAGAGATAAAAATTAAATTTTAATACAGACTTTTGGTGATTGAGTTCTATTCAGGAGAGAATGGTATAGCCTGTTTAGGATAAAACTTGCTCACAATTGTCAATGAACAAATTATTATCGCACACCAGCACTCTTTGTAGCAAATAGCCTCTCTCTCATTTCTCAGGTAGCAAGTTCAAAAAATAAATTCTAGACATGGACATCATTGGAGCATGCCCTAGCCTTCTTAGGTATCCTCACAGTGCCGTTTCTACTATAGTGTGATTATATTAGCTATGTTTATATCCCCTCGCTGGCTGGATTACTCTTATTCCAAGGCCTGCTGGTCAGTGCCAATTCTTGGTAATACTTCATTTAGAGCAATTGAGTTAACATGTACTGTTCTCTGCTCAACCTACAACTGTATGTCTCCATGTCCAGTGCATGATGACATGTTTAAGATGAGAAGTTGTGAAGCTTTAAAAACAAATTAAATAATGCTTGGAAGTGGAGCAAATGTATTATATTAATTATTTGGTCTGCATATATTCTCTATAAGGATAATTTTAATCCTAGGTATTAAAAAAAAAGAGAGAGTGTGTTATTTGTGAACAATAAATAATTGTTCATCCCAAAACTTTTGGTTGTGATTGTTCGTTTCCCAAAACTTTTACAATATGGGGCCTCATAGTTAGGCTCAGTTTACTTGTACAAGACTGAAATCATTGTTTTTGAACGAACTCTGAGGGGTAAACCAAACATAGCCCAACCAGCTACATGGTACACATGCTCTTGCCAGGTACTTAACATATTAGTTGTTCTTTCACTACCTCTCAGTTCAACAACATTTTCCATTTCTAACATAGATTCCACAAAGTGAAGGTGGAAAAGATAACAGATAGCTGATGTGGTTTCAACTTTGGAATCAATTTTCTTCCCTCTTGAATGTGAAAACACCTATAGTATGTCCAAGTTGAGTTGGCACGACCGTAAGTGCGGTAATTGAGGAATGTATTTAGTACTTTACCGGAAGAATTTAGTCATGTGAATCCAAGTCAATTAAGCGCGCAAATGTCAACGTTGCACATGAAAAAGGGACGGTAACGCAGGTGCGCATTGTGGGAACACCCACTCAGCCAGATGGAGGTGAGAGGGAGCAAGAGCCAGGCACATGCCTTTGAGCTAATTTAACAGTTTTGTATGTTTGTGTGTATTAAGTGTTAATTGGTGTGTGTGTGTCCTTATTTGGTTTTTGTAAGTCAGTTTTGTTGGCCAATCAGATTTGAGAGTGTGGGTGAGACATAGGGTTTTATATGGCCTGTCTCACCCACCTCAGATTTTGTACAGTGAGGCTTTGAACAAAGACATTGATTCCAGTAGAGTCTGGTGAATCTCGGTTGGGGCTTGATTTGGGTCGCCTGCATAACTGGGGGAATACCAGCTTGCTGTGGAACGTCCTTCAACAGCCTGTGCATTATCTCTGGTGGCAGCGGGGACGTTACCTGGAGTTCTGAGGACGGAGATCACGGAGCCAGAATCCCGACGACCCCACACGCATTCAGTGGCCCAATTGCTTGGGATGCATGAGAAAACATACTGTGTTTCACACACATGTGCTATATACACATGTGATTTATACACACATTTATACTCACATGTTCAATTCACATATTCCATACACACATACACCATACACACATGCTCTACCTATACACACATGTCCATACACACATGCTCTATACACATGTCCATGTCCAATATATGTGACAGGCTCTGCAAAATCCAGGAATTATAAAATTGAAAACCCTGATACTTACTGACAATTGAACTATACAACATAGTGTACAAAGGATTTTAACTACAGACATTTAAAATGTTCAAATATAACAACCATTTGTTGCGTTTGTTTTCATGGACATGTAATTACATATTTCTCCAGAAGAATGCTTCTGCTTGTAGTAAATTTTTGGATAAATAAATGTTATAAAATTAGTTAGAAATTGACATGTAGCCACTGCAACATAATACAAATGACACTATTACTGATCATGAAGACTACTACATAAACAGTTTTTATTACAACAACTTAGTGTAAGTTCAAAAATAAGTTCTAAATTACAACTATATCAGACACTCCAAGTATACTAGAAGTTTTCATAATGATGAAGGAAGTCAGGTCCTTCAAAGCAGTTAATGGCACTGCAGGCAGCCTCCACACCATTAGTCATTCCAGGAGGTCCACAAGAAAACACTCCAATTTTGGGTAAATACTCATATTCACCTTGTAAATTATCAAAAAATTGATTGAAGTCTGGACGACCAAAATGGGTTATTGCTCGAAGACCCGTAAATAAACTCTTTCCAGAGATTTTCTGAAAATGTCTTTCGCAGATGTACTGGAGCAAAAATTGAAATACAGTATGATAGCTAATTGCATACATTTTAAGTGTTAAATACGCAAATGAACCTTACCAGCATTGTAGTGCGAAGATCAAATTTATCAAAAAACTGAGTGATAAAAATGTGGACTTCAAGTTGATTGTTCTTGTCATTCTCCTCAGCTTCACGGATGATCTCAGTGAACCACTCATACTGCTTCTGAGTACGTGTCACCCAGATGAAGAAGACCTGTCACAAGTAACAAAAAAAATACAATACAAGTAAAAAATAAATAAATAAAAATTGAAATACCCATATTTATCATGCATTACCTTTTTGCATTCTACTTTTGCTCCAATGCTGAACCTGTGAACCAGTTCCTTCAGAATGGAAGAAAATGGAGTCACTCCAATGCCTCCTCCGACAAGTACAGCTACCTCATACCGGAACCAGTCCTGATGACCTTCGCCAAATGGACCGTCGATGTACACTTTGGGATATGGCTTGCCCTGCAGGTTGGCTGGGCTGTAGTTCTCACGAAAATTGCAAGTCCAGGGTCCCACGGCACGAATGTGGAGGCTGAGAAGTTCTTCATGAGGGGCAGAGCTGATAGTGAAGGAGTGGAACTCTCCAGGGTTCTGGGCAGCACTGGCTATCTTCACCCACTGGCCTGCCTTGTAGTCAAATGCTTGTGGCTTTTTGAAATATACACCAGTGACTTGAGAAGGTAGTATGTCTGCACGAACAACAGTTAGCTCCACAGTCCTTTGTCCCACACTAATCAGTCTATCCAGGGCATACACAATGCCGGGTCCGAGGAAGAAGTTACCAAAGAGAGGATCCTGGACAAGACGTCCGGAGCCATGGAGGAAAACAAGAATATAAAAGATAATGTACCAGTGATGGGTCACCCAGAAAGCTCTGTACGTGTGGCGCCTGGCATACTGGGTAGCAAACACAAATATAATGACTGTTATAAGTGTGGCAAAAAACCCAGCAAAGCCAGTCATAGTAAGGAAGAGCCAGTAGCTGAATTTGGGCAAATCATGAGAGCGATAGTACACCTCACGAAAGATGCACTTGAGATCACTAGGAGGCTGCGTAGATATGTGGTAGAAGTTGAGAGCATGCCCGATCACATGGATGAAGGTAAAGAACAATGCCGTTAGGGCCACTATCTTGTGTGCATCAATGTAGGAATCAAATGGTATGTAATAATTAAAAGTTGTTTCCCTAAGGAAAGTGATTAAGTTTCGAGACATGGTGAGTAAGAGAACAGAGTAAGCGAACATCATAGCGGAGGCTGAGCCGCGAGATACAGTTAACCCGAAACCAGTCACTCTTCTAATACCAGCATGCTCAGTCTCAACAGAATAATAATAGCCCCTCTCTATAAAAATTCCAGCACAAACGAGCATAAATAAAATGAAGTAGAAGATCTGTAGCCTTTGGTTTTCTATGTACTTCACTACCGTAGTGTAGTGTCTCATCAGCGAGGACTGTTTTGTTGACCTTTGTACTGTGGTTATTGCCACACTAGAAGAGGCCAAATTTTTTTCCACAATTTCAAGATCATTAGTATATCTAGTTTGTTCTTCTTCTTTGTGACGTCGGATGACAGTGCGGCGAGATCTTGCTGATGCATTTTCTCCTGCTTGATATTGCAGGGGAATTTGTGCCCTGAAAGACTCGTTTTTCTTGGGCTCATGTTTTGCTTCAGGCACATTGTATCCCTTTATTCGAAGACGAGCACTACTTAGCTCTCCCTTATGATCATGAAGAAGGACCTTGAAATCATTCATATTGAGTTCCACTTTGTTCTGAAAGCCCATTGATGCGAACATGGAGTCTATCAATCGGTCCATTTGGTCAGAGTCTATGGATGTGTTGACCATTTCCATCATAGCCTTCAGCATCTTCCTGAACTCAGTCCTGTCTAGCATACCACTGTTGTCAATGTCATACATGTTAAACATCAGCTCTATCTTGTCATCAGGAGATCCTTTTGCAAATATTACAAACATATCCAAGAATTCTCTAAAGGACACGAACCCATTTTTGTCTTTGTCTATTAGGTCAAACATTTGATTAACAAAGAGAGAGTTAGGCTTGAGGGACATCGCTTCTGCAAACTCGGCTTTAGTAAGCTCACATTCCAAAATATCCTTGCGTATTTCTTCCCTAGCTGAGAGATTATCGTCTGCAACTCCTTCGTGAAAAAGAGACCTGAAGAATTTTTCCAGAGTGGCTTGTCTGTCCTTTTTGGTGTAAGATGTTGCCAGCATGAATTTGTTCTGAAGTTCTTGTATTTCCACTGCGATTCCAATTTCAACAATGTATGATGTTAGTTTGTGAACCAGAACATCTCTATCTGATGGACAGCTTGACTTTAGAATAATGTCGTATTCATGAGGAATTTTAATAGTGACATTACAGCTGTTATCAATCGGCGTCTGAATTATAAGGTTGGTATGAGATCTAAGATCGATAACGCGATGTTCTACTCCACCAAAATATAACACGATGCGCTTCCCTGGGCCGAACTTCAAGCTAATCTGTCTTGACTCGCTCTTGAGGCCAGCCTTTAGCTCAGTAAAGACCATGATATCTATATCGTTTTCCACTGGACTACCTTCTATTATTTTCTCTTTAGGTGGTCTCCTTCTGGAGGCCAAGATTTTGTTTCTAACATGTTTGTTATAACTAGCCATAGAAAGCATCACTGAAATCACAAGGAAGATGTACAGGAATACAAAGGACCACACCAGCGTCATTTCGTAGTCAGACTGGTCATTGTAATCAAATCCCTCTAGCTCAGTACAGTCATCCATGTACAATTCACTGAGCTGGAAAGGTTGCGGACAGATGGCATTCTCAAAAAGAAAGGGATTGTCGCTTATGTCTGCATCTCGTATGTGTGTAGTTTGAATGATAAGGTCTTTAAAGCTCAAACTCTGTATGGCTGCTATTTCTTCTGGAGAGAATATGCCATTATCAGAGTTTTCGTACCAGAATCTATCTCCATGACGTACGCGCATGAAGTGATCAAAAAGTACTTTAGTGAAGAGCTCACCAGGGCCGCTTAATTCACTAAGTTCTCCATCAGACGGGATAGTCTCTGCCAGTCCACATGCCCATATGTCGCAGCGAGAAATGTCGTCATTGTAGACAGTTCTGAGATTCTCTATGTTCTCTGTGACGATGTCGTCTATCCCGTACAGCGGGTTGATCTCCTCAAACTTGGACATCTGTGGAAGTCCGTAGGCATTACGGGCAGTGTTGTAGTCAGGGAGGCCGTGGTCTCTGGCTCTCTGCATGTTAATAGCCATCAGATCACGACGGGTGAAATCTAGAGGTCCGAACACCTTCCCTCTCAAGTCGGGCGTGATGATGGTGTCTTCTCTCTCTGTAGCCTGAGAGGCCATACCCAGGTAGAATGCATCCACGTTGGTGGCAGCGACAGTCACTTGAGGGTTCCAGAAGGAGTTGCAGGTGCGAATGGCGAAGTGGTCAAGGGTTGCATCGTTGCTGTACTCAGTACTATTGAATAGAGATTCATTTACAGATAGTTTTAATAAATTATAGACAACTCTTATGTCAGCATCCTCTTGACTCATTTCATCTATTATGTCAGCATCCTCTTGACTCATTTCATCTATTATATCAGCATCCTCTTGACTCATTTCATCTATTTTAGAAATATTTTGAACATTTGAATAGAAGTGTGTTATTATATCCCGCCAAGATCGGTACTTTCGCGTTGAATTGATGCGCCTTAAGAAAGAATTAGTGTTGGAATCAGGAGACAGAGGACTTCCAAATAGACACTCACTAGGGTTATTACTACAATATGAAACAGCAAACACTAGTTAATATAAGCATGAGTTACACGAGCTCTATCTAGAAATGTTGTTGCGGGAAACGTTTAAACAAGTCTACTGCAGGTTTAATCTAGATTATTTTGTTTGGGGGGGGGGAAAGTGGGAAGGGTTTGAGCAAGTCTACTGCCCTATACTAAGTTACAAGGCAAACAAGATGTTTTTATCTCCATGAGAATGCTCAGCATGAACCTATACATATGAAGCTAAATGCTATAATTGTGTTCAGACACATAGCATGCAATTATTAGGGGGCAGGGGGCAAGCTGAAAATTTTGGGATGAGAGCTTCCCCCCTCCCTGTCCTCCCAGATAAAACCCTGCTAGTAGTACAATACACTCACGCAAGCTGTCTCCTCCATATTCCAGGAGTAACGACAGTGTGTCCCCATCTCATGGCAGCTGACTGGAAGATGTGAGGAACCTGAGGGTTGATGGCCGGGTTGTAGCCAGTGTTAGGAGCAAAGGCACTGTAGCCTGGAGTATTGTTATAAGGGTAATTTGTTATGCCTATGGCTCCATATTTCCGTGGTAAAAAGAGTGGTAGCCATTCATCGTATACAATATGCTGATAAGTTGCGATGGTGAATTGTCGGGCACGGTTGAACAGCCATTCATCATTGCTGGCTAAGTTGTGCGGAAATTTTGTTCTAGCACTGTACAGCTGCCTTGCCCAGTACTGGTGAACTCGAAACCAAAGAACCCCCATAGAAAGTAGGAAAGGGTTTTCATTTCCACGACTATTTCCAATTGCTGCAAACATGTGATAATAAAACAGTTTGTGCATGGCTGGCAACATGTATGTATGCATCATAATTACTAACCTAGACTAACTATGATACTTTGATACAAAAAGTTCAAAAGAAGTATTGCTAGTTTATCCTATGTAGGCTAAAATATGTAAATGAAGTTCATAGCTGACAAGGTAAAGAGTATCAATTGTTGTAGTATGGAACTAAACTACAAGTCTCTTAGTCAAATTTTATTCACATTTCCTATACCTCTCCCTCAATACAGCTGCACTTACTCCAAAACCTGTTTACAGGGTAGAGGGAATGATTGGCAGGAGGTGGAGGGTTGGCAAGTGGCAGGCCAATGTCGTTACGAATGGGAAACAGCTCAGCAATATCAGAGTCTTGCCCGGCTTCTGACACATCTCCATTACGTCCCTGTGATGCTAGTTCTCCCTTCTTAAACCTCCTGATGGAATCAGTCCATGCCTTGAAGGGACCGTACACGAGTCCTCCGTCCATCCAAGGGGTGATCTCGTTCAGCTGATTCCTGGGGTTATTGGGTGAGTACCCAGTGCGGAAGTCATAACGGTTCCGCAAGAATGGAATCACACGGTCAGAGCGACAGTCAGGGTCATAAAGGGTATGGCATTTAGGGACTCTGATGTTTGCATACTCAGGGATGCAACCTGGTCTTTGGGTGTCCAACATTTCTTCCACAACTTGCTGACCTAGAACAACAAGAACATCCTCTGCTACTACAGATTAAAGCACACATAATGTCAGACTACAGAAATACTGATCCAATAAAACAAAACAAGCCTTTAATTTTCTTCACTATATTAACTTTTGTGCTGATCGTATCTTACCCGTATAGGCCTTGTATTGGTACTGTTACTGATGTTTACTGAGAAATTAATTTATGGACATGCTAACCAAAATAAGTGAAAAGTGCAGTCCTTCTGGAAGACTTCCTTCCTGAAAGTCCATGCTGTGTAGCATTAGAAATCAGCAAGACATTGCCCCTAGGCTGCTCTGGGATTATTTCATATGCTCCATCAGGGTAAGCCACTGGAAGCCTTCTCTTCAATGGCATGTCTGTATGTGTATTTAAATTGAACACTAATACTGAACACAAATCTAATAAATTAACTTACCAGCCCCACCCCACTCTGGGTGAGCAAGGTTGTTGTACCATCCATCATAGCTCTCCCACTCAAAGTACGAGGCATTAGAGAACATACCCTTTTGAGAGAAGCTCTTCTCATTTCTGTCAGCTTTGTTGTCAGGACTCACGTTGATCACATTTTGTAAAGTATACGTCGGCCCGAGGTTTTTCCCAAGTTTCTGAGGCTCCACAGTCAGCACCAGTTGAAGCACCAACACAGCAACAAAACTAAGCATGCTCTCTGTGAGGTTGTGATAGAAATCTTAGTATAGCTATTTCTTTTATAGTAAGCAAGGTGAAAGTAGGAGTTAAGATTATGTAGTATTTTCTAATGTATTTTGTTTTTGTTTTTGTTTTGTAATTTTCACCTCTCCTTGTTTTAGAGCGGTAAACTACCCTTTCATATAATTGTACAATTATGAAGTCTATTGTAGAGAAACCTGAATAAAAAATTGACCTATCCATTTTTGTAGAATTGAATGTTTTGCCTGAATATTTAATTGACATTCGAATGTCAAATTAAGTACACTAGGTGTGTAGCAGAGGATGTGTACTTGAAAGTGTAACTCACAGCTACCACAAACTATGAGATAACTACTTCCTAAAAGTGAGAAGGAAAAAAAAAAAAGGGAAAGAGATTACACGACTGTTTTGTGTGATGTCTAGAACTTAACTAGCAGTGATTGACTAGAAGTGAGAGGTGGGAGGGGGGAAGGGTGGGACAGACCTATTTTGTGGAGATGGGGGTGTAGCTATGATAATTATTCTTATTTCATTCTTTGACCTTGAAAATGTGGCAGTTATTTTGTGTGTGTGTGTGTACTGGAAAACGAATGCCATATTTCTGTTTGAAATAACCAAATACATATTGAGGTTTAAGCCTCTTTTGCAAGCAGCAGGGTTTGGTAGAAGGTTGTATATAGGAGAATTAAAATTATTTATGAAACATTTTGATGATAATTTATTAAATTGACTTAGTACATATTTCTTGTTGTCACTATTACACAACAGAAAGTTAACACTACTTGCTTTCTCTATAACAGTTATTACAACCTAGCCATTTGACTTCATTTTCAGTAAACATCCAACATTGCGTAAATGTTTGCAGCATTTCCCGATAACGAAGATAAGAAATTAGTGATAGCTTAGAATATTGTCATCTATCGAGAAGCGCAAACCAATTTTAAGGTAACAAGCATCAAAACACTCCCATATGAGATGTATTTTTTCTTTGAAGCAATTGGAGTAAAAAAATATTTTTTTCAGATTTTGGTAATGAAGACGGTTAGGAACAATGACAATAATAACAGCCAGCCAATGCATATGTTTGCTTGTGCTTATATTCTTTTCAACGACTATTCCAGGCCTAAAAATTGGATTATAATATTCAAACTTATAACTCAAACTCGATTCCAATTTCATACCACCACTGCAGCACAAAAGCAGCTGCCATTATTGCTTAAGTGGAGAAATGCTCAATACTCTCTTCAATGCCTGATAACTTATGACTTTATATATATATATCTATATATATATATATATATATATACACACTGCAGACACACTAGTTAGTATAATGTATGCTATCTTAATATATGGGGATGGTTCTGATTCTTAGTCACTTACTGCCTTTGCCGAGAACAATATGGTTGATTGCTCCTAACTGGAGTAGAAATGCAGGTACACAGATGACTTGTCCAAAATTCCACATTCAGACTGAGAAAGTTAGTGAAAGGAATGCAAACTTACTGCTATCAAGCTATCTCCTGGGGGAAAAAACTTCCCTTCAAGTCTCATCTTCCTTCTAAGGAGAAGAGTAAGAATCTAACACTTCCTCTTTGAATGCTGATTACCTGCCTAGATACCTGGGCATAGTGCTAAACAATGTCACAGTAAGAAAACATGCAAAGCGTGTGTAAGCAAGCACCATTCTTTATTTCACCTTGAAGAAACATCAAAAGACTTGAACCTCAACATGCCCTGCATACTCTAGCTTCAGAAAACAACCACTTCCTTACCTACAACAAGTATGTGAATATATCAAGAAAACGTGGAGCAAAACAAGAACTCTCGTGTGGTTAAGAGAAATCTTCAATCTTGAATCTACTCTTTTCTTGTTACGGACTGACTGGTAAAGACTATGAAACTCAAGACTTCTCCATTGATTACTGAAGTTACCGGCATTGAATCTACTCATGCTGGTACCTGTAGGAATGGGTTACAGATAGCCTGGTCTAGTTTACACTCCTCCTGTACGGGTCAGAGCCATAGTCTTCAAGTCCATTGCAGGAGACATACCCTCTGACTTGTTTAACAAAGTGGATACTTCATTCACAAATTATCTAAAATTCTCTGACCTGAACTTTAAGACTTCTGGAGGTATAGACCTGCAAGATGTTCTAGGTCAAGACACGTGGTTTGGCCTCAAATTTAAAGCATGAGGTTCTACTACACATTTTTACAGTTGGTATGTGCTTTTCTCTAGGTTTGCCTATGTTTGGAAAATGTGTCTCTACCAGATGTTTCTTTCAATGGTAATAGCAACAACTGAAATTGTCTGAGTATTGGATGTTTAATAGAATTCTGCTTTGACTTGAAGCAATGTAGTTCGGGGCTATTGTTGAGGTGGACTTCCTCAGGTCATCCATGTTGGGCAGAAAATTTCTCAAATGCTTCTGTATTTAAATTTCTCAAATGCTTCTGTAAGGTCACTCACATATATTCCAAATGAATCATGCTCTGGGTAGAGAAACACATGAACAAGGCAAGGTAATGAAGCCATAACAAACACTGGTTTACAGGCATGACAGTGAAAGATCCAATTCAATCAGAGTATTTTTCTGCAAGATGTGGAAAGTCATACTCAACAATGTGGGAGGTCTCCCATCCACTGTATTGTATGTAGTATTGGCATATTCATGTTGAGAAGGAAGGTAGGCCCATGCATGAGAGTTAGTAAGATGTAAATGTGTCGCTAGTATGAGTATGAGATGTTGTTTCCTGCATATGTAGGGTATGGCACCAGGAACCAATTTGTATCTATTAACTATATGTAATTTACAGTGTTTAATGTTTGATCTTACTCAGAATGTAATACAGCTTCTTCCCCCTGTCCTCTCCCACCACCCAAGCAACCATAAAGATATCATGTTTGTGCTTTACATGTAAAAATAGAACTTAAAATCTCAATATCTCAATATTATAATCTTGTAAACTACTCACAATAAATTAATTCAGTTTCAGGACTTCACATGTAATTTATAAAAGTAGCTAACTCACTGTAGTATGCTCACTTTCAAAATGCACATCTCCTCAAATGTCACATTATATCAAACATATGTCAATACATCTCTAATATTGCCATTAGAGTATATTATTTGTATAAAGTATACAAAACGTTTTACTTTAAAAAACAACAACAGCATTTAACAATAATATACTCACATTCTCAAATCCCACATTCACCTTGTTGTGATAACCACTATAAAAAGTATTAACTGAAAAGATTTCTATCACAAGCACACAGAGAACATGCTCTGCTTAGGCTGCTCTGGACTCACATGCTCCATCAGGATAAGCCACTGGAAGTATTCTCTCCAATGGCATGTCTGTATGTGTATGTAAATTTAACACCAATACTGAGCATAAATCTAATCAACTAACTTACTGGCCCCACCCCACTCAGGATGAGCAAGGTTGTTGTACCATCTGTCACAGCTCTCCTACTCAAAATACCTTCCTCCTTCCCTCCATGGCTCTGGATGTCTTGCCCAGGATCCTCTCTTTGGTAACTTCTTCCTCGGACCCGGCATTGTGTATGCCCTGGATAGACTGATTAGTGTGGGATAAAGGACCGTGGAGCTAACTGTTGTTCATGCAGACATCCTACCTTCTCAAGTCACTGGTATATATTTTAAAAAGCCACAAGCATTTGACTACAAGGCAGGCTAGTGGGTGAAGATAGCCAGTGCTGCCCAGAACCCTGGAGAGTTCCACTCCAAGAACTTCTCAGCCTCCTCATGTGTGCGATAGGACCCCGGACTTGTGCAATTTTCGAGAGGACTACAGCCCAGCCAACGTGCAGGACAAGCCATATCCCAAAAGTATACACTGACAGTCTATTTGGTGAAAGTCATCAGGACTGGGACCAATATGAGGTAGCTGTACTTGATGGAGGAGGTTTGGAGTCACTTGACTTTCTTCCATTCTGAGGGATTTAGTTAAAGCTTGATTAATATGGGTAGCTATTTCATGTTTACTTTATTTTATATATATAATTTTTTTGTTACTTGTGATAGGTCTTCTTCATCTGGGTGACACGTACTCAGAAGCATAGCATTACTATACCGTTTCCTGTACTTCAGTCTACAGCTGACAAGTATTGTTTTCATAAGATTTCTGGAATACATGATTAAACATTGTAACTATTCCAACATGGTTTATGCTGCTCATACAATGAAGTTCACTGGTTTCAGCAAAATGACATGCTAAGTTACGGGGGGGGGGGGGGGGGGGAACTTCGAATTATTCATCTTAGTTTGTCCAGTATGTGGCACGCAATGCTGACCACAATGCCAGAACCAGTGATGGAAGTGACACTTTCCATGGTATAGAAATGATCACAATTCCAACCAACCAAATTCTGAATGAAAGCTACACCCAAGGATAGAGCTGCTGTGGGAAGAGGTCCAGTCTATTATCACAAGGAAGAAAGAGTGGGTATGACTGGTGTGAACTTTGATAAAATGGCACAACTTCAAAGCTGATGAACCTTCAGCTTATCTTGATATTCTTGGGAAAGATTTCTACTTTCAGGTACAGGAATGGAAAGGAAGTAGCATATCTGATAGAAGGCTACTGCCTGCCCTTATGCAGACTGCTGCACTTTGAGGTGTACATGCTGGAAACATAATGTTAAGTGCGCTCCTGCATGTGGGCAACTGCAGAGGATCTGACAGCCTTTCTTTCAATGAGGAAAATGATAAACTTTCTGATTAAGAAATTTTTTTAATTCTGTTTGTTTCTTCATTTTAGTATAACAAATATTTACAATTTAACATTGACAGGTGCTTTAGTCATAGTTTATTAGGACTTTTAGTATGTTATAGAGCACACTTTTCAGTAAGAGAGTGTTAAAAATGTGTTGCTATTCGTTTAAGGTCAACCCCCTTATTTTCATAAAACAACTGGACTATAAGTGTATTCGTGTATTAGTTTGTTACTGGTTAATTGCTACATCTTATTGCAGGTGGTGGTGGTGGTGGTGTGTGTGTGTGTGTATATAGGGGGTGGGGTTGATTAATCAATCAAAGTGGATCGAGATTTGAGTCACCATTATCCTATGAACTATGATGATAATATTTAAAAGCTGAATATTACTATATAAGTATCTTATTTAGTATGTTAGCTGCAAACAGGAAGTTTGACAATTTTCTGTAGTAGTAATGTCTTTTTGTTTTTGTAAAGACCCCTCAAAGAGTTGATGTAGATTTGTGAGTGGTTATAGAAAATGACAGAAGAATTACGAGAATTTGCTTTATTTGTTGTTTTTTCTAGCCTCATAGCTGTAGTATTTCAGCTTCGCAGTCATCAAGTTTATAATGGTGGCCACTTTAATTTCTCAGCATGAAATACAAAGTAATTCAAAAGTACAGTGGGTAAAGGGATTATCTAAACATTTTTTTTGACTGCTGCTTTCCCTCTAATTCCTGGACCAGTGATAGTTAAAATGGTGGCAATAGATTCTTGTGGGAATATCGGTAAGAATATATTTTTCCAGCATTTAAAAGCAAGTATGATTAAAGACTATTTCAATAAAACATACAATAAATCTACCATCTTGAGTTACAAGTTCATTTTTGTGTAAACTTCTTTAGAAGTTTTCATAATGGTGGAGGAAGGCGGGGCCTTCATAGCGGTTAGTAGCAGCGCAGGCAGCCTCCACACCATTGGTCATGCCAGGGGGCCCACAAGAGAACACTCCAATCTTAGGAAGTAGGATGTATTCTTCCTGGAGGTTGTCAAAGAACTGGTTGAAGTCTGGACGACCGAAGTGGGTGATTCCGCGAAGACCCGTGAACAAACTCTTGCCAGACAGCCTCTGGAAGTGGCGCTCGCAGATGTACTGTGAATGGAATAAATTGAAACATAAATATACAAAACACAATGATAGCCTAAAGTTTGTATACGTACCAACATAGTAGTCCTGAGGTCAAATTTGTCGAAGAACTGAGTGACAAAGATATGTGTCTCCACTAGATTGTTCTTATCGGCTTCCTCAGCATCTCGGATGATCTCAGTGAACCACTCGTACTGCTTCTGAGTACGTGTCACCCAGATGAAGAAAACCTGTCAGAAACAATCACAACAACAACAACACAATAATAATCATAGTTCCCTTCAAAATTTCTTTCTCAGCCTTTTTACTCATTAGATGTACAAATGAATACATCTAATAATATATAGTTAAAAAAAATTAAATTTCTGTGGCTCACCTTTCTGCACTCAATACGAGCTCCAATGTTGAATCTGTGTACCAGCTCCTTGAGGATGGAGGCAAATGGAGTCACTCCAATACCTCCTCCCACTAGCACGGCCACCTCGTACCGGAACCAGTCCTGATGACCCTCTCCGAATGGACCATCCAAGTAGAGCTTAGGATAGGGTTGGGCTCGGAGGTTGCTTGGGTTGTAGTTCTCGCGGAAATTGTGTGTCCAGGGGCCCACAGCACGGATGTGGAGGCTGAGGAACTCCTCATGGGGGGCGGAGCTGATTGTGAAGGAGTGGAACTCTCCAGGGTTCTGGGCAGCACTGGCTATCTTCACCCACTGGCCTGCCTTGTAGTCAAATGTAATGGGTCTCTTAAAGTACACACCGATAACTTGAGAAGGCAAGATGTCTGCGCGAACAACTGCCACCTCGGATGTTCTGCGGCCAACGCTGACTAGGAGATCCAGGGCATACACAATGCCGGGTCCGAGGAAGAAGTTGCCGAAGAGAGGATCCTGGACAAGACGTCCTGAGCCATGGAGGAAGGTGAGTATATAGAAGATGACGTACCAGTGATGGGTCACCCAGAAAGCTCTGTAGGTGTAGCGTCTGGCATACTGGGTAGCAAACACAAATATGATGACTGTCATAAGACTTGCCATGAAACCGGCAAAGCCTGTCATAGTGAGGAAAAGCCAGTAGCTGAACTTGGGCAAGACGTGAGAGCGATGGTACACTTCTCTGAAGATGCAGGTGAGGTCGTTGGCAGTTTGCGTGGCAATGTGATAGAAGTTGGATCCGTGACCGATAGCATGCATAATGGTGAAGAACAGAGCCGTGAGGGCAATGACTTTGTGGGCACTGATGTAAGAGTCAAACGGAATGTAGTAGTTGAAGATGGTTTCTCTGAGGAAGGTGATGAGGTTGCGAGCCATGGTGAGTAGGAGAACAGAGTATGCCCACATCATTCCGGAGGCGGCACCTCGAGTGATGGTCACACCAAATCCAGCAATCCTCCTCAATCCACCGCCCTCTCTCTCAATGGCGTAGAAGTAGCTTCTCTCCACGAAGATGCCAGCAGTGACGAGCATGAACAGAGTGAAGTAGAAGATCTGGAGTCTCTGGTTTTCAATATACCTCACAAACACCGCAATATTTCTTGCCACTTCGGACTGGCTATTTGCCCTCTTCTGCACTGGAATATCTATGGAACTGTCCTGTGAGTCAAGATTAGCGTCAACATTCTTTGTGCGCGGATCTCCTTTGGTGGTCCTGCCATAAGCCTTGATGATGGTGCGCCGGGCACGAGCGGGAGCTGTCTCACGTGATCTGAAACGGGATGGAACGGACTCGCTATCTTTCTTGGATTCTTTCTCAATCTCAACCTCCGGAACGTCATAACCTTTCACATTGAGATGCGCATTGCTCAGTTCCTCTTTGTGGTCCCTGAGGAGGACATTGAAGTCCTCCAGAGTGAGCTCCTGTTTGTTCTGGAAGCCTGCGGCCGTAAACATGCTCTGGATAAGCTGGTCCATTTGGTCGGATGAAACGGATGCATTCACAAGCTCCATCATGGCCTTCAACATTTTATTGAACTCTGCCCTGTCTAGCCTGCCACTCTTGTCGACATCGTACATGTCGAACATGAGCTTGATTTTATCTTCGGGAGATCCCTTGGCGAATATGACGATCATGTCCAGGAACTCCCTGAAAGAGATGAATCCATTGCCATCCTGGTCGATGAGTTGGAACATCTGGTCTACAAACAGTGAGTCGGATTTCAGAGACATGGCATCGGCAAATTCTCCTCTGGTGAGTTCGCAGTCTAAGATTGCCCTGTTGGTCTCAGCGCTGACCCTGCCAGGGGTAGAGCCCTCACGAAAGACGGATTTAAAAAAATTCTCCAAGAGGTTCTGCCTCTGTTTTTTGGTAAAAACAGACCTCATCATGACCTTCTTCTGGGGTTCCTCGGTAATGTGGGTTATACCAATGTCAGTCAGGTATTTTTCGATCTTGTCGATGAAGGTGGTGCGGTCTATTGGGCTGTGGCATTTCAGGATGATGTCATATTCGTTGGGGATCTTGACCACAAATGAGTAAGGGTCATCAAAAGGCCTCTGGATCGTCAGAGTGGTCTGGTTCCTGAGATCTACCTCGCGAAGCACTGTGTTTCCACTGAAGAGCTTGATGCGCTTGCCAGGGCCAAACTTGAGACTGACCGGTCTGCTCTCCCCCTTCAGGCCGGCTTTGAGCTCGAAGGCCACAAGAAGTTCCCCGTCTCCGCCAGTGGCATCGGTTCCCTCTATCTTCCTGGCGCTGTGCGAACGCCCAGAGGCCAGGATCTTGGTCCTCCTGTACTGGTTGTAGGCTGCCATCAAGAACATGACCATGATGACGAGAGCTACATAGAGGAAGACGAAACCCCACACGATGGGAATCTCGTAATCGGACTGAACGTAGTAGTCAAAGTTCTCGACTCCGGTACAGTCATCCATGTAAAGCTCACTGAGCTGGAATGGTTGGGGACATTTGGCTCCCTGGAACAGGAAAGGCGTGTCACTGATGTCCTCATCTCGGATGTGAGTAGTCTGGATGATCAGGTCCTTGATGCGAATGCTCTTGATCATGTTGTATTCTTCCTCCGTGAAGAGGTTGTTGAATCTGTAGTTCTCATACCAGAACCGGTCAGCATGACGAATACGCATGAATTGGTCAAAGAGCACCTCAGTGAAGAGCTCACCCGGTCCAGTGAACTCACTCATCATTCCGTCAGACGGGATAGTCTCTGACAGTCCGCATGCCCATATGTCGCAGCGAGAAATGTCGTCATTGTAGACGGCTCTGAGATTCTCTATGTTCTCTGTGACGATGTCGTCTATCCCGTACAGCGGGTTGATCTCCTCAAACTTGGATATCTGTCGAAGTCCGTAGGCATTACGGGCAGTGTTGTAGTCAGGGAGGCCGTGGTCTCTGGCTCTCTGCATGTTAATAGCCATCAGATCACGACGGGTGAAATCTAGAGGTCCGAACACTTTCCCTCTCAAGTCGGGCGTGATGATCGTATCTTCTCTCTCTGTAGCCTGAGAGGCCATACCCAGGTAAAAAGGATCGACATTAGTGGCAGAGACGGTGACTTGAGGATTCCAGAAGGAGTTGCAGGTGCGGACAGCAAAATGGTTGAGGGGAGCATCATAAGAGTAAGCAGCACTTTCAATGAGCTGTGGATCAACAGAAGCATTGAGGAAGTTGAAAATGGCCCTTGTCTCAGGGTTTGTAATCTGAGTGTCGCGCACATCTCTGTAGAATGCATTGGAGACGTTCCTCCATGAGGTGAATTCCGTAGTGTTATCAACGCGACTCAGGAAAGAGTTGGTATGATTGAATGTAGGAGAGACGGTGCTTCCAAATGCACACTGGTTGGGATCTTGACTGGAGGGTATAATACAAAAACAAAGGATAGATATACTTAAATAACAACAAACAAAAGTAATAGCAATGAATTGGCAGCACCACAACAAGGATTCAGGCCATTGTGTAGTAATTGTATCAATTGATTAATAGACACAAACAATCAATGTCCTTTCACAATTGAAGCACTATTTCCGTAAACACACAAAATGCAAAAAATGCAAATTTTCTTGCTGCCGCTAGGCGGTCACGCGCACCTGGCAGAGCCAGGATGCCTGTGCACTAAGCAGGCACTGTGAGCCGTGCAAGCAAAGCTCCTGGAGCCGGGCTAGGAACTCGCAGGAGAACAGGCCTTTCCTCACAGCAAGTGGTGTGGGCACCCAAAGTCCCACCTGGACCATTGCTGTTTCATGAGAAAAGGCCTTGAATTTGCACCCCAGCAAATGCCAGGTACCCAATCACAGCTGGGTGGACTGGTGCGGCTGGTGGGAGGCAGATGGAAAATCAGATGGAAAAATTGCCTGAGTTGGGCTTGAACTCAGGACCTCGGGCCCTGAGCCCAGGACACAACCACTACACCACACTAAACACATACACACACACACACACACACACATACACACAAGTGTGGGTATCAACAAAGCCATGTCTGTCACTCATAACTGAATGACAACAAAAGGGATTCTTCTAAAAAAAATAGTGAAGCATGCAGACGATACATAGGGTGGGTGTATCCCAGCCAGCTTACCGGAGCTCTCTCCGCCATATTCCAGGAGTAACGACAGTGTGTCCCCATCTCATGGCAGCTGACTGGAAGATGTGTGCTATTTGAGGGTTGATGGCCTGGTTGTAGCCGGTCCTAGGACGATAAGCACTATAGCCCGGATTGTCGTTGTAGTCGTACGAGCTGACATTTATGGCACTAAATCTGCGTGGGAGGAACTGCGGCAACCATTCGTCGATCACAACGTGTTGGTAGGTGGCAATGGTGAATTGGCGAGCACGGTTGAACAGCCACTCGTCTTCCTGGGACAGCCTTGGGGGTTGGCCGTTAGCACGAAGTCTCCTTGCCCAGTATTGGTGGACTCTGTACCACAAGATTCCAAAAGTGAGAAGAAAAGAGTTTTCATCACCACGGGGGTTACCAATAGCTGTGATCGCAAACAAAACCAGTATAATAAAAATTAAATAAAATACATTTAATAAAAAAAATAACAAAAACAACAACAACAAAAACACACAATACAAAACAAAAACTACAACAACTCAACTCACCCCAAAATCGGTTGACTGGGAAGAGGGAATTGTTTGCAGGTGGGGGAGGGTTGGCAAGAGGAAGACCAATGTCATTACGATAGGGAAACAGGTTGCTGATGTCAGCATTTTGCCCGGCTGTTGAACGGTCTCCATTAGGACCCTGAGAAGCGAGCTCTCCGTAGTCAAATCTCCTAATAGAATCAGTCCATGCCTTGAAGGGACCGTACACGAGTCCTCCGTCCATCCAGGGGGTGATTTCATTCAGTTGCATCCTGGGGTTGTTCGGAGAGTAGCCTGTACGGAAATCATACCGGTTCCGCAAAAATGGAATCACGCGGTCAGAGCGACAGTCAGGGTCATAAAGGGCGTGGCACTTTGGTATTTTCATGTTTTCGTACTCCGGGATACAGCCAGCTCTTTGAGCATCCAGCATCTCCTCTACAACTTGTTGGCCTGAAAGGTATGAAAAAATATTAAAAAAAACAACGAACAAACAAACAAAAAAATCAATAGCATAAGCAAGCTAAAACAGTGCTATACATTGCAGGATCAGAATGAACCATGCCAAAGAATAAATAAATAAATAATTGACAAATGGACAAGCAAAGACAAAATTTTTTTTTAGGTTCTCAGCTATAGCACAGCAACCAAGGACCTCAAAACAACAACAACAATTTTAAATTACCAAAGAAAGTAAAGAAAGCTGTTCTTCTACGTGAGCCTCGTCCAGAGAAACCATGCTGAGTAACATTGGATATGAGGAGGACATTCCCCCTTGGCTGCTCAGGGATCATTTCATAAGACCCATCTGGGTAAGAAACAGGAGTCTTCCTTTCCATAGGCATGTCTGCAAGGTGAAAAATAAATAGGTTGTGAAAAATTTCTATGACAATGCTTTCTTTCACACTTGCAAGAATGTAGCACTTTTTTATACTAACCTGCACCTCCCCACTCTGGATGAGCAGGGTTATTGTACCATCCATCAAAGCTCTCCCATTCATAGTACTCCACATGCGAAAAGTTGGTGAACTGGGAGAACGGTGGATTAAAGGAGCCTCTGGACACTGAGTTGTTCACGGGAATGACAACTTCAAGTACATACACAGGACCCAGGGTAGCTTTAGCAAATGTCAAGCCAGCTAGCAGGAGCAGGCAAGCCCGCAAAGTACCCGCCATGATTTTGAAGTGCTCAGGCTCGCGGCGAGATCCTCCGATAAGCGTATTCAAAGGTAGAAAACAGCTGTGTCGAGTAACGTTGCCGCAGAGTTGTGATACCGCATGCAGCGGACTGTGAATATCTTTGTCAGCATGGGCGCTGAAATACCGTTTCGCAATATTTTTTCGGAGCTGCCTGCCTTTACCGGAAGAGGGTGGCGTAATGCTTTGGGCGGGTGAGTAAGGTTAAGTGAGCTGAATCAAAATCAGGGCTATCAAAATCAGGGCAGTTGGTAACGCTAACTTGGAATCTATATCTGACCCTGAGCGACTCGAGCAAAGTTATTTCAGAGGGCGTGACTCATCTGGTGAGGAGCTACCTTCCCTCTGCCCTATTTTACTTCCACCTTTAGCTTGTTGAGGGTTCATTCCCCAGCCGCACAAACGGTGCATTTTTATCGTAGCCTGAGTTTCAAGAAGACGCGAAGATGGGAAATTCGTTTCGTCCGCAACCCCTTCCAACCATCTACCCGGCCAACCCTACTCCCTTTGCAAGTGACTTGCTGGAGGTGGGTATTCTGGTCGCATTCGCCATGATTGCCTTCTCCTTTATTGTCATCATTCCTGGCATAAGAGGATGGGAGGTAAGTACACCCAAACTCATCCCGTTTAGTTCCTATAGTTGTCCTTGTTTTGCAGCGCTTATGGGCCTGCATACGAGTGTTTGTGGCCCTGTTCATAGGGGCGGTGATACTGGTCTGCAACTTTGGCTATGAGTGGTACACAGATGAGCTCTGCATCAAGAGTCAGTACAAAGCTTATGTCAATCCTCCCAATGCACCCCAGGAGGTTGAATCTGAAATCGGCATTCACATTGGCCTACGTGGTTTCAATGTCACTTATCGTGAGCAATCCTATGCCTCCTGCTCTGGTAATTCTACTGAAGAGCCCTATGTGCAGCCATTCCCTGGTGAAACGATCAACTACAATGAGGCCTTCCGTTGGGCTGATCCGTGGGCTCAAGGACGTCTGGGCTTTGGACGATTTTCTGGCCGCGTTGCCAGGACATTCCGTGATGACGAAGAGCGTGGTATCCCTTACCCGATCCTATGGGTTGCTGAGTACTTCACGTTAGACGGTGAGCAGATTCGTTGGGGAAGAAAGTTCCGGCAGGCTGGTTGGTATACCCATATCTTCTTGTGGTAAGTATCATATACGTACTAGGGTGGATGAAATGAGATCATATTGTACTTTTTCAATAGGCTGGCATTTGTACTATACTTCTTCACAATGCTGCTGTTCATATTTGTGATTTCAACTGGAGCCTGGTTCATGTTGATGGTGGGACTCATCATGGTGCTTGCCAGCTTCTCATATGCCATCATCATTATAAACGATCCGCCCTTGGTCTTCCCGTTTGCCGACAATGAAGGACATGTTGTCAGACTGACTCCCCACTTTGGCTGGTGCTGGTATCTTAACCTTTTCACAGGAATCGCCACAGTTGTCATGGCTATTGTCATTCTGTTGATGAACTTCTTCTTCCCAAGGAAGATTGCTGCTTTCTTCCATCATAGCATTGTTGAGGAAGACGAATTCTTCCAGGTATGCGAACTCGTTTAGCTGGAGTAGACAATGGCATTTGATAAAATGGGTTTATTTTGTTGCAGGTTGAAGAGGAAGAAGCTCCAGCAGACAAAGGCTTCGAGATATCCCGTGGTGGGCGTGGCCGCACCACTCGTGGACAGACTGTGCGTCGTGGCCTGTCTAAGTACAGGCAGACCCAGCGCAGGCCCAGGAACACTGTGCGCTCATCTACCCGTGGTGGCGCCAGTGGTGGAGGTCTCACTGACGAGATTCAGCTGCAGGAAGTTTCTGCCTCTGAGAAGTAGAGCAAGACTTCCTAAGACTTCCTTATTGCCAGATTTGGAACTTTTTAAAAACAAAAAACTGAATGCGTAGAAACTGTGTTTGTTACTGGGATTTATACATAGTGTGTGTATTTTCTTGCATATCCGTGTGCTATTGTATAATTATCCTATCCAGTGGTAAAAAATGTGTTAGATTCATAATGCAGCTGCTGTGGTGAGGTAAAGAAGATGCATGAATCAAGTCAAGCATTATGTATATAATTACATAACACTGCAGATTTATTCAATGTTAGTGGTGAATACTATCTAATTTTTCATTGTTGTTTATGTGGTCTTAGTAGCATATTTTTCCCTTTAATTTTGATGTACTGGTGGAAATGTAATGAGAAAGGAGAGCTGAAGATTATACAGGTCAAAGTGAGGTTGAAATGGAGGTTTCAAGAAAAGGAAAAAAAAAACTGCATGGTAGAAAGATGTGGTAGGATGCTACTGGATATGAAATATAAGAAGTAATAAAAAGTGATGGGGAGGGAGTTAAGAGTTAATACAAAAATAGGTGAATTGGAAAAGATTTGTGTGGGCCTTGATAATGAATCACACGTATGCACACGACCACAGGAATTGTATATTTCTTGAGGAGGGTTGCTCGCATATCGAGGTCCCACACATGAAGAAAGAAAGTACCAGATGTGGATTCACTTCAAATGGCTTCCACTGACTTGGAAACGGCTGATGGGTTTGATGAAATGGAAGTCACAGGAGTTGCAATGGCCACATTTATACTTGGCAGAAAGCTGAGAAAAGCTAAGCGTGAAATGCTGTAGGTCCACCACTGCCTGCTTGCAGTTCTTACACTGAACACTCTTGGGGCAGCATGGCAATGCAGCGAAAATATCGTAGCTGTACATGGTCCCTATCTGGTGGGAGTGGCCATTCCAAGATTTGAAGCAGTAGCTGCAAACGACCTTGTTTACCCCCACCATGCAACGCAGGCAGACTGCCGCCAGGTAGGTGTTGTCGCCCTTGGTCTCTACCTCAAACACGGACCCGTTGAGCTTTAACGGCGAGAGGAAGAAAGTGCCGTCCACTAAAGGGAACTGGTCGTAAACAGTCAACCTGGAGCTGCACAGGATGCAACTGACAAAGCTCGTGCGATGGTAGGCAAGGCTGCTGAGGACAAACGAGCGAGTGTCATCACCGGCACCATAGCCATCGTCTTCCATCTTGATGTGGTAAGAGTTGACCAAGTGGCGGGGTACGAGCTTCTCAAAGATTGTGTAGTCTGTCCTGTGCACAAACGGTTGCATGTAGGATAAAGAAGACCCAGAAAGAGCCGGTGGTGCTGAGCACGCCACCAAACCATTCTCACTGGACAAGGAGTCACTGTTGACCCTGCCCAGAGTCCTACTCCTCGTTCGCTGTGGTCCGTTACTGGTTCTTATGGGAACAGCCATTTTTTCCCCACCAGCTGATTTTTTCCTTCTACGTTTCCCTTTCTCAGCAGGTTCAGAACATGTGCTGCTTCCCCCTCCCGATGCATTAGTTCCATTATAGGAGAGATCCTTCCTCAGCGTTCCTTTGGAGCATCGGCAGGTGGAGACCTTGAAAATTAAATCATAACCCTTTTTTGTCCATAGATTCTGCTTGCGTTGCTTCTCTGACCAATTCCTGGCCCGGCTCATGCCTCTGAGAAAGCTTAGCAGCTGCTCCTCAAATGAAGAGAAGCAGGAAGCGTGCATGAAAGGACTGTGAGGGCACTTGTCATTTGAGCATACCATCTTCACCACTTCAGAGTCTGGGCTACCAGGGTCTACTTCAGAAAGAATTGAACATTTCGGGCTACAGCAGAGTAGTGCTGAATCTCCCGTTGCCTGGGATGCCAAATCTCCATCGATGTCATTGGATTCAAAGTCTACAGCAAAGAATTGTGAGCGAGGTGGGGATTGGAGTACTCCGCAGTCAGAGCTGCTGGAAGCTGTCCTTCTCCTCCCTCCTTTTTCACGAGCAACTGGCATTGGCTTGGATATAAAGTGCCTTTGACCTTATCTGCTCAGTTTGGGTGTTTATTCCTGTGACAGTCTTTTCTATAACCAAAACATACAAAGTCCGAAGTTCTATAGGGGGCTCAGTTGGTGGCAATTAATTTTGATAGTTGTCAACATGCTTTATAGCTTACCCCTCTCGTTATCTCCTGCGCTCCAATTTAGAACCTCCAGTCAGGCCCCGATAAAGTATCCCACCCTTCGTTATCACCCCTCCATTTCTTGCTGAACCTCAACTGGCCTCACCCATTATTTACCTTCTCCGTTTGAAAGCGCATCAGGTATACGGAGTGTATACGCGCATTAGTTTCCCGTATATTCCTGATGCTCGGATTAACCACGTGGATAGAACATCTTTGAACTGTAGAGAAAGCTAAGGAACTAGCATTAGAAACAATGGCCCTCTCGGTTCCCAAAGTGGGCCTGACTACCATGATGAAGGATGGTGCTAAGGTATAAATCCCAATTGATTTAAGGAACTATGTCTGAAGTTTACTCTAATTGTAGCACTTCAGTGGCTTGGATGAAGCAGTTTTTAGAAATATTAAAGCTTGTAAGGAACTTTCCAGAGTGACCAGGTCATCATATGGACCTAACGGAATGAACAAGATGGTTATCAACCATTTGGAAAAGCTTTTTGTGACAAATGATGCTGCCACCATTATCAAGGAACTGGAAGTGCAACATCCTGCTGCTAAAATGATTGTGATGGCAACCAAGATGATGGAACAAGAGGTCTGGTATAATGGTGGGTGTGGCCAGTTACTATTGCATAAGTGCTATGTCTGGATGACTTTTAAAAGCACTTGTTAAATTGTGTAAGGCATAAATATACTTCAATTGTTACTGTGATGGCTCTACATTTCAGTGTTATAAGTTGGGGAACATGATAGGGCCACAGTAGTAGTCTATTACACTAGCCACTGATAAATTGGAATGTGGTACTCTATATATTATTTACGAGTCGCCTTTTTTTTTTTTTACACTTATCCAGAACAGTGAAGTTTAAATTTTACACTTGGGTTATTCGTTTTTTCTGTAAGGGTTAGTCAAAATGTGATTCTTGTGAGAAGTATTTTCTCTTCATAAAATGCTAAAGAAGTGTTCCCCCTCCCCCCCTTTGTCAAAAACGATTAGGTATAATGGAAGGCTAAGCACAGGGGATTTCTTGGAGTTAGTATTTTGTGTATTTAGTGGAGTGGTAAATGTTGTTGCTGTTAGGTTGGTGATGGCACTAACTTTGTGTTGGTGCTGGCAGGAGCTCTGCTAGAGCACGCAGAGGACTTGTTGCGTATGGGGTTGTCTCCATCAGAAGTTATCGAGGGCTACGAAATGGCCTCTAAGAAAGCCTTGGAGATTCTGCCAGGTATGTACAGTGTATGTGTGTGTGTGTGTGTTTATCTCCTCCAACCACATATTACTCATCTTATATCCTCACTTCCACCTCCACTTCTCCATCTCCACTTCCCCTCACCTGCATCTCCTCACCTCCACCTCCACCTCCACCTCCTCACCTCCACCTCCTCACCTCCACCTCCTCACCTCCACCTCCTCACCTCCACCTCTTCACCTCCACCTCTTCACCTCCACCTCTTCACCTCCTCACCTCCACCTCCTCACCTCTACCTCCTCACCTCCACCTCTTCACCTCCTCACCTCCACCTCCTCACCTCCACCTCCTCAACCTCCCACTCTCCTCACGCTCACCTCCTCAACCACCTCCACCTCCTCACACTCCACCGCCTCACCTCCACCTCCTACCAACCTCCACCTCCTCACTCCACCTCCTCACCTCCACCTCCTCACCTCCGTCACCTCCTCACCTCCACCCCTCCACCTCCTCACCTCCACCTCTTCACCTCACCTCTTCACCTCCACCCTTCACCTCCACCATCCTCACCTCCACCTCTCACCTCCACCTCCTCCCTCCACCTCCACCTCCCCTCCTCCTCCTCACCTCCACCGCCTCACCTCCCCTCATCACCTCCACCTCCTCACCTCCTACCTCCTCACCTCCACCTCCCTCACCTGCACCTCCTCACCTCCACCTTCCTCACCACCTCCCACCTCCCTCACCTCCACCTCCACCTCCTCACCTCCACCTCCTCCCCCAACCTCCACTTCTCACCCCACCTCCTCACCTCCACCTCCTCACCTCACTCCTCCCACACCTCCACCTCCAACGTTCCACCCCACCTCCTCACCTCCGCCTCCTCACCTCACCTCACCTCCACCTCTTCACCTTCACCTCCCCCTCCTCACCTCCGTCCACCTCTCACCTCCACCTCCTCACCTCCCCTCCTCACCTCCCTTCCTCACCTCCACCTCCTCACCTCCACCTCCTCCCTCCTCACCTCACCTCCTCACCTCCACTTCCTCCCCTTCACCTCCTCCCCTGCCACCTCCTCACCTCCACCTCCTCACCTCCACCTCCTCACCTCCACCTCCTCACCTCCACCTCCTCACCTTCACCTCCTCACCTGCATCTTCTCACCTGCATCTCCTCACTTCCACCTCCTCACTTCCACCTCCCTGCCACCGTCCACTATGTCCTGTTCTTGGAAGTTTTTGTAGTAATTATTCTCTTATTACATTTGTAGAGTTGGTGTGTGACACTCTGACTGACTTCCACTCTAAAGAAGAGGTATCCAAGGCTATCCAGACTTCCATTTGTAGCATGCAGTACGGGAATGAAGATTTCTTGGCCAACTTGGTGTCTGAAGCTTGCAGTAAGTGTTGAGTAGTGCTTGGCTGCAGAATGTTTACGCCAGCAAAGAAGGAGGGACACTCACCTTTGATGCTTTGTACATGACCACTTCTTATCTTTTTTTGAAGTAGTTGTTTAACAACCAATTACAAAGGAAACTAACCATTTATCTGTTTCTTGTAAATTTTTAAAAAGTGCTCTCATATCATGCAATCCTGTAGCCTGTTCGTCTGTCCAGTGGAAGAGGTTAGGGAGATGGAGACATTTAAAGTGTGCCACAATCCGAAGCTCAGTGGATCAATGAATTCCACTCGATGCCATTTCTAGTGGCAAAGATTGTCGGATGGTTTTGCCTCTGCTATCTTGGATTGCTGCACGTTCACTGGTTGAGTAGCAATAATACAAGCACGAGGACATTGATCCGGCCAGTGGGTGGGGAGTAGACATGTCTGTGGGCGTGACCACCGTCCAGTGGGTGGGGAGTAGGCATGTCTGTGGGCGTGACCACCGTCCAGTGGGTGGGGAGTAGACATGTCTGTGGGCGTGACCACCGTCCAGTGGGTGGGGAGTAGACATGTCTGTGGGCGTGACCACCGTCCAGTGGGTGGGGAGTAGACATGTCTGTGGGCGTGACCACCATCCAGTGGGTGGGGATTATACATGTCTGTGGGTGGGGAGTAGACATGTCTGTGGGTGTGACCACCGGCCAGTGGGTGGGGAGTAGACATGTCTGTGGGCGTGACCACCGTCCAGTGGGTGGGGAGTAGGCATGTCTGTGGGCGTGACCACCGTCCAGTGGGTGGGGAGTAGACATGTCTGTGGGCGTGACCACCGTCCAGTGGGTGGGGAGTAGACATGTCTGTGGGCGTGACCACCGTCCAGTGGGTGGGGAGTAGACATGTCTGTGGGCGTGACCACCATCCAGTGGGTGGGGATTATACATGTCTGTGGGTGGGGAGTAGACATGTCTGTGGGTGTGACCACCGTCCAGTGGGTGGGGAGTAGACATGTCTGTGGGCGTGACCACCGTCCAGTGGGTGGGGAGTAGACATGTCTGTGGGCATGACCAATTCAAACATTAGAAATGTGTATCAGAATGTAAACCACAGCTAATCAAATTAAAAGTAAACCATAGCTAATCAAATTAAAAATAAAATCTGTCGGATATAATTATCGGTTTATTTGTCTTCGAGGGTAATTTAAGTGTAGTAAACATGGAGTCAAGAGCAGTCACTGATGTTGCCTCACTACTCCGCTCTTTATGGGTGAATTTATGTATTTTTGTGGGATGAGCAGTTGGTGTTTGCAAAGTAGGGATCATTCTGTCAGATATAATAATTATCGGTTTATTGGCTAATTTATTTGCTGGGACTTTTTATTGATATTTGTCAGGTGTAACCAGCCCACATGTAAGTGTGTAAATGAGGCATCTGAAGAACTGAGTGAGTTGACGTTTATATTAGTACCATTTCAATTAAATGTTTCCATGGTATCAGTGATAATGTGCACTTGTGTAAAATTAGGAATCTACCAGGTGATGGGAGTGAGTATTCCAGTGTGCTCATTCCAGTGTTCTGTGTTTGTCTGTAGCGTGTGTTGTGTCTCAGAATGAGAAGGACTTCAATGTGGACAACATACGGGTCTCCAAGATTCTAGTAAGTTTAAACAGATTGGTAGAAGGAATTAGAACTTCCCTTCCCAATGACCATTTCTTTATCCTTTGTAATTTTGGTGTCTTATAGAAATGTAAAACATGCCTTGATTTAGTAAGATAGGTGCTTGTTGGTTTATTTTATGTGACTTGTTATAGACCTAATAATTGCTAAGGATATAAAAGTATGGGTAAGGGGTTTGTTCATAGCAGATGTAAATTGAAAAATTAGAATAATAGTCGTCAATACCCAAATAGCTTGTTTTAGTAGTAGTTTTTGTTTCCCTCAGTATGAATGGTTCTATAAGAATGATACAAGTGTAATATTTTATTTTATTGTTTTTATTGTGTGATCTTCACTATTGTAGTTAACCCTCAGCGCGCATGCGCAAGTGGGTTACAGTACTCAGTTTGTCAGTCAGTCAGTCATTCTGTCACACAGATCTTGAAGATGGTAGCCTCCTGAAGATTGAAACAAGCTTTAAAATGTTGCACTGGACATTTTAAGTCCCTTTAATGTGCCATAATTTTTTATTTCGAAATATTTTTTCCCCCCAGAAAAGCTAGTTATTTTTAGGCCCTACGATTCTAAGCGATTGTTGGTAATGCCCCCTATAGGCATGCTGGACTTGCGTGAGCGCATAATTTCTTTGGTGCCCGCGGTAGTTTTGCATTATTATTTTCAGCGGTTTACCGGAGCGCTTGGAATTTCCCGTTGAAATTACTGGTGACGTGAGTGTCGCTTGTACGGTACAGCTCAATACAAACTTGTCAGTGTGCTGTACCAACTGGTGACCACAAGGCACACACTATGGCGTAAGTACAGAGTACTTCCAATTACCTGTATTACTACCTCAGGCCATTAAATGTGCCACACTTTAGCTACCTGTTGGCACTATGCAAGGTCCCTGGGGTAATACCTTCCTGGTAGTATAGGGTAAGGCCAGTCAACCTTGAAGTCCTTGCCTGGCAAATATAACTGTAAACTGTGTTGATAAGATTGCAATCAAGACCACACTGTCCTTGGGGCTGTGCTAGTGTGGTAGAAGTTCATGTTTAGCATCTACTTTGTGCACAATCCCAACTCATAAGTATTTCAAGCTGAAGTCATGATATACAAATTAATGTATTATTAGTAATCAGTATGAAAGCTTAGTGTACCAATCAAACAAACGTATGTATCACTCTCAAGGTTCGAGTTCTAGACATCTACCGAATGAATAAGTGAACAAAAAAGACTTAAACTTTAATTGCTTACCATTTTCTCTTTTTGAAGACACCATTAATACATGAGTATTACCAATTAAGGAGTTATCCACTTCACACTACTAAACCCTGACATATTCCCCAGATTTTCAAAATTCACACTGTACATCCCTGACAGTGTCTTACTTGCTCTCCAGTTATATTATGGGTAAGTGAAAAGGTATGAAATACATTGAAGTGGCTATACAATTGTATGTCACCAAAAACTTCAGTCATGTCAAGTTACCTGATCACACTTTTCTTTCATGATACTTGACAGTAAAAATTTGGTTTATATTTACGAAGTCCTCACTTATCTGGCTAGTGGAATATGTCTCAATACACTGATGCCCTCACCACTAGTTCCTGCCTGAGGTATAGGCACTGCCTGTAGTACCTTAGGTTCTGCCTCTGTTGTGTCAAGGTGATAGGTAATGCCTTAGGTAGTACCCCGATCTCTATTCAGGTACTCCAGGGTACTGGTGGGCTCTACCTCTGTGTAGGAACTAGGGGTATTATGGCACAGGATCGGGAACTACCTAACCTCGAAGTGTCTTTAAGTCAACTGCCCTGTACTACAGGGTAGTGCTGTAAAGGTTGTTTTTTTTTTTTTTTAGCTGTACTTAATGTTAAGCTTCTCTTATGAAGACAGCATTAACACCTACAGTTTCATTGCACTAGTTGCATATTGACTTGCTCAAGCCTTGTATATTGAGGTGCATGAACAAACACATATCATATTGATACTACTCCAAATAAATTATTCTTTTTATCTTTGTAATAGCTAGCTGGTGTATAGTAATGCTGAGGGTTTGCACCCTTGGTGCTTCATTAACACTTAGTCTGAATGTCTGATGGTATAACTTCCGATACTTAAGTGAATTATGATTTGTGCAGGGGTCTGGGATACTGGGATCCACAACGATGAAAGGCATGGTCTTCAGAAGGGAAGTCGAAGGTGAGTATATAGAAAACACTATAAGTGCTCAGAAAGTTGTATAGTTTTACAACTGTAAGATTGTAAGGCTGCTGCTAACTTTCACACTAGTGTGTATATGTGTGATGGCATTTGTGTGATTTTTTATGTGTGTTATTGCACCTTATGAATAATTGCCAATTGTGGGTCGGCCATTATTGTTCCAAGGTAGGGGTAGGTCCAGTGTAAGATGAATGTTATCCCTCTCTGGCAGTAAGGAAGCAGTACACTGTCATCCACAGTTGAGACTGGGTAAATATTGGCCTCTAAAGTCATCTTCAGAAAAACAAAACAAAAAACAACAACAACTAAAATTAGGTATATTCCCTCCATTATATTTAGTTATGTTTGGAACATTTGTTAGTTTGTGATTGAGATGCTGTAAGGTCATAAGACAACCATGCTTTTCTTTACCACTTAGCAATCTCTCCCTCCCCTCTCTCCCTTTCCCTCCTCCTTGTGTTTGCTTGTAAGGTATTGTCAGCAGAGCAACAGAGGCTAAAATAGCCGTGTACTCATGCCCCTTCGACTCCATGAACACGGAGACTAAAGGCACAGTGCTACTCAAGTCTGCGTCAGAGTTGCTTGAGTTCAGCAGTGGCGAAGAGCAGCTGATAGAGCAGCAGGTCAAGGCCATCGCTGAAACAGGTTGTTCTGTGGTGGTGACGGGCGGGAAAGTGGGGGAAATGGCACTCCATTTTCTAAACAAGTACAACTTCATGGTCGTCAGGTAAGGTTATGTGTGTGTAAGTTTGTGTTGTGATATTATTATTATTGTTATTCAGTATTGTAGAAGTTGTACTAACAGATGTTGTGTGTTTATTGATAATTATTGTTGACTTAACTTCATAGATTACTGTCCAAGTTTGACTTGAGGAGACTCTGTAAAGCCGTAGGTGCAACTGCACTCCCTAAAATGGCAAGTTGGCAGAGTGTAGTCCTGAAAGCAGCTGGTATCTAGGGTTTTAATATTATTACTAAGATGTTCATTGAAAAAAGTATTGTAGGGGTATAATAATAATACTTGTCTGGCTCTGTGCGTTATTTGTTTACATACTGTTGTTGATAGTTCTTGTTTACTTCCATGTTGACTAAATTAAAATATTCTATAATTTGTGCTGCTGGGTTGCTTGCGTACGTGTTTGTGAAGTTGTCAATCCCTCGAAACTTGTTAAAAGGTTTCTAAATTGTACTTGAACTCTGCAAGTCAAGCTTTAGCGTCTGCAGCTGGGACAGAGTATCTCGCAAAGCCTGCACAGTTTGTTAGAGAGAAAGAACAAAAGTTCTTGGAGACAATGATCAGTTAGTGGCCAAGTTACTGATGGCATTAGCTGTGTGCTGGACAAGTCATGTGCCGGTCTGAGCGTATCGTGCTAGGGACCTGGCTTAATTAGGCTGTGATTTGGCACGTATTCTAAACATACCGAACAGGACTGTGTGTATGTGTGTGTGTGTTGTAAATGGTTGCAGACAATTGAAGTTGTGTTGTTTCTCCATACTTGTCTAAACGATCCATTTGTGTGTTGGCCAGGTTCCGCCCACGGTTAACGAGCTGGGTCACTGTGACGCTGTGGAGGTGGAGGAGATAGGGGACACCAACGTGGTGGTATTCAGAAGAGGCAAGTCAAGACCAGTGCATACGATGCATATGACACAAAGTTGTAGCTAATAGTATCCCAAAATTAAGCATTTTGAGATCCAATCTGTGAAAATTTTTAAAACAAGCTGGTTTCAACTGATTTTGGTAGGTTTGGGTGTCCAGATTTACCAAAAAAAAAGCTAGGTAAAAAAGGGGGCGGGGGAAACTTCTTAGAGTTCAAAAGGTCACCGACCTTGCCCAAAATCTTAAAAATGAAGTATCTCAGCAACTAAATACCCCACATTATTGATCTTGGTATCAAACTGCTCAGATATTTGTACCATGATTATGGAGAGAAAAAGATTGGATCATTATATCCAGTATTTCCCTGACCAATACTGTTCCTATAGACTACATGCATGCTGTTTTGGAAGGAGTTACTAAATCTCTTTTTAATTCTTGGTTTGACACAAAGTATCACCAGTCCAGATTTTACCTTGGTAGGAAAATGAAAGAAATTGATAAAGCTTTGTTGCGCATCAAACCCTCTTATGAATTCTGGCGAACTCCTAGGTCTATACATACTTCAAAGTATTGGAAAGCATCTGAATATCGGGCCTGGCTTTTGATTTATTCTATTCCTGTACTATTGCAAGTGGATTTTCCAGCAGACTACCTGTATCACTTCTCATTGCTAGTTAGTTCCATTCATATTTTACTTGGCTGCAATATATCTCAACAGCACCTACAAATAGCTCATTGCATGCTTGCCAGATTTTATGAATTAATGCCAATTTTGTACTCTCAAACCATGTGTTCATTGAACTTTCATAGTTTGATACACATGTGTGAGTTTGTCCGTCGATGGGGACCCTTGTGGTGCTATTCGATTCAATGGATTTCTGAAGCGGCATTCATGGAACAAAGAATGTCCTCCCTCAACTTTGCCAAACAAAGTTGAACACCACTAATTCAGTATCTTTTGTCTCTCCATTTTTGCCACATTTTGGACTTTTTCAACCTCACATTTTTTTTCTTTTTTACATAGTAATCATCTTGACTCCTATAATCGTTTAAGTCAAACAAGGATGGTTTATAACAGTTCTTCATACATGATGCTTTTTCGTAAATGGGGGAAGAAATCTGAATCACACAAACTAAAATTATGTACTTGAAAATTTACCTATTACAATATTAATATAGGCAGAGGAACGGTCTAAATGATTGAATTCTAAAAGTATACACAATAGACCACTACAGGTCATAAAAGCAAAGAATTAAACTTACAAACATGTCGTGTGGACTGTTAATAAGTCGATATACTATCTAGGTGACTCCAGTGGATATGTATATGTCTTTCTTAAGTTACAAGAATTTGTAAGATTTTACACATAACAAAACTTATATAATCTTAACCAGTTCTTGTAAGAACTTGCAGGGATTTATAAGGTATATTACATGATTTATTTCTTAACAAAACTTTCAGAATCTTTATCGGTTCTTGTAAGAACTTGCAGGAATTTATAAGGTATATTACATGATTTAATTCTTAACAAAACTTTCAGAATCTTTATCGGTTCTTGTAAGAACTTGCAGGAATTTATAAGGTATTACATGATTTATTTCTTAACAAAACTTTCAGAATCTTAACCAGTTCTTGTAAGAACTTGAAGGAATTTATAAGGTATTACATGATTTAAACAAAACTTATAAAATCTTAATCAGTTCTTGCAAGATCTTGTTAATACAAATAGGATCTTGTCAATTCTTATAGGATCCTACTGATCCTGTAAGATCTGACAAGATCTTACAGGATTTTTTTGCTGGGAAGGAAGGGGAGAGGCAGTGCCAAAGCATGAAATGCAGCTGCATGAGAGCTGGCATGTCATGTGTGTCTGCATGCGGTGTGTGCTGTGGACACTGTAGCAATGGAATGGATGTGGAGGAGGTTGACAGTGATGAGGAGGAAATGGACATTACATGTATTAGTCATAGTAAAAGTTAATCAGATTCTTTGACATTGTGGGATATAAAAGACGTCGTTTCAATGATGCTTTTGACCTTTGACCTTATTTGGAAGTCACGGTTTGGTCTTTTATGTCCAATTTTATTTTTTGGCTCCTCCTTGGGTAATTCCGTACATTTTGACGCCTGGATCACCCCCCTGACCTCTTCCGTTGCTGAGATACAATTTTATATGCAATAGGCCAGGGTTAATGACCTTATAAGGTAAATTCCCCACCCCCTATCGCACCTAGCTTTTTTTTGGTAAATCTTGATATCCATACCTACACAAATCAGTTGAAACCAGCTTGTTTTAAATTTTTTCACAGATGAAATTTAAAATGGGGATACTATAATGGTTATTTTATTAAAGAGAAGGTGCTATTTCAATGCAGTAGTTAGTTCTAGGAGGGAAGTTTTGAGTTTCTCTTGTTAGAGTTCCCAGTTTATTTTGCTTATTTTACTCATGTTTCCTCAGGGGAAGAAGCCAGTCGCATAGCAACAATCATTATTCGCGGATCCACGGGCAACATTATGGATGACATAGAACGAGCTGTGGATGATGCGGTCAACACGTACAAGGCCCTCACCAAGGACCCGCGATTTGTCCCGGGGGCAGGTGCAACAGAGATAGAGCTGGCCAAACAACTCACATCGTACGGGGAGGTATGTGCGTGCATGCGCGTGTACGACTGTTCTTGCTATGTACGTGTGAAACTTCTTGTAGTATCGCAACTTAATTACATTTAGTAGTTGACACTAACCAATCTGTTTGATGTTTAATCAAGTGTTTATGTCTGGGGCATTCATGTGTACATGGGTGCTTGCATGTGTGTGTTTATGTGCGAGAGGCATGTGGTGTGTATGTGTGTACACATGTTTGTATGTGTGTGAGAGGTATGTGTTATTTGTTGTAGTCCTGCGCTGGCTTGGAACAGTATGTCATAAAGAAGTATGCTGAGAGCTTAGAGTCGTTGCCGAGGGCATTGGCTGAGAATGCAGGAGTCAAGGTGAGAAGGACAAAATGGAGAAATGCGCGGGAGAATAGGCGGGATCAAGGGGCATGGTTTTGATGTATTTATAGCATTATTTGATGATGATTTGTTCCCCGTGCAGGCAACGGAACTGATCAGCAAGTTGTATGCCGCTCACCAGGAGGGGAAGAAGAATGTTGGGTTTGACATTGAGGGAGATGGAGTGATGGTGAAGGATGCCAAGGATGCTGGCGTGCTGGACTTGTTCCTAGCCAAGTGGTGGGGACTGAAGCTAGCCACTGGAGCAGCCTGCACTGTGCTGAGGGTGGACCAGGTGGGTGTGGCCACGAGGGATCAGGAAAGATTACTTTACATTGTATATTTGCCCTGTGTGAGAAAGTGGAAGAAGCAGTTGATTAAATATCTCAATTTCTACCACTGAACTTGTGATCTTGCTGCTGGTAATATATTTTGAGTAATGTCAGAATGAAATGCCTTTTTATTGGCTTGGTCATGGCGTGTCAAATTAAAATGTATTCTCGAAGAGTATCATCTGAAATGATATTTAGCAACAGCTGGAAACAGCACCATCTGTGTACTGGATTTTAAAGTACTTAGTCTGGGCTGGTTTTAAGTCCCAACAAACAACTCCTTCTTGGCATCATAGCTGTTTGTATAAAAGTGTCAAGGAGCTTGAAAGTTCCATTTGTGCAGTTATGGAACACATGAAGTTATTCATGTTGTAGCAATACAAGCACTGCACCATCAGATGTCTCGTAATGTGCTCTCTCTCTCCGTGTTGGTTTAAGTATATACGTTATTTTGAAGTGTTTTTCTACCCAGCAAGTGCTCTCTTTTAGAAGTTAAGCACATGTTACCAGCCGGGATAAAGGGGAGGCTTTAAAAGGGCAGTTTGTTATTGTATTGGTAGTTTAAACATTTTCCAACTTTGGTTATTAGCTTACTAATAGTTCCATCTGTGCACGCAGCAACTAGTGCTGCTGGGCCGGAAGTGGAGTTTGCGTGTCAGGGTTTGGGCTGTGAGTAAACTTAGTATCAGCGGTGTCAGGAAGTGTTAGTAAGTGTAGTAGGGCCATGTTGCCACTTGGGTCTTCCTGTTCTCCTGTTGTGGTAACCGTGCCAAAGCTGTGGTATGTCATGAGCAAGGGCCTTCTCTGGACTTGTGGGGTTGCTGTTTAGACCTGGGTTTTAATGAACTTCCCGTGGTTGGTAAAGTGTTTATTAATGGAGAAGTTGTCAGGTTGCTTTGCCTGTATTAGCTTATGGGGATAGCCCTGTTTAGTCTCTGTAACCTGAAGTCATGGTTGTCCAGAATACAACTTGATCTGGATCTGAACTCACCTGTGCTGGTTAATGTGCCAGATTTGTAGCCCTTTACTGTGTATATATATACGTATATGTGAGCAGTACGGGTGGTGTAAATATAGTTGTGGCAAGAAGGTGTGGGTTCTATCATTCTTTGTTGGGTGAAGAGGTAGGAGGAGTTGCTTATCTGTTTGTATTGCCAAAGTTGCGCACATAACTGATCTATAACAGGCCAGAGACACTCACTGGTACATATTTTGAATGCGACACTTCACTCCTGCACTTGGTTAAAACTTCCTGTCATAAACTAAACTACAGTGGGCAGCTAGAAATTTTTACTCACGTGATTACGATGTGCCGCTAGGGGCCGTTACCCACAACAGCTGGTATCTATGCAGAGCTGAAGCTTTGCATTTTCTCAAAAATCAACCAGAAAGAAAAAAGAAAGAAAGAAAAAGGTAGCACAATTAAAGATCTTAAATCTTCGTTCTGACTAAGTTCATACCTAACTCAAGGGTCAACTGTCAGTTATCTCCAACATCAGAGTGACATTCAGACAAACAGACAGGATGACTACTATAACCCTCTCGCGCATGCACGCTGAGGGTTAAAATACATGCGAAGTATGCTAATTTGACGTGGCATAGTCAAAATGATTGTACTAAAAGAGTTCTAGGAGAGCAAAGACATTTCTAGAGAGAGAAAGCCAAGGCTTACTTTGCCCCTTCAAATGCAGCCCTGGTTGCTGTGCAGTGATGATGGGGTTGTGTCCCCGAGTGTGAGATTCATGTTGTTGAAGCCAGTATTCATGTGAGGGTTGGAGGTGGATGTAGTTTGAGGTGAGTTGGCACCTATTCATGGTGATGAATATTGGCTAGTTGGGAAAGGTCAAATGTCTATATATGGGAATGTTGGAAATGTGTTGATTTGGATTTCAGATGTGTAAGGATGAATTGTTTGTTGGTTTGCAAGTTTAGAAACTTAAACACTTGAATTAAGGAATTTATGTGATCTTTCCAAGTTCTCTTTATGCTCAAGGGTGGAGGTGCTATGCTCATTCAACCCACAGATCCTGTCAAAAATGCTACCATTTAATTGTGTGTGCACGTGAATGTGTGGTTTTTTTGACTATGTCCAGTCCATGTGTCTGGTTTGTTTTTTTTTGGTTTTTTTTTTTTGGTTGTTTGTTTGGCTCATTAGTCAAACATAATTCCTATTTGATTAGGCTTTGGTATGATTTGTTATTTGGAATGCATCTTTCTGATTTGGTCTCTGCTGTGAATATTATCTTTCATTTCTGAGCATGAGTTAGCTTTGGTAAAGTTCATCAATGAATGAACTGTGAATGAGTAAATGGCAAGCTAATTTACATTCTGGACATGAAGTAGACATTTTCGTGGATTGACATTGTTGGCTGGGCACAGTGGCTAGTGTGTGGTGTTATGAAGAATTTAATTTTTGTATTAATGGTACAACTTTATTTTTATTGTGTAGTACATATTGCTAAAGTGAATGAAGGCTAGTGTTTTGTGTGTGTTTGTGTTGTTCTGTGTTCTGTAGATTATTATGGCCAAGGCAGCTGGTGGACCAAAGCCTCCTCAGCAGAACAGGAATTGGGATGATGATGACCAGTAGTGCTCATACTTTTATATTCAAATTTCAATGCATACTGTTTCAAAATAGCTCTATTTATAGAACCATATTTAGACTGATTTTTTTTTTTTTTTTTAATGATGAATTATTTGAGTTGTAATCACTAGCTCTGTTTGATATTTAGTGAATGAATGAATGGGACTAAGCAGGCATCTCTAAAATAAAATTAACAATGGCATACAGCTGGTTTGACGATACTTTACCTTAAGGCTATAAAGAAACTATTGAGAAGAAAGGCGGTCCAGATCTGGGGTTGTCAAGAACACTCGGAAATCTTTCGAACTGATGGCCTGGTTTGGAGATGCGAGGTCTTTCCATTCGACTTGTTTGAATAGCCTTGCCCAAGCCTTGGCTTCTGTGGGAGAGTCTGTCGCCGAGGAGAAAGTATGCTTATTTGTTAGGAGAGCGAGGATGAATGTGCTGGGGGTATCTGGGTGCTAGTTAGGATATGGTCATGTCTGTAGGTATTGAAGTTGATAAGCTACTGTCCTGTGGTGCGGTCAGATGGTTCTACTTACACCAGCGTCCTCCATGACCGAGGCTTGTCAGCAGTGGCTGCCCTGGGCTTGTTCGCCGTCTTCACTGAAGCAAAGGTGGGCCTGTAGGCTCTGAATGATCTTGTCTTATGGTACCAACTGGGTAGTATGGTGCAGCCTTACTATAACTTTGTATGTGGGGCTTTATGAATGAGTAAAATATTGCTTTGTTAGATGGCATTAGCTATAGGTATATTTTCCATGAATTGCGTGATTTGATTTTGTTTGAGCACAAGTTTGTGATAAAGTGATCTGAATTGTGTAATGGAGTAGCAATTAGACGTGTGAAACGGGACAGCCATCGTGATTTCTCTATGTGCATGTTGGTGGGTTGGTTGTTACTTCTCTTTATTGCGTTGGATGTGTTAGGTGCACCAAGAGAAGATAGTGAGTTACCTCCTGAAGCTCCTCAAGGCTACTACCAAGTCAGAGTGGGTGCAAAATACCCAGGTGACGGCTAAGAAAGGTTAGAAGTCATTAGGCTATTGCTAGAAGAAGGTCCATTTTGCCTGTAGACAGACTACTCAATATAGTCGACATCAAGTTGTTGTTGTTGTTTTTTTATTATTTTTTATTGACTTCATTAAGTGCTTGGTGGGCATATTTTATGTCTACCCTCACGGCACATATTTGAAAGAGTTATAGTGATTGGTTTAAGCCTGTTGTACTTTGGGATATGAGCTTGAGTTTGTTTTGCTGGTGCAAGTATGTACTCATGTGAAAGTAACAGTGCAGAAGTACTTGGTACGGTGTGGTCATCACCATAGCTTGTACACATGAGGGTCCTCTAACTGTTGGCAAATAACCTGTTTAGTTGTGACCACTAGTCTAATGATCAGGTTAGTCTTGTGGTTTTGAACTAGTTTGGTTTTCTCTATGGCCCCTGAAGTTATTGAAGTTAATGAGCCGGCTAGAATACAGTGTTAATATAGGCACTGTGTGGCTCTCAAGGATGTATAACTTACTTGTGGGAGGAATTGTGGCAGTGTTTGTCTCATGGTGCCTGCGCATGTATGTGCGTGTGCGTGTGTGTGTGCGTGCGTGCTATACAAACCTATTCTTGTTAAGAGAGCTGTTTTATTCCGTCACTAGTACCTGTCACTCACTGTCCTTGGTTGAGCACACACACACACACACACACACACACACACGGGTCATTTTGTTTTGAGTTGTAGCAATAATTGTGTTCGTGTCACAGATGGTCTGATTGCTCAACAGTTCTGCTTCAAGCTTAATCTTGTCCTTGCCAACATGGCCGTCTTCTGTGAGCCTGCTCTCAAACAAGAGGTGAGTGTCACACATGCATGGATACAGAGAAATGGAGACATGTGATACATGTGCATGTGATACATGTGCATGTGATACATGTGTGGCAATCTATGTTCTAGTCTCACGCATGTGTGTGTGCACGTATTCATGTGTATCTATGCTTCTGTGTGTGTATGTGTGTGTGTGTGTGCATAGAGAAGTGGATCCATTGTTTTGGTTTGTGTTTGTGTTCTAAGATCCAAGAGGCTCAGTTGGAAGTCTTGCAGTTCTTTGTGCGAGAACTCACCAGTGACTTCACTGTTGTGGAGCACAAGGAGGGTGAGTCAACTGGGCAGGAAAGTAGGGAGGGGAGGGGGTGGGGTGAGAAAGGGGGGGGGGGGGGGAGGGGGAGGAGAAAGAGAAGATAGGGGGGGATTAGAAAGATAGGAAGTTGATGATGAGATGGGCGAGTTATTCCAGGTGCAATGTCTGTTTGTTCTTGTTGTTGTTTTTCTGAGCAGAGCATCTTCGACTAGTCACCATGCCTGCTTTAGTTGGGATCACATGGGCTCTCCAAGGCACTCACCTGTCCAGAAGGGCGGAGTTTTGGTCTATGTTTGAACTCTCTCGTAAAGAACCCTGGAAGAAGGGAGACCCGAGATGGGAGTATTTGCAGGCCACAGACTTGGACCACAAGTTCAGTCTGGAGCTGTTCAGCTTGGTGAGTATGTCGCCAATGGATTTACTGGACAGACCCATAAGGTTACATTTACACTGTGAGATGGTAGGGTGTTATTGTGAGATGGTAGGGTGTTATTGTGAGATGGTAGGGTGTTATTGTGAGATGGTAGGGTGTTATTGTGAGATGGTAGGGTGTTATTGTGAGATGGTAGGGTGTTATTGTGAGATGGTAGGGTGTTATTGTGAGATGGTAGGGTGTTATTGTGAGATGGTAGGTGTTATTGTTTTGTTTTTGCTATTGTTTATTTTTTATTCTAAGTTTGGTGACAGCAATTTCTGTTGATGTACATGGGGCCATTGTTAAGCTTGTATATTAGTTAATTTCAACACTTTCACGTGAAAGGGGACATTTGACATACTTGGAAGAAGTGATGGTAATTTTATCGAGTCTTCAGCATTGAAGCTGTTACAGTTTCCCTTCTTCCTTCTGTCCTCCATTTTGCTCTTATATCTTCGCAGGCGTACAAACTCCTGGATGGCAAGCATTTGAAGGCACTAGAAGATGACCAAGATTTGATGAACATTACAGAGAAGGCTCAGGGCAGCAGTAACCAGCCGCGACTGTTTGTTGTGGACTTCCTGCAGTTTTCACTGATCTCTCTGATGAGGGACACTATCATGTCTGTGCCTGAAGGTGAGATGCACGTGCTACTAGCTGGGGATGACCTCCACTGTTGTCCAGCTTTTTGCTGTCCATTGTCCACGGGCAATCCTGGCAGTCTCCACCCACTTGCATGGGTGTGTCCTATAGTAATATTGCGTAATTTACCAACAGGAGTTGAAATCATGTGTTTATGATAGCTTATGGAGGGTGAGGGGGTGTAGCTCTGCAAACTCATCATAGTGTACTAGTCACGTGACTGCAATTACAAAATACTAGTCTGACTACTGGGAGGAGTTTACAAGTAGAGGAAGTTTCAAAATTCATACTGTGCCTAACTTCTCTTTCTTTCCTTTCGTTCCACTGGGTCGTGTGTTTGTATGATGTGTTCCACTAGGTCGTGTGTTTGTGTGATGTGATCCACTGGGTCGTGTGTTTGTATGATGTGTTCCACTAGGTCGTGTGTTTGTGTGATGTGTTCCACTGGGTCGTGTGTTTGTATGATGTGTTCCACTAGGTCGTGTGTTTGTGTGATGTGTTCCACTGGGTCGTGTGTTTGTATGATGTGTTCCACTGGGTTGTGTGTTTGTATGATGTGTTCCACTGGGTCGTGTGTTTGTATGATGTGTTCCACTGGGTCGTGTGTTTGTGTGATGTGTTCCACTGGGTCGTGTGTTTGTATGATGTGTTCCACTGGGTCGTGTGTTTGTATGATGTGTTCCACTGGGTCGTGTGTTTGTATGATGTGTTCCACTGGGTCGTGTGTTTGTATGATGTGTTCCACTGGGTCGTGTGTTTGTATGATATGTTCCACTGGGTCGTGTGTTTGTATGATGTGTTCCACTGGGTCGTGTATTTGTATGATGTGTTCCACTGGGTCGTGTGTTTGTATGATGTGTTCCACTGGGTCGTGTGTTTGTATGATGTGTTCCACTGGGTCGTGTGTTTGTATGATGTGTTCCACTGGGTCGTGTGTTTGTATGATGTGTTCCACTGGGTCCGTGTGTTTGTCCTGATGTGTTTCCACTGGGTCTTGTGTTTGTATGATGTTGTTTCCACTGGGTCGTGTTGGTTTGTATGAGGTGTTTCCACTGGGTCGTGTGTTTGTATGATGTGTTCCACTGGGTCGTGTGTTTGTATGATGTGTTCCACTGGGTCGTGTGTTTGTATGATGTGTTCCACTGGGTCGTGTGTTTGTATGATGTGTTCCACTGGGTCGTGTGTTTGTATGATATGTTCCACTGGGTCGTGTGTTTGTATGATGTGTTCCACTGGGTCGTGTATTTGTATGATGTGTTCCACTGGGTCGTGTGTTTGTATGATGTGTTCCACTGGGTCGTGTGTTTGTATGATGTGTTCCACTGGGTCGTGTGTTTGTATGATGTGTTCCACTGGGTCGTGTATTTGTATGGTGTGTTTGTTTGCAGAGCCGTATGAGGAGTGCTACAAGAAGGTGTATCTGTTGGTGGAGCGTAATATTACGGAGGGTGTGAATGGGCTGGGCTCCGCCCGAGGTGGCAATGAGAAGGCATTCCATATGGTCCAGGAGCTGTGCGTGGCAGTAGAACTACTTGTGTGGTCTGTGGATGGAGATGCTGGTGAGTGAGTTTTCTCTGTCCCCCGACAACTGGGTACCTTGTACTGTTTTGGGACAACTCTCTCTCTCTCCTTCCCCCCAAACAGGCGTGCGCGCACACACACACACACACACACACACATACCACACACAAATAACATCAGATTACAAACAACTTTCATGCACTTGTGATCAGCAAACACACACACACACACACACATTCTTCCTAATATTATGAACAAGTCTTTCTTTTGTTTTATTTTCTTTTCTGTAGATGTGGAGTCTACATTCCAACGTCTGTGCTCTCTTCTAGCCGTCCATACTGTCAAGCTCAATGTGCTGGTCACGCCTCTGAGGTCGGCCATCTTGAAGGCAAGTGTGATGTGAAGTCCCAGTAGATTATTGTAGTTACATACGTGTACGTGTGTGTAAACAATTGTCTCTCTCACTAGGGAATTGGCACTGTAGTGAAGAAAAACAATATTCTGATGAGGTAAGTGGTCGATGATATAATAAGTGCTGGATGATATAATAAGTGCTGTTATATAAGTGGGTTGGACACTCATGTAGGCGGAGCATTCAGGTGGGTGGGATCTTCAAGTGGGTGGGGTATTCAGGTGGGTGCGGTATTCAAGTGGGTGGGGTATTCAGGTGGGTGGGGTATTCAGGTGGGTGGGGTATTCAGGTGGGTGGGGTATTCAGGTGGTTGGGGTATTCTGTGGGTGGGGTATTCAGTGGGCGGGTATTCAAGGTGGGCGGGGGTATTCAAGTGGGCGTGGTATTCATGTGTGTGGGGTATTCCGGGGTGTGGGTATTCAGTGGGTTGGGTTTCGGTGGTGGGGTATTCAGTGTGGGGTATTCAGGTGAGTGGGGTATTCAGTTGGGCGGGGTCTTTAAGAAGTGGGCGGGTTATTCAAGTGGCTTAGGTATTCAGGTGGTGGAGTATTCAGGTGGGTGGGATATCTGGTGGGTGGGGTTTCAGGTGGGGTATTCTGGGTGGTGGTGTTATTCAGGTGGGTGGAGGATCTTTCAGTCAGGTGGGTTGGGTATTCAGGTGGGTGGGTATTCAGTGGGTGGGGTATTTCAGGTGTGGGAATTCAGTTTGTGGGGTATTCAGAGGTGGGTGGGGTTTCTGTGGTGGGGTATCAAGGTGGGTTGGGTAATGCAGGTGGGTGGGACATTCTGGTGGGTGGGGTTTCAGGTGTGTGGGTCTTGAAGGGTGGGTGGGGGTATTCTGGTGGGGTGGGGTATTCGGTGGGTGGGGTATTCGGGTGGTGGGGTATTCAGGTGGAGTAGGATATTCAGGTGGGTGGGACATTCTGGTGGGTGGGGTATTCAGGTGGGTGGGGTATTCAGGTGGGTGGGACATTCTGGTGGGTGGTACATTCGGGTGGATGGGTATTCAGGTGGGTGGGGTATTCAGGTGGGTGGTACATTCGGGTGGATGGGTATTCAGGTGGGTGGGGTATAGAGTGGGTAGGTACATCGTAGTGTGTGAAGTAGCATTGAGATGTGAAGTAATTTTGTTAGTGATACCTTCAAGGCCATAGATGAAACATTATAATGACTTGGATACAGAAGCTGTCATGACTGGTGCAGTACATGTCTGCCTCTTTCCATCCTATAGCTTAGCTCTGAATCGCTTCAAGGACTTCCTGATGTCGGACCTCCTGGTCAGCATGTACAGTGACGCCATATCTGGCCTGGGTTCCAAGAGTGCCGAGCTTCCTTATGCTTTGATGGAGGCCTCCAGCATCCAGTCTGTGACCCAGTCCCTCAGTCTGTCCCTGCACATCTCCAGACAGGACGCATTCCTGGAGGTCATGCAGACACTGGCCAATGTCGTGTGCAGGTACGCGCAACTCGGCACGAACGACCCTTTACCAGACCACTCTCAGGGGTGAATATTTTGGTTTTATTTGTGTGTTTGTAGCATTCTCCTGGTGTTGAGTGAGAGTGAGCCTGACTGTGTCAAGGGATTCCTGGAGCCACTGGGCAACATCCTGTACACCATAGAGAGTGAGGTCGTGTAAGTGATATGAGTTTTCATTCTTCATTCAAACTATGTAGTTGAAGAAAGTCACTGGATATTGGACACCAGGATCTGATGGTCTAGTCAAACTTGAGAATTACTGAGGATAAGCTACAAATGATAGAAATGGATACATACTGGTCTTTTTTTTTGGTTCTCAAGATACTGATGTAGCACACACTCTTTAGTGAGGGATAAATGAGCTCTGAAATGTCAAATGAACAGTTTCACCTTCCAACTAATTGGGACATAATTCTGTCTGAGTTATCACTGTTTTCATTTTTACAGAATTATTTGTTCTAGTTGTCTTGCTTGCTCATCTTATTTTACACACACCCCTTCCCCCAACCTCTTCACACATCACACCATCTCCCCCCACCCCCTGCCCCCATCTCCACACACACATCACACACGCCCCTATTCCCCTATTCTGTCTTAGGTCCAAGTGCCGTGTGGCAGAGTGTATCATCATGCTGCTGGGTCAGATCGCCGTGGTGATACAGGACCAGCACAACGTGCTAGAGACAGTAGTGAGAATTTTCGAGCAACGTCTCTTCCACCCCAACAGTAACTTGGATGGCTGCATCGTGGTCGAATTTGGCAAGATAGCGGCCATAACCGGGGTGAGGTGGTGTACTATTAGCATCTTACAGTACATGTGGCAGTTGGCGAGTAGAGGAGGAGAGGGAGGGATTGGGGGCGGGGAAATGGAAGGTTGTCACATGACATGTAATTACTCATTTTAACACCTCCAAGTGATTTTTTTATTAAGAGTTTCACGTCACATTTTAATTTTATGTTTTTAAGGTAGTCTATGTCAGTATTTCATGATCAGGCGTGTGTGTGTGTGTGTGTGTGTGTGTGTGTATGTGCAGGATACTGGTTCTCTGGATATGCTGAGTCAGCTCATGGAGCGGTCTCTAGGGGAGACCACACTCACTGCCCACTCTAAGGACAGAACAACGACCTACAGGTGAGTGGTGCGTGTGACTATGTGAACTACAACGGTTGTAGTAAATATGACTGTACATTTAGTATTTTGGAATTAACTTTAAGAATTAACGTATTTGACAAGTCTATAAAATTCTAGGTTGTTAGGCATCTACATTAGTGTATGGTTGACTTTCTATGTGTAATGGTTTGCTGTGTGATACTTGTGATTACTAAGTTGTTGTTGTTGTTGTTGTTGTTGTTGTTGTTTTTTTGTAGTCACATTTATCAGCCGGTGGTGGATTCCTTGCTGTATGTGGCAAACAAGCTGAAGGACTGTGAGGCCAGGAGAGAACTTATGCTCAAGTCTCTACAGTTGTTTGTGCAGCAGGGAATAGCAGCCAAGAAGGCCAGTGACAAGGCAGATGCCACACACAAGGTAAAGGATCGTCAAACATACATGCTTCCTTGCTTGTTTTTTTGTTGTTGTTGTTTTTTTTTTGTTGTTTTTTTGGTAGTGCATTTTATATAATATATATGTACCTTGTGCAGGAACATCAGATATCGTGTGTGTGTGTGTGTGTGTGTGTGTGTGTGTGTGATTATGTGTGTGATTATGTGTGTGCTTATGTGTATGCTTGTGTGTGTGTGTGTTATTTCTCCTTGTTGTCCAGGCAACTTCTAGCTCCTTTAGCCTTGGTCTGATGCTACCAGTCATAGCTACAGTAAGTTTTGCTGTTTTTGTGACAAGCGGACATTACGTATTTGTATTGATACTATGGTTTTGGTTGGGTGTATGTTTGTGTGTTTATTTGATTGTATGTGATGCGTAGCTCGTCAACGGTGTGGACCCCATTGTTGCTCCCAAACCCAAAGTGGTGAAGGTATTCAGAGACTTCTGGCTCTACTGCATAATCATGGGCTTCAGTGACTTTCAAATAGGTAAAGGGTCATCAAGCATGGTCAGTTATACCCACTGTAGGCAGTACATCAATCATGTGATCAGAATACTGATCACACTTTGATTGACTGATGCATGCAGTATGTATTATACTATTGGGAGTGCTGCATAAATTAAAATAACTAGAGAAGGAGGAGGAGGGGCTGTAGTATGCAGTGCTGCGTCACGTGCCCTGTAGAGAAGGAGGAGGAGGGGCTGTAGTATGCAGTGCTGCGTCACGTGCCCTGTAGAGAAGGAGGAGGAGGGGCTGTAGTATGCAGTGCTATTGGCGTCACGTGCCCTGTAGAGAAGGAGGAGGAGGGGCTGTAGTATGCAGTGCTATTGGCGTCACGTGCCCTGTAGAGAAGGAGGAGGAGGGGCTGTAGTATGCAGTGCTATTGGCGTCACGTGCCCTGTAGAGAAGGAGGAGGAGGGGCTGTAGTATGCAGTGCTATTGGCGTCACGTGCCCTGTGGAGTTACTTGAGAGTGTTGGTCCCAACTTTTTTTTCATTATGATTTTGAAAAAAAAAATTCTTTTCTTTCAGGTGTGTTTCCATCTGCTTGGTACAACAATGTCCGTGAGATAGCGTCCAAGTCGCCGTTGCTTCTGTCTGGAGGGGCGGAGCAATACTTGGACACGGAGCTGGAGTTGAACCACCCACTCAAGATAGAGAACATTGCCCCAGTGAGTTTGACGGGGTTTGTCGGAGATGGGTAAGGTTAGAGTGGATGAGAGAGGTGGGCTGGGTCAAGTGTTGCTGCCGGTGAAGATGAGGGAGGGAGGTTGATGGAGTGTTTGTGGCACCACTGTCACCATTCTCTGTTATTAGGAGTTTGTCCTGTTGTCTTTGTAGAGTGAACTTCAAGAGGCTAAACAGAGTCTTTTTGAGAGGTTGGGCCACTCTCCTGAGCTAGACAAACTGCTCTACAAAGTGACTTTTGTCCAGTGCATGTATCTCCTGTCTATCTACAGACTTGAATCACTCAGGTATGTGTGTGCATATGTATATATGTATGTGTGCGCATGTATGTATGTGTGTATGTATGTGTGTATGTTTGTATGTATGCGTGTGTATGTATGTATGTGTGTGCATATGTATGTATGTATGTATGTATGTGTTCAGGCACTTGCATACAATTGGTAAGGCATAATGAACAGCTTAACAATGTGTCTGCTGACACCTTACCAGATTGTGGCGGGGATATAAAAATGCAAAACAAATATGTTCTCCTTATCCCATTTCCCCTACTTTTTTTTAGATCATTAGAGATGCCACAATAATATTTTTTGTGTGCATGTATATTATATGGTATGTATATTATATGGTATGTATATTGTATGGTATGTATATTATATGGTATGTATATTATATGGTATGTATACTTATATTTTTATTCTATTTACACAGACTAGAATCCAATACGGCTTCCTTCCCTAATGTGTTCAAATATTTAGAAGATAAGGGTCTACAGGGAGAGCTGTGGGGTGAGTGGTGTGTGTGTGTGTGTGTGTGTATCTGCTGAGTGGAAGTTGTTTGTAATTTGATGTTACTTGTTATTGTTTATCAATTGGTGTTGACAGTTGCCGTTGAGATGATCTGTAGCAAGCTGTTTTCTGAGTATTTGGCAAGGATGGAGATCAAGGTACTGCTAACCTGTCTCTTCCCTGTCTGTGTTTCTGACTAAACCCCATCATGTTCCATACTCTTTCCTCTCCTCTTGTCAGCCTGCGGACAACCAGAGGGCAGCAGAGCTGGAGTACCTGGCCCAAATGCTCCTGTTCAAGTTCAACCACATCCGAGGCAGGATCAAGAAAGTAGCAGACGAGTACCTCAGCAAACTCGTGGACAAGTGGGTCTCAGTGATTGCAGTAGCACGTGCTTATCTGACTCACTCTGTATAATTATCGTGCTGCAGGTTTTCCCACCTCCTGTGGAGCAAGAGCGTGATCCATACGATGCTTGACCTCCTACAAGAACTCTCTCTAGTGCTCTTATCTACTGTAAGTATGCCAGCCATGGCAGCACTGTGGGTTGTGTGTGTGTGTGTGTGTGTGTGTGTGTGTGTGTGTGTGTGTGTGTGTGTGGAAGGAGCTTGTATCCAAGATTCTCCCCCCTCCCCCCCCCTTTTTTTTTCCTTTTTTTTTTTTTCCCTATGCACATACCATGGTTTAATTTGCACTTTTGTGTGGGAAATTTTTCAACAAGTGCTTTATGATCCCAGATCAGGTGGAGCAAACAGGGTTACGAAATATGTCTGTCACCAAAGACACACCCTTACTAGTATATAATAAGTAGGCCATGCATATTTGTTTTCTTCTCTGATTTCTGTGTTGCTATGTGTTTGTTGCTGTGTGTATATTATATTATATATTACAGGAGCAGTCCAACACTACGTCTGTGGTCGTAGAGCTGCCCTATTTAGAGCACAGTATAGCGATTCCTGACGACCTTACCAAGCGAGAGGTGAGTGATAGTTTATATGCTGAGTTGGCGTATAGTTGATTGATTGTGCGTGTGTGCGCGCGCACGTGTGTGTGTGTGTGTGTGTGTGCTGTTTCAGAAAACCATCAGCTACTTTGCTGCTCGCTGCCAGCAGATTCTGGAACTAGCACTCAAGTGGGCCCCTCAGGAGACCAAGCTTATATTAGAGGTACGTCCAAGAGGGTGTGGTTTGAGAAGGTGCCGATATAAGACAATAGAGTGTTCATGTTTAAAATACTTGTGTGTATGTGTGTGTGTGTGTGTGTGTTCAGGAATATCTGTGCCAGCTAAGTTCCTCCAGCACTGGTCTGGATCACAATGCAGCTGTCTCACTAGCAGCCGAGCTTGTCTCTAGCTACAGTGACTTCAACTCCCACATCAAACATGTGCCAGTGAGTTCTAGAAGAAGGCTTGTAACGAATGGGGTGTGGACGTGGGTGGGGGGTGAGTGGGTGGATGAGATTCTTAACAATCTGAGGTGTTAATTTAGGGGTCGCTCTTGAAAAGGGTCTAAGATGCTATGCACACACTCTTGATCCAAGCTAGTCACTGAGTCTTACTCAAGTAGAGTTTAACAACAAGTGCTTGCAATTCCCACCTGCTTTTTAAGTTTACTTCAGATACATAACCGTTGGACGAGTTTGTTGTGTGACTTGTTGTGCTCCTAATAGAGATGTACAATCTGTTGCCGTGATATCATAACGATGCATTCCGCTATTTTTGTTGTTGTGAGTGCTGTTGTTATTTGTGGTTGTTTATTCCGGTGTGGTAGGTGTCAGTGTTGAGCAAGTGGCCATCGTGCATAAAGAACACAATGTCTCAGCCATTCAGCAAGATGCATCTGAGGTCTCGCTACGTGGGCGAGGTCCAAGGAATGGTCACTATGAAGATGGCGGCAGAAGAAGTGAAGGAGGAGAGCCAGAGAAAAGGTTAGGGAGATGGAAGCAGTGTGTGTATGTGTGTGTGTGTGTGCATGTTTGACAATGTGTGCATGTGTGTGTGTGTGTGTTTGACAATGTGTGTGTGTGTGTTTGACAATGGGTGTGTGCGTGTGTGTGTGTGTTTGACAATGGGTGTGTGCGCGTGTGTGTGTGTTTGACAATGTGCGTGTGTGCGTGTTTGACAATGGGTGTGTGCGTGTCTAACAATGGGTGTGTGTGTGTGTGTTTGACAATGGGTGTGTGCGTGTGTGTGTGTTTGACAATGGGTGTGTGGGTGTGTGCGTGTTTGACAATGGGTGTGTTTGACAATGGGTGTGTGTGTGTGTGTGTTTGACAATGGGCATGTGCGTGTGTGTGTGTTTGACAATGGGCATGTGCGTGTGTGTGTGTTTGACAATGTGTGTGTGTGTGTGTTTGACAATGTGTGTGTGTGTGTGTGTTTGACAATGGGCATGTGTGTGTGGTGCGTGTTTGACAATGGCACATGTGTGTGTGTGTGGTGTTTGACAATGGGTGTGTGCGTGTGTGTGTGTTTGACAATGGGCAGTGCGTGTTGTTGTGTGTTGACAATGGGCATGTGGCGTGTGTGTGTGTTTTGACAATTGTTTGTGTGTGTGTTTGACAAATGTGTGTGTGTGTGTTTTTGACAATGGGCATGTGTGGTGTTTGCGTGTGTTTGCCAATGGGCTGTGTGTGTGTGTGTGTGTTTGCAATGGGGTGTCCGTGTGGTGTGTTTGACAATGGGCATGTGCGTGTGTGTGTGTTTGACAATGGGCATGTGCGTGTGTGTGTGTTTGACAATGTGTGTGTGTGTGTGTTTGACAATGTGTGTGTGTGTGTGTGTTTGACAATGGGCATGTGTGTGTGTGCGTGTTTGACAATGGGCATGTGTGTGTGTGTGTGTGTTTGACAATGGGTGTGTGCGTGTGTGTAGGTAAGGTAGTTCTTCTCAAGGAGCTGTCAAGTGTTCTTGTGCAACAGCTCAAGGCAGCCATTGGCAAAGGTGAGTGCTGGTACCATTGCCATATTCTTATGGATTTCTCATCATTTTTGTTTGTTTGTTTGTTTCCAGGATGTAGAGAGGCCATAACTACCAGTCTGTACAGAGCCAGTGCACTGCTCATTCTGAACAAGAGTAAGTGTTATTAAGAACTGGAATGAAAGAACAGAACATAGAGAGAGAGAGAGAGAGAGAGAGAGAGGTGATGAGCAGTGAGCCAACCCAGTGAACAGCAGTTTTGGGTTGTTCACTTACTATTGATGTTGTTGTGGTTGTTGTTATTGTTATTATTATTATTGTTGTTGATATAATGATGATGGTTTCATTTTTTTTTACTTTTTCATTTCATCACCAGTATCCAATGAGCCAGTGTAAAAGATAGAGATAGGGTTGTTATGTGTTGTTGTTGTTGTTATTGTTGTTGTTGTTGTTTATTGGTGGTAGGTTTCTTGGACAGGACCTTGCTATTCTCTGTGTGCCAGTTGCCTGTGATAGAGTTCACTGAACTCATTATATCCATTGGCATAGACTGCTGGCACTGGCTCATTGCTGCCAGGCCTGACTTGGAATACAGGGTACAGGGGCTTCACTTTTAAAAACTATTCAGCTCGTGAGTTTTTGTGATATTTTTGTTGCAGTTGATGCGAGAGTTTACGTCAGTATGGAAGAGGGCAGCTGCAGATTACAAGGGGATATTTGCTGTCGACGTTCCGCCCAATCCTTCCAGATTGTCGGAGAGACCACCGCTTGTCTCAGTAAAGCAGCACACTCTCTTGATCAAGGTGAGGAGACCTATCCTACCTGTGCACCATTTTATCACCTGTGTGTGTGTGTGTGTGTGTGTGTGTGTGTGTGTGTGTGTACGCGTGGTGTAGTTTTTGACAGACAGATTTGAAGTCATCAAGACAAGAGATGCCAGCCAGGTGTGTGAATCTTCACTTATCTTCTGCTGTATTTGATGTTATAAATGTCTGCAGGTGTCACTGATTGTGGAGATGCTGCATCAGTCTCTCACGCTAGGGGTGGGACCAACGAGCTCACAGCCGCAGCTTATCTCGCATACCCCTGAGGCCATCACACCTCGATTCCAGCTGCTCCAGTTGGGTGTGAACATTCTCAAGGAGAAGCTCATTAGTAATGCGCTGGAGAAAACTATTCTCAGGGAAAGAGTCTATAATGCGGCTTTGGACTTCTTCAGGTGAGCTGGCAATTTGTCTTCTTCAATGATTGGGTGTGGTTACATGTTCATGAATGGGCATGGTTTTATAATGATTGGGTGTGGTTGTGTTCTAATTGGGTGTGGTTATGTATGATGCACTGCAGCTATGACCCCAGATGGCCTGAAGATAATGTGAACTCAGTGCGGGAGACAGTCACTACTTTGGTCAAGTAAGTTAGTGAGGGAGTGGGAGGGACTGTGATGTAGGCTTGTCAGTGGGAGGGGCTCACTGAAGGCAGTGGGTCACTGTAGGATAGGTTTGATAGTGGGAGGGGCTCATTGAAGGCAGTGGGTCACTGTAGGATAGGTTTGATAGTGGGAGGGGCTCATCAAGGCACTGTAGGATAGGTTTGATAGTGGGAGGGGCTCATTGAAGGCAGTGGGTCACTGTAGGATAGGTTTGATAGTGGGAGGGGCTCATTAAAGGCAGTGGGTCACTGTAGGATAGGTTTGATAGTGGGAGGGGCTCATCAAAGGCAGTGGGTCACTGTAGGATAGGTTTGATAGTGGGAGGGGCTCATCTAAGGCAGTGGGTCACTGTATTATGTCATATTATCAATGCGGCTGAGAGTGAGTGAATTGAGTGTGTATAACATAATGTCTTCTGGTTACTTTGCTTGCTAGGTTCTGGCAGAGTGTGAGAGACCTCAAGAATGTGGCGTCTTCAGGCCAGCTCCCCAGTAAGTGGTCCAGTATCATCGGTACAGCACCTGTTGATTGGACAGGTGTCTGCACTGTCAGTGATTCCAGATTATAAACTCTGTTTATGCAATGACGAGGTTTACTTGGTTTTTAATTTCAGACGCAGCATTTGAAGCGTCCACTTCAGTGCCACGCAACAACAACAGCTTCTGGCAGCTAGCTTTCAGTACAGAAGGAAGAACTGCTCAGGTGAGCTTGTTATTACTGCATAGTTTAGTTGATGTTGTATTTATGATGTGTATTTATTGTTGTTGTTGTTGTTGTTATTGTTTTCGAGCTTTTGATTAGAGTGGGAAGAGGAAAAGAAAAAAATAAGGCAGAGGAAGTGTTTACGAGTGAAAGGGAGGAGAGAGAAGTGAAGAGAAAGAGAGAGAGAGGGTGTTGGAAAGGGGTAGCTATGTATGAGGAATGATTTGTTCAATGATTCTATAACATGGCGTGTGTTTATGTATGTGTGTTGGTGTGTGTGTGTATGTGCCTTAGTATGTGTGTCTTAGTATGTGTGTCTGTCTGTTAGTATGTGTGTCTGTCTGTTAGTATGTGTCTGTCTGTTAGTGTGTGTGTGTGTGTGTGTGTGTGTGTGTGTGTGTGTGTGTGTGTGTGAATGCTGTATGTGTGATTGTTGGCTTCAGGGGAGCTGGATGAATGTGGTGTCATCCACCCACACACGCTCAAAGTCTCAGAGCCTTAGTCTTGCAGGTATGTACGTACGTAGGACAGAGACTGGCAGATGTACACACGCCCCCTCCCTATCTGACGCACATGTGTGGCTCAATGAATACACACACACACACACACACACACACACACACACACCCTGGTACTTTGTTTGTTTGTGTGTGTGTTCTCAGTTCCACAGCCTACCAGTCGGAAGAGCTCTACTTTGGCTAAGAACAAGGTGCTATTGAAGAGGAAGAATGTCATCTTGGCACTGGTGGTGAGCTAACCTTCTCTCTGTCAATTGGTTGTTCTTTCTGAAGCTACTATTTATTTGTTGGACCGACCGTTATGTCTGTCGACCGACCAGTCTGTCTGTTGACTAGTTTTTTTTTCTTATTGTGTTAGAAAAGTGAAGTGGAGAGACTAAGTGTATGGCATAACTTGTCAGGACAAGCAGAGCTCAACGTACCAGGTAAAGGGTGTCCTCTTCTTCACACACGGAATACATACTTGACCTGGGATTTTGTGAAGTGAATGAGGATCCACAATGAACATGTGCAGCAACTGGACTGGTGGGACACAGTGTCTTGTTACTCTGTCTGGAAAAGGGTGGTTAGGGTTAGCTTTATATAGCATATGTATAGCAAAATTTCTTCTTGCCCATTAATAGTCTCACTCGCTGTAAGGCATTTCACACAAAAATTAATCACATTTCCCCCCACCGTATGTGCATGTATGGTAAGGTGTGGTTTATATTACAGGTGAGGAGGTGGTTATAGGTTGGGTAAACCCCACCCAGAGTGAGCGTCATTGGAGGTCCACCATTGTTATGATCTTCCACGCCTCCCCACACCTCGCCTTCCAACTCACCAACAGGTAATGGAGGTTGTATGTATATGTATGTAAGTCTGCCATTTTTATTGTACCAATTTGCACAAGTGCATATATAAGCCGACGTCTTGTTTCTCTGATATGCTGTTTAGTAAACCACCCCCCCCCCCCTTCACACACACACACACGTCGATGTGCACACAATTGTGAATAAATTATGATGAACGCATTGTATATACGTAAGAAACTGTCCAGTAATTTCACCTCAACAACACCTAGCAACTGGTCACTGTGTGTTACTGCTGGTGTTGGTGCACAGGTTCAAGAATGTGGATATCATCCAAAGAGAAGTGACCAGACTGATCCACACTCACCCAGTGGCCTTCTCTATGATACCTGATGCTGTCCACGTGAGTCTCTCTCAGAGTAAACTTAGTGTGGAAGAGATTTATGACAACATTTAGCTGGTGTTATATCACATTGACATGTTATATCACGTGGATGTGTTATATCACGTTGACATGTTATATCACGTGGATGTGTTATATCACGTTGACATGTTATCATGTTGATGTGTTATATCACGTTGATGTGTTATATCACGTTGACATGTTATATCATGTTGATGTGGTGTCATATCATGTTGATGTGGTGTTATATCACGTTGACGTGTCATATCATGTTGATGTGGTGTTATATCACGTTGATGTGTCATATCATGTTGATGTGGTGTTATATCACGTTGATGTGTCATATCATGTTGATGTGGTGTTATATCACGTTGACATGTTATATCATGTTTATGTGTTATATCACGTTGACGTGTTATATCATGTTGATGTGGTATTATATCACGTTGACGTGTTATATCATGTTGATGTGGTGTTATATCATGTTTATGTGTTATATCATGTTGATGTGGTGTTATATCACGTTGATGTGGTGTCATATCATGTTGATGTGGTGTTATATCACGTTGATGTGTCATATCATGTTGATGTGGTGTTATATCACGTTGACGTGTCATATCATGTTGATGTGGTGTTATATCACGTTGACGTGTCATATCATGTTGATGTGGTGTTATATCACGTTGATGTGTCATATCATGTTGATGTGGTGTTATATCACGTTGATGTGTCATATCATGTTGATGTGGTGTTATATCACGTTGACGTGTTATATCATGTTGATGTGGTGTTATATCATGTTTATGTGTTATATCATGTTGATGTGGTGTTATATCATGTTTATGTGTTATATCACGTTGACATGTTATATCACGTTGACGTGTTATATCATGTTGATGTGGTGTTATATCATGTTTATGTGTTATATCATGTTTATGTGTTATATCACGTTGACATGTTATATCATGTTGACATGTTATATCACGTGGATGTGTTATATCATGTTGATGTGGTGTCATATCATGTTTATGTGTTATATCACGTTGACATGTTATATCATGTTGACATGTTATATCACGTGGATGTGTTATATCATGTTGATGTGGTGTCATATCATGTTGACGTGTTATATCACGTTGATGTGTCATATCATGTTGATGTGGTGTTATATCACGTTGACGTGTCATATCATGTTGATGTGGTGTTATATCACGTTGACGTGTCATATCATGTTGATGTGGTGTTATATCACGTTGATGTGTCATATCATGTTGATGTGGTGTTATATCACGTTGATGTGTCATATCATGTTGATGTGGTGTTATATCACGTTGACGTGTTATATCATGTTGATGTGGTGTTATATCATGTTTATGTGTTATATCATGTTGATGTGGTGTTATATCATGTTTATGTGTTATATCACGTTGACATGTTATATCACGTTGACGTGTTATATCATGTTGATGTGGTGTTATATCATGTTTATGTGTTATATCATGTTTATGTGTTATATCACGTTGACATGTTATATCATGTTGACATGTTATATCACGTGGATGTGTTATATCATGTTGATGTGGTGTCATATCATGTTTATGTGTTATATCACGTTGACATGTTATATCATGTTGACATGTTATATCACGTGGATGTGTTATATCATGTTGATGTGGTGTCATATCATGTTGACGTGTTATATCACGTTGATGTGTTATATCATGTTAAGGTGTTATATCACGTTGATGTGGTGTCATATCATGTTGATGTGTTGATGTGATGTTGACTTTTGTAGTTTCTGGCCAGGAAAGAGTATGTCATTCAGAACTCTCCAGAGGTAAGGCGTGTCATAGAGATAACTGACAGTCAAGTGTGATCTCTTGTTTATTTCCTTCATTTCTTCCTCTCCTCTGTCCATAACTTGTGCACATGCACAACAACTGCTCCAGCTCTACCATCTTCTCTACTGGAGAGATGTCCCTCCTGCCTCTACTCTCATATTCTTCTCCAAGCCTTTCTCTCACCACCCCATCACGGCGCAGTTTGCCAGCAAAGCCATGTCTGGATTCCAGCCGGTATGTGTGCTAGAACTTAGTCATGGGTTTCTCGTGTTGAATTCTTGTAATTCAACTATTTTTGTGGTGAAACTGTTTCTAGTAGTATCTTGTTATTTCGTTTTTCAAGAATTTATTTTTTTTGCAAATTTATTTTTTCGTTTTATATTTTTTTGTCTAAATTTTATTTTGGTGTCGTTGAATTGTTGTTGTTTGTTGTTTTTCAGGATGACATTTTGTTGTACATTCCTCAGTTGGTACAGACTGTCAGATATGACAAGGTAATTAATTAATTAAACGTCTTTTTAAAATCCAATTTCTCATCATCACTCTCTTCTTGTCATGTCCAGCTCGGCTTTGCTAAGGAGTATATCATTAATGCTGGGAAGAAGTCTCAATTACTGGCTCATCAGGTAAGGGTGTATGTATGTATATATGTATGTATGTATGTATGAGTATGTATGTGTGTATGTGTCAGGATTGGGGTCAAATACATGAGTATTTGTATTTATGCTGTATTTAAATACATTTTTTGGAGTATTTGTATTTTAAGATTTAAAAAGTGAAGTATTTGTATTTGTATTTCAAATACTTTTGAAAATATAAGGTAAGAATGTGAGCTTTTGTATTAGTAGAAAATTAAAATAAAAGATCTGGAACATATTTCTATTGGATAGATTCATTCTGTTTAGTTCTGGAAAGTACAGAATCAAGTGTTGCTTGGTCAATACTGGCATAATTATTGTAATAACTAAAGCTCCACCTCTTATTGTAAAAAGCTGCTGTTAAATTAACTGAATGCATACGAATAAAGGGCAAGTTTCTTCAATGTGAGTCAAACCAGCGCCCTCAAGTAATAGAGACAAACCAGCGCCCTCAAGTAATAGAGACAAACCAGCGCCCTCAAGTAATAGAGACAAACCAGCGCCCTCAAGTAATAGAGACAAACCACTGAGCCTCTGACTCATAATCACACCTACAACCACCACATACTTGCAACACTAGTTCCAGTGTATTTATGCAGTCCTGTATCTTTAGCGCCACTTCACAGATTGTATAGCATAGCAGGAAAGATGTTTTAAACCTAACAAATATTGTTCAAAGTACAAAACTTTTGAAGAACTAATGTTTGACAGGTGTAATCTATTTTCCATTCTATTTTCCATGCAACGCTTTACCTATTGTAATTGTGATGCAATTCAAAAGTATTTGTATTTGTAATTGAAATAGTACATCTAAGAAAGTATTTGTATTTGTATTTGAGTTCTTCGAAGTATTTGTATTTGTATTTAAATACTATTCAAAGTATTTGACCCCAACCCTGGTATGTGTGTAGTTTCTTTGGAACATGGAGGCTAATATCTACATGGATGAGGAGAGCAAACAGAAAGAACGTGAGTATGGAGTAATCATAATAGTGGAGATGAGATAAGTGTGTGTGTGTGTATGTGTGTGTGTGTATGTGTGTGTGTTGTAGCTGAAATTGGAGACATTTTAGAGGAACTAAGTAACAAGTAAGTTCTCTATGATGTACTGCAATTTACTGATTGTCTTTTTTTATTTTTTTATTTATTATTATTATTATTATTATTATTTATTAAGTTGTGTGTGCATTGTGATTAATGAGTTCAATTGCCATAAGCATCTTTCTTCTCGCAGAATAAAATCCAATCTGTCTGGGTCAGCTTTGAAGTTTTACAAGAGAGAGTTTTCATTCTTCAAGAAAATCACAGACATATCTGGGACCATTAGGTAAAGGGTTATCATACATGTGTTTTGTTATAGCAATTGATTGAAATTTTTAAATGTAGGCCATTTCCCAAAGAGAAACGGAAAGCTGAATGTCAGAAAGCTTTGAAAGAAATAGTTTTAGAGCCAGGTATGATAATCGTGAGCAGAAATTGTAGAGACTTATTGTATTTTTTCCTCCAGGGGTATACTTGCCTAGCAACCCAGACTCAGTTCTGTTGGACATTGACTATGGCTCAGGAATTCCTATGCAAAGGTTTGTCTGGGACTTGGAAGGATAAACTTAGTGAAAAATATTTTATTGTATATGGTTGTTGTTGTTGTTGTTGTTGCTGTTGTTTAGTGCTGCCAAGGCTCCTTTTCTGGCGAGGTTTCAGGTCGCTCGATGTGGCACTGCAGTGGTAGAGGATCTGAACACATCTGAGGATTCAGGTAAGGGACGGGTTAAAGCAGTAGGGATGATAAATTAGGGGTGTGGTTTGGTTG
>WLWD01001511.1_pt1 | contig 80399 bp, 37 predicted proteins | sample 6712731 | NCBI WGS metagenome assembly WLWD01 (sample SAMN12718690, study PRJNA576275) | sponge metagenome | isolation source: marine sponge | host: Mycale hentscheli | place: New Zealand: South Island, Marlborough, Capsize Point | collected 2014-11-01 | reverse complement strand
ACTTTACTACTACTACTAATAATAATAATAACAACAACAATTCTAATAACAACAATAACAACAACAACTACAACAACAACAATAATAATATTAACAATATTATTGTTATTGCTGTTATTATTATTATTATTATATTATTATTATTATTATTATTATTATTATCTACTGGTTATACTGATTGAGATCTAGAAACTGGATTTGCAAAAAATAATAGATAGGAAAAATGAATAAATCTGACAAGTCTATAATCCTTGGCAAACAAAATACTGTTGATAATCAATGAATCATGTAGATAGAGGGGTATGACAAAATTTTATCAGTAACCAAAAGTTTGTGCCTTGTGACTGGAACTTGTGGTCGTTAAATCATTCAGTATAATATTGCAGAACAATTTAACTGACACAATTCCTCTCTGCAGACTGGCCTATTCATGCAAGATAAGTTCTCTACTTACACACGAAAGTCAATACATTTTTTTCCGCCAAAATTAATCAGTTCACCGCAGAGAGATTTTACAGTGGGGTCAAACCCACCCCAGAACTGACTGTGTGTATTATTCCAAAACAGATATTCCAAAATAACATTCTTCTAGTATACTTCAGGGTAAAGAAATTGTAATAAAGCTTACTCATGAAGACATTGGAGCAGAAAAGTTATTATAAAATCAAAACAAATATTTAGAAAAAATTGATAGTTCACTCTGTAAACAAGATATTAAAGAATGTGTGTATGCATTTCGAAATCTTGATGTTGAAGTAGGAGGAGGTTTAGTTTTGCAGGGGTGGGTAAGGATTTTCTTGACGAACACGCCCTTCGAATTTTGGTAAGTATGGTTTTCTGCCTACATTTTAGCCCATTTCCAAGAGTTTCAGATGAGCAATATTTTGAGCCTCACTCAAAGTGAAAAAATATGCATGGGTAGTGAAGTTATGGCAAAAAAATGTAAAACCACAGTTGTATGGTGAAGCCCCCCCCCCCCCCTTATACACTAATGAGATGCAAAATGGGCACTGTGACTTTAAGGTCTCTTTCGTAAGGACAGGTGTATTACAAATGAGGCTTGCTGCAAGTGGGAGCACGTCTAGCATACAAAGTTTGAATAGAAGGTTGGTGGAGTAGTAGGAGTTAGATCAGTCAGGATGGATTTGGTTGCTGCATTGAGATCAGTTACTTAACTAGTAAAAAATTACCTTAATCAATACATTGCGCTTTTTTTAATCCCACCATTTTGGGGAGGCAGGGTAAAATTATAAATTAATTGTCAGCTTCAATATAGAAATTAATATTTCATTGAACAGGATCACTGGATTGGACCTACATTTTGCATATGGTCATTACACACAAGAATGAAGAATTTGCTGTTATAATTTTACAGGAAATAAATTTAGATATTTATAACATGGCTCTGTAATGTCACCAATAAACGCCAGAGCTCTGTTAACAAATGGCACTGCAGCTATTTTACTGCGTCAGAATTATGTTGAATAGCTAGCTGATGGTGTGCAGTACAGTTTCTCAATTCCTAACTGGTGTTTATTCTTCACATTTGGCTTGCAGATAGAGTCCTGTATTAGTGGCCATTTCAACTTCAGCAACGAAGTAAGCCCACACAATACATAGAAAGAGAACAAAACAAGTTATTACAATTACAAGCTCTTCGGTTTTCAATGGCAGGGCCCTCTTAAAACAGTCAACATGCTATTGTACAAACTGTTTATTTTCAGCAATGTTACTGACTAAGCTTCTCAAAAACTCATCATGATTTAAGTAAAGGCATCCAAAATATAATAAAGAGTGTATAAAAGCAGCACCATTAAAAAAAACTAAAATTGTTAGTTTTGTCACTGTCTTCTTCAAGATGAGGAAAAAAATTCTAGACAGACAGTATATGTGACCCTTTTCATTTAGCTAATACTATATCATCTTTGATTATATTACCCATCATAGTCCCCCATTGCTGTAGTTGAATTGTAAATTAGCAAACAATAGAAGTACGACTCTAGTATACCAAATATGGAGTAGCTAAATATGCCAGCACCTTTCTTTTTCTGAGAAGTTGACATCCAGTGTGTGTTGTCATAATAATCAGCTCTATTTTTTTGTTATTCTAAAACATCATTAATTAATTCTTTTTAAACTTGTTTTAAGTAACTTACTGGTCACTATTTATGGTAGCAAAGTACATTTTTTTTATCTCCACTACCTTTTAAAGTGAAAGTCATTAATTAACAATACGTGCATTTCCATTTTAAAATGAAAGAAATGCCCAACAACCCAAACTTACTTCAATTTCTGGAGAGCTCTTTTCTTCCAAATTCTCTACGCTTATCTGCTGGTAGCATTGGTTATCTTCCAGAAAAACAACTGGTTCGTAAAATTCAGTTTCCTCCACTGCGGACTTATCTTTGGGCTCAGATACTGCCGCATTCATCACGTCAGTCATTACGATTACGCCCACTGCAGACTTCAGCTCACGCAGCGGACTTTAGCGGGCGACCAACAACAATGTGGAGTGGTGTAAACTCTACTATAGTACCAAGGTTATATGTTCAAACTGTGCAATCAGATTGTTCAATTAGCGGTGAATATATTATTTCATGCCCACCTCCTAGGAGGTGAATAAGTAAACTGTCCAATCAAAATTAGTTTTTGTGCGTCTCCTATATCCAAGAGCCGTGTACAAGTCGGTTACACCACTCCTCGTTTGGTTGGTATAGGATTTACACTGTCCTGGGGGTTCCGCCCTCGGCGGTTGACGTGTAAATCCCACACTGGACCTCTTCATTGTGGTGTAACCTATACTGTACCACGGCTCTAGGCTATACGAAGCGCACAAAAACTAATTTTGATTCAATATAATAGCTAGGCGCTGCTTCAGAGGGAACTACGTAATAGTTAGAGCATAAGCGCTTAGGTACTAGTGGAGTTAGTGCAATGAAGTCCAAGGGCCGTAGGCCCGAGGGCTGTGTGGACTAAATTCACCAGTACCTAAGCGCGCATGCTCTAACTATTTTAAATCTTTTTTTTTTCTTTCTAGTGGCAACTGGGCATGCTTAAACGGGATTTTAAATCTCCGTTTACGCATGCCAATGTTGCCACTAGCAACTTTGTTTATCAGCATTTTCGCAGAAATGGCTAAAGGCAAAAAATAGTGCACACTTACCATGTTAGTACACCTAGTAACAATATAGCAACGGGATCTAATGTACTTAGGTTCTCTGAAGGCCCTTGATTGTAGTGTCCCGAGCGCAGCGTGGGCGCTACGCTTAGGGCCTGAGGGACCTAAAAACATTAGTTAACGACTGTGCGCAGCGCCTAATTAATTTAGAACCTAGCAACAGTTCCTAACTACACAATTGGAGGTAAGCCCTGCCCTCAAGGCGGGGGTACTACTACATATAAAATCCCTTCCTGAAGGACCTAAGAGATTTAAAGCGCCTCTGTCACAATACAAAAACTACAGCGGCTATTTTCTAAGGTTCACGTATTTACCCCAAGGAGGAGGGTATGGCATTTATTCACCACGGATTGAGCAATCTGATTGGACAGTTTGCACGTACCTCGGTACATACGGATACCTTTGCGTGGCATTGCTAGAAACGCTCCAGTGGTCTAACTAGCTATACTAATTTTATACGAATGATTTTGACTTCTAACACTGAAGCTACCGAAAATAAGGTCGACTTTTTAAATTACGCATACACTGTAAAGGGATTTCAGTACCATGTTAACAACTCGCTGCAACTGTTTGAATTGAAGGAAAACAACAACAACAACAAAACAATACACGCTTTAAAAGTTTTCTTTGTGATATTTTTTAGCTAAATAGTGGCTGTAAAGCACAATGCTTTGACACAACTGGACGTACATTTATGCAAGACTTACCTTCGTGGTTAGTATAGTGGACAATGCATTTTCAAGTAAATACTGTTGCGTATGGCTTATAACCATGCCAAAGAGAGCATTGACTTACCACCGCTACTAACTCGAATAGAAATGGAAGTCCTGTAAGTTTTCACGTTTTAACTGCACCGGTAAAAGAATTTCAAACGGTAAACAATTCAATTTCTAGGGTGATACGGGTACTGATCGATAACAGAGGATTCTGTTTAGTGAAGTTTGGGACGGGGTCGACCACCGAAATAACACAAAAACGCGAGGGTCAAAGTACAAAAATGACTTGCGTACGTCCTAACATATAATATACAAACTAGTGATGTGCTTGAGCACAAATGGCGAGCGAGCCTAAAGACTATGTTTTTATATGAATGATTTTGACTTCTAACACTGAAGCTACTGAAATAAGGTCCAGTTTTTTTTAATTTAGCATACAGGGTAAAGGGATTTCAGTGCCATAGTAACAACTCTCTGCAACTGCTTGGAAGGAAAACAACAACAACAAAACAATACACGTTATTTAAAAGTTTTCTTTGTAATATTCCTAGCTAAGTAGTGGTTGTAACACACAATGCTTTGACAAAACTGGAAATGCACCTACACAGACTTACCTTCGCAGTAGTCTAGTGGACAATGTATTTTCAAGTAAATACTGTTGCGCACGGCTTATAACCATGACAAAGAGCGCATTGACTTACCACCGCCACTAAGGATTTTCAGAGCTCGTTAATTGAAAAATACTGGAACTGTTAACGCTTTACCTAACTTACGTAATTAGAAGCGCGGGCGAAAACATAGGTCTTACGTACCCCGTAAACATTAACTAGTGGTGCGCTCGAATAGCGCAAATGCATGGCGAGCGAGTAAATATATGAATATAGGTAAAGATGATTTCCTAAATAATTGGCGAGCGAGCGTAGCGAGCGAGACACTTACAGGGGTAACACAATCGAAAATCGGGGATGTCAGTTTATTTATTTATTTGTATATATGTATGGACGTACGTAAGGCATTTTTGTACTTTGTCCCTAGCGTTTTTGTGTTAGTTCGGTTGTCGACCCCGTCCCAAATTGCACTAAACAGAATCCTCTGGTTTATCGATTAGTACCCGTATCACCCTAGAAATTGAATTGTTTACCGTTTTGAATTCTTTTGCCGGTACAGTTCAAACTTGACAACTTAAGGGACTTCCATTTCTATTCGAGTTAGTGGCGGTGGTAAGTCAATGCGCTCTTTGTCATGGTTATAAGCCGTGCGCACAGTATTTACCTGAAAATACATTGTCCACTAGACTACTGCGAAGGTCAGTCTGTGTAGGTGCATGTCCAGCTGTGTCAAAGCATTGTGTGTTACAACCACTACTTAGCTAAAGAATATCACAAAGAAAACTTTTAAATAACGTGTATTGTTTTGTTGTTGTTGTTTTTTCCTTCAATTCAAGCAGTTGCAGAGAGTTGTTACTATGGCACTGAAATACCTTTACCCTGTAAGCTAAATTTAAAAACTGGACCTTATTTTCAGTAGCTTCAGTGTTAGAAGTCAATAAAAATAGTATAGTCTTTAGGCTCGCTGCCATTTGTGCTCAAGCACACCACTAGTAGCAATGATTAGGCATGAAGAGTTAACAACCTGAATAAACTTCGAAATCAGTGGCAAAGAAGCGCAGCTTGACAAAAACTTCACAATTGTTTCAAGAAGAGAGTAGCTATAAACGTTTTGGTTGAAACAGAGTTGCGTAAGGCAGTGCAGCAGGATTCTCCGCGCTCGTTAATTGAAAAATACTGGAACTGTGAAAGCTTTACCTAACTTACCTAATTAGAAGCGCGGGCGAAATATTTTGACGTAAGTATACATACATATATATATCTGAAATCTCAATTTAACACGACTCTTCGCTCGCTTCGCTAGCTAGCTGAACTAGTGATGTGCTTGAGCACAAATGGCGAGCGAGCCTAAAGACTATACTATTTTTATATGAATGATTTTGACTTCTAACACTTAAGCTACTGAAGAATAAGGTTCAGTTTTAAATTTCGCATACACGGTAAAGGGATTTCAGTGCCATAGTAACAACTCTCTGCAACTGCTTGAATTGAAGGAAAAAAACAACAACAAACTATACACGTTATTTAAAAGTTTTCTTTGTGATATTCTTGAGCTAAGTAGTGGTTGTAACACCCAATGCTTTGACACAACTGGACATGCACCTACACAGACTTACCTTCGCTTCGCGGTAGTCTAGTGGACCATGTATTTTCAAGTAAATACTGTTGCGCACAGCTTATAACCATGACAAAGAGAGCATTGACTTGCCACCGCCACTAACTCGAATAGAAATGGAAGTCTCTAAGTTTTCAAGTTTTAACTGCACCCGCAAAAGAATTCAAAACGGTAAACAATTCAATTTCTAGGGTGATACGGGTACTGGTCGATAAACCAGAGGATTCTGTTTAGTGCAATTTGGGACGGGGTCGACCACATAACTAACACAAAAACGCGAGGATCAAAGTACAAAATGACATACGTACGTCCAAACATATATACAAACTAATGGTGTGCTTGAGCACAAATGGCGAGCGAGCCTGATAGTTAGGTAACAACATAAAATGTTACTATGTTTTAGCTTACTTCATGCAAACACTATAATTGCAGTTATGACATTTGATTTCAGCAAACAAATACAAAATCAATCTCTTACTTGATTAATGGTAACTTTTGTAGTATCAAACATAAACCATTCTGATAATCTCAATCATCACCAGTAACACAAGCTCTAGCGTTTAAAGAGCATACGTACCATCCATACATGCATACATATATACTAGTGGTGTGCTTGAGCACAAATGGCGAGCGAGCCTTAAATTACACTATTGTTAAATTTGATTTTAACAACTAACACTCAAGCTACTAAAATAAAGTCGAGTCTTTAAATTACGTATACGGTAAAGGGGTCATAGTAATCGCTCCCGCAACACTTTGAATTGAAAAAGAAGCAACAAAATCAAATCACGTTATTTAAAATTTTCTTTGTGATATTCTTAATAGTAGTTGTAACGCAGAATACTTTCACACAACTGAACATACCTATACGCAAGACTTACCTTCGTGGTACAATGAATTTTTAAGTAAATACTGTTGAGTAGGGCTTATAACTGTGGCAAATAGCTATTAACCTATTAACTTACCACCACCACTAACTCGAATAGAAATGGAGCTGCCATAAGTTTTTGAGTTTTAACTGCACCCGCAAAAGCCGTAAACAATTCAATTTCTAAGGCGATCTAAAACGGAGGATTCTGTTTAGTGAAGTTTGGGACCAGGTCGAACGCGGAGCGAACACAAAAATAGGGAGGGTCAGTACAAAATGACATACGTACGTCCATATATATAAACAAACAAACACCCACGATTTTAAATTGTGTTACCCCTGTAAGTGTCTCGCTCGCTACGCTCGCTCCCAATAACATATACCCGATTTTGCATTATCCACCCCTAAGTCTCTAGTTCGAACACTCGTCGACGCTTTTTTTTTCATCTTTTTTTTTTCATCCTGTTTTTTTCTTTTTGTCTTCTCGCCTTATTTTTCTTTATTTTCCTTTCTTCTTACTGTTTTTATTTCTTCCCTACCTTTTCCTTTCTTTTCCTCTTTCTTTCCTGTACTGTTTTTCTTTCTTTCTTCTTCCTTTTTTCTTTTCTTCCTACCTTTTTTCATTCATTCCTCTTTCTTTTGTCCCTCTTCATTGTCTTTTTCTCTTTCCTGCCTCTCTTCATGCCACTTCTCTTTCTTTTTTTTGTTTCTACACTTTTCCTTTGTTATTATTTTCTTTATCATACTAGCTAGCGCTGAGGGTTTGCACTTTCAGTGCTCTAGTTTATTAGTTGTTTCTACATATGTAAGTTATACTCTCATTACATCATTTTAAGAGCTACAGAATATAATTCCTATAGCACAAGCTAAATAACCAATTGTCTCATACAGTTTCTTCAATTTCTTCTAGTCTCTTCTAGTCTTTTTAGTGTCTTCTAGTCTCTTTTATTTCTTCTAGTCTCCTCTAATCTCTTTAGTCTCTATTCCTTTCTATTCTGTTTAGTCTATTCTAGTCTCTTTGGTCTCTTCTAGTCTCACTCTCTTCTAATATCTTTATTCTCTTTTCTTTTCAAGTCTATTTAGTCTGTTCCAATCTCTTTAGTCTCTTCTAGTCTATTTAGTAGTGTCTTAGAGGCTATGTAATAACTTCAAGAACTGGAATACAACAGGACTGCAAAGAACTAGAAAATGCTATAGACTATACTCTACACCGCGACACAACGAGAGGATACAAGAGACTAGAAGGAACTAAAGAGAATAGGAGAGACTACATGAGATTAGAAAAGACGACAAAAGAGACTATAAGAGACTAATGAGACTAGAAGTAACTAGGAAAGTAAGATTAGAGAGACTAGAAGAGACTAAAGAGAAGAAACTGAAGAGACAAGAAGAGAATGAAGACACTAAGAGATTAGTTATTTAACTTAGGAATTATATAGCAAATTAACTGAATTGTGTTTTGAATTCTGGCAATGTGTTAGCATTTTTTTTAAGTATCAAGAGTAAACTCAAACTGTCGTATTATAATATTTCATATTACTGTTGATAGTAAAATAATACATTTTATATCATGAATAATGTTTTCATGAATGACACTTTAACCATCTCATGAAGGCAGCAAACTGGATATATTTTGCTCTAACGAAGCAACAAAGCAACTTTTCTTTTTGATGATCTTGATAATGAGGAAGTGTTAGTGGTAGGAGTTGAAATAGAACTAAAATGTACATCTTCAGTAGATGACAATGACTCAACATCAAGAATAGCAAGAGCCCAATTCTGATGCTTCATCGTCGGACACACAAGTGTCATTTGGCTCCTCTTTATCACTCGCAATATGAGGCACAGTTTCTGCACCATAGGAACCAGATTCAGATACTTCATTGTCCTCTGGCATAGCAAATTCTTGCTGGTTTTCTCTTCATCGGTTGAGAGTCATAACTTCCTCTGCATGGTGCTGGTTATCATTAACTTGGGGAAGTGTGTTTGGCTGGCTAAAATATTCAGTCTCAATAGTGTTGAAAAAGGAAGAGGGATATTTCTCTACTGTATATTTGGCATAATTTTCCCTCCAAGTTGGTCGAGTGGAGGGATAGGCCGTCACCCACTTCCAAGTCTGCACTTCTGTAATGAAATGGACGGAATGGAGCATCAACATTCAGAACTGCTTGAAGTACATTTCGAAGGTATATATGAATATTATAAATAGCCTTCAGCAATGTGTGAATTTCACTTTCTCTCTGAGTTGGCTATCAAGGTGAAGTATGCAGTAGTTACATCCACCATACTGAACTCTACAGTCTTCTCATAAGGGCAGCTGACTGCTTACCATGGTTAGAGAATCACACCCCCAATTACAAAATGTATACATTATATTCAAATGTTGGCTGTAATGTGATAATATACACATTTTAAGGTATTTAAAATACTTACATGCTCCATGAATCTACTTTGATAGCATTGTAGTGGCATCCCAAGATAGCTTCCTGGAGCACAGTAACTGTAGAATCCCCAGCAGGTGTCACTTATCTGATGTCGTGAGTCCAGAGCCAAAACCAAAATCTAGATTAATAACACAACTTACCTCCAATTTTGATATCTTTATGTTTTGTGAAGAAGACATTTTCCATCTAGGTCTCGATGAGAAATTCCTAAAAAGTGGCAATAAGACAGACCTTCACACATTTGGTGGAAAATGAAGTGAGTGCCTGTTCTGGAAGGCAAACATTTAAGTTCATGTACTCCGTTAGTGTTCCATTCTCAGTCAATACGTATGCAATGAAGCACTTCTCATTCAGTCTCTACAATTTGGTAGATATCCAGAATGTTGGATTGGGAAATTATTTGGAGGACAGCAATCTCCCTTGAAAGAAGCTTGTCCCAATCCCACCTCCTGTGTTGATCCCAGAGCTGAAATTTGCATTCTCTGGCACATTATCCCTAATATCCTACACCTTGAGTTTGGTTTGAGCTAGCCATGGTAGCCAATACTCGTTCTCATTGTCTACTACTGAGATTGCTTTGAAGACTGAAGGCTCCATGGGAGGTGTCAACGACAATAGAAGCAAATGAGATGAAAAATGGAGGAAGGAAAAGGGAAGAGTGAAAACAAATTTAAAAAAACAATTGAGTCGCTGGAAATACTACAATTAACTACAAAATATTGTCAACTAAGTTTATTTCAAGAGTTATGGAATCAAAAAGTCTATATCTGACACATAAGAATAAAGACAGCCTTTTTCTTATAAAAATCCAATGCTCAAATAAGTCCAAGTTTCTGAACTTAATGATGACAAAATTTTCTCCCTTTGATTGCAGTCCTTTTCGTAGAATCCATCTCAGCACACACAATCTCCAAACCGAGTACAAGTTGCCATTTCCACTGCAGTCTTCAGGACAAACAATTAATCATCACTAACAGTGAAGTTGAGCTGTGTGGGCTGCTCCATGGCTACTTGGACTAACTGTCATGTTGTCCGGCTCGTTAAAATAATTAGCCTGCTTATGAGATATTTCGTTTGTTTTTATGTAAGTTGTACTCTCATTACAAGAGTTTTTTTTTAAAGAACATAATTCCTATAACATAAGCTAAATAACTAGCCATCTCTCATAATCTCTTTAGTCTCTTCTAGTCACTTTAGTTTCTTTGAGTCTGTTTAGTCTCTTCTAGTCTCTTTAATCTCTTCTAGTATCTTCTAGTATCTTTAGTATCATCTGGTCTCTTTAGTTTTAGTCTTCTAGTCTCTTCAGTCTTTTAGTCTCTTCTAGACTCTTTTAGTCTCTTCTTGTCTATTTAGCCCCTTCTAGTCTCAATAGTCTCTTCTAGTCTAATTCAGTCTCTTCTAGTCTCTTCAGTCTCTTCTAGTCTTTTTAGTCTCTTCTAGTATCTTCTAGTCTTCTAGTCTCTTTACTCTCTAGTCTTTTGTAGTTTAATTTAGTCTTTTCAGTCTCTTTATAGTCACTTAGTCTCTTTAGTCTCATTTCGTCTCTTCTAATCTCTTTAGTCTCTTTAATTCTCTTTAGTCTCTTCTAATATCTTTAGTCTCTTCTAATCGCTTTAGTCATTCTAGTCTCTTTAGTCTCTACTTATGAATTCCTTTGCAATGTCTCTCAGTTCGGTGTTCTCTGCTTGTCTTTAAAAATGCATCAAAAAGGCATCATAAAATGTGCTCTAATTTTATCAGGACTATCAATTCTTCTCTATTACATAACAAGCTACAGAAAACTTATTTTTCCTAATGAAAGCAGTGAATACTAACTGTATTCTGTAGTTGATAAGAACTTAGATTAAAGAAGATTATGAAATTCGATTACAAGGTGTAATATGAACATGATGTGTGCCCCCCTCTAGCCTTCTGGGGATTGCCGATGATGCAGTACTTTTTCAGCTCAAAGACAGGACAATCTAACTTCACTCTATTTAGTGCCCCTGTCACAGGCGAGTGAAAATAAATTCTGAGAGTGAAATATCTAGCCATATCACTCTGACAAGTATAATAAGTGGTTTACTCCATGCTAGATATCTTCACTGAAGTAGTCTGTATATATTAGGGTGGTAACCCTAGGAGTGAAGTTGGCGTAAAACTCTTTAGCCCCCCCACACACACAACACACACACCCCCAGCTGATATTTTTAGCAGCTGTTCTAACCTGGCTGGGTAGGCTTGACAGAGAGGTAGGTAGGTAGGTAAGCCAGGCCCAGTTGCTATAACTTATAGGGTAATGAGCTTGCCAATACAGCCATGAGATAACATTATGTGATAATGTGAGATATCTCACTGGTCACGTACCTAAAATAACATTGTGAAGATCTAGCGTGGAATAAATATATATATAATATATATATATTCCATGCTAGATGTCTTCACTATAGTATTTTAGATACTTGTTGACTCTGAAATATCTCAGGATATCATACGATGTCATGAGTACTTCACATATGCAGTATTAGCAAGCTTAGTACCTTCACCCTAACATACCAGTTTTCTGGGTTTTTACAGCTATTTCCTCTGGGGAAGCCTAACCAGCCAGGTCAGAGAAGCTAATAAAATATCAGCTATGGGTTTGATGAGCCCTTATGAGTTAATACTCAGAGTTGTACGGCCAACTTTACACAATGAATTCTCAACCCTTACAAATTACTGCAGTGAGGATATTTAACATACACTACACTCCGTCTATGAGTGATATAGCAAGATATTTCACTTTCAGTTTTAATTTTCTCTTGTCTCTGAGATAATACATAAGCCATTGTGAAATATTATATGATTTTTGTGTCCATATCACAATGGTTCAGGCCATGGCCACAAAGCTGTTAAGCAAAGCTGGCTAAGCCCATTCAACCCAGTCAAAGCCGCTGCTAAACCATTAGCTGGGATGTGTGGTGGAAAGTGTTATAGCAAGCTTTACTACTTGAATTACCAATCCTAGGCATTGCAGTACTAACTACTGCAGTGAGATATCTGGCTTATAAACTACTTATTGCACTTTGTCAGAGTGATATGTCACTCTCACACTTTGTCTTCACTTACCTATGGCTCCTGAAAATAAATTAGCCTACATACTGCAGTGAAGATATCTATGGAAAAAGTATTTTTGTCAATGAAAGTAAGCCTTGTACCAATTAGCAGGGACGTAGAGAGGATTATTAAAAAGGGGTGTTCATTTCGCCGGCATCCCAAGACAAACCCAATTGAATGATACAGGGTAACAAAAAAATTCCAATGTCAGCTATAGCTAGTGTACTGGTTATCTGCAGCTTTTATTTATCTGTTAACAATTATGCCGCATTGTTACTGTAACTGACCATAACCACAACATAAATTCAGGTCAAATGAAGTCTTGATAATCAAGGATTGAAAGAAAGGGAGGGGGGTTCACCTCAACTCCCTGAATCCCCATCCCCCTGCATGCTTAGGGTAAGTATTAAGCCTAGCCAGATTGTGCTAGCATTTGTTTTGGAATAATAAACATGTAATAACATAGTGGAATAATTCTAGAATAATAGGGGTATTTAGGAGAATAATAAGGAGAAATGAAAATAATTAGTCCATATTATCCTTCATTGTAGTCGGAAAATCAATAGTGCTTTTTTTCTTTTTCTTTTATAACAAAGGACATAAACATGTGTGGAAATGTGGTTATGATGTAGACCTTCATTAAAGCAGCTGGGTTAGTGTTGGCCACTCTATTATTGTATTTCTAAAATGAAAAGAAGAAAATTTGAAATACTGGGAGAGCTGTCAGTCAGGCTCAGAGTCAGCAAGTAGCTAATATCAAGAATTATGCTTAGTGGTGGATTACAAATACTGGGAGAGCTGTCAGTCCGGCTCAGAGTCAGCAAGTAATATCAAGAATTATGCTAAGTGGATTCTCTTTTTAAGCAACTCGCGGACAATCATATTGCATTAGAATTGACAAAAAATGTATATTATTACCAGCCGACTACAAATGGGAAAGGAAGAGAATGTGGATCTGCTGCCGAGCATATTAAAATTCTTTAATGCCGTAATCCTCATTACCCCCAAATGTTTTGTAGGGTTCACTTCTCAAAATTGAACTTTTTTCAGCTGCAGCAGAGCATGTTTTCTTTTTCTTTTTTCATTTATTGAATATTTTTATGGGATGTTCAAGGTTTCCACTGAACGATTAGCTAGCTAAATCCTTCATACTGAGTAATTCAGTGAGAGCCTGACGGTTTTACTCATTCATTTCATAATGTACTAACTTTATACAGCTACCCACACAATATTTCACTATTTCTAATTAGAATAATAATACGAAAATGTCTAGAGTAATATACTATTATTTTGGAATAATAAACTCTTTTTTTTTTTAGAAATAAAAAATAAAATAAAAAATGTTTCAAACATAATCTGGCAGGCCTTAGTAAGCATTATTATATGTGAATATTCCTAACTTATGAGTCTTTACTTTTTTGTGGTTAATTCCTTTCCCTCCTGTTTTGTGGTCAGGTCATCTTTCTATATAAGATAGTACCATTTAATTGTTAGGGCAGAGTTCTTTTAGTTGAGTCTAGCTCTGTTAATTGTTGAGTCACTTTAGCTGTTTGTTGTTATTGTGTTACTGGTCATATTGTTATCATTGATTAAAATGATTAATTATCAAACGAAATTGATAGCAAAAAGGAACATTATAACAATGTTTAACAGATTGTTGTGAAAACCAAGACAATTATACTCGTATTGATAACGACAGCACATTATTATTACACGTGGGATTTTAGCCAGTAATTAGTTCATTGGCATGCTATGAGATATATGTTAATGTTTTATCATCAGTTTCGCTTACAAGGTTATACAGTTAATTACTTAGCAAGTAAAAAAATTGAACTTCTCAATTATGGATGAGCTGTAAAATCTTTTGTTTATTTGTATGCCCATTTGTTGATAGTTGTGGAAGTTGTCCATTGCATGTTGTTTTAATAATTTAAATGTGAGGATGAACCAAAATGTGGTAACTTCTATAAAAATATTCCAAATATCTAAAGAGAGTGAACAAAACTAAAATTGATCATGTCTCTACTAGCTACAAAATTACAATTCCAAATTCTCCTAAACTACAAATCATTTTCTATTTAAAGAGCTACTATGATTAAATTTCACAAATAACTTAATGAGTTATGGCTTTTATAATGTCAAGAATTTGTTCAGCACATACTCTAGCTTTGCCTGCATCTGCTTCTTCATAATGATCTGCAGGTATTTCACTTCCAGACCAACGATTTGGGTATCGAGTGTTCAAATAATATGACCGTAATGGAGTAGTACTGTTGACAAGGCTCCTTGTTTGCTCAGGTTTTACAGTCTCTAGATCACGTGCTAAAGCAACGATGTCATGCTGATGTAATGAACTATCATCAAGCCCACACAGAATGTATGCGCCTCCTTTTAGAGCTTTCTCTGCCACTTGGTGGGCCATAAAGCAAACATGTCCATGAAAGTTGCAGGCATTATCACAAGTACTAATAGCACAAAGAACCCTAAAGTCGATCTCAGCTTGCGCTATCCACTTCCTACCCTCTTCATGATCAGGATAAATTGAATTAGGAGGTGTAAAGTGACTATTACTCGTTGCTTTTCTCTCCATATAATAGTATTGAGATGCTCTCTCTTCACACGTACTAAAAAATTCGTTTGACGAATCGGAAAAAAATTCTGTTTTACCAATATTTCTACTAAAACTCTCAATTTCCTCTTTCAAAAACACAAATATTTCTTCTGCTTTGCTTGTGTTTTCCAGGTTCTTATCAGGATGCCACATTAAATACATACGCTTGAAAGCTGATTGTTGCAAATCCGAATCTAACTTGCTTATTTCATGTAAATCTCTCTGAATTTTCTCCTTGATGTCTTCAATGTCACTTTCCATAGTAATGGTTTCAGAAGCAGGCTTCCCACATGAAATTTCATGAGGAACAAATGTTCTTTCATTCGTTTCATCACTTGGAATAATCTTATAAAGATATACAATGCTAACAATTTCTTCACCACCCATCTCATTGTTACTTATCCTAATGCGATATTTTCTAGTTACTTGACTTGTACAACATTCGTTATCACCATCATCATCATCATCTGGTCGAACAAAGTGAATTATTTGAGCCACAATAAACTGCTGTGTGTGCGGCCGCTCATATGCTACGTATTCCCTGGGGGAAAACAGATTGCTGATGTCTTGTTGAAGCTGATGGTGGTAATCAATTGGAATAACTTGGCCAACAGTAAATTCAAATTGTGATTTTGTTGGAGTAGGAAGAACAATGTCATATCTCTGAAGAAAAATATGCTTCTTAGAATTTTCTGTCTTCAGGAACCTTTCAATGAAACTGGTAAATTGTTTGACGTGAGGCGAATATTGTATTTTGTATTCTTTCAGAAGCAATTCGCACAGGGTATCAGCAATTTCAGAGAATACATCTTCAAGATCAAATTCATCCCATTCTTCATCAATGAATATTGTACGAGGAATATCGCATGATTCAAAATAGAACTTAGAAACTGTAAAGCCAATTACAGTTGCCACATCTTTTCTCAATACAATCTTTGTCTTCATGTCTTGTTTAGCCTCTACTTTCAACGAAATAAAATAATCCTGAACAATACTTTCTAAACTATTATGAGCCTTTTGCTTTAAAATAATTTTGAATGCTTGCATGACGGCAAAAGAGTTGGTCTCATGGTGAAGTAAAGTCTCTATACTCATAGTACGCTCACTAGGAAATACAGACAGAGATTGCTCATCAGGAATTTGCTTACAACTCAATGACATAGCTTTTGGTCGAACTTTGTCAGGAAGTATGCGACAAAAATCTGATGCGCTAAAGCCAAACCTAACCTCAGTTTTGTCAAAGTGATAAATATGTAGTCCCTTTAAATTTAGATCAATTTTACGGTGGTAAGCCAAAGAGTCTGAATACAACATATTTGTAGAAAGTCTCAAATGATTCTCGGTATCGGGGAGATAAAGCTTACTATTAGGAGAATAATCTGCTGTGATGTTATCAAAAAGAAAGTTTAGAGCCTTTTCCACACAACTCATAGCATTGGGATCCAATGGCTTTCCTTCAGACCTCGTAAAAACTTTTTCTAAAACTGTTTGCATGTGGTGGACTTCAAGATTAGATTCTACTCCCAATTCTAACAGAATAGACATAGCACTCAGCAATTCTTCAGGAAGACGATGCAGATAAGGATAGTAACATTCTAAAGATGAAGTCTTCCTTGTAGAGATGACAGATGTAGGATTCACTAAAGCTACTTTTTTTTTATCATTTTCCATTGGATCACAAAATACCGGAATACATGATACTTTTTGTAAAATTGAAATTTGGGATTCGTGAGAATGTTTAAAATTCTCTGACATTACTTCCAAAAAATTGTTTTGATTTTCTTTTGGCATAAACTTTTCAGGATAGTGCTGGAGGAGTCTTTCATCAGTGTAGGGAGAATTAGCACAGATGTTACTTATATTGCTAACTACATCTCTAGAATTTGCTGCAGAAATAAAATTCATTCTGTACAGCATATTATATGCACGTTTACTGCAAATCTGCTGGTGTTGGTCTATTGGAATATGAACTATAGGTTTCACTGTCCATAGAAGACTCATGAGTTCTTTAGTAGCAGAACCATTAAGGCAGACTAGATTATTTTCATTTGAATAACTTCGAGAGATCCAATTAACTTTAGATGTATTCAAAGCTGGCACAAAAGCTATTTTTGAAACTTCATTGAGAAAAGCATTTTTTTTAAACCATTTTTGTATTCTCTCTTCACAAAATAGATACTTTAGTAAGGCTTCAGAACACTCATTTGTGTTCCCTCCAACTTCACCAGTGCTTACTTTCCTGCACAGCTTGATGAATTGTCTCTTAGTAAGTTTTTGTTGAAGACCTAACTCTTTAAAAAAAGGAAGCCACTCATTTTCCTGAAATTTTGTTGGAAGTAGATAAAAATCATTAGGAAATGCATGAAATAATTTAACTTTGTGATCAGAAAATGATTTAATACAATCTAAAAGACCAGAGGGCATTTCAATACATTTTAACTCTTTTAGTGACTCCACAAAGGTCCTAGCATTGTAAGTAGTTTCCACTTTCCCAGTGATTTCTTTATCACACCTATACTTCCAGCTGAAATATACATGCTTGATTAATACTAGATGTTCGTGTCGTTCTGCTTCATTGAGTTGTGAAAATTTTGGAAAAATAAATTTGCAGTAGAGTTCTTCATATGTAATCGGTCGCATCTTAAATTGATCAACCGACCCGAGCATAGTAGTCCATTGTGCACTTCGTATAAATACAAAGGGTTCAGTAATCCACTTCTCACATCCAGATGCGCACATGTCATCAGGACAGATATATGCACGCTTGTTTGATAGAGACAAATGCTTTCCATCTATCGTCGCGAAAATTGGAAGAGAAGAGATTTGATATAGCCATGTCTGATCACTTGGTTTAGCTGCCTGAGAGAAATATGATATAAGAGTATCATAGTGAGATGAATCGGACTTAAAAATAGCCGTAAGAGGCATTTGTTGGTTAACATGATAAAAATTACAAAGTATCTTATCATGTTTTGAAAGAGAAGGTAATTCAAGCATCTCAACATTAAAAATTACACGAGTGTCCAAGAAAGGCATTTGAAGAGCTTTCATGATAGCTATCATATGGTTACTGTCTATAAATGAATCCTCCTCAACTGGCTGTGATTCAATAACACAAGGTAGGACATCATTATTTATAGATAACAACCGATCATCTATAGTTAGCAGCAAACAGTAATGTTCAAGAATTTTATTACTGTACGATTTAAAAACTTCATCTTCATGTAGGCAATCCCAAACACTAATTAGAGTATCCTTGCTTATAATCTTGGAAGCATAAGAAATGGCAGTACTTTCACAAAGAACTGGAGAAAGTAAACTACCTAAAACATTCAGTATGTGACTGAAGTCATTGTTCAGAGTTGTCCTCCCCTCTCTTTCTTCTTCATACGGTGTTATAAAATATGATGGATCAAACTTAATTGTCTGACAGTCAGGATGTAAAAAGAAACATTGCTTTTTTGAAAATTGTGCAAAAAATTTGGAGTTTAATACTTTTTTGGTTTCATCGAATGACCTAAGTACTCCATCAGCAGTGACTAAGAGAAAATGAGAAAATGGTGAGTCTGGAAATCTTCGCATTTTGGTTTCTTCATCTTTCATCTTCACATCTTCTACATTTGGTTCCTTTGCCACTGAAGAAATAGTTCGCTTGTTACTTTCAATTGAGGATTCCTTATCATTAACATGCCCTGATGTGTGGTCATCAATTGGAATTCCGAGAATGTAATTCAAAAACTGCATAAATCTAGCAATCGTTTTAAATGAAGTTAACTCAATAGGAGTAGGTTTCATACCTTGTGATTCATTAAACTTGCTAAATCTAGTATAGTATTGAAATACTGAATTTGGCTGCAATGCTGGAATAACACGTAGTTCTTTGTGTTCTGTATTTTCACGGTGCCTTTGTATTCTTTCTCTTTCTCTAATGATATTATTAAAAGATTTCATCAGTCCAGCTGGAGCAGGTGTCACTTTCATTCCTACAGATTCTAGAATTGGATGAATAATTTTCTTCTTGCTACCAGCAATATTTACCCAGAAGTAAACCTGTTCAGCTTGTTGTTTAGAAATTATAGGATGCCAACTTACAAGTATATTGTTATTCTCAGTAGAGGACAAAACACACAGAACTTTGGAATTTCTTGAAACAAGCTTTTTCAAGACAAGTGCACCAGTGGAATTTTCCTCAGTATTTGTAAGATGAACATGTGGAAATAAGGAGTAGTAATTGTTAAGATCTCGTAGTGCTAGAGACCAGCTCTCATACGTAGAACTCAAAAACGTACCTTTCGCATCTATAAGCAATTGAACATATGATGAAGCAATAGCTTCAAATAAGCTATTATTCCATTTGCTTCTGTCATCTGAATTAGAACTTGAACTCTTCCATAACCCTCTTCTGTGCGAGTCGAGGAAGAAGGAAGCATTTAAGTGTGCGGGTATTCCACTGGAGAGAGAAGGAAGGGGAAGAAAACAAAACATATTTCCTTTCCAATTGTCCCTGTACAGCATATTCTTACTAAGAGGAACAGCTATGGCATGTCTGGGCTTCATAGTTCTAGTAAAAGACCAATCTTGCTTGGAATTGTCCAAATCTCCAATACCTTGCTGAATAAGCCACTTGCTGTGTGCTGATTCCCTTTTGTCAGCATCTATATTATTACAATTTTCTCTGTGTACTACATCTATAATTGAAATTTGGTACTGACAGGTAGAAGATTTTTTTTCTTCTGAAAAACTTGATAGCAATTTTTCAAAATTATGGAAAGATTTTTTCGGCCTGTCAATGATTGTTTTGTAATGAAATTTCGTTTCCCATTTACTAGTTGAAATTTCAATATATTTTATCTCATTGACATGACTTAAGAAAAAAATGGCATCCTTTATCTGAGGCATCCATTGATCTATTAGTGTAGATAACATTTCTGTTTCTATTTTGCCACTACATTTACTTATCCCATCATCAAAGATCTCTGAATTCTTGACCATGGCATCAGTATGCCTTAAAGGAAAACGAAATAAAGTCCCTTTTTGAAAATCTTCATGGATTATATCTCCACTTTGAAGATAAGCTGAACTTAAATCTGAAAATTTGCTCCAGAATTCACTAGTGAGATTAAACATGGCACCAGGATGCCTTTCACTGGCTTGTGGTACATATCTGCAATGAGGGTCAAAAATACAGAGAGTTTCTCCACCTGAAATGAAGCTAGGACAGTCTGTTAGATGATAAACTACATTGAATCCGATGCCATATTTTCCAATAGATTCATCATCGTATCTTTTGCTGCCTAATCCTAGATTTTGAATTCCTTTATAATCTTCTTTGGAAAAGACACTGTCATTCCACACCAACAGAGCTGGCCCTTGGAGTTCCTTCCAGTTTTCTGATAGAACACTGGTGTCCTTGTGTCCTCTTTTGTCCAAAATAATGCACACTTTGCTAGCTTTTGCATCATCAGCATTTTGCAACAGTTCTTTGAGTATGGTTATATCAAAATCATAATCTCTCATGATACCCTGAATCCTGGTTGTAAGATTTTCATGTTGACCAAAGCTGTCAATGGCTGTATATTTCTCTAAGATCTTAGACCTTGTTGGCTTTACTTTTAACTTGAGTGCCAATTCTTTGGCAAACAGACTGTGAACTTCAACACAGCCTTCTTCTAAAGGAATCCATTCAGTATTATTGTAATATAGAGAACTTGATAAATGCATAACTAAATCATTTCCAGGTAAATAGAGGTTAAAGTCTTTAGAAAGAGTGTTTGATCTTATTTTCTCTAATACTGAAGTGAGTTCTTTTATTAATGCTATACAACTTTCGTCAATTTCATTATCTCCAAAATCTTCCTTCATCCTTTGTAAAGTTGTAACGGCATCACAAAAGTCGAATTCCTTTTTAATAGGTAATAACCTTGACAAATTAGTTTTTGAAGATAAAATTGCTGGAACTTTGAATAAATAAGGACCTTGGTCTAATTTCCAATTATGGCTTAAACATTCCAACGATAGAAACTTCTGTCCATTCCACGCCAAAGGAAGGTCCTTAAGATCATCCAAATTTACTGCTTTTCCATCAGTTTTTTGAAGAGAATTTTCAAAAAAGTCATAAATATCAGAACATGCTTTATTGACCCATTCTTGATCTAAATCACAAGTTTTAATTATTTCTTTGAGATGTAAAATAACTTGATTATTAGTAGGTGAACCCTTTAAACCTAGCAATTTTGTAGTCATTATGTCATTTATGTACCCACAACCACCATTAGCTACTTTTTCTTCATTGACAAACGCTACTTGAGAACCACAGATTCTGTCAAGTCTAGTTTTTCTGGAATGCTCAGAATACTCACATTTAACTAGTTGCTTTCCAGAAGTAAGTTCATATTCGTCTCCAAACCAAGGCAATGGATAATCTGCTGGTTTTGGCAATACTGGTAGAAAAGGTATATCATCAAAGTGTAATTCACTACCTGGAGAACCATGTTGAATGTTGTCATAAATTGTCTTGATAATTAACTGAACAGCTGTTAATGCTTTTTCTTTCATGTATTCCATCGCTATTTTCTGAATACTTTGGGCACGTTCCTTTAATATTTCCCAACGTAAAGAAGAATGCATTAAACCACAATTCTGTAAAGCTATCATAGCAAGATCACTACTTGAAATTGGACCAGAAGGAAAATAATGATCTGATTCTTCAAACAATTTGGCAAATGAAGTTTTGGGATTGACTAAATCGCAACATTTTTTCAGTAGTCTTCCATCAGGTGAACTTGGAATACAAGCCGAGTTCCTAATAAATTTCGATAGTAGTGGGTGAGTACTTGTTATATCACCAATATGAGATCCAAAGTACTCCAAAGCATAAAGTATAAAGCTATTTCTTGAAGATTTAATTTGATTAAACTTTGTCAGTGACTCAAAGAAAAGGCAAACGAATTCATTTTCTGTAATGCATTCTTTTTCGAGATTTAAGTGAGACCTGTATTCTTTCAATAAATTTACTGCAGGTAATTTCAAGTGTTTGACAATACCTTGTATGCAAACTTCGGAATTTACCTGACCTAAAATTGTCAGATCTAAAAATTTCGATTGCCGTTTAGACAGCCATTCATCAGTAGACTTGGAGTAAAATAATTTCAAAGAAGATAATTTTACATAAAATGAATATATAAATTTCTCCCATGGATTTTGTTGCTGAATTTTCGAGGTTAAAGGCCATAGTGTATAAAACTCATAATCAATTAGCGAGTTCATACTCTGCATGTGTTTCAAATACAAAAGCAGTTGAGTATAGGCTACAGGAATTACATTATCCATCAAGAAAATGTTCCATTTTACTTCTTTTTCCTTCTCAAAAGATCCATTATCTGAACTTGTCCAAAGGCCTCTCCTGTTATTGATGACTGCAAAATTACAACTAACATGTACTGGAAGACCAGTAGTTTGAGAGAGAGGCAAAGAACAAAAACTTTCACCTTCAAGTGAATTTTTTACGACATATGTCTCAGGACAAGACGTGGCTTGAAGTTGACAAGCAACCTCGGCCACTGCTGGCTTGGAACGTGTATTAGAAGTATAAGAAGAGACCAGCCAATAACTGGAACATTTTTCAAAGCTTTTATAATCTTGTGATTTAATTAACACTTGAGAGCACTTTGAAAGATCACAAGGATATTGTGAAAGCACTTGAGAGCAATCAGAAAAAGTGTGAGCGAGTAACTGAGATTTATGAACTTCAAACAATACTTTTGGTTTGGACATACCAGATTCAAATTCTTGAACTGAAATAGTATTCACATTGTGAAGAAAGAGTAAGAGTTTGTTGCTTGCTTCTTTAATTTCTTTTAGTAGCTCATTCTTATCATGCTGGGAATAGCAAGTACTACTAAGTTGGCTAGCACTCGTTCGTATAGGTAAACGAAAAAGTGTTCCATTGTATTCTTTGCGGCTATCGAAACCAAAAAGACCTTCATAAGGTTTCATCTGGCTAGACAACTGAATTAATTTAGACAAGAAATTGACCTTTTTCCCTGGCTGGTTTGTGTTTTTTACTTCTTTGCTGAGATGCTCGAGTGTGGGATCTAAAATATGCAACATACTTCGGCTCACGAACGACGGAACATCGGTGATGTGATACACTGAACAAAAACCTATTCCATATTTGCCAATTTTAAAATGACTGCTTTCTTTGGTGGCGCCTGCAAGTTTAAGAATATTGGTGAAGTCTTCATTACTAAATGTGCTGTCATTATAAACTACAATGGCTGGACCATGTGCCTTGCTCATATTTGAAAATATCAGATTCTTTGTATCAATGTCATGCTTCCTGTTGTCAAAGCATATTTTAACTACTGATGCATTTGCATCATCAGCATTTTGAATCATTTCCTTAATAATACTAACACCATCCTTGTAATCCTTTAAGATATTTTTTAGCCGAACTATGAGAGATTCACTTTGGCCGGCATCATCTAATATATCTTCTGAGACACCTAACTCTTTACTGAGAGGAGCTACACATAGGTGCTTCGCCAAACTCTGGTGAATACGCTTGTGCACGAAAAACTTTGGTTCAACTGTAGACATGGCACAATTTCTTAAAAATTCACTGTCTGTATAGACAAGGTTGTCAGGTGTCATTAAGACAGGTAGATCATTACAAGATTCACGAGGCACAAGAACGCGATTAAAATCCGGTGCTTCAACATCTATAGTTCCACTTTTCATAATCCAATCGAGAATTGAAAGCACAAGCGTCCATGCTTCTTTAGCAGTGACAGAGCAACTACCAGAAGTAACTTCTCTTTGCAGAGTCTTCAAGACTGATAAAATTTGTGACCTTGACAAAACAGTAGCCATACCTGATGAAACAAATAAATCCTTGTAGGATGAGATGCTATCTGGTAAGATATTAAGGTATGGCGCAAAAGACATGCAAAGTTCTGGATGAGGTTTCAGGAATACAGAATGTGCATGCACAAATTTGTCAAGTGCTTGGATATACACCCACTCTGTAGATTCAGTGTATTGCACTTTGTTTTTCAACATGGAAGAGTATATTTCTTTAACTATGGACAGTGTTTCTTGTTCCTCCAGCTTACTCTTGTGAGCTATGACTTCCTTTAAGTGAGGCACCAGATAGTGTGTCGGCTCACTGTGCTCAATGAAGTCAAACTCTACTGTGAAGAAAGCCTTTGTCCCATACTTTAATGGTAGAGTAGTAGACATACTGGTAGACAAACAAGTTGAGTCATTCAATAAAGTAACATGACTTGAAAACTTTTCCCCTTTCCAAGGCAAATTTAATGGGTAATTTGAAGGCCTTGTTGACTGTACAGGCAGCCAGCATCGAAATTGAGAAAGATATTTTAAAATTTCACTAAATGACATATAGCTCGTTTTTGAATCGATTGTATAAATATTTTGAGCTGGAGCATAAAATGACTTGCTAGATATATATTCAATAATAGCCCTAATTCTAAGCATTCTTACCTTCTTCACTTCTTGTGGGACAGTACTATTTGAAAAACTCAGCTTATAAATGACATCAAGTATAGACTGTGGATCAACTGATGACTGTAGACCACATGAGCCAAGAATGTGCAAATACTTTGGACTGTCATATGGCGAGAGAGGAAAAACATTCTCTCCTTTGAAGATGCTGCAAACTAAGCTGACTGTAGGGTCATATAAATCACATGGCCTTTTTCTACGATCTCCACTTTTAACAAAATATAGTTGTCGAATAGATGAGGTAATTGTGCTGTTTCTGTAAACTAAAGATGAGAACAAGTTAAGCACTTCTTTCATAATTCCGTCAATATATATTTCTTCAAAGTCAGAAAGACGAGGAAATATATATTTGGTAAAAAAGTCATCCGCAGTTGTTTCCCTAAAGCCAAGATTTAACAGCACTCTTCTTTGAATATCATTATTTGACAAGACAACGACTTCAGGAGGCAGAACACTCGTATCAAAAGCATTAGTAGATATAACAACAACTTTTCTCAGAAAAGAACATTTCTCTAATTGAGAAATAGAGTACAAAGATTTGTTTGAATTGTCACAAGATCTGAATATTTTTAGCTTTTGTGCAGTTTGTCGATGATGATATAAAGACTTTCCAACATTGTACATTACTTGCATGAAGCAATATGCTTCTTCTGGAGTGAAACTAATACTACTGCAACCCCCTACCAATTGTGTCAGATTCAAAAGAGTAACAGGATTATAATAATGGACAAAGTCACTTAATTCAGCATGTTGAACATATTGAAAGTTAGCCCGAGTGCAATACTTTATCATAAGCTTGTCAAAAACTGACAGAAGAGTGCCACTAGCGCTTGAATCATTGCTAACATATACAACAGGCTGATTTTTGGTAAGCTTTACAACCTGAAACTCTCTAGAAACAGAAATGCTGTGAGAACAATGAACTGGAAGTATAAGTGTGTTTTGAAAACTTTCTAGAGAATGGTTTCGAATCCATTTCCAGAAATTTGAAAACCAGTCTTTAGAAAATTTAGAATAAGAGAACATTACAGCACCATTAGATACATAGTCTTCCATGGCTTCATTCAACAATGAAGCTACATCTTCTACTGTAAGGACTCTCAACTGGGTTTTTTCTTCGTTGGCGACTTCTAAAAGGAGCTGGTGAAGATCGTTGTTACCAGTAACATCAACAAGTCTGTGCTCAAGGTTAGGTAGTAGCCAGCTTGGGCACTCTTTTGTGCACAAATATATAAAACTATCAGCATTGCCAAAATCTTCGAATGCTACAAAGCTATTGCTTACAAGGAGAAGCAAATTCAAACCAACCAATTCACTGTAATTCTCATCTGATAAGCAATACAACAATAATTGCATCTTTTCATCTGCACTAAAGTGGGAATAGCTTTGAGGATTATCTCGAATCTTATCCCTTGTATACCCAGCTGTGGCTTCAAGCATTGGCATTTCAATGTACTTCAAGGCATTCCAAACGTTGGAAGACTTTTCTGCTAACTTGACATGACAATTTACTAAAGCTCTCTGTGTCACTTTCTCCATTAGAATGTCATTAGGAATGAATACAGCTGATGTATCCTTGACCCATTCTCCATTTATTTCACACCAAATCACATCATTCATAAGCAAGGCAGTAAAGAGAGGTTTTAAGATAAGCTCCCATTCAGAGTGCTCTATCGTCAAAACATTGGGCCATGCTTTGTAAAACATTATACTATCAGACATGTCTCTAAATTTAAGGAGTAAAGAAGCATAACAAGATGGCAGTACTTCTTCAACAAGCATCCTATTCCAATTAGCTGTGTCATCATTTTTTCTTTCTGCTTCCGGCCATTTCAAGCTGCGGCGATCATTGCTCAAACTAAACGTACCATTCACATGTACAGGAAAATTTGAAACTGTTTCCTTAGGCATAGGAAGAAAACAAAAAATCCTGCCATGGGTAATAGGAGTATCAGTCTCAAGTGCTGCACCAACCCAAGGAAAAACCTTTTGTTTCGCAGAGGCTTTTCTCACCAATGGGTTTGTGGAATCCACTTGGTTGCATACCATCCAATGGCTTGTGGTTCTTCGATTAATGGTTGAGTCGTCGTACACCGATACATTAAATTCAACAATAAAGCGATGCAATTTGGAAAATTTGTATGAATGGCTTTTTAGTTCTTTTACAAGACGTTCTCTTTTACATTTTAAATCTGAAACAAAACTATCCTCTATTTTGGTTTGCAAAATGAGAGTTTGTTGATTATTACAGTTAATGTTGTATACCTCAATTGTATGAACAGAGCGAAGAAACAATAGAAGAATTTTGGCTTCAGATCTTAATGTATCAATGAGTTTGTTAACACTCTGCACTGTATGAATATTGTCTGAAAGATCAGACTTTACTTCACGCAATGGAAAACGAAACAGTGTACGTTGATAAGTTGAAGTTCTTCTTGAGTCAAAGTGGGCAATGCCACTCAAGCATTTTAAGTAATCAGACCCTAAAAGATCACTCAAGAGGAAACGCTGTCCAGATTTTCCCTCCCAGATTTTTTCTTGAGGATCAAAAAATGCCATAAATTCACCACTGATAATGGAGGGCACATCTATATGTAAAAATTTAAATTAAAAGTTTCATTAAAACATTTGGTAATCATTTTTTGATATATAAAACATTAGTGAAGCATTAGTTGGTAAATCCACACATTACATTCTGGTAATATATATTATAACAAGTACCCCGCCATACTGTGGCGCTTGATGTACATACTAACTTATGCAAATTAAGAATGCAGTAGCATAAGGCAATTTTATCCATGGTTTCCTTCACCTGCTCACTTTGTTCAGAGCCATCTTAGTACCTAGTCCAGAGAAATTTCTTAAGTGGTACATAACAGTTTGGCAATTGTTTATTTTTTTAAATCATCATTGAGGTAGATGACCTACCAGTTGCTGGCTGGTCGTCTGACCACAATGAATATGACACCTTCCTTGACAAACAATATGCTTCCTGTTCCGGTTATCCTCCACAAGGACACTAACATTAGCACTTTACTTTAGCTATGTCACTCATGCGCACTAGCTAGCTAACTCGTCGATCGTCGATGTTTGTCGATCGTCAATCTATCACTTTGTTTTGTATTTAAACTATAGCTGTTTTTCATTTCACTTAGTTACGGAATTTGTTATTGACTCTGTTACTGTTCCTGTTGTTGTTCAGAACTCAATATATCCATCTTTCATATACCACCTGTTGGTCATCACACCAATCTTCCTACTTGGTAGTAAGGTGTATTTTACTGTATTATTCATAGCTTACTTATCTTTTCTAATAAGGTATTTGAGTCTCAGGTTTGTCTTAGTCTGGGTCAAGACAACCTTTATTCAGAAGGTCCAGTCCGTGGGAGAGCGAGTTGAGATTTACGACCTCTGTCTCTACTCTCCAACGAAGCTTCCAACGAATTAACGAATTATTTTAGCTCAACTGGAATTCTGACGGCAACACTCGCTAGTGGGTCTTCGCTACGTCTGTTTTTCTTTCTTGTCAGCTATAAGGTGGGTAGATCTTGATGCTATACCAATTCAGGTAATGACGATGCTTTACCAACCAAGCACAGAACATGAATTCTTATTCATGAATACACACACTGTCGTCAGTCACCATTATTGCCATCTACTGACACACAAGAGCAATATTATATAGACAAGCAAGTAACCCACCTCACAGTGGCGTTTGACATGTTGCAAAGTAAGAATGCGGTAGCATAAGTTATTTATTACCACTTGGTTAAGGCTACAGCAGTTTCCCTCTATCCCGCTCTCGTTTTTTATGAACTATTTCAGCTTTTCTTATCTCCTTCCTTTCCTTTCTACAGCTCTTTCTTCTTGAGTCATGGAGTCCCATCTCCCTATTTGTCTATCTCTCCTGCTTCAGAGTCTCTCTGAGAACATGAACCAGTGTTGCTAAGCAATATTAAGGGTGCTCACACATAGCAACACGCATGCACTTTTTTCCATGAATTTAACCACGGAAATGTGGCATCCTGTTTCGTGGAATAGTACCTCGTGAATGATAACGCATGGGGAGAGTTCCCGCGTGGTCCGGATATTCTCTAGCTATAGCAAAGCACGTGCACTTTTTTCCGTGAATTTAATCACAAAAATATGGCATCCTGTTTCATGGAATAGTACCTCGCGAATGATAACGTGTGGGGAGAGTTCCCGCGCGGTCAGGATATTCTCTAACTATTCATGCTTGCACAACAAAATACATGTTATAATACACCAAATATTTAAATTGCAGTAGTGGAGTCTCCTGAGCTTGACCTTGTAGCACAAGGGACGAACACTCCAGGTGATGTTATGAACACCACTGCACACTAACAGCTACAGATTTACCCCAGCTTGCTGGAAGGAGCGAGGAGTGAGGAGCAAGCCACTTATAGACAAGCTGACAAAGGCCCTTCACAAGTCCCGCTAAAGTAGCCTCCCCCGCCGCTCCGCTGCATCCCGGCTGGCTCCAGCAGTGCCAATATCTGCTTCAGTGTTCATCTTTTTTCTTTCATGCCTGGCTCTTCTCAGAGCCACCAATAAACCAAAGATTACACCTCCTCCGTATACTAGGGAGGGGCTAAAATTGGGGCGGGGTGCATGGAATTAATGTTAGTGTAGTTTTAATTTCTGTTCTGTATGCTGCTTTGGACTTTATCTTAGGAATGGGGAATGGGAATGACTTTAAATTTGGAACAGAGCCCAACCAGAGTCTAGTCAACAAAATGTTTGTTACAATTTTTTGAAGAAAAAAAAAAAATTCACAAAAATATAGATCTAATAAAGCATGCACATATCAATAAGTAAAAAGCAATATTGAATAGAGAAAAATGGAACGAAATTATTGTAGGCAACGGGTTCGAGAAGTAGTAGGCGAACTATCGCTGCTCTAGGTGCGATGGTGGAGGAGTTATCGCTGTAGTATGATAAGGTAGGAGGGTCGTATCTCTTGAAACAGCCACTTGTTACTTCTGAATTCAGGCATGTAGACTTCTATGGTAGTAGTAAGCAAGTCCCACTTGCAGAAGACAGTTTAAATACAACAGGGAAAAAACAATTCTTCCCTAGCAACCAGACTCAATTAACCGCGTGGGAGGTGTGTAGGAAGTATGTAAGCACCCTTAAAGGAAATGCCTACACCAATTGTGAATAAGTGTTGTAAGGCAACTAGAGTTAGTACAAACAGGTATGGCATACTTAAAGTATTGCTAAGAACACTAATAATGCATCCAAGATACTCACAGAAGGATTGATGTTAGTTTTCTATTAAGTCACACCTACATTTCCTTTATCCATTCTAGCAATTATTTCAGCAGACTTTATAAATGTTTAGTAATTTTAAAACAGTAGCGAAAAAATGTTGGTTTGAAAAACTGGCCATTAGTTTGGCTAATGAATAATAATGTTCAAGGTCAATAAAAATGATAATGTAATGTGGTGAATGTTGTTATACTGCTGGGATAAACAAACTAGGATGTGGTTACAAAAAGATAAACAAATAATAGGTAATATTGGGGCTAAACTCCTAAGCAAAGTTACATTAGCAATGGAAAGAAAAGTGTGAACAATGTCATAATTATAGTGAGTGATTTTTTGACGAAAGCATGCTATTAATATATATATATAATTATATTATATATACATGCATGTCATCCAAATGACATATGGCAGAATTGCGTTCAGGTTAGTAAAGGTTATGCTAGGTTAGAACATTCCGCATGTGCATGATCATACTTAAGTTAGGCTGGATGACAAAATACTCATAATAGTGAGCCTTTTGCTTTTGATGGTGAAGTATTAAAGTGTGGCAATCAATTTGGTTTTATTCAGCAATAGACCCAGTAAAAAGAAATCCCTCTAAAATGTGTTATGGCCATAGCCGTATCAACTGCACGATAGATGCCATCCCTGTCCATTACCTAGAAGCATAGAATGGCAATGGGATTATTCACCCACAATTCAATTTAAAAAAAATCCTTTGGCATTTGTCCAACAATGTACAGATCCATGCCATTCCAAGGTTGCTCAGAATGTAAAATCAAACTGAAGCCAGTGAAGAATAATTTTTGACCTTTGTATCTGTGGAGCAACTTTTTGAGTTAATGTAATCAAGTTAATGTTATAGAATGATCCACTATAATATTGTATTGTCTGAGCCTTCAATAATAGTGGGCTGCAACTAACTTGAGAACTTTATAAGAGGTGAAAATAAACCTATACATGTACCACCCATAAAACAAAAAGAAAACTAACAAATGTATGGGTTTACAAGTGGTGTAGTAAGGCACTATAATACATAGCTAACAACAATGAACCGTCTTTCATGAAGCAATTTTATAAGACCCAGTATAAATATTCTCATTTACGCTCTGTATTATTTGAATGCTAGCATGTATTTGAATAGCTTTTGTAAGTTTTGTCTGTTCCATGATACACACTGATGAAAAGGAAAAATAAAATTAGCTTAGGAAATAGTAAGAGAAAAGTATTATTGTTCTTTGAAACAATGTTTAGTAAGTGATTCCAAGCTTTCAAATAAACATTGAGCTCCTTGACTACAAAACATCGCTCTCGTTATGGCAATGATAAAGCAAGCTATATACACTACAACTATTCTTTTTATGGTGTGCGGTAATGTACTTATTTAGATATCTTATAGTACACTGTAAAAATTATAGCGTGAAAACCCACCAAATTCACACCAAACTGGTAGTGTGAATGCCCACCACCTATGCATAGTGTGTCCTTCACACTTTCTTCCTAGTGTGAATGCACACTTAGTGTGAAATTCACACTCAATGGAATAGCATGAACCCTTTACCAAACATTAATTATATTCATGTGCAGGCAAAAACCAATGCTATTATCATTGTAATCTACCTTATAGATGTTTTGTACACTTGTGTGGTAGATAACAGAGTTGAGTAAGATTTTAGTCGGCTGATTAATGAGATCTGGGATTACACAAATCTCTTTTTGGAAAAAAAATGTTGATTTGTATTACTAGAATCAATGCAACTTAAAATAATTCAGCATTAATGTAAGTATGAGTTCATAGTGATTGTGGTGAGAATTCACGCTAAATTTGGTGTGTACTTCACACCCAAACGATGAGGTGTGAGCATCACACCATATTTTGGTGTGACTATTGTTACAAGTGATTCACGCTTAACTTGGTGTGAACTACACACCTTTTGGTTTACAGTGTACGAAAGGCCTATTAATGGTTCACTGTTTGTGTACAGCTCACGGTAGTGGTTAGAAGCCTGGTTACACGAGAACGATATAGCGTTAGCAGTTTACAGCTTATTGCTGATAGTCAGCAGTGTTCAATGAATTTATTAATAGAAAACAGAACGTCAGACAAATTATTAGTTTTGGCATATTTTCCCAGAAAACAAAATTAGGTGCGGCTTTTCTATGAAATCCGAATCCCCCTGTGATAACTCCTGGCTACAGGCCTGACTGGTTTGATATTATGGTATCAGTATTATATATTATATGATTAATTCTAATTTTTTTTTGTTTTTCATGTCTTTGTGGTGGAGAGTGAGCATAGAGTCATTCTAATGTGCATCTTACATAGTGTACATACACTTGCTATGTAAAATGAATTTATTCACCCATCAGTTAGCTTGCATTCATATCAACTTACTATACAAACTTTCATATAGCATTATTTTTGCAAATTAAATTCATAACATTGGAATGATCTTAAATAGTTTACATGCACTTGTTTATAAAATAAATTTATTCACCCATCAGTTAGCTTGCATTCGTATCAATTTACTGTATCAACTTTCATAGCATTATTTTTGCAATTAATTCATATTCATAACCATTGGAATGATATTCATGATAGCATTGATCACTTCTTAATAAGGTGTTTGTTCACAGCTCATGAGATTAGCAACAATCCATTGCTTCTTGTTTTTGTTTCGCAACATTTTTCTTTACATATTTAGCTATCCTGATTAAATCATAACTAAGTCCTTACAGTACACCACTTCAACAAATTTACCTGTTAAATGGTAAACTGAGTTAAAGCCAATGCCAAACTTTCCGACTTTGAACGGGTCGTCTGCCTTGATGCTACGCTGCAGATGTTGTATTCCCTTCCAGTCTTCTTCTGTAAAGACAGCATCATTAGCTGATATAAGAGCTGGTCCCTGATAAGCTTCCAACGCTGGAGCCTCCAAGTTCGAAGTGCCATGACGCCTGCTGTCAACAAAGAACTGCACAGTGGAAGCTCCTGCATCATCTGCGTTCTGTATTAGCTCCTATATTCCCAACAAATGTTACCAGGAAATACTCCGACGTTCTTTTACCAGCCACAATACAGTTATATAGAACTAACCTTAAATATTTGCCCATCAGGATATTCGCCCAGGATATGCTTAATCATGTCTGACAAGGGTGGTTTAGCCAGATTAAACTCCCCACGCTGTGGGGTAGCCATATCGAGCTAACTCTGACTAGACTACCGAGCTGAACTAATTGCGGCCTCTGCGCGCCGCGAGGCCAGATAGGAAGCCAATTCCATTTAATGGGCGTGATAGTAGGTGAGGCTAATCATATTTGACAAAATCATCAGTAAGGTAAAGGAGTCTGCCGTCGCCGACCCTTTACCTTCTTTATATAAGGGGGACAGCGACGCCAGACTAGACAGAATTATTATGCTTGGCGTTGAATAAGTGAAAGTTAGAGGTTCAAGGGGTAGTCTAAGAGTCTGGTCCCGAATTGCCCTCACCCCCACTATTCCTTTTCCTCTGCAGTTGATGATAATAAAACTCATAGTTGTTGGTCACTGATCATGCACTTACACACTCACACACACACAAATTAAAAAATGACTTGGTAAAATTTTACATCCTATATAGTTGCATGCATGCTCAGGCCTTATAAGACGATTCATTTTGTACTTTATAGCAACTTTGTTTCAGTACATTATATAGGTACAACCTTATATTAAACATTATAAAATATAGTTAGTAGTAATAATATTATAATAATAATAATAATAATAACAATAAATTGATGGGTTATTACTTATTCATATATTATTGTCAGTTCTATGCATTAAGTTCGACTCCAAAAGGCCAAGAATTGTATGAAAACTTTGAAAACATAATGGAATTGTGTATGGACACAGTACATGTCCTAAAACCTGGTCTGTGTACTCGGTGGGAAAGTAGTAGTCAGTCCACAATTTGTGCAGCAACCATGCAAAGTTAGTTGTTTCATTTACCTCATTTACCGCCTCTTACAATGCAAGACTTCCTGCAGTAAGAACAGACTTTTACTTGAAGTGTGTTGATTTATTTATACTTTTTTCCAACATAATTTAATAAAAAAATCTTTCACACCAAGAAATATATGACTAAACTCTTGAATAATGGCTGTAAAAATAGTTTGCTGATATAAAATTACAGTGACACTCACACACACACACAAAAAAAAAAATATATATATATATATAGGCTCTGAAATATACAATTACTCAAATCATTCCTGATTGTTTGGTAATGTTATAACCACACGGAAATTCTCAACTGTTAAAGTATGCCCTCCCCCACCCCCTGCATTCCTCATGAACTTGTAGTAGTCCCCAGGCTGGGCTAAGTCTACTATGGGGTCATTACTCACTACCACCTCTGCTGAAGCTTTCTTGTGTCCAGCAATGCCAAACAGATGTCTCTTCTCAGCTATTTCTTCCTCATTTCTGTTTACTTTCCTGATTAGTTTAACAAATATCTCTCCCTTTCTGTTTCCCCAACCCTGATCATTCCAAGTCAAAGAGACTTTGAATAGCTTGACAGAGCTTGAAAGTGGAGGGCTGTCAAAGTAATTTTCAGGAGCCCAGTGTCCACGACCTGGACCATTTATGTGAAAGTCCTTCCCACGTATCACTAGATATCTAGGAAGCATCACACGTAGAAAACTGCAAGTCCTAGAAAGTCTTGCTATATCATCCTCACATAGATATTCCGCAATCTTTTCAACCACGAGCAATGGTAACGCTTCCATACTAAAGCAACAGACAGAACAGGTATAAATCGTCAATGATTGTTCCAGGCCGGAATCTTTAATTTCCGTAAAGAATTATAGTCCGTAATCTACGGTTATTCCATTGCTGCCGTGCGTGCCACGTCTGTAAAAGCTTGCCGAGAAAGGAAATAAAATTGAGGCTAGAGAGTTGTTTGTTGTTATTGTTGTTTTGTATGGGAGGTGATTAGCGCCAAAATTGACGTTACAATTTTACGGTGGGTGGGGTTCCTAATTAGGATAATACACGGGGTTTTTTATGAGGAGGGTAGACAAGTCAGCGGGAGTGTAGGGGCATTTTCACCCGGTGAATACGGTAATCTGGAGTGGAGGGGTGTCCACCAGTGGGTACAGAAATCGAAGTTTTCACCGTATCATCTGGAGTGGAGGGGCGTGTCCACCGGTGACAGAAAGAAATCTGAAATTGAGGGGCGTGTCAACGGGGTGGTTGTAGCAACTTGTGTTAACGCGCGCGCAACAGCACCTGGCAAAAAGAAGACCATGTCAGCTTCAAGGTCATTGCGAGAGGTTGCAAATACTGTGCAAATACAAATACATGCTGCTGCAGATGCGTTGGAAAACCAAGGGTTGGTACTACCCTAGGTCTAACTATAACAAGAGGTAAATATTTGTCTAATTTGCTAGGTGTGAGACCTCAAGATATGGAACTGCAGAATTCTATTCAGCAACCATCCACTACGGTTGTCTGTCTAGGTCTTTCTCTTCTCAACCACCTGTATATAGGCAACAAACCAGTTGCTCAGCTAGATATGTGACACCCCAGTGCACTTTGCACTTTACTGGACAGCCACTTCATGAGCAGTCTACTACTCCTTGTTTGTCTAGGTCTGTCACACCTCAGTCAACTATGCAGCAATCTGTTTCCAGTCCACAAGCCAAATTAACAAGACAGTCTACACTTCAAAACTTAGGTGTAGAATGCCAGCGAAAGCAACCATATTCTAACCGTTTTCATGGATGTAGTAGTACGAAGTCAAAAAAAAAAAACTCCTCCATTTGACTGGAAAAGTATAGAGGTTATGCAGGAAGTGATGTAATGTTTACGTTTACTTAGCAACAGTTGTTACGTCACCATTTTGAGTGGCAAAAGGTTTGGGGTGCGCATGGTGATTTTACAGTAGTGTGGCTTCTCCTGGCCTTTCTACCAATTACCATTCACGCAGGTAGTGTTTGGCTGAGTATGGCTTCTCCCGAAGGTGCTATTTACTCCCCTTATTATCATTCCCTGGATGACGCTTCTAGGGAGAGATATAAAGAAAAAATAGCTAAGCTTAGAGGTCACATTTAGTAATGGCTTCAGTTCGCCACTCTCAACGACTTTCTGTACCTCCAGCTACTCAGATTCTTGCTAAAAAAGATGGGACTGTAGTTTGTGCCCACTGCACTTGCATGGCTGGGCTTGGAGAGGCATGTTCGCATGTTGCTGTCCTTTTATTTACCTTGGAAGCAAATACACGGTTTAAAAGAGGGCAGTCATGCACTTCAATGCCACGTTCATGGCTTCCTCCATCGAATGTTGAATATGCTGAAATAGCAAGCATTGATTTTATGACTCCAACACTAAGGTGGAAGAAGAGTGAAACTGAGGTTGCCAGTAATGCTATAAGGAATCTAGCTCCATTCAGTGTCCATCTGCTGAAGAACTGGAATCTTTTTATAAAAGCTTAGCCAGCAAGGGAAAACATGCTATTCTATCATTAGTTCCAAACTATTGTGAGTCCTATTATAAGCCTCTTTAAATCAAAGGAACCCTTCCAGTATCATTGGAATGTCTATGTAATATAGAAAACATGGCATTACCATTCAATTTGTTATTGAAAAAGTGTGAAAAAATATATATATGATGAATGTGAACTAGCACGAGATTTGGTGAAAAATGTAGAATTATATATATACCAAAGACCAAAAAAGTCAATCTAAATTTTGGTTTCAGCAAAGAGCTGGGCGCATAACAGCATCACAATTGAAAGCTGCCGTATGCACCGATATCACACAACCAGCTAAATCTCATGTAAAAGCTAATTGTTATCCTGAAACCACTAAGTATTTTTCCAAGGCTACTTGCTATGGGTGTGAGCATGAACAGATTACTTATGATGCATACAAAAAGAAGGCAATAAGTAAACATTTGAACTTCTCACTTTCAAAAAGCGGATTAGTACTTGACCCAAATTATCCATTTTTAGGTGCATCACCGGATGGTACAATTAAATGTGCTGTTGGAGTTCTGGAATCAAGTGCCCTTATTTATGTCAAAGTGAATCTTTTCTTCTTAAGGCAAGTGAGTCAGAATTTTTTCTTAACGACATAGGTGGGTTACTCTTCCTGGATGTATATCATAGCTATTATTTCCAAGTTCAGGCTCAAATTAGAATTTGTTCTGCATCATACTTGGCAAGAGCAGGATTTATTTGTGCAGAGAATATACTTGGACGAACCATTTATAACTTATGCCTTTATGAAGGCTAATGAGCTCATCAAGATCGGAATTCTTTCTGAACTTGTTGGAAAGTGGTTCTCTACAGAACAAAACATTTTGCTCTGATGTCACCACACCTGTGGAATGGGATGATAAAAGAAATCAGCTATGGTGCTACTGCAGAAAAGGTGAATTTAGCAAGATGATTTTTTGTGAAAATAATATCTGTCTGTGAACTCGTGGACTGTTGCAGGGACAACCGAGTCATTGTTTTGGTTACATTGTTGCACCTCATTAATGTTTCCATAGCTACCATTCATCTATTAATGGATGTTAATGAAATGTGCGGGGACCATTAGACATTTTGAAGGGAGTCATGGGAAGCCAGCAGGAAGAGCAGTGAAAGTGTCATATCTTATGTACTATCGACGCAGGAGAAGTTGAAAGGAATGGCTGAACTAGTCCAAGAGAATCTCAGCAAGGCTCAGGGCAAGCAGAAGCGCTGGTATGATCGAAATGCCAGAATTAGAAAATTTGAGCCAGGAGACCCACTGGTCTTACTCCCTACATCCTCAAGTAAACTTCTGGCACAATGGCAGGAGCCATATCAGGTGGTAAGGCGCACAGGAAAAGTTAATTACCTGGTGGACATGCACGACCACAGGAAGAGGAGAAGAGTGTTCCATGTCAACATGTTAAAGGAGTTCAAAGTTCGCCAAAAAATTAGTTCTAACTACCTGGTAGAAACGACAGCAGAGGTGCAAGGAGAGGAGGAGGACATTGTGTTTTGGAAAGACGGTGAACCTAGCGATCAACCCACAATTAGTGATCATCTGAAAGCAGATCAGAAGGAACAGCTCAACACTGAGTTTGCCCAGGTGTTTCAGAATCAGCCAGGCTGTACACCACTAGTTCAACACAAGATTGAGACTGGAGCAGCACGTCCCGTGAGGCTACCTCCATACAGGCTACCTCAAGTTTATCATGCAGAAGTGGAGCAGGAGTTGCAAGAAATGCTAGCTCAGGATATCATTGAAGCATCTCACAGTGAATGGGCGGCACCAATAGTGTTAGTGAATAAAAAGGATGGAGGTTTGCGGCTTTGTGTTGACTATCGCCGGCTGAATGGGGTGTCAGTCTCAGATGCTTATCCTATGCCCAGAATAGAGGACATGATTGATCAGTTGGGTGAGGCATCCTTCATCACAACTATAGATCTGACCCGGGGCTATAGGCAGGTGCCAGTGGCAGAGGCCAGTGGCAGAGGCTGACAGAGTCAAGACGGCATTCATCACTCCATTTGGATTCTATCAGTTTAAACGGATTCCATTTGGCCTGCAGGGGGCACCAGCCACATCCCAAAGATTGATGGACCGGCTAGTTCATGGTCTGAATGACTTTTCAGCTGCTTATATTGACAACTTAGTGATTTTTAGCACTTCGTGGAAGGACCATCTCCAGCATTTACGACAAGTGTTGCACCGGCTGAAAGATGCTGAATTGACAGCCAAACCCAAGAAATGTCAGTTGGCAATGAAGACCTGCAGTTATTTAGGCCACATTGTTGGCAGTGGAGTGGTTAGGCCAGCATTGGACAAAGTACAGGCAGTGCAAGAATTCGCTATTCCTCAGACCAAGACAGATGTTCGGGCCTTTCTGGGCCTTACCGGGTATTATAGGAAGTTCATACCCAATTATGCTACTATTGCACTTCCTCTTACTGACCTGACAAGAAAGACAGCTCCAAATCAAGTTCAATGGGACTCACACTGTGAAGCGGCCTTCTGCAAGCTAAAGGAGTTGTTGTGCTCCTCACCAGTTCTACAGAGCCCAGACTTCTCACGACAGTTCATCCTGCAGACTTGATGCCTCAAATAGAGGAGTACTAACCCAGATGGATGTCGATGGGTTTGAACATCCTGTGTCAGCCAAAATGAGATTCCCAGGTGAGAGCTTGTCTAGCAGACCTCTATTTTCAGTTAAATAAACACCCCATCCTTTGGAAATGAATGTCACAACCCCTTGTGGAGCAGTTCTTATCAAAAACTTGACAGTATTGTGATGTTTATAGTTTGACAATGTCTGTGCTCTGGCTTTGACACTTGTAGGACGTTCAATGAACACCTCAAAGCAGTCAATTATTGTAACACAGTTACTGAAATTTTTTCTAAAAGAAACAGGCATTGTTTCCATAATCTCATTCCTCTCTGGCCATCTCACAAGTGGATTTAATCAAATATATAAATGGTCAATCACTTTCTTCACATATCGTGATATTGTTGTTTGATCAACCTGAAAACGATACGCTAAATCTTGATCACCTAGACCAAGACGAATTTCATCAACACAGCACACAACCGCTGAAACAAAGTGAGTCTGGACATACTCTCTGGAGGGTTTGGATAAACAAGTTGAAAAATACTTTGATCAACCTGAAAACGATACGCTAAATCTGAGACAGAAGAAAACAGAAAGAGAAGTAAAGGGAAAAGAAAAAAGCTACCCACATGGAGCCACACATTCGTATGTTAATCAGGAATTTCCCAGGAAGTTTTCCTGATAGTCAGGAACGAGCACAGTTACAATTCAAATTGCAGGTTTGGGGGAAAAGCGAATTACTTTAAGTGTGCATGCAGATGCATATGATATTTTTTTAAATCTGTGTGAGCATTTCCCAAAATTGTCCAGTGGTGGTGGTTTCGAACTACTGCGGGTACCTGAAGGTGCAGAGAAGATGCTGGATGTTATAGCATCTCCACAATATATACATTATCTGATCTGAAGGCAGTTGTCCACCACGCCAAAATTTACGTGCGTCCATTTCAGAAAGACTTATCACTGGATTCAATTCAACCGGAAGTAAGTAAATGTAAGTTGTTAGCTGTAGATTAGTATTTATTTAGAATGCACAATAGGGGGGAGACCATAGTACAAGAAGAGTGTCATACATGTGGGAGAATGATTTCTATGTCATTTCTTCGAGAGCATATCACTTCTTGTAAACGGTATGTTAAAAAAATGATTAAATTTTTTTTTATATCAACAAGGCACAAGATTTCTGAAACTTCAGCTGCTGGTGGATCAGCATCAGTTCCTGCAGTAGAAACTCTTCCAGTTGTTGAATATGACAGCTCTTCCTCAGATACTTTCATTATTAGTGAAGGTAGATCTATGAAACAAGTATCACCTTCAGCAGTACAACCAGAATCACCCAAGATTGAAGAAGCACCTGAACAACTCAGTAGAGATCAATCCCATAATGACATAGAGAATACAGCCTCACATGAAAAATAAGAAAGTCTATGGGATTGTGGCGTAGGTGTAGAAATATCTACTTCTCTATTGTAAGTAACCCATGAATAAAACTTACATTCGCATTGTGTATGAAGAATAAAACTAAAGCAGTATTTTCAACTTTTATAAAAGTATTGCTGATATTGTCAAGAAGCTACAAAAAGAATTCTTAACAAGCTCTGAGTTTGAGATGGTGGTAGGGAGAGACTCTTTTAAAGAATACATTCAAAAGAATGGAGAAGTCAACTTTTGACCCAAAGAAGAAACTGACGGTGAGTTTGTTAATTTTAATGGGTTGCTTTAAACATAATGCAGTAAATTTGCAGGTATGTTCATTTGGAATTGTAATTATATACTCATACTGCATATGTAGCATCATGATTAGATTGTGTCCTTAAATAAACTGTACACCTTATTTACTCTGAGTGTAAAAAGCTCTTGAATAAATCGTATATGCATAAAATGAGCAGCCCACATGACAAATTGTTGCATTGAAATGTCTAATTTTAACCATATATTATTATTTCATGTACAAATGCGGCGAATTGCCTTGCATGCATGCACTATTTTGCCCTACTCTACACAGAAACTGTGATGCTCTGAGGTGAAGAATTCCTTGGTTCAAGTCCTACTGAATTTTTTTTATTCAGGAATGCAAAAAAGGTAGACAATACCCTCAATTGTCGTTGCAGAATTTGATAACTTAAAAATAAAAGGCCACATGTGGTCTATTCCAGGAAATACGAAAACATTTTAACTGTGTATTAATCGTTTTGTTGCAAGCAAGGTCTAAAATGTTAGCTTATACTATTTTCTGAATATCAATACTGTACTCTCTATCTATACTTATGGATTATGTGTGAATGTGCATGTAGAATTTTGATTATTTCAAAATTGGAGTACTTTCAGCTATGGCATTAGTACATAGAGGTGGAGGTTTCAACGTATTTTGCTCCACAATTTATAATTTTATGAGTGGTGCCAAAACAATTGATTTAATACCCGTCATTGAAGAAGTTCCAGACCCAGCCACTAGAGAGAAGTTACAGCAGGTGATAGCTATTATGTATATTGTACTATTATGGTTGTTACTATTACTAGTGTGTGATCGTTGCACAAAGGGCGAGTGAGCTTGTCAAAACTGTCGGTCAGACATATGATTGCCTATAAATAAGACATATCCTTACTAAAGATATACATATATATTAAACAAAAACAATAGCTAGCAGCATTGTACTAGAAAATAAGCAAGCTTTCTCCAAAGCTGGTATTCCCATAGTCAATGACAATATCATTGAATGATGGGATATTTATAACTGATCCAATTAGCTTGGTGCAGTTGATTGTCCAGAACAAAGCATAAAAGAACAAGGAAGACTCTCTTGTCGGGGCATCACGCAACTGGTCAGTTGAAAATTGCAAATAATTTGACACAAATATTATGTATCCAATACCATAAATAATTATTGTGACTTAAAGCGTATACAACAACATATAATTATAATATTTTAAGTGGTATTGAGAGATAAATACAAGAAGAGGAAATAGTAATGCAAATGCCAATGACATTGTAGCAATAATGTATGTGCTAAACTTTATAGTTTTAAACCTACCGAATTTAACATCTGCCAAATATCCAGCAATGGGACACAGGAGACATAAGAAGCCTTTATAGCTCACATTCAAAAGTTTTTTATCGGTATAGTTCTCAGCAAAAGATTCCGTGCTGAGAAACAAGATGAAGAATAGCAGTAAAGATCCAAAACAGAATGAATAGTAAATGTTTGGAGCATAATTGACTTGGCCTCACACCAGAAATTCTAGAAATGTTCAACGATCTTAGCAAAGGCACTCTGCTCAAATCTTTTGAGTTGGCAGTGTTCTCACTAGTATGGCTTTCCATTGTATTGCTGTTATTTGAACAGAGCACTTAAACATTTTCCAATGATACCTCAACTTTTATGTAAAGTGAGTGTTATTGTTTATATATTTATGCATAATCAACAATGTGCGGCAACACTACCATTTTCAGTGTATCCTGTGACATAATTATTGAACAAAAATAGCAAAGTGCAACAGTCAAGACTAACTGTTTGCTACTACAAAACATACACATGTCTAATGTGGTGCAGCACATGGATGACTGTATTATGTATCTCTTGTCAACACCCCTTCTAACTACAATCACTTTCTTGAAACTTTCAGCACGACACTATCTTAATCATGTGACATAATACTTAAATATAGTTAAATGAACTTTGACCTGGTGTGTGCTTGATACAATAGTTGTTCACGAATATTGAAATTACGTCCATTACATGAACTCCTCCTCTTAAAGAATATATCTGGTATTTTAGTTAGAGACAAAATGGCCATATCAGTCAGTCTGGTTGGTTGGCTGGTGATGAGAATAGTAGCATAAGGTGGGCAGATAAAATTAGGTGGGTGAGAAGGTAAGATACTCAGTAATGAAAAACTGGGTGGCTTAGTCGAGTCGCCATTATCCTTCAGACTATGCCAATGTAACGTGGCCCTGACTGTATGTATCTCTTGTCAACATCACTTCTCACTTCAATTACTTTCTTGAAACATTTCAGCAAGACACGCTAATTTTTGTTTGTTAAGTTCAGTTGAATTTTGTTTTAATTTTTGCTTTTAACGCTATCCTCACTACCCAGGAGAAATAGATTGGCTATACAATTTAATTTCTAGAATTCCTATTTTTCCTTGGATTCATCTTATTGAAATCAGTTGTAATTTATTTTGTGGTTGTGTTATGTTATTTTTTATTTTGAATGTGAATGTCCTGAGAAACACTATGCAAACTTCTCATACGTTTATCTATTTAAAATAACAAAAACTATAAAATGGCATGTAGTAAGTATCCCTTAGCTTCACAAGTAAAAGTAAACTGTATAATATTAAATATATTATGTAGTAGAACACATTTTATTATTATTAGTTCTTTATAGTATATCTCTGACCAAGAATTTCAACTTCAGGATTAGCCATGTGCTTTACTATAATATTTAAACTCGGTTAATTCTCATAAGAGTTGAAAGATATAAAGACAAATGTTATATCAATCAAATTGGTTTGGAGTACTGCTTACATTACAACTTACATGAGGCCAAGGTTAAAAAAAACAACAACCTAGAACACTGAATGACTTTCAATTAAATCTGGCCTAAAGACTCTTCAAGGACCTTCACTAATAACATCAGGAAACTGTGATGAGTACAACATATAAGAAAAACAACGTGTACATAATAGATAGTAAGCGAAAACTTCATTGACTTTCAACATACAAATGAGTTTCAAAATGTCATATTATACTACATCTACATTTGTTCCTTTTTAAGAACTACTCAATTTACGGTTATTTATTTCTAAATACTGTTATTGTATGTACAAAATTCCCCTAGCAACAGCTATCCAAAGATTGAGGCCAGCACTAATAGATTTTCTTAACTAACTAAAAAAAATCATTGAAAGTGAAGTTAGCCTTCAGTGTTCAGGGATACAGACCAGCAGAAGTTTTCTTAAGTTTTTAAATTTAATAAGTTTTATACTTGAATGACTTAAAAATCAATTCTCTTCAGAGGCACTGAAAGTCTAGTTCACAATCATGAAAAATTTTTTATGAAATTAGCACCTATTGTTATTTTGTTAAATGTACTCTCTCTCTCTTTCACGTGCTTGGCCATTAGCTACTCTGGAAATCAAACCCAGGACTGCACGCTTAATGTTGTACAAGCGATCTGCCACTCAGTGACAACAACCAATGAGCAACCAAACATTCCAAACCTGTATATATATATATATATATAAAATATAAATGTTTGTGTGCTATTATATTGTATAAGTAATAATGGTGGTGATGTATACACACAATGGCATAATTGATCCTACCATCTGTATCTCATCTTTATAACCATGTCCAGCTAGGATATCAAATGTGAGCATATATAAGGGTCAAAATTATCACTATTGGGTTATTTATTTCATTGGAAAGTATGTTACTATAGATGTGTTTCATTATCTACATGTTATACGTGGCACTACAGTATGACATAAGTACTCCATGCATTTAAATAACCTAGGCTCTATTAGTTGATCATTGATAATATATTATGATGATGTTATAAAACCACAACTGAAGAGTAATAACTATGGCATTGCAATAACAGGAGAACTAATATCATGTATAGTGTATATTATGGTTGACAAAGTTATTTAATTCAAATTATAATAGTCAAGTGACAATTTTTTATGATGATGTTATTTTAAACATTTTCTATGATTATTGATCCATTTTATGACTGCAGCTATAGCATATAGGATAATTCCGAATAAAACTATGTATATAATTAATGAAAAATCCAACAAAGGATAGGGTAAGGGACCTGCTATTATAAAAGAGTAGTCCATTCCTGTTATCAACATTAATACAATGGCGAAGAACAACATTGAAAGACTGAAGCTGTCTGTGAGTTGATTGAAGACATCCTTGAAAGGGTCTGATACAATAGTTAAAATCACAGACAAGACAGTTACCTGAGTCAAACATGGTATTATTGCTGTGTTGAAAACAAACAACATCATTCCAAAATAAACAAATCTTAAAAGGAAAGGGATGGCAGAAAACCACCTTTTGTCTCTGGTACCTGGCTCAGTGCCATCCTTGTATCGTCCTTGGAGAGGATCCACAATGAAGCGAACAATAATCTGCCAACGTCGAGCGAACATGTTGAGACCTTTTTGAAAGCAGGCAAAGGTATAAAAAAATAAAACTGCAACTGGGGAAATCACAAATACTAGGCACACAAAAGCTGCAGGAATTGCATAGAATTAATGCCCAAGACTGAAATATGAGAGGGAAGCATCCATAAACACAGCATGTGTAGTTTGTTTATCCTCCATACTATGGAGTGTAACAGAAACGAGAAGGTCAAGACATACATATAGAGTTTTGACATAAGATAGAAGCATGAATGTGACAAAAGCATCTACTGTAGAAGATTCTATGTTAAAGTTTCTTCTGCAAAGTTTAGCAGTTAAAAACAAAGGGACTTTACAGATCACACGAATTAGCTGGAAGTTTCGGTTATGAAGAAAAGTATCAAGTGAAGTACTCAGTTTGCAAAGTAAATACAAAATAATACTAATTATGGCTAAACATAAAATACTCCAATATGAAGAATCCTTCAATCTTGAATGTTGGAGTAGTAGTTTTCTGCAAACTGGTAGTAGTTACAAATGTCGTCTCTTTGTCTGTATTTATACTTCCTCGTTACTACAGAGTATGCAATGAAAAACAGAACTCCAATCACAAGATTCACTATATAAAAAGTAGATCGACAGCTCAGGAGTGTAGATTCCCAGGAAAATGCGAAGCCATATAGAATGAGTACCCTCACGCTTTTGTAGAAACCTTGAATAGCATACAGGGACCCAAACAGTAAGCCTTTCATATAGTGTGGGCTCTGGCAACAAATGAACTCCCATACTGATGTGTACAGTAAAATGGTAGCTATGGAAGAAAAAACGTGGAGCGCAGAAAACATGTAAGAATTTGGAATTCTGAAAAAACTATGACTGATTACAAAACTTTCATTTGTTTGGTACATACAGGCGTAGTAGTAAAGCTCAAAGATGTCTTGGACATCATATGCTACTAGATCGTAGAGCAGACAGAGACCAAATAATGCAATGAGCAAAAGGAATCCTAAACCCATTCTTCTGAACATGTTTGGAACATAGCATTCAAAGCACGGCTTTACTACAAAAATGTAAGCTGGTATAATACCCGCTGGTAATAGAAAAGACAGCATCCCATAGTCCAGCAATATGAATTATATCTTGTCTCCTATTGTGAGAATTTTGTTCTGGTCATATTTATGGTGGATAACTAGCATGCTACCTATCATCTCCATCAGGAAAGCTGGTCCTATTGTTACCAAAACTCTGAGAATTCCAAACAACACTTTTACATCTTCTACTTCTTCTGTTTTGTATAAGCCTCCATATCTTTCCTTGGCATTATCCAATCTAGAACGTCGTCTGTCTTCGCAATACACAAATGCCGTTGAAGGCCTGAGTGGCGTTTTATGATGCTAAGCAAACTTCAATATCTTGTATACTGTTTTGTAAGGGTTTTTAGGCATTCTTTCATCTTGAAACCAGGATTGATACTTGCGTAGGATTACTATGACAACCACAGAGCAAGCGAGACATGAACAAAATACTGCTCCTACAATATGTTTTCGGTTCTCCAAAGCTGGTATTCCAATGGTCAATGACAATATCATTGAATAATGTGATATTTATAACTGATCCAATTAGCTTGGTGCAGTTGATTGTCCAGAACAAAGCATAAAAGAACAAGGAAGACTCTCTTGTCGGGGCATCACGCAACTGGTCAGTTGAAAATTGCAAATAATTTGACACAAATATTATGAATCCAAAACAATATATAATTATTGTGACATAAAACGTATACAACAACATATAATTATTTTAAGTGGTATTGAGAGATAAATACAAGAAGAGTAAATAGTAATGCAAATGCCAATGACATTGTAGCAATAATGTATGTGCTATACTTCATAGTTTTAAACCTACCGAATTTAACATCTGCCAAATATCCAGCAATGGGACACAGGAGATACAAGAAGCCTTTATAGCTCACATTCAAAAGTTTTTTATCGGTATAGTTCTCAGCAAAAGATTCCATGCTGAGAAACAAGTTGAAAGGAAGAATAGCAGTAAAGATCCAAAACAGAATGAATAGTAAATGTTTGGAGCATAATTGACTTTGCCTCACACCAGAAATTCTAGAAATGTTCAACGATCTTAGCAAAGGCACTCTGCTCAAATCTTTTGACCTGACAGTGTTCTCACTAGTATGGCTTTCCATTGTATTGGTGTTATTTGAACAGAGCACTTAAACATTTTCCAATAATACCTCGACTTTAATGTAAAGTGAGTGTTATTGTTTATAATATGTATGCATAATCAACAATGTGCAGCAACACTATTCAGTGTATCTTGTGACATAGTTATTGAACAAAAATAGCAAAGTGCAACGGTCAAGACTAACTGTTTGCAGCTACAAAACACACACATGTTTAACGTGGTGCACTTAATCTGGCATTCCAGTAAGAGACAAAATGGCAGTCTGGTTGGTTGGTTGGCGATGAGAATAGTAGCATAAGGTGGGAAGATAGGATTAGGTGGGTGAGAAGGTGAGATACTCAGTAATGAAGAACTGGGTGGCTTAGTCGAGTCGCCATCTATCCTTCAGACTATGCCAATGTAACGTGGCCCTGACTGTATGTATCTCTTGTCAACATCACTTCTCACTTCAATCACTTTCTTGAAACCTAAGTGCATATCTAGCTGCTATCATGATCATGTAGACCTGTTTTGTTCATTATATATTTAGAACAACAGTGACATCATCTTTATAATTGTCCTATAGAGCTATTTTGGTGTTTTGCTTCAAGAGAAACCATTATAATTACTGCTGATTTTTGTTTGTTAAGTTCAGTTGAATTTTTTTGTTTTAATTTTTGCTTTAAACGCTATCCTCACTACCCAGGAGAAATATATTGGCTCTACAATTTAATTTCTAGAATTCCTATTTTTCCTTGGACTCATCTTATTGAAATCAGTTGTAATTTATTTTGTGGTTGTGTTGTTATTTTTTATTTTGAATGTCAATGTCCTGAGAAACACTATGCAAACTTCTCATACGTTTATCTATTTAAAATAACAAAGACTATAAATGGCATGTAGTAAGTATCCCTTAGCTTCACAAGTAAAAGTAAACTGTATTATATTAAATATATTATGTAGTAGAACACATTTTATTATTATTAGTTCTTTATAGTATATCTCTGACCAAGAATTTCAACTTCAGGATTAGCCATGTGCTTTACAATAATATTTAAACTCGGTTAATTCTCATAAGAGTTGAAAGATATAAAGACAAATGTTATATCAATCAAATTGGTTTGGAGTACTGCTTACATTACAACTTACATGAGGCCAAGGTTAAAAAAAAACAACAACCTAGAACACTGAATGACTTTCAATTAAATCTGGCCTAAAGACTCTTCAAGGACCTTCACTAATAACATCAGGAAACTGTGATGAGTACAACATAAAAGAAAAACAACGTGTACATAATAGATAGTATGCGAAAACTTCATTGACTTTCAACATACAAATGAGTTTCAAAATATTATACTACATCTACATTTGTTCTTTTTTAAGAACTACTCAATTTACTGTTATTTATTTCTAAATACTGTTATTGTATGTACAAAATTCCCCTAGCAACAGCTATCCAAAGATTGAGGCCAGCACTAATAGATTTTCTTAACTAAACTAATAAAATCAAGCTAGCCTTCAGTGTTCAGGGATACAGACCAGCAGAAGTTTTCTTAAGTTTTTAAATTTAATAAGTTTTATACTTGAATGACTTAAAAATCAAATTCTCTTCAGAGGCACTGAAAGTCTAGTTCACAATCATGAAATTTTTTTTATGAAATTAGCACCTATTGTTATTTTGTTAAATGTACTCTCTCTCACTTTCACGGGCTTGGCCATTAGCTACTCTGGGAATTGAACCCAGGACTGCACGCTTAATGTTGTACAAGAGATCTGCCACTAAGTGACAACAACCAATGAGCAACCAAACATTCCAAACCTGTATATATATATATATATATATATATATATATATATATATATATATATATAAAATATAAATGTTTGTGTGCTATTATATTGTATAAGTAATAATGGTGGTGATGTATACACACAATGGCATAATTGACCCTACAATCTGTATCTCATCTCTATAACTAGGTCCAGCTAGGATATCCTATGTGAGCATATATAAGGGTCAAAATTATCACTATTGGGTTATTTATTTCATTGGAAAGTATGTTACTATAGATGTGTTTCATTATCTACATGTTATACGTGGCACTACAGTATGACATAAGTACTCCATGCATTTAAATAACCTAGGCTCTATTATTGATAATATATTATGATGATGTTATAAAACCACAACTGAAGAGTAATAACTATGGCATTGCAATAACAGGAGAATTAATATCATGTATAGTGTATATTGTTGACAAAGTTATTTAATTCAAATTATAATAGTCAAGTGACAATTTTTTATGATGATGTTATTTTAAACATTTTCTATGATTATTGATCCATTTTATCACTGCAGCTATAGCATATAGGATAATTCCGAATAAAACTATGTATATAATTAATGAAAAATCCAACAAAGGATAGGGTAAGGGACCTGATATTATAAAAGAGTAGTCCATTCCTGTTATCAACATTAATACAATGGCGAAGAACAACATTGAAAGACTGAAGCTGTCAGTGAGTTGATTGAAGACATATTTGAAAGGGTCTGATACAATAGTTAAAATCACAGACAAGACAGTTACCTGAGTCAAACATGGTATTAATGCTTTGTTGAAAACAAACAACATCATTCCAAAATAAACAAATCTTAAAAGGAAAGGGATGGCAGAAAACCACCTTTTGTCTCTGGTACCTGGCTCAGTGCCATCCTTGTATCGTCCTTGGAGAGGATCCACAATGAAGCGAACAATAATCTGCCAACGTCGAGCGAACATGTTGAGACCTTTTTGAAAGCAGGCAAAGGTATAAAAAAATAAAACTGCAACTGGGGAAATCACAAATACTAGGCACACAAAAGCTGCAGGAATTGCATAGAATGTATGCTCACTACTGAAATATGAGAGGGAAGCATCCATAAACACAGCATGTCTAGTTTGTTTATTCTCCATACTATGGAGTGTAACAGGAACGAGAAGGTCAAGACATACATATAGGGTTTTGACATAAGATAGAAGCATGAATGTGACAAAAGCATCTACTGTAGAAGATTCTATGTTAAAGTTTCTTCTGCAAAGTTTAGCAGTTAAAAACAGAGGGACTTTACAGATCACACGAATTAGCTTAAAGTTTCGGTTATGAAGAAAAATTATCAAGTGGGTTAATATGATGAGAACAAAGGGATACACAGCAATGAGGAGATCCAGAGAAAGTATAGCCAAAGCATCTTTTTTAAAACATATGTTAAGATCAAGAACACGAAAAAAATCTAAATTCCAAATGCCAAACAATGTCCCAAAATTTTTTGACATAGTAAGTCTTTTGATTTTGTAAGAGAAGTTCAAAACAAATACTCGCATTAACATAGGCGACGTAACAATTTGACTAATCAGCACAAATCCTTGAAGTTTAGAAGAGGGAATGTTGATACTGAATATGAGTATTACAACATAAACAGAGTCAGAGGCATAAATGCCACCAGTACATATTTCAGTGCATTTGTCCAGCCACCCGTGCATGCTGTGCATGTCATACTGTATGAATAAGCCCTCATATACGTTCCCTCGATACATTTACTACATAGCGGACCAGTTCGATTAAACCTACCACACATAGCCTCATTCAACTCGGTTAACCTATCCGGTAGTTTAGTGTAGGCGTGATTCAAAATGAAGTAGTTCCTACGATATAAGTTGCAGTTGTATAAACAACTTCCTCCTTCTGTTGCGTTGTTGTCAAAGGTCAAGCACTGGCACTGTAAGACGCCACCTCCGCCTTCATCATCACTGCATGTCACAATATAGTTCCAGTCAAAACAGAAACAAGTATTGTTGCTGGAACAGTACGACCATGATGGACAAGAAGATGATCCACTACTACAGTTCCTATTGTTCAGAGAGCTTGCATGATATTCACTAATAGAGTTTGCAAAAGAAGTCGTTTGAATTGCAGACCAAATAGTAAAGATGCAAGCCGCATTCATGATTTTCAGATAGTATCTATGGACAGCAACCTCTTAGCAACTAGATCTTTGAACTACATGAAGTGTTATGATAGAGCCCTGGTTATAAGCATCAAAGATTTGTCAGTTTTTAATAAGGATGCAAGCCGCATTCATGATTTTCAGATAGTATCTTTGGACAGCAACCTCTTAGCAACTAGATCTTTGAACTACATGAAGTGTTATGATAGAGCCGTGGTTATAAGCATCAAAGATTTGTCAGTTTTTAATAAGGATGCAAGCCACATTCATGATTTTCAGATAGTATCTTTGGACAGCAACCTCTTAGCAACTAGATCTTTGAACTACATGAAGTGTTATGATAGAGCCCTGGTTATAAGCATCAAAGGTTTGTCAGTTTTTATCCATATATGGACATCGGTGCTGCCCACACCAAGTATGTGGTATAATTTTAATTTCAAATCATAATTTAAATATTATTATTTGACATACAAATGTAGAGTTGTAAAAAGTTCCTATAAAAACAAACATTTAGAAGAACATTATATCAAATTTAACAAGAAGTCAATATTTTTTTGTTAACAGAATTTGTATTGTACATTAATTGGTGAGTGGATAAATGTGATTCTCCTTGAAAACACTTACATAATTAATATATTACATTTACATATTCTGAGCTACTGTATGTCGTAATCAGCTGTAATTATTATTGTCTTGAATTTATATATAACCATCTGTCTGATTTTGATACATATTATGGTGGAAGGTAAACACTATGCAGTAAGGTCTATAATGCACAGAGAAACTTCAATGCATAGCTAAATGTTTGTACAAAATATTACTTGCACTGTGGGAGAAAATGAATTTAAGGTGTGCCATTACTGCCTTATAACGCCGTCTTGTATGGCACCTATTGGTATGCTGTAAGGTAGAATATACTAGCTTATTCTCCTAGCTTAAAACCAGTGGCATTATTACTGTCACCAAATCACCTGTTTATTGTCAGTATCAAAGAGCAAAGCTTTCTTTTATATCTACCATTTACAAGCCCTAAAATTACTCGTCCTGTAGCCCATTCCAGAATCCTAGTGTTTGGCACTTTATTTGCAGCAAGTTCCACTGCCCCATTCCTATAATTCGTGGAAATTTTGGGGCCACTGAAATGAGCCGATTGAGTGGCTGCAGTAACCCTAAACCACGACCGGAACCGCAACTTCCCCCTGAGATCTGGAGGGTATTGAACAGGTACTATGTACTCATGCCATCCAGCGTAGCAGTAGGTAAAGGGTCTGGCTACAAGAGACTGGTAAGGTAACTGATTTATTTTTAGTCCAAATCCACAATAGTGATTAACAACTATACTTTATTATTTAACAGGAGACAAGGTTTGAGTAAAAGAACTATAAGAGACTGAATAGTTGGGGTATACTCACCAGCCAGTTTACACAGAAAACCAGCTGGATCACACACTACGATTCTGAGTGAGCATGATATAGAGATAACAGTTGCTCAAAGCTGGTTGGTTGGGAGTATTCTGCCGAAATGACCAAATACAAAAGAGTGAAAGGGAAAGTGTGTAACAAAATAAATACTTAAAGTAATAAAGCAATGAAATTAATGGCAATAAACAGCTACATTACAGATGGCACATGCATGGCTGGAGATGTAATCTGTGTAGCAATCTCCACCACAGCATTGCACTGATGCAGTACTTCCTATAAGAAAATTAGTGATCTGCTCACATAGAACTAAAACATATTGAGTGAGCAGACTCTTTTACACAAAAAAAGAACAAATTCAATAAGACTATGTAACACCTTGCATTCTCAGTTAGCCTCATCAAAGAGTCTACCATATCCCTTTTGTTCTTTAAATGGAGAATTGCTGATTGAATGTAACAGCAACAAGAAAGGGATTGATTAAACCGTTTCCATTCATCAAACATTCATGAAATTTTTAGATACTTGAAATTAAATCGGCTACCATTAAAGTTTCATAAAAAAATTTTTTTTAAAAGAACCTGTGTTCAACACTAAAATTAGTGTATGAAGCAAAATTTTATTGAATACAGTAAAACAATGTGACATCTTATCAAGAAAAACTGCAAACACAAAAACTATTAAAAGATATACGACAACTCAAATGAAACAAGTCACTATATTATTTTTAAAAAGTAAGATCATCCTTCTGAAATGAAAATCTTTTACTATTCTCTGAGTAGAATTGAGAGTACCACCTCCTGTGCTTGCGAATTAGCTCATCTTCACGGACCAGAAGAGGCTTCAGATTATAGTGCTTGTTATTCCAAACTATCATATCTCTCTCCAGCTGCATTGGAATACAAACTTACATTTTTATAGCTGTACATCTAGTTAAACCTTTTATAGTCATTTCGCTGACTAATAACACTACTTCTTAATAGCACGTCTACAAAATCAATACCACTCACACTACACACAAAAAATAAGGAGAGCAAGCCTTTCCTCACAGCAATTGGTATGAGCACCCGAAGTCCCACCTGGACCATTGCTGTTTCGTGAGAAAAAGCCTTGAATTTACAACCTAGCAAATGCCAGATACCTAGTCATATATGGAAAATTGCCGGAGTGGGACTCAAACTCAGGACCTCAGGCCCTGAGCCAAGGACACAACCACTACATCACACACACAGGCTTACCTGCACATCATATTCCTGGACCAACATTTTGATGACAAACGTCGGGATCCACCAATCCGAGTATGCAACAAGGCAGTACTTTTGTAGGAATGGCTTTTGTGGAGTCAAAGAATGAAGAAGAAGAACCCTGCCAAATCTAGATTTTAAAGTAAGATGTACAATGCCTGGACCAACCTACAAGTATTCCAACAAAAATATAATAAGTAGTAAATAAAAGCTCCACACTGAAAGTTCAGTACATACATAGCTAATTGTATTAAAAACAATGTCTCAAGAAATACTTAAGCATGTTGCACAACTTTAAAAAAATAATTAAAAAACCGTTCAATAATACTAATTATATGCATATACTCTTAGTACAATCTGGGCTGAGATAGACACAACAACAACTGTCATGTTTCCCATTACAAACTTGTAATTATTTTGTTCTACATTTATCTGGTATTCTTAGTCTAAAAATGGGTTCTCACATGGTCCAGGCTTTGTATGACATAACACAAGCAAATGAGTAAAAATCTAGTAATGAGATTGCTCCTTTTATCTTAATAATTATGCTTGTGTGTCAACAAAGATGACTGATGATGACAGAGTATGCATTTATGAATAATTCATGAGCTGGGTTGGTAAAGTGTCATCAGTAACAACGATAATGGCAGTGTGTGAATAAAGCTGTGAAGGGTTGGTAAAGAGTCATCAGTTATAGGTGGTGTGTGTATACACATGACATATAGGTCAAGAAATGTTGAGTGGAAAGTAATCAGGCCGATGTAACTGAACCAAGTGGTTGAGCCATATTTATTTGCAAAAGTTTGTGCATTAAGCACCACTGTGGTGTGGTACTTGCTAGTCAATATTAATGCATAAGCAACTATTATATTGCCATGGCTGGTTAAAAAAAACAAAAAAAACAATAAACAAACATGCAGTTAGATGCCATTTTTCTTTGTTATTAAAAGAGACAAAATGAATAACAAAAATGATTAATGGTTATTATATTGACACGCACGTGTGCTAATACATTGACAAGCATAATACGACCATTTTAGGAAACTGGGCGTACATGATAACTAACATAATCAGGGTATCATAAGGTCACTTTAATAATGATTGAAGAGTATTCTTTGGCTAAAAAAAAAAAACAGAGTAAAATAAGGAAAACAAATTCAGGTGTTGTATTATGCCTCGTTTGCTGCATAACAATCCTAATGTAATCAGATGTTGTACTGCTGAAGGTTATTTGGACTGAATTTTGTGGCCACTATTGTAATCAAATAGAATCCTATTTGGACTCACTTGATCAGCCTCTGAAGTAATATCCAAGGAATGGACTTGGAACCCAAGAATGACGTTGGACATTGTGAGAGTTAACCGCCCAACGTGTGGAGCTTCCAGAGCCTCCCAGAATGCTTTCCATTTGTGACTGTGAAGCTTGCCGGAAAGAAGCTCCTTGAAGTTAACGTCAGCGCCTGAGGCTACTCCAGCACCAAGAAGATAGGTCAGGTGGGACACATCAGCACCATTTTCTGGAATATCCTAAATATGCAAGACGAATCATATTTTTAGTATTAGCTAACAAAACTGAAGTAAAAATAAATTAAAATAATGCTAGTAGTGATTAAGCCCACAACATCCAAGTTCTATTATACTTTCAAATGCTCAAGGAAGTCAAAGTTTCAGAAGCTGTTGTAGTATACATCCGTATCAGTAATCAATAAAAAGAGTTAATTGCTGGTAAACTACTGAAAACAATGGTGCTTCAATGCTGAAAATTTTGGTTAAATTTTAGTCAGTAAAAAATAGAATAGAGAATATAATTCAAGTACAGTACCTCAATATGAACATTCATGAAGTGAGTAGAGCAGCCACAATATTTCATGCATCTGTTCTTGACATCTGTCATCTCTTCAGGAAACCACAGAGGTTCTCTTCCCTCTGCATCATGCCACACTAAAATAGAACCATTGATATCCATGGAAGGCCACACTTTCACTTTGGCTTGAGGAGGTATCTTGCCACTGGAGTATGGAATTTTGGAGCATTCTCCTGTCTCTCCATCAAACAGCCAGCCATGGAAGGGACACTCAATGCAATTACCTATCACCTTGACAACACATACCGAGAAAAGTAATAATGGCACTATAATCATAAAACTCAACACTTGTAATGGGTGAAAATCTACATCCCTGATTTTGGGTAAAAAGTATAACAAATTTCATCTCGTAGTACCTTTTATATATTATTAGCACTAAAGTAACCACCATAATTTCATGCTTGACTTACTTTTCTACTTCTCTACTTTTCATTTCTTCTATCCATGATTTGCAGTTTTACGAAATTATTGTTATCGATTGAGAACATTTTAAGAAGTTATTACATATCGTCATTACCTTTCCAATTTTCCTTGCTATTATATCTTCATTTTAAATTTTCAAGAATATGTATACCAAAGAGTATCAGTAAGCTTGATGTCTATATTATTCATAACTTAAAATGAGGATCAGCAAGCTAATGATAAAAAATGCTTTCGGTCAAAGAAAAATAATGGTAGTGTGGGTGTTAGAGAAACTATTCAAAACAATTCTTCTCTTTAAATCATTTTTTTGGTTTAACAAACAAGACAGAGTTAACAGCAGGTACACATCCAGGGTTTCATTTAGGAATTTTTTCCTTTGGGGGGGGGGGGGGGGGGGGGGGGGGGGGGGGGGTTAGGCCAGTCTGGGGTAGGAGTAAGGGGTTGTCACATAGAATGTGCCAGTAGTTACAATTTTGAGATTTACACCTACAGTACATCTTCTATAGCAATAAGTTACATCTTCAGTGCTACTATTCCTTTCGTAGAAATAAACCAAACAAAGACATTGATTGTTTTGTTTGTTTGTTTGTGTGTGGTGTGTCTGGGGAAGGGGGGGAGGTTGGGTATTATATATGGGGGAGAAGCTTCACCTATGCCCACTTTTCTTTGATGAAACCCTGACATATTGTTTTATCAAGTTGTAACTTAACATTCTTAGATTATGTGAGGAAATTGTTCACTGAAGTAAAGTATTCTAGCAAGGGATCAAATGAAAGAATGAAGGAAGAGGCAGTGTTTATGTTGTTGTTTTTTTAACACTACATGGAAGATATTGAAGGTGGTAAGTATAGCCATTGCATTAGCAAATACAAGACTTGTATTTCTATTATGAAAATGATAAATATGCAATATACAGTGTCTGCACGTACTCATGAAGTTGAGAGTGATCAGGAAGATGCTGTTTGGAATGGAACTGAAGCATTTAAAATTATTGCTAGCTATCTTTGCCATTTGTTGTTGTTGTTTTGTAGACGAAGATGACAAAGTATCATTAGATATGATACTTTCGTTTTCACTGGTGCAGACAGTGTTCCACCATTAGGATACAGAAATGTCGATCTTTCATTTAATCATATGAACTTATTATATCCCACTGCATCAACATGTGCTGTTGAGCTGACACTCCCCACTAGACATAAAGATTATAACACTTTTAAATGTCATTTGGACAGTGCATTTACTATGCATGGGGGGGTTTAAGTGCTTCATTTTTATATTCACAATAGCACTCACTAATGATTATTGTTTACAATTACATCATGAACATGTTCCCAAACTATAATGTATATGTCTACACCGAAGTTATCACTTTGTGCAGTGGGTGAAATGATTGATTGAAGTTCTTCTTCTTCTTCTTGCAGCATAGGGTTATTTACTTCACGAATATCTACTATATTGTTGTCATCTTCAGGAATTGGGCCATTCCAGTCTTCTACGCCAAAATTGATATCACCATGTTCCAGCATAGAGCAAATAAACATTAATGATTTAAAATGAATGCATCCTAGACAGAAATGCCTTTAGTATATACCACATCAGTAATGAATAAGTGGCAAATTACAGAACAGTTTGGCACACATTAAGGAACTTGCTATTTTATTTACTGTTCTTGCAATTTCTTTGAAATTAACTGATTAAGCTCAAATTATGCCCTAACTTTTCATTACAATAATGGTGATTTTGAAGAACTAAAGTACAAGTGTGAAATTAAGTTAGCGTTTGTGTGAAATAGTAGCAATCGTTCGACCCAGGTTGTATGGCTGGGGTAAATAAAGTAAAATGTCCAAACTGGAAAGCTGGTCAGAACTGGTAAGGTAAACTTCGAAAGACCAGATCTCTCAACTCAAGTGCAATCATTAATCACTATGACAGAAGCTTCCACCAGCATCATTAAATTCAAGTGGAAAAATATAATTAAATTTTAAGCCACAGCAACACAGCAGCTACAAGCTCAGTCCTGCTCAGCTTGCCTGGACAGTAATGTTAAAAAAAAAATCCTTAAAATTTCATGGTGATTGTCTTGAAGCACAAGGTGACAGTAGAATAAAGTTTGGTTCCCATTTTAGAAACAAAGAAGAAATTTCCCACCATGCATACTCCAATTAAAGAAATTGTCATGGTTAGACTTGAAGTGTACTTTTTTGTAGTAAAACATAAATGGCAAGGTTGTAGACAAAGAAATACTTGGGAGTGTATAGCAGTAGCACCCCCAAAAGTTTCAGGTTCAAAGTTACTTGTAAGTGTCAATACACAATTGCAGTGGGTGTGAATTACTAGAGTACATTTTAGCACCCCCAAAATATTATTTCTTGCGTCTATATAGTCTTGACTTGTAATTGTGAAAATTCTAATCCGGCTCATGTGCTTGAAATATAAAGTTTACCTATAGGTAAAGCAGCAATCTTTTGACTAACTAAAATGTTGGCACATTTTCCTCATATTTAACTCTGTGGCAAAAGTCCTGCTCCAAGCTAGTTCTGTGTCTGTTGTTGGCAATATATTTTTGATTGTACAAAAGCTAGCTGCATCTCCAGTAGTTTCTATCCATCTATAGTCAATTATTGCAAAGTTTTGGTAAACACCTTATAAGATATTTTGTAGAAGTCAGTTCATTATTAGGAAATCAGACTTCAGGTTAAATAAATGATAGTTATACAGTATATAAAACAAACTTTTACTGAAATGAATAAGGTTGGTCGGTCGTCCTGCTCCCTGATTAGATACGATTTCTATAGTAGTAGAACTTCTGACAATGTTTTCTTATGCTAGTAGCCTCAAAGTAGAAAGTGCATTACTGGTATGCCCAAGGCATTTTTTCTGCATATCACTCAATTCATCAAACGAATCTAATATAACTATTTCTCTGTAGCAGAATTCTAAAGAAACTATTAATGCACCTAGAACTCTCTTGCCATGCTTCTTCCATCTCTAAACACAGACAGATCACCAGCTATTCTGCATATTCTTTCCTCCATCATAGAGTAAAGTGGTCTAAAGTATTATAGTCAAAAAATCATGTCCCTCCCTCACCCTTTACTTGGTTTCTGCTACAGTATCCACCAGTGGACATGCCTCTCCACTACTGCACTCTCCAGTGGACACGCCCCTCCACTTCATAATTCTGTATCAACCGCTGGATATGCCCCTCCACTTCAGATTTATTTACCCACCGGCAGATGACATGCACCTCCACTCCAAATTACTGTATCCATGGGTGAAAATACCCCTCCACTTCGGCTGACTTGTTTACCCTCTTCAACAAACTCGCCCTATTTATTATTGGCAGATCATATAACATCAATTTTGGCACTAATCACCTCCCATAGTTTTGTTCTTGATGAGCACATTTTGATCTGTGTGTTGATTTAGCTATTGCAAATCCATGGGGGTAGACAAGTTCTCTCAAAGGGGGGGGGGGGGGCTTAAAGTTGGTCACACATGCACCCACACATATTTTAATTAAAATTATATTTTTGCAAGTATTTGTATACTTAAACTAGAGTTATAAGTAAAATTTATTTGTACACAAAGACCACTCTAACATTTTACATGGGAGGTTCCTCGTTTCTTTTCAAATTGTAGTGGAGTGGTCTTCGCCAATACTTGTAATTTAATCAGTTAAGTTTTCCACCATTACAAAATGTACAATATACAAGTTTAGATAAACTTTTAAGGAGTAAGTGTATGACCGCCGTTGACTTGGGAAGGATAGGGTGATAGGAAGGTTGTTTGCTTGATAAATTTCAAGTGTTGGTAGGGGTGAAGTGGGGAGAGATGTAAAAGTGACATCTATACTTAGTTGTGGTAAAAGTTATTTTACAGGAAGCAGGAATGGCATGGAAGATTGAATCAACACCACCTGACAACTTGTGTTGTTTCTTTACAACTAGTAATAATTTTTTTCTGTTCAGCACAACTATTAAAGCTGTAAAAAGAAAATTAAGCTATTCAAAGTCACATTGTTAATTATTAAATTAGTCCGTAATATTCACTTTTCACAAAATTAAGGTGGACTTTAAACCCCCCACCCCCCACCCCCACCACCAGAGAGCCATGAAATCTCAACTTCAGCATTAGGTCGATAATACTATCTGAACTTATCAAGTATAGGTGAAGCTAAATGATTAAGTATCTGTATTGAACATAGTACACTAAACCGAGACATGCTATTATGTATTATTATTATTTTAATTATTCTTTTCAAAACATAATGATTTATAGTATTAATGTCTATTACTATAATTACTATTCTAAGGTTAGCTAGCAATGAAATATACAAATCCTCAATGTATATAAGTACTCAGTTTGCAAAGTAAATACAAAATATAAAATGGCTAAACAAAACATGCTCCATTATGAAGAGTCCTTCAATCTTGAATGTTGGAGTAGTAGTTTTCTGCAAACTGGTAGTAGTTACAAATGTCGTCTCTTTGTCTGTATTTATACTTCCTCGTTACTACAGAGTATGCAATGAAAAACAGAACTCCAATCACAAGATTCACTATATAAAAAGTAGACCGACAGCTCAGGAGTGTAGATTCCCAGGAAAATGTGAAGCCATATAGAATGAGTACCCCCAAGCTTTTGTAGAAACCTTGAATAGCATACAGGGACCCAAACAGTAAGCCTTTCATATAGTGTGGGCTCTGGCAACAAATGAACTCCCATACTGATGTGTACAGTAAAATGGTAGCTATGGAAGAAAGAACGTGGAGCGCAGAAAACATGTAAGAACTTGGAATTCTGAAAAAACTATGACTGATTACAAAACTTTCATTTGTTTGGTACATACAGGCGTAGTAGTGAAGCCCAAAGATGTCTTGGACATCATATGCTAGTAGAGCGTAGAGCAGACAGAGACCAAATAATGCAATGAGCAAAAGGAATCCTAAACCCATTCTTCTGAACATGTTTGGAACATAGCGTTCAAAGCACGGCTTTATTACAAAAATGTAAGCTGGTATAATATCAGCTGGTAATAGAAAAGACAGCATCCCATAGTCCAGCAATATGAATTTTATCTTGTCTCCTATTGTGAGAATTTTGTTCTGGTCATATTTATGGTGGATAACTAGTATGCTACCTATCATCTCCATCAGGAAAGCTGGTACTATTGTTACCAAAACTCTGAGAATTCCAAACAACACTTTTACATCTTCTACTTCTTCTGTTTTGTAAAAGCCTCCATATCTTTCCTTGGCATTATCCAATCTGGAACGTCGTCTGTCTTCACAGTACACAAATGCCATTGGAGGCCTGAGTGGCATTTTATGATGCCAAGCAAACTTCAATATCTTGTACACTGTTTTGTAAGGGTTTTTAGGCATTCTTTCATCTTGAAACCAGGATTGATACTTGCGTAGGATTACTATGACAACCACAGAGCAAGCGAGACATGAACAAAATGCTGCTCCTACAATATATGTTTTCGGTTCTCCAAAGCTGGTATTCCCATGGTCAATGACAATATCATTGAATAATGGGATATTTATAACTGATCCAATTAGCTTGGTGCAGTTGATTGTCCAGAACAAAGCATAAAAGAACAAGGAAGACTCTCTTGTCGGGGCATCACGCAACTGGTCAGTTGAAAATTGCAAATAATTTGACACAAATATTATGTATCCAATACCATAAAAAATTATTGTGACATAAAGCGTATACAACAACATATAATTACAGTCGAACCTCCGAACAACAGCCATGCATGGGGACGAACCCTTTGGCCTTTGTAGAGAGTTTGACCTTATTTCGGAGTTTTTTGGATTAGATGAAGATCTTGTGGACCCAGAATGAAAAGTGACGTGATTAAATACATTAAATGAATCAGACAGATTCTTAAGACATTTAACAAAAAATAATAGGTCTAGTAATTGTAGGTAGTACATTAGTGGTAAAATATTGAGATGAATAAGTCTTAATTTGTAAGAAATATTATAATTATTTAAAATGTATTTAGTTGCACGCCGTTGAACTCTTTCCAATAAGATAATGTCTTGTATTTTGTTGGGAAACCATAGCTGGGAACAGTAGGTCAGCTGAGATCTTACAAGTGATAGATAGAGGGACTTCTTAATGTTAATGGGTGATGTGCAAGGAATTGTTCGCCTAATTAAATACAGAGACCGATAAGCTTTGCTGCATATTTCTTTGATGTGGACAGACCAAGATAAACTATATATCAGAGATTAAAATACCTAAATCTTTCTGTTGAGTCACTGTTTTAATTGTATCATTACCGATGGTGTAATTGTTGTTAGTAGATGATGATAGGGAGACGTTCATGTATGCACATTTAGAAGTATTTAAAGAAAGTTTTCAAGATTGACACCATGACAATAAATTGTCAAGATCCTTTTGAAGAGCTAAATTCTCACTTGCAGAGTTTAGAGAGGCAATAAGTTTGGCATCATCAGCAAATAAAAACACAGACGAAAAAGAGCAGAGAGACGGTATGTCGTTAACATAAATAAGAAAAAGCAGAGGTCCAAGTACACTACCTTGAGGTAAACCTGATTTGACAGGAAGTAAGTCAGATTTACACCCTTCAACCTCAACAAAATGCTTTCTATTTTGTTAGTAATCTTTGAAAAGTAACCAAAGAGGACCAGTAACTTTATGAAGAATGTTTAGGAGAGAAATAGGCCTGTAGTTGCTAACTTCAGATACACTTCCTTTCTTGTGGAGAGGAAATAATTTGTGTACCTTCCAGTCAGCTGGAATGGAATGAGATTCCATAATGACAGTAAAGAGAAGAGAAACTGTATGTGCAAGTGAAGATGGGCAGAATTTGTAAATATATGGGAACGTAAGTTTAGCTTAGTGATATACGATATTGATGAATGTCTTCAAGGCACTTCACGTCAGGTTAGGTTAGACAGTGATCAAAAGCAAGTGATATCAGTATTATCTTCACTCATGCCTGATATCTCTAAGCTTTCTGTTAGAGATTGCACGAGAATGGGTAAATATAGCCCCTCTCATGTAAGGCCTCGACCTCTACTTGTGAAGTTGTTGAGAACAACTGAAGTGTCTGTAATCTTATCCAACCGAAGTAAATTGACCAAATGAAAGGTGTATATAAAACCTTATATGACCCCTTCAAAGAGAAACTCTGAGAGTATTCTCTTAAAGGAGAGAAAGTCTTTGATTTCCTCTGGGGCAAACCCAAAGGACATTAAAGGTAAAAGCAACAAGCTTCTTTTAAATGGATCTGTCTATGGATCAGTCCAGGGCTCCTCTTTTTCACTCAATGTCCAGAATTCAATTCAAGTTTCCTCTGATTCGCATGTTGGCACACGCTGTGGTCCAAGGAGAGAGGGTGAACAAAGGCGCCGGTTATGGCCTGGAAGTGCCCTGTATCTACCGCGTGTTCGGCCCACCTGTTTATGTCTGCCGAATGAGAGAACTAGTTAATAGAGGGACATCTGTAATGAATGTAAAATTAGTATTAGCATTCATTTAGTATTGTCTTTTATTAAATTGAAAGGCACACAAGTCATAAATTAGTTAGGCGTGGCAAGCTAAAATTGAAAGGCTAGGCAAAATGGCGGCATCAATAAGTTGGGTGTGGCTAACTGGCCGTCCCAAGAAGTAAATTTTGTACAAGACAATACATTTTGGGGCACACAACTTGGCCGTTGTCCGGAGTAGAGAGTCAACCGTTACTTGGAGTCAAAAAATCCATTACATACATGCAGAAAATACTCCGTTCCCAACGGTCTGACCGTTGTTGAGAGTCTGACCGCTTCTCGGAGTCCCGTTGTAGGGAGGTTCGACTGTATAATATTTTAAGTGGTATTGAGAGATAAATACAAGAAGAGGAAATAGTAATGCAAATGCCAATGACATTGTAGCAATAATGTATGTGCTAAACTTTATAGTTTTAAACCTACCGAATTTAACATCTGCCAAATATCCAGCAATGGGACACAGGAGACATAAGAAGCCTTTATAGCTCACATTCAAAAGATTTTTATCGGTATAGTTCTCAGCAAAAGATTCCGTGCTGAGAAACAAGATGAAAGGAAGAATAGCAGTAAAGATCCAAAACAGAATGAATAGTAAATGTTTGGAGCATAATTGACTTGGCCTCACACCAGAAATTCTAGAAATGTTCAACGATCTTAACAAAGGCACTCAGCTCAAATCGTTTGAGTTGGCAGTGTTCTGACTAGTATGGCTTTCCATTGTATTGCTGTTATTTGAACAGAGCACTTAAACATTTCCAATGATACCTCAACTTTTATGTAAAGTGAGTGTTATTGTTTATATATTTATGCATAATCAACAATGTGCAGCAACACTACCATTTTCAGTGTATCTTGTGACATAATTATTGAACAAAAATAGCAAAGTGCAACAGTCAAGACTAACTGTTTGCTACTACAAAACATACACATGTCTAATGTGGTGCAGCACATGGATGACTGTATTATGTATCTCTTGTCAACACCCCTTCTAACTACAATCACTTTCTTGAAACTTTCAGCACGACACTATCTTAATCATGTGACATAATACATAAATATAGTTAAATGAACTTTGACCTGGTGTGTGCTTGATACAATAGTTGTTCACGAATATTGAAATTACGTCCATTACATGAACTCCTCCTCTTAGAATATATCTGGTGTTCCAGTTAGAGACAAAATGGCCATATCAGTCAGTCTGGTTGGTTGGTTGGTGATGAGAATAGTAGCATAAGGTGGGCAGATAGGATTAGGTGGGTGAGAATGTAAGATACTCAGTAATGAAAAACTGGGTGGCTTAGTCGAGTCGCCATTATCCTTCAGACACTATGCCAATGTAACGTAGCCCTGACTGTATGTATCTCTTGTCAACATCACTTCTCACTTCAATCACTTTCTTGAAACTTTCAGCAAGACACGCTAATTTTTGTTTGTTAAGTTCAGTTGAATTTTGTTTTAATTTTTGCTTTTAACGCTATCCTCACTACCCAGGAGAAATATATTGGCTATACAATTTAATTTCTAGAATTCCTATTTTTCCTTGGATTCATCTTATTGAAATCAGTTGTAATTTATTTTGTGGTTGTGTTATGTTATTTTTTATTTTGAATGTGAATGTCCTGAGAAACACTATGCAAACTTCTCATATGTTTATCTATTTAAAATAACAAAGACTATAAAATGGCATGTAGTAAGTATCCCTTAGCTTCACAAGTAAAAGTAAACTGTATAATATTAAATATATTATGTAGTAGAACACATTTTATTATATTTTGTTCTTTATAGTATATCTCTGACCAAGAATTTCAACTTCAGGATTAGCCATGTGCTTTACTATAATATTTAAACTTGGTTAATTCTCATAGAGTTGAAAGATATAAAGACAAATATTATATCAATCAAATTGGTTTGGAGTACTGCTTACATTACAACTTACATGAGGCCATAGTGAAAAAACAAACAACCTAGAACACTGAATGACTTTCAATTAATTCTGGCCTAAAGACTCTTCAAAGACCTTCACTAATAACATCAGGAAACTGTGATGAGTATAACATATAAGAAAAACAACATGTACATAACAGATAGTAAGCGAAAACTTCATTGACTTTCAACATACAAATGAGTTTCAAAATGTCATATTATACTACATCTACGTTTGTTCTTTTTTTAAGAACTACTCAATTTACGGTTATTTATTTCTAAATACTGTTATTGTATGTACAAAATGCCCCTAGCAACAGCTATCCAAAGATTGAGGCCAGAACTAATAGATTTTCTTAACTAAACTAATAAAATCATTGAAAGTGAAGCTAGCCTTCAGTGTTCAGGGATACAGACCAGCAGAAGTTTTCTTAAGTTTTTACATTTAATAAGCTTCATACTTGAATGACTTAAAACTCAAATTCTCTTCAGAGGCACAGAAAGTCCACTTCACAATCATGAAAATTGTTCTATGAAATTTAGCACCTATTGTTATTTTGTTAAATGTACTCTCTCTCTCTTTCACGGGCTTGTTTTTTTAAACAATACAGAATTTAAAATGCTTGGCCATTAGCTACTCTGGGAATCGAATTCAGGACTGCATGCTTAATGTTGTACAAGCGATCTGCCACTCAGTGACAACAACCAATGAGCAACCAAACATTCCAAATCTGTATATATATATATAATATAAATGATTGTGTGCTATTATATTGTATAAGTAATAATGGTGGTAATGTATACTCACAATGGCATAATTGACCCTACTATCTGTATCTCATCTCTATAACTAGGTCCAGCTAGGATATCCTATGTGAGCATATATAAGGGTCAAAATTATCACTATTGGGTTATTTATTTCATTGGAAAGTATGTTACTATAGATGTCTTTCATTACCGACATGTTATATGTGGCACTACAGTATGACATAAGTACTCCATGCATTTAAATAACCTAGGCTCTATTAGTTGATTATACAATATAATGTCATTGATAATTATTATGATGATGTTATAAAACCACAACTGAAGAGTAATAACTATGGCATTGCAATAACAGGAGAATTAATATCATGTATAGCATGTATATGGTTAAGAAAGTTATTTAATTCAAATTATAATATTCAAGTGAAAATTTTTTATGATGATGTTATTTTAAGCATTTTCTATGATTATTGATCCATTTAATCACTGCAGCTATAGCATATAGGATAATTCCGAATAAAACTATGTATATAATTAATGAAAAATCCAACAAAGGATAGGGTAAGGGACCTGATATTATAAAAGAGTAGTCCATTCCTGTTATCAACATTAATACAATGGCAAAGAACAACATTGAAAGACTGAAGCTGTCTGTGAGTTGATTGAAGACATCCTTGAAAGGGTCTGATACAATAGTTAAAATCACAGACAAGACAGTTACCTGAGTCAAACATGGTATTATTGCTGTGTTGAAAACAAACAACATCATTCCAAAATAAACAAATCTTAAAAGGAAAGGGATGGCAGAAAACCACGTTTTGTCTCTGGTACCTGGCTCAGTGCCATCCTTGTATCGTCCTTGGAGAGGATCCACAATGAAGCGAACAATAATCTGCCAACGTCGAGCGAACATGTTGAGACCTTTTTGAAAGCAGGCAAAGGTATAAAAAAATAAAACTGCAACTGGGGAAATCACAAATACTAGGCACAAAAAAGCTGCAGGAATTGCATAGAATTCATGCTCACGACTAAAATATGAGAGGGAAGCATCCATAAACACAGCATGTCTAGTTTGTTTATTCTCCATACTATGGAGCGTAACAGGAACAAGAAGGTCAAGACATACATATAGGGTTTTGACATAAGATAGAAGCATGAATGTGACAAAAGCATCTACTGTAGAAGATTCTATATTCAAGTTTCTTCTGCAAAGTTTAGCAGTTAAAAACAGAGGGACTTTACAGATCACACGAATTAGCTTTAAGTTGTGGTTATGAAGAAAAATTATCAAGTGGGTTAATATGATGAGAACAAAGGGATACACAGCAATGAGGAGATCCAGAGAAAGTATAGCCAAAGCATCTTTTTTAAACATATGTCAAGATCAAGAACACGACAAAAATCTAAATTCCAAATGCCAAACAATGTCCCAAAATTTTTAACATAGTAATTGTTTTGATTTTGAAAGAGAAGTTCAAAACAAATACTCGCATTAACATAGGCGATGTAACTATTTGACTAATCAGCACAAATCCTTGAAGTTTAGAAGAGGGAATGTTGATACTGAATATGAGTATTACAACATAAAACAGAGTCAGAGGCATAAATGCCACCAGTACATATTTCAGTGCATTTGTCCAGCCACCCATGCATGCTGTGCATGTCATATACTGTATGAATAAGCCCTCATATATTGTGGACCCTTTTCCATATTGAACTAATATATTGTGGACCCTTTTCCATATTGAACTTATATATTGTGGACCTTTTTCCATATTGAACTAATATATTGTGGACACTTCCGTACTGAACTAATGTATTGTGGACCCTTTTCTGTATTGAACTAATGTATTGTGGACCCTTTTTCATATTGAATGGATATATTGTGGACCGCAATCCATATTTAACTAATATATTGTGGACCATTTCCATATTGAACTAATCATGGACACTTTTACATATTGAAGTAATACCTTTTCTGTATTGCACTAATGTATTGTGGACACTTTTCTGTATTGAACTAATATATTGTGGACCCTTTTCCATATTGAACTAATATTGTGGACCCTTTTCCATATTGAACTAATATATTGTGGACCCTTTTCCGTATTGAAGTAATATATTGTGGATCCTTTTCCATATTGAACGGATATATTGAGGACACTTTTTCCATATTAAACTAATATATTGTGGACCTTCCCTTTCTGTATTGAACTAATGTATTGTGGATACTTTTCCGTATTGAACTGACATTGTGGACACTTCTCTGTATTGAACTAATATATTGTGGACCCTTTTCCATATCGAACAGATATATTGTGGACCGCAATTCATATTGAACTAATATATTGTGGAACCTTTTCCTTATCGAACTTATAATTTTGTGGACCCTTTTCCTTATTCAACTAATATATTTGTGGACCTCTATCCAAATTAAAGTAATATATTGTGGATCCTTTTCCTTATTGAACTAATATATTGTGGACCTCTTTCCAAATGAAAGTAATATATTGTGGACACTTTTCCTTATTGAACTAATATATTGTGGACCTCTATTCAGAGCGGTAAACAATTCAATTTTTAGGATGATACGGTTAATGATCGCTAAACCGGAGGATTCCATTTAGTGAAGTTAGGGTCGGGGTCGAACAACGAGCTAACACAAAAATATGGGAAAGTCAAAGTACAAAATGACATACGTACGTCCAAACATATAAATAAACAAACATCCCCGATTTTCTATTGTGTTACCTCTGTAAGTGTCTCGCTCACTCGCCGACTAAATATTTATTAGATTATGTGTAGTATAATTATTTGTCTAATTTTAAGTTAGGTTTTAGCTGTGTAGTCTAATGCAATTTCATTTTGTGTGTTTATGTGTTCAGAATTTTGAAGGAGACATTGTGTATGTTGTGAATACTATCTGAAAGATTTATATTGGCAAAAGGATGCAAACGTCAAGTATGAAGTACTTTTTTCACCAGAGAACTCTCCATGCAGTGATAACAATGATCAAACAATATTCACGCAAAATCTTTATTTTTATTAGACGAAGTGATTTCTTTTCTTTCTTTTTTTCATTATGTTTCAAAATTTTTATGGTGCAAGATCACTTTTTTTTGTGGTCATTATACTTTTGTTTTACGTATGATAAATATTTGAAATACATAGGCAATATGAAGGATATACGCAGGCTGTCTACTATTGTTATAACCAGTGTAGTATACTTTTGATATACTTAAGTTATACATATACTATACATATGGTTGGTTTACACATGTAGTATACTTTTGTTACATCAATATTATACACACCTGTGTAAACCGGTACCTATACATAGGAGAAACACTGGTGTATACTAGATGAGTGGCCCTGGTGTTTCTCATAATGTATAACAAAGTAATCCTTATGTTATAAACCGGTGTATACTGAAGATTTTACATGGTGTGATTAAATGATTGATTATCAAAAAGAAATTGATAGACAAAAAAAAACATTATAACAATGTTAAACAGATTGTTGCGTAAACCAAGCAAATTATACTCGTATTGATAATAACTAAAGCACATATTACACGTGGGATTTTAGCCCGTAATTAGTTCATTGGCATGCTATGAGGTATATACTAATGTTTTATCATCAGTTTTGCTTACAAGGTTATACAGTTAATTACTTAGCAAGTAAAAAAATTGAACTTTCCAATTATGAATGAGCTGTAAAATATTTTGTTTATTTGTATGCCCATTTCTTGATAGTTGTGGAAGTTGTCCATTGCATACTGTTGTTTTAATAATTTAAATGTGAGGATGATTAACCAAAATGTGGTAACTTCTATAAAAAATATTCCAATATCTAAAGATAGTGAACAAAATTAAAATTGATCATGTCTCTACTAGCTACAAAATTACAATTCCAAATTCTCCTAAACTACAAATCATTTTCTATTTAAAGAGCTACTATGATAAAATTTCACTAATAATTTAATGAGTTATGGCTTTTATAATGTCGAGAATTCGTTCAGCACATACTCTAGCTTTGTCTGCATCTGCTTCTTCATAATGATCTGCAGGTATTTCACTTCCAGGCCAACGATTTGGGTATCGAGTGTTCAAATAGTATGACCGTAATGGAGTAGTACTGTTGACAAGGCTCCTTGTTTGCTCAGGTTTTACAGTCTCTAGATCACGTGCTAAAGCAACGATGTCATGCTGATGTAATGAACTATCATCAAGCCCACACAGAATGTATGCGCCTCCTTTTAGAGCTTTCTCTGCCACTTGGTGGGCCATAAAGCACACATGTCCATGAAAGTTGCAGGTATTATCACAAGTACTAATAGCACAAAGAACCCTAAAGTCGATCTCAGCTTGTGCTATCCACTTCCTACCCTCTTCATGATCAGGATAAATTGAATTAGGAGGTGAAAAGTGACTATTACTCGTTGCTTTTCTCTCCATATAACAGTATTGAGAGGCTCTCTCTTCCCACGTACTAAAAAATTCGTTTGACGAATCGGAAAAAAATTCTGTTTTATCATTATTTCTACTCAAACTCTCAATTTCCTCTTTCAAAAACACAAATATTTCTTCCGCTTTGCTTGAGTTTTCCAGGTTCTTATCAGGATGCCACATTAAATACATACGTTTGAAAGCTGATTGTTGCAAATCTGAATCTAACTTGCTTATTTCATGTAAATCTCTCTGAATTTTCTCCTTGATGTCTTCAATGTCACTTTCCATAGTAATAGTTTCAGAAGCAGGCTTCCCACATGAAATTTCATGAGGAACAAATGTTCTTTCATTCGTTTCATCACTTGGAATAATCTTATAAAGATATACGATGCTAACAATTTCTTCACCACCCATCTCATTGTTACTTATCCTAATGCGATATTTTCTAGTTACTTGACTTGTACAACATTCGTTATCACCATCCTCATCATCATCATCTGGTCGCACAAAGTGAATTATTTGAGCCACAATAAACTGCTGTGTGTGCGGCCGCTCATATGCTACGTATTCCCTGGGGGAAAACAGATTGCTGATGTCTTGTTGAAGCTGATGGTGGTAATCCATTGGAATAACTTGGCCAACAGTAAATTCAAATTGTGATTTTGTTGGAGTAGGAAGAACAATGTCATATCTCTGCAGAAAAATAGGCTTCTTAGAATTTTCTGTCTTCAGGAACCTTTCAATGAAACTGGTAAATTGTTTGACGTTAGGCGAATATTGTATTTTGTATTCTTTCAGAAGCAATTCGCACAGGGAATCAGCAATTTCAGAGAATAAATCTTCAAGATCAAATTCATCCCATTCTTCATCAATGAATATTGTACGAGGAATATCGCATGATTCAAAATAGAACTTAGAAACTGTAAAGCCAATTACTGTTGCCACATCTTTTCTCAATACAATCTTTGTCTTCATGTCTTGTTTAGCCTCTACTTTCAACGAAATAAAATAATCCTGAACAATACTTTCTAAACTATTATGAGCCTTTTGCTTTAAAATAATTTTGAATGCTTGCATGACGGCAAAAGAGTTGGTCTCATAATGAAGTAAAGTCTCTATACTCTTAGTACGCTCACTGGGAAATACAGACAGAGATTGCTCATCAGGAATTTGCTTACAACTCAATGACATAGCTTTTGGTCGAACTTTCTCAGGAAGTATGCGACAAAAATCTGATGCGCTAAAGCCAAACCTAACCTCAGTTTTGTCAAAGTGATAAATATGTAGTCCCTTTAAATTTAGATCAATTTTACGGTGGTAAGCCAAAGAGTCTGAATACAACATATTTGTAGAAAGTCTCAAATGATTCTCGGTATCGGGGAGATAAAGCTTACTATTAGGAGAATAATTTGCTGTGATGTAATCAAAAAGAAAGTTTAGAGCCTTTTCCACACAACTCATAGCATTGGGATCCAATGGCTTTCCTTCAGACCTTGTAAAAACTTTTTCTAAAACTGTTTGCATGTGGTGGACTTCAAGATTAGATTCTACTCCCAATTCTAACAGAATAGACATAGCACTCAGCAATTCTTCAGGAAGACGATGCAGATAAGGATAGTAATATTCTAAAGATGAAGTCTTCCTTGTAGAGATGACAGATGTAGGATTCACTAGAGCTACTTTTTTTTTATCATTTTCCATTGGATCACAAAATACCGGAATACATGATACTTTTTGTAAAATTGAAATTTGGGATTCGTGAGAATGTTTAAAATTCTCTGACATTACTTTCAAAAAATTGTTTTGATTTTCTTTTGGCATAAACTTTTCAGGATAGTGCTGGAGGAGTCTTTCATCAGTGTAGGGAGAGTTAACACAGATGTTACTTATATTGCAAACTACATCTCTAGAATTTGCTGCAGAAATAAAATTCATTCTGTACAGCATATTATATGCACGTTTACTGCAAATCTGCTGGTGTTGGTCTATTGGAATATGAACTATAGGTTTCACTGTCCATAGAAGACTCATGAGTTCTTTAGTAGCAGAACCATTAAGGCACACTAGATCATTTTCATTTGAATAACTTCGAGAGATCCAATTAACTTTAGATGTATTCAAAGCTGGCACAAAAGCTATTTTTGAAACTTCATTGAGAAAATCATTTTTTTGAAACCATTTTTTTATTCTCTCTTCACAAAATAGATACTTTAGTAAGGCTTCAGAACACTCCCTTGTGTTCCCTCCAACTTCACCAGTGCTTACTTTCCTGCACAGCTTGATGAATTGTCCCTTAGTAGGTTTTTGTTGAAGACCTAACTCTTTAAAAAAAGGAAGCCACTCATTTTCCTGAAATTTTGTTGGAAGTAGATGAAAATCATTAGGAAATGCATGAAATAATTTAACTTTGTGATCAGAAAATGATTTAATACAATCTAAAAGACCAGAGGGCATTTCAATACATTTTAACTCTTTTAGTGACTCCACAAAGTTCCTAGCATTGTAAGTAGTTTCCACTTTCCCAGTGATTTCTTTATCACACCTATACTTCCAGCTGAAATATACATGCTTGATTAATACTAGATGTTCGTGTCGTTCTGCTTCATTGAGTTGTGAAAATTTTGGAAAAATAAATTTGCAGTATAGTTCTTCATATGTAATCGGTCGCATCTTAAATTGATCAACCGACCCGAGCATAGTAGTCCATTGTGCACTTCGTATAAATACAATGGGTTCAGTAATCCACTTCTCACATCCAGATGCGCACATGTCATCAGGACAGATATATGCATGCTTGTTTGATAGAGACAAATGCTTTCCATCTATCGTCGTGAAAATTGGAAGAGAAGAGATTTGATATAGCCATGTCTGATCACTTGGTTTAGCTGCCTGAGAGAAATATGATATAAGAGTATCATAGTGAGATGAATCGGACTTAAAAATAGCCGTAAGAGGTATTTGTTGGTTAACATGATAAAAATTACAAAGTATCTTATCATGTTTTGAAAGAGAAGGTAATTCAAGCATCTCAACATTAGAAATTACACTAGTGTCCAAGAAAGGCATTTGAAGAGCTTTCATGATAGCTATCATATGCTTACTGTCTATAAATGAATCCTCCTCAACTGGCTGTGATTCAATAACACAAGGTAGGACATCATTATTTATAGATAACAACCGATCATCTATAGTTAACAGCAAACAGTAATGTTCAAGAATTTTATTACTGTACGATTTAAAAACTTCATCTTCATGTAGGCAATCCCAAACACTAATTAGAGTATCATTGCTTATAATCTTGGAAGCATAAGAAATGGCAGTACTTTCACAAAGAACTGGAGAAAGTAAACTACCTAAAACATCCAGTATGTGACTGAAGTCATTGTTCAGAGTTGTCCTCCCCTCTCTTTCTTCTTCATACGGTGTTATAAAATATGATGGATCAAACTTAATTGTCTGACAGTGAGGATGCAAAAAGAAACATTGCTTTTTTGAAAATTGTGCAAAAAATTTGGAGTTTAATACTTTTTTGGTTTCATCGAATGACCTAAGTACTCCATCAGCAGTGACTAAGAGAAAATGAGAAAATGGTGAGTCTGGAAATGTTCGCATTTTGGTTTCTTCATCTTTCATCTTCACATCTTCTACATTTGGTTCCTTTGCCACTGAAGAACTAATTCGCGTTTTACTTTCAATTGAGGATTCCTTATCTTTAACAAGCTTTGATGTGTGGTCATCAATTGGAATTCCGAGAATGTAATTAAAAAACTGCATAAATCTAGCAATCGTTTTAAATGAAGTTGACTCAACAGGAGTAGGTTTCATACCTTGTGATTCATAAAACTTGCTAAATCTAGTATAGTATTGAAATACTGAATTTGGCTGCAATGCTGGAATAACACGTGGTTCTTTGTGTTCTGTGTTTTCACGGTGCTGTTGTATACTTTCTCTTTCTCTAATGATATTATTAAAAGATTTGTATTGAAATACTGAATTTGGCTGATGTGCTGGAATAACACGTGGTTCTTTGTGTTCTGTATTTTCACGGTGCCTTTGTATTCTTTCTCTTTCTCTAATGATATTATTAAAAGATTTCATCAGTCCAGCTGGAGCAGGTGTCACTTTCATTCCTACAGATTCTAGAATTGGATGAATAATTTTCTTCTTGCTACCAGCAATATTTACCCAGAAGTAAACCTGTTCAGCTTGTTGTTTAGAAATTATAGGATGCCAACTAACAAGTATATTGTTATTCTCAGTAGAGGACAAAACACACAGTACTTTGGAATTTCTTTGAACAAGCTTTTTCAAGACTAGTGCACCAGTGGAATTTTCCTCAGTATTTGTAAGATGAGCATGTGGAAATAAGGAGTAGTAATTGTTAAGATCTCGTAGTGCTAGAGACCAGCTCTCATACGTAGAACTCAAAAACTTACCTTTCGCATCTATAAGCAATTGAACATATGATGAAGCAATAGCTTCAAATAAGCTATTATTCCATTTGCTTCTGTCATCTGGATTAGAACTTGAACTCTTCCATAACCCTCTTCTGTGCGAGTCAAGGAAGAAGGAAGCATTTAAGTGTGCGGGTATTCCACTGGAGAGAGAAGGAAGGGGAAGGAAACAAAACATATTTCCTTTCCAATTGTCCCTGTACAGCATATTCTTACTAAGAGGAACAGCTATGGCATGTCTGGGCTTCATAGTTTTAGTAAAAGACCAATCTTGCTTGGAATTGTCCAAATCTCCAATACCTTGCTGAATAAGCCACTTGCTGTGTGCTGATTCCCTTTTGTCAGCATCTATATTATTACAATTTTCTCTGTGTACAACATCTATAATTGAAATTTGGTACTGACAGGTGGAAGATTTTTTTTCTTCTGAAAAACTTGATAGCAATTTTTCAAAATTATGGAAAGATTTTTTCGGCCTATCAATGATTGTTTTGTAATGAAATTTTGTTTCCCATTTACTGGTTGAAATTTCAATATATTTTATCTCATTGACATGACTTAAGAAAAAAATGGCTTCCTGTATCTGAGGCATCCATTGATCTATTAGTGTAGATAACATTTCTGTTTCTATTTTGCCACTACATTTACTTATCCTATCATCAAAGATCTCTGAATTCTTGACCATGGCATCAGTATGCCTTAAAGGAAAACGAAATAAAGTCCCTTTTTGAAAATCTTCATGGATTATATCTCCACTTTGAAGATAAGCTGAACTTAAATCCGAAAATTTGCTCCAGAATTCACTAGTGAGATTAAACATGGCACCAGGATGCTTTTCACTGGCTTGTGGTACATATCTGCAGTGAGGGTCAAAAATACAGAGAGTTTCTCCACCTGAAATGAAGCTAGGACAGTCTGTTAGATGATAAACTACATTGAATCCGATGCCATATTTTCCAATAGATTCATCATCGTATCTTTTGCTGCCTAATCCTAGATTTTGAATTCCTTTATAATCTTCTTTGGAAAAGACACTGTCATTCCACACCAACAGAGCTGGCCCTTGGAGTTCCTTCCAGTTTTCTGATAGAACACTGGTGTCCTTGTGTCCTCTTTTGTCCAAAATAATGCACACTTTGCTAGCTTTTGCATCATCAGCATTTTGCAACAGTTCTTTGAGTATGGTGATATCAAAATCATAATCTCTCATGATACCCTGAATCCTGGTTGTAAGATTTTCATGTTGACCAAAGCTGTCAATGGCTGTATATTTCTCTAAGATCTTAGATCTTGCTGGCTTTACTTTTAACTTAAGTGCCAATTCTTTGGCAAACAGACTGTGAACTTCAACACTGCCTTCTTCTAAAGGAATCCATTCAGTATTATTGTAATATAGAGAAGTTGATAAATGCATAACTAAATCATTTCCAGGTAAATAGAGGTTAAAGTCTTTAGAAAGAGTGTTTGATTTTATTTTCTCTAATACTGAAGTGAGTTCTTTTATTAATGCTATACAACTTTTGTCTATTATTTTATCTCCAAAATCTTCCTTCATCCTTTCTAAAGTTGTAACAGCATCACAAAAGTTGAATTCCTTTTTAATAGGTAATAACCTTGACAAATTAGTTTTTGAAGATAAAATTGCTGGAACTCTGAATAAATAAGGACCTTGGTCTAATTTCCAATTATGGCTTAAACATTCCAACGATAGAAACTTCTGTCCATTCCACGCCAAAGGAAGGTCCTTAAGATCATCCAAACTTACTGCTTTTCCATCAGTTTTTTGAAGAGAATTTTCAAAAAAGTCATAAATATCAGAACATGCTTTACTGACCCAGTCTTGATCTAAATCACAAGTTTTAATTATTTCTTTGAGATGTAAAATAACTTGATTATTAGTAGGTGAACCCTTTAAACCTAGCAATTTTGTAGTCATTATGTCATTTATGTACCCACAACCACCATTAGCTACTTTTTCTTCATTGACAAACGCTACTTGAGAACCACATATTCTGTCAAGTCTAATTTTTCTGGAATGCTCAGAATACTCACACTTAACTAGTTGCTTACCAGAAGCAAGTTCATATTCATCTCCAAACCAAGGCAATGGATAATCTGCTGGTTTTGGCAATACTGGTAGAAAAGGTATATCATCAAAGTGTAATTCACTACCTGGAGAACCATGTTGAATGTTGTCATAAATTGTCTTGATAATTAACTGAACAGCTGTTAATGCTTTTTCTTTCATGTCTTCCATCGCTATTTTCTGAATACTTTGGGCACGTTCCTTTAATATTTCCCAACGTAAAGAAGAACGCATTAAACCACAATTCTGTAAAGCTATCATAGCAAGATAACTACTTGAAATTGGACCAGATGGAAAGTAATGATCTGATTCTTCAAACAACTTGGCAAATGAAGTTTTAGGATTTACTAAATCGCAACATTTTTTCAGTAGTCTTTCATCAGGTGAACTTGGAATACAAGCCGAGTTCCTAATAAATTTCGATAGTTGTGGGTGAGTACTTGTTATATCACCAATATGAGATCCAAAGTACTCCAAAGCATAAAGTATAAAGCTATTTCTTGAAGCTTCAATTTGATTAAGCTTTGTCAGTGACTCAAAGAAAAGGCAGACGAATTCATTTTCTGTAATGCATTCTTTTTCGAGATTTAAGTGAGACCTGTATTCTTTCAATAAATTTACTGCAGGTAATTTCAAGTGTTTGACAATATCTTGCATGCAAACTTCTGAATTTACCTGACCTAAAATTGTCAGGTCTAAAAATTTCGATTGTCGTTTAGAAAGCCATTTATCAGTAGACTTGGAGTAAAATAATTTCAAAGAAGATAATTTTACATAAAATGAATATATAAATTTCTCCCATGGATTTTGTTGCTGAATTTTAGAGGTTAAAGGCCATAGTGTATAAAACTCATAATCAATTAGCGAGTTCATTCTCTGCATGTGTTTCAAATACAAAAGCAGTTGAGTATAGGCTACAGGAATTACATTATCCATCAAGAAAATGTTCCATTTTACTTCTTTTTCCTTCTCAAAAGATCCATTATCTGAACTTGTCCAAAGGCCTCTCCTATTATTGATGAGTGCAAAATTACAACTAACATGTACTGGAAGACCAGTAGTTTGAGAGAGAGGCAAAGAACAAAAACTTTCACCTTCAAGTGAATTTTTTACGACATATGTCTCAGGACAAGACGTGGCTTGAAATTGACAAGCAACCTCGGCCACTGCTGGCTTGGAACATGTATTAGAAGTATAGGAAGAGACCAGCCAATAATTGGAACATTTTTCAAAGCTTTTATAATCTTGTGATTTAATTAACACTTGAGAGCACTTTGAAAGATCACAAGGATATTGTGAAAGCACTTGAGAGCAATCAGAAAAAGTGTGAGGGAGTAACTGAGATTTATGAACTTCAAACAATACTTTTGGTTTGGACATACCAGATTCAAATTCTTGAACTGAAATAGTATTCACATTGTGAAGAAAGAGTAAGAGTTTGTTGCTTGCTTCTTTAATTTCTTTTAGTAGCTCATTCTTATCATGCTGGGAATAGCAAGTACTACTAAGTTGGCTAGCACTCGTTCGTATAGGTAAACGAAAAAGTGTTCCATTGTATTCTTTGCGGCTATCGAAACCAAAAAGACCTTCATAAGGTTTCATCTGGCTAGACAGCTGAATTAATTTCGACAAGAAATTGACCTTTTTCCCTGGCTGGTTTGTGTTTTTTACTTCTTTGCTGAGATGCTCGAGTGTGGGATCTAAAATATGCAACATACTTCGGCTCACGAACGACGGAACATCGGTGATGTGATACACTGAACAAAAACCTATTCCATATTTACCAATTTTAAAATGACTGCTTTCTTTGGTGGCACCTGCAAGTTTAAGAATATTGGTGAAGTCTTCATTACTAAATGTGCTGTCATTATAAACTACAATGGCTGGACCATGTGCCTTGCTCATATTTGAAAATATCAGATTCTTTGTAGCAATGTCATGCTTCCTGTTGTCAAAGCATATTTTAACTACTGATGCATTTGCATCATCAGCATTTTGAATCATTTCCTTAATAATACTAACACCATCCTTGTAATCCTTTAAGATATTTTTTAGCCGAACTATGAGAGATTCACTTTGGCCGGCATCATCTAATATATCTTCTGAGACACCTAACTCTTTACTGAGAGGAGCTACACATAGGTGCTTCGCCAAACTCTGGTGAATACGCTTGTGCACGAAAAACTTTGGTTCAACTGTAGACATGGCACAATTTCTTAAAAATTCACTGTCTGTATAGACAAGGTTGTCAGGTGTCATTAAGACAGGTAGATCATTACAAGATTCACGAGGCACAAGAACGCGATTAAAATCCGGTGCTTCAACATCTATTATTCCACTTTTCATAATCCAATCGAGAATTGAAAGCACAAGCGTCCATGCTTCTTTAGCAGTGACAGAGCAACTACCAGAAGCAACTTCTCTTTGCAGAGTCTTCAAGACTGATAAAATTTGTGACCTTGACAAAACAGTAGCCATACCTGATGAAACAAATAAATCCTTGTAGGATGAGATGCTATCTGGTAAGATATTAAGGTATGGCGCAAAAGACATGCAAAGTTCTGGATGAGGTTTCAGGAATACAGAATGTGCATGCACAAATTTGTCAAGTGCTTGGATATACACCCACCCTGTAGATTCAGTGTATTGCACTTTGTTTTTCAACATGGAAGAGTATATTTCTTTAACTATGGACAGTGTTTCTTGTTCCTCCAGCTTACTCTTGTGAGCTATGACTTCCTTTAAGTGAGGCACCAGATAGTGTGTCGGCTCACTGTGCTCAATGAAGTCAAACTCTACTGTGAAGAAAGCCTTTGTCCCATACTTTAATGGTAGAGTAGTAGACATACTGGTAGACAAACAAGTTGAGTCATTCAATAAAGTAACATGACTTGAAAACTTTTCCC